>JABAOH010004177.1_pt2 | contig 12147 bp, 13 predicted proteins | sample 7062181 | NCBI WGS metagenome assembly JABAOH01 (sample SAMN14538630, study PRJNA623070) | marine sediment metagenome | biome: marine biome [ENVO:00000428]; feature: marine pelagic biome [ENVO:01000023]; material: deep marine sediment [ENVO:00002113]; isolation source: pool of 5 deep marine... | reverse complement strand
CCGAAGGTGGTGCTGGTTGTTATATTGCCCAGTCCTTTTTTGCCATAATCTTTGCAATCAGGATTGGGACAAAAATGTTGCGAAAGGTCAAGTTCCATTTTGTCCCCTTTCTGTTGGTTATGTTATGGTATAAATATACAAAATGAAAGGGAACAATGCAAGAAATATTTAACAATTATATGGGGACATTACCCAAAACTAAAGAAAGCGATTATTTTAAGAAGATAATAGAATGGAATCCGAAAATTTTGATAGAGATTCATGATCATGGAGGAAATAAAGCAAAATATGATATAGAAATATCTTCTGGAATGAAAGAAAGAAATAAATGGTCAAAAGAAATGGCAGAAAAATTAGTAGCTAAATTATCAAATTCAGAAGAGCTTAAAAGATATTCCATAAGCGGCGATTTTAATGAGATTTTCTTTCAAGCATCGAAAGCTGAAACAATCAATACTAAGAAATGGCTACCATTTCATATTGAATTACCCAAATCCCTTAGAATCTCAAAAAGTCAGTATATTGTATTCTGTGAAAAGTTGGCTGAGGCAATAAAAGAAATATATAATAGTTACAATAAAAGTTGAAATTTAAAAAAGTTATTGCTTTTTATAATTATTTTAATATATTGGCTCTAAAAATAGAAGATTAAATTTACAAAATACAATTTATAGAAGTTACTGAAGAAACTAAAAAAATCTATGAAGAAACACGTAAAGATTTATTAACACGATTACTCTCCAATTCAGAAGATTTTGATAAAGCTATTTTATCTCTTTCAAGTGCAGGTCTTGGTCTTTCATTAATCCTTATTAAAGATATTGTACCAATTGAGAGAGCTGTAAAATTGAATTTTCTTTACGCTTCATGGTTTTTGTTTGCTGGTGCAATCGTATTTACTATTATTTCCTTTGTTGTAAGTCAAGGAGGTGTAAAAAAGCAACTAAAATATGCAGAGAAATATTATCTTGAAGGAAAAGAAGAATATTTAAGAAAAACTAATTGGTTAGCTAAAATAACTGAATGTATTAATTGGTCATCATGAGTTTTTTTATCGGATAGTATTTTACTCTAACTTTTTTAAAAATTCTAGTGTATAACTTTTTGTTAAATAATTATTAAGAATGGGACAAAAAAAGTTGCAAAATTAGAATGAATTGATTATTTTTAGGTTATGAGACCTTTAAAAGCTATCGAATTCATTCCAAGAAAATCTTTACATAAGATATTAGATATTCTTACTTATAACAATTTGGTTTGGCAAATTTTAGATAAATATATGTCATCCAACTTAACCCGTTCTCTATATCTTAAAGAATTGCTATTAGCAGTAATGCTTTGCGGTGATATTAAGAACGGTTATTCGGTTCATAAATGTGAAGATTGTGGTTTCGAACACAAAGTTTGTTTTTCGTGCGGTAAACGATTTTGTAATAGATGTGGTCTTCATCGTTCCATAGGTAATTGGGTAAATTATGTAACTGGGTAAATAGGTAATTTGGTAATTGAATTAAATGGGCAAATAGCTAATAGGTTCAAAACATGGCATCGTATGAAGAGCCGGATCGATTGGAGATTCATGTAGAGAAACCAGGCGAGAAGTTCTTATTTCACTGTGGCGAACAGTTCCTCTGGGAATCGCTTCCAGTGGGCACGAGGATTATTTATCCACCGTCACCTTTTCCGCCCATTGAAAATATGGATGAGGCTATTGAGAAGGCGTTGGACAATCCGCTGGAGGCAGATCCGCTCTCCGCCCAATTGCAGCCAGGCATGAAGCTAACCATTGCCTTTGACGATCTTTCTCTGCCCCTGCCGCAGATGCCGATCCAACGAGACCCGCGCAAACTCATCATCGAAAAGGTGCTGGAGAAATGCGCACAAAAAGGAGTCAGCGACATCCACCTCATCGCGGCAGTAGGCTTGCATCGTCGTATGACGCCCAAGGAGATTCGCGAGCGGGTGGGTAAGCGCGTCTTTCATGAATTCTTCCCTGATCGCCTTTACAACCATGACGCCGAAGATCCCGATGGCAACGTCATGCTGGGAAAAACGGATCACGACGAAGAGGTCTGGATCAATCGGCGAGCGGTAGAGAGTGATCTGCTTATCTATGTCAATATTAGCCTGACGAGTATGAACGGCGGGCACAAGTCTATCAACGTAGGCTTGTCAACCTACCGCAGCCTGCGGCATCATCATAATGTTCACACTCTCATGAATTGCAAGAGTTACATGGATCCACCGAACTCCGCTTTACACCAGGCTCTAGAACGAATGGGACGTGTTATGGCTGCTCACGTCAAGAGTTTCCACATTGAGACGACGCTTAACACAGACACATTTCCACATATTTACAGCTTTTTGAGGAAGTCTGAACCAAGTTGGAGGTTATGGGACGCTGCCAATTTCCAGCTCATGCGCAAATCGCTGCAAGCCATTCCCTTTAGCTTACGCTGGTGTATCTGGCAGGATCAACGGGCTCCCTACGGTATCACCAGCATTCAGGCAGGAAAAGTTGACGTCGTGCACGAGCGTACATTAGAGCATCTCTTTCAGCAGCAGGTAGTACCTGTAAAAGGCCAAAGCGATATTGTAATCGCAGGCGTGCCTTACCTGTCTCCTTATAACGTTAACTCTACTATGAATCCGATTCTAACCTGGGTACTCAGCCTGGGTTACTGTTTCAATCTCTATCGTGGTCAGCCACTGTTACGCAAGGGCGGGGTACTTATTTTTACCCATCCGCTCTATAAACGATTCCACCCGGAGCACCATCCCAGTTATGTCGACTTCTACGAAAAGGTACTGGTTGACACCCGTGATCCAATTCAGATTGAGCAAAAATATGAAGAGAAATTTGCCAGCGATGAACGCTATCGACAGATGTTCCGACAGGGCTACGCCTATCATGGTGTTCATCCTTTCTATATGTGGTATTGGGGTATATATGGTGCAACGTGGGCGGGGAAAGTCATTTTCGTTCCTGGCGATACAGATGTAGCTGAACGGCTGGGCTTTGAAGTCGCACGTTCAGTGGCAGAGGCTATTGAACGAGCCAAAGACTTCGTGGCTGCTTCGCCACATACCAACTATTTCCACTGGCCACCGATTTTTGTTTGTGATGTGGAGTGCTAAGGTCGCCAGGAGCATCGGTTATCCAATTCCCTGCCATTTTTTTGCTGTCTTTTTTGATATTAGGGTACTACCCATCTTCATGCGGAATTATACGCCAAGCGAACTATTTATTAAAATAATTACTTGACGTATTCTCTAAATTTTCATAAAGTTAATCATTTTTCTAACATTCCTTATTAAGCTTACTTCCATTATATCAATTAGCGCTTATTTTAAATTTTTTATTTTAGCTATTATTTTAACTGTTTCATTTGTATGTTCAAACATCAGAGGAGAAAATAATATGTCTGAAAAAGTAATTTCAAATAAAACTACATTAAAAGAAGGTGCAATAATTCCAAAAATGCAAAAAGTAAATGACGCTGGTACAGTTGAGAAAGGTGCAACAATTCCAAGTTTACAACCTGTTCCACAAAATCAGAACAATTCAAATTCAGATGGTAATCAAAATAATTCAAGTGGTCAGAATGCTGGTAATTCAACTAATAATTCAAATAAGAATTAATGAGCTTCTCGGATTTTTTTAAAAAAATGAAATTGCTATTAGTAAATATAAATTTGCTATCGACAGAATTTATTAAAGTGATTATACTCCGTTATTTATAACGGGATTAAAACAGGGATATCAAGAGATACCCCGCGATTTATGGCTGGGAGCTTTATTTTTTAATTTTCTACCGTCATCTTCTTGTATAGGTAGAAAATCCTCAAAATCCGTCACATAGCTCTCGAATTTCTTGGCAACTTCGACTATCGTATCCGCCTTTTTATCAAGGGGCAAATCGATCATGTCCTGAGTTATGTATAAAGCAGCGGTCTTTAAGCAGCTCATTCTTACAATTTCGAGGTCTTTTTTTAATTGCTGGTCTATCCCGTTATTATTGAGTCCGTTGTATGGTAGCTTGGCTTTGGAATTTGATTCATCTTTTGGATTTGCATTGACTTTTGAAATGCTCTTTATGTTCTTGTATTTCCCTGATTGCTTGAAGTCGTAGCTTACTGTATCGCCTTCTTTTAGACTGTTCAAATATTTCTTGTCCCAAAGGGTGTATCTTTCCCCGTTTATCGAAAGAGTGGCATATGTCCTGCCGTCGTCAAGGTTATTCATCCAGATTTTCGCTATCTTACCCTTCATAATCATCACGCTCCTCACAATTGATAATGCTCTTTGAAACAAAGTCCCCGCACTTGTCTGCTGTCAGCCCGGTTACTATTCCCTTGAATTTAAGACACCAGATACCATCGGGCGTATCAAGCGCCATGAGACAGTCAGTGCACTTCATTTCTTTTCCCAGATGTTCCTTTCGCTCAACAAGCGGAATGCTGCAGGAATCGCATTTCGGCGGATTTTCCTTTAGTTCTGCCTCGTAGAATTCATAACAGGCGTAGCAGAACGGACAGACAAATTTGAGGATTCTTTTCTTCACGCTTGCTGGATTGCCTTCTTTTTTTGAAGTCATGGTTTAGTTTGAGAAGCCGTATATTAGTGGTTTATTCATAGAGCGTGCGGTTTATGCTTATAATCTAAATCATACAAAAAGAGAAACAATAAATCAAATATTGGCGTCAATCCCCAATTCAATCATTTTTCTGACAAGTAATTGCTGTACTTCCGGATCTTTTACAAGGGTTGACATATTTGTATCCCATGATTTCCTCTTGTTGTCGAGTTCCATTGCGGCATGTATGTCAAGGGCAGAGCTGCAGGTGTTGCAGAACTTAGCTGTTGGTGGATTAATTACCTTGCATCTTGGGCAGGATTTCGGTTGCAACGCAGATTTTTCCTTATCCTCTTCTTTTTTCAGGCCTGACAGTTTCAACAGGGCATCGTCAACATCCCTGCCAGAAAGGTGAACGTATATCCCAGCCATATCAGAGTTTTGTGTCCAGCCAAAAATCTCTTTCATCTGCGCTTCGGTAAGGTGTTTTGCAAGGTGAGTTGCCCTCGAATGCCTGAAAAGGTGAGGATATACATTCTTTCTGATACCAGCTTTTTCCGCAAGTCTCTTCAAAAGAGTGGTTGCTGAGGTATGTTTCAAGTAATCATATGTGGCGACCCTATCTTTGGATTTGCTTCTTCTAAAGACCCATAGCGGGGACATAAGATCATCTTTTGTCGGGTGGCTGTTTATCCAGCCCAATAGATAAGAAGATGCCATGACAAGCCTGACCCTTCTCATACCAGTCTTTCCACTCACCATCACAGCGGCTCCGTATTTGTCGAATTGAACATCCCTCAACCTGAGTGAAAGTATTTCTGAAATGCGGCAACCTGATTCATAAAGCGTTGATACAAACGCTTTGTTCCTGGTTGATTGTGCCGTATTGATCATACCCTTGACCTCTTCCTCGGTTAAGAGTTCGCTCGGTAGTTTATGCTTTCCATTCCTGATTGTGGTTCTTATCCATCTGACTTGCTCGGGATAATCCTCATCACCGTTTATCCATTTGTAAAACCTTTTCAAGATTACTTTGTAATCGTGTTTTGACCAGTCTCCAAGAGCAGTCTTTTCTATTTTTTGGGTGAGAAGAATCATGTCTTTTTTAGTGGCTTTTTTGAAATCTTTGTTCAACATTTTAGATAGGTTAAATAATATCCACAAGTACTTACAGATTCTTGACTGTGTCAGGCTTATTGAAAAGCAATAATCATAAAATTCGAGTATGGTGAATTTGTTGCTGTCCAGAATTTCCGGGCTATTTTTGATTCGGTTTAACAGGTTTTCTATGCGTTTTTCGAATTTATGAAGAACTATCTTGTCTTTCATGAGATATACTTAAGACTGAATGGTTTATAAAGGTGTGGGCTTTATACATTGTGTGGAATGCCCCCGGTGTAATCGCAGCAATTTGTAAATAGCCCTTACCTTATTTACATTGCCGATTATGCCGATAATCGGCTTAAAAAAATTCATTGAAGAATCTCCTTTTAGATTTATTAGGAACTGATTGTTTATTAATGTATTCCTCATGACATTTTTTCAATATCTTTGCCCATTCCGGCAGGTGAGACAGAATTTCTTCGTTTTCATTCATAGAAGCAGAATTGGACCTGGATAAATAATGCTTTATACACAGAAGGAGCCGTTTGTGCCTTTAAAAATTTATTTTGCAGCCTTGAAAGCCCTTACCTTCCCCTTAACCAAAGCTCTTTCTGATTTGACAAGATCTATTTCTATGAGTTTTCGCATATATTCTGAGTATGTTCTCTTGGCAACGGGACGGATGTTCAGTTTCCTGCACTTTTTGATATATATTTTCAAGAGCTTTCCAGATTGGATGCCTTTGTTCTCCTTGATAAGATTGTACAATATCCTGTGGTGTTCGGTTAGTTTGTTCAGGAGATAGCTTTTTTTAAGTTTCTTTGCGGATTTAAATCCGTCATGGATATGCATGTGGGTAATGCACTTGGAGAATTCTTTTTCTGCCAAATAAGCGGCATTCTTAAGGGTCTGAACAGCAATCCTTGCGTCGCAATCGGCAAGCTCTGCAATCTTTTTCAGAATTGATTTGTCGTAAGAATCATTATCAAGAGCAAGGTAGGCTCTCTGCTTTAAGATGAATAATAAATCGTCTTCTGAATATGGCTTGAATTCGATCCACTGGGCATTCAACCTTGACTTTATCCTCTCGTCAAGGCTGTATAGGATGTACTTGTTATTGCTGATTGCCACGATGCCGATTTTTTGCATGTTGCAGAAGTTGTAGAGTATATCTTCCCGTTCCTTCCGGTGGGGATGGTCAATCTCATCGAGAAACAAAACGAAGGGCTTTCCCTTCAAGTGGTTTTGCAGCCTTTCGAACTTGAAGGACGTGTTCAGCTTCTCCGCTCCCAGAATCCGAAGCTCCCTGACCATCTTGTCGATTACGGCATAATAGGTGGGATTCTCCCAGCAGTTGATATACAGTCCATCGATTTTGGATTCATATTTAAGCTTTCTTATAAGGAATTTGCAGACTGCGGTTTTGCCTGTTCCGGGCTTTCCATAAACCCAGGCATTGATCGGCTTTTTGCTGTTTGCCACAGAAGATATGCAAAAAACTAACTCCTTAATCTGGGCTTCCCGCGTGTGAATGTTTAAGGGGACGTAATCCTCTGCAAAGAGGTCATGGTCATTTATCAGCCTGAATTCTTTATCATATACCATGTATTAAGAAATTCAGGTGCGGTTTAAAAAAATCCTATATGCGTACTCTGCCTTTTGTGCCTTTAATCAAAATTCCAATAATTTAATTATAGAAATTATTATAAAAACGACAAGATAATGTTTATATTTGTTTTTAAGGGTAAGTTACTTAGAAGATTCATTTTCAAGCATTAATTGGTTTTTTGGATGGACTGTTGAAGGTATAAGCGGATCGCCGAAACTTTTGGTTGTCAAATAAGACATACCATTAAGTATTTTAAAAAACATGGTCTTATTTCAGTGCGGGAACTCTGGATTGCATTTAATTACTCTAACGGATAATGAATATGGTGAAACGCCCCTTGCTGATCCGCATGAGGGGTGTTGTGGGGAGGGCAGAGTAGTGCNNCAGAGTAGTGCCTGCCCTTACCCTATTAGCATTTTTACGGCCACCCTATGGGCCATTCTTTATATTTTACATATTCAAAACAAAGTTTTGAATATAAGCGGGTTCCTAAACAAGAGATTGGGAACCAGGGTAAAAAAAAACTGGCTACCCGATCAGGCTACCAACTTACTGTCCAACACGTTTGATACGGCCCACTTTCTATAATCTGGGTGTCGAGTGTGCGAGTCCCCCCAGCTTATTAGTGCTTCCCCACTGGGATTATGTATAAGGGCTCCTCATCTTTCGGTAAGTTCAGAAGCCTTCTGACTTCCTCATCGTGAAATGCACCGATAGTGACCACTCCCAGACCCATAGCTGTTGCCTGAAGGCAAATATTCTGGGCCGCATGTCCGATTTCCATGTGAACATATTGGATGCCTCTGTCACCATATTTACGAGTTGTTCTCTGATACACAGCGGTGAATACGAGGTCGATGGCGCCATTTTTCACAGACATCTGTCCCAGAGCAGCACTTGCCAGATTTGATCTCATATCTCCTTCTGCGATCATGACCATTTCATGTATCTTCGGATAATACCGATAGATCCCGAGGGCTAGATCATGTACATTGCCGACCATAACGTACACTTCGATGGGATAAAGGGCTCCGGCGGATGGCGCTGTGCGGCCACCCCAATCCGCTGTTATTCCCTGAGCCGCCCACAGCAGCTGTGAGACATCATCAGGCGTTAGCGGTTCATCGGTATAGTCCCTGATTGAACGTCTCTTGACAAGGCTTTCTTCCAGGGAAACATCACTATCGTATTTCGGTTTGGGCAGTTTTACCTTCATTTCATCTACCTCCAGCATGGAAGTTGGCAAAGAGGCAGGCGTGTCATTATCACTAGAGCACGCTATCACTCCAAACAGAAGTAGAAGTGTTAGCAATAGCACAAATATAGTTATCTGACTTCTCACTCTGTCTCCTTTTAACTATGGTTTTCATTGATCAGGCAGCTAACAACATGCTAACCGGTGCGAACCATAAGAAGCACTTCAAAAAAGTTCAGTCCAAAACACCCCGCGACCACTAAACTAGCTCATACAAAGTGGCGGTTCGCATCCGGTTGAGCAAGGTGTTAGGTTTCATTCGACTCGTTGGACTGAGTAGAATGAGTATATAAACGAAAAGCGTTACACTCGATTTTACGAATCACCTCAATACAACCCTTATCTTCCNNAGCTGGTATGATTTCAATTAGTTTTTCAAATGCCCTTATCGATGCATTACCTCCCAAAATAATACTCGAGCCAACTTCTACTAATCCCTTTGCCCAAGAGCGCTTTGAGGAAATAAATGACAACAGTTTTCTTAGATCGCGTTTTATTGAAAGCACATTTTGTCTAAGTCCTAACAACCTACGCAATCTCGAGGCTTCAAGTAAATATGCATCTTCAAGGATTTCTTCTATTCTGTTGGTAACATCAAGTTTAAAAGCGCTTTTTGTAAAACGTAACGAAGGCCCTGGTACGGTTGGTTCAAAACAATTGAAAATCCCTGCTAGTACAGCTAATCGGGCACGCCCCTCAGAATCTAAATCTGGTAATCTATCTAATTTATTTATTAGCGAAAGTGTTTTTTTGGGTGGAAGAACAACCTCAGATTTATGCTTTACTGATAGGATTAGCATGTAAATATCCCATACCAAGGAGCTTAGTATCTGATTTGAGCCAATCCTAATCCAAAGTGGTTTCAAATACTCTATGGTTGCTCGCCAATATTTGTCATGGCGGTCTACAAATTGAACTGATTTCTTTGTCGTCTGTGCAAGTAAAGCTTTCAATTGGCGAGGACTCAACCACCAATAGTCCTGATTATATGGGATATATACTTTAACTGCACATTTCGCAATCATTTTTCTTAGATAGGCTTCCAAACTTAGCGCAAGATTCTCACTTTTACAGACATTACTCCTATTTTTTTCATTCGCTATTTCTGTGAGGTCAAGTGGAGTACTCAAACTATGAACAGGGAATCCTGATCTACCTTTCTCGTCACGGACAACATCTACTAGCATTGTCATCGGTGAAATCACGGTATTTTTCATTTTTAAATATTTCGAAAAATTAATTGTGATCTGTTTTTTTTACTTTTACTTCTCAGAAACCTAACCTAGTTTATACGGCTGAAAAAATATTTCTGGATTTATATAATTAATTATTAATACATAGATTATAGAAAATAAAGGGGTAAAAAATAAGATTAAATTATTTTCCCTAAGAAAAAAGGACTTTTACTTGNNTTCTGGAGTTGTTCCAAATGCTTTACTCAATCGTAAAGCCATTGATGTACTGACTCCAGAATGACCGTTGATCAATTCTGATAAAGCATTGCGCGTAATGTCAAGTGCTTTAGCTGCCTCGGTAACAGTCAAATTTAGAGGTATTAAATATAATTCTTTTAATACCTTTCCAGGATGCGCTGGTTTGTTCATCTGCATGTTATCACCGTTCCTTCTACCATTCCAAGTTTGATATCAGGTTTATTTATTGTCATATCATAAATACATCCTTGAGGGGGTTCATGAACCATATTTAAAGCCATTTCTTCACTTAAATCGGCTGAAAAATGTATTAAAGCTTGAGCAATCTGATAGATTATATAAGATCTGAGTGATGGTGGCGCAAAGTTTTGTTCCCAATCTCCGATAGTAATTATTGCTAATGAGCGATATTCATGTGAAAACCAATTATCATCGAACAGATTTTCCACTATGAGAATTTGATATTCATTGTTGATGTTTTCAAATTGCTTACAAAAATTTTCAGGACTTATTAACTTATCATTTTTTACTAATCTTTCATCATATTCTAATCTAAGAAAGAAATATTTTTGGCAACTATTAATTAACGATATTGCACTTTTTATCCTTTGGATGTGTGAATTATTTTCTGAAGTAAGGATATTTACGTTCATTTAATACTCCTATTAGGGCATAACCCATTAACCTGCCCGCCGTAACTTTTAACCATAACTATCAAAAATGCTTAAAATATCCCTTTTAAATATTAGCTGCCAAAATTCGCCGCAGCGAGGCGGGTCAGGTTGAAACTATTGATATTATTAAAAGGGTTTCCTTTCCATTAAAAATTTTGTATATTATAATATAACCAATTATATCCCAATAAATTATAGGAGTTCATCATGAATTTAGCAAAAATTGACACCGATTATTTTTGTGGTATTGATCTCCACAAAAACACCATGTATCTCTGCATCATGGATCGAGCAGGGAAAATATATTTTCATCAAAACATGCCCTGCAATTTTGAGACTTTTCTGCTTCGATTAGAACCCTGGTACCGTCAAATGGCTGTCGGCGTCGAAGCCATGTATTCCTATTACTGGCTCTACGATGCCTGTGTTGATGCTGGGATCCCATTTTATCTGGGACATCCTTACTACATGAAAGCCATTCATGGGGGGAAAAAGAAAAACGACAGAATCGATTCCAAAAAGATCGCTGATCTGATGAGATCCAATCATCTGCCCATTGGATATCCCTATCCCAAAGAAATGAGAGCAACCAGAGACCTGTTGCGCCGAAGACACCGACTGGTCCGCCTTCGTGGCGAATGCTATACCCATATTCAAACCACATTCAGCCAACATGGGATACTGGATGTCAATCACAGTTCGGTCAAATCGAAAAAGACCAGACGAGAACTGGTGCAACGATTGGATGACCCAGAACTCCAATCTTCTCTCGAAACGGATCTTGATCTGATTGACTTCTGCGATCCGAAGATCCGAAAATTAGAAATCCAAATTCTAAACAAAGCAAAACACCATAACCGAAGAGATCTGAATATTTTGCTTTCGATTCCCGGGGTGGGAGAAACACTGGCGCTCATCATCCTTTACGAAGTCCATACCATCGATCGCTTTCCAACCGTGCAGAATTTCTCATCCTATGCCCGACTGGTCAAATGTGATCGAACTTCTGCTGGCAAAAAGTCTGGCGGCTCAAGCAATCAGAAAATCGGCAACCCCTATCTCAAATGGGCATTCGGGGAGATCATTACCAAAGCCAAATTAACTTCACCCGTGATCGCCAAATTCTATCAGCGACTGCAATCCAAATTCGGACCCGGCAGAGCCAAAAGTATTATCGCTCACCGATTTGGTGTGGCGGTTTATTTCATGTTAAAGAACGGTACTGCTTTTGATGAAAATTTGTTTGTAAAAACTAATATGAAATAAATATAGGAAAAATATAAATTATTGACAAGGAGAAAAAAATATGAACTAATAATGTGGGTTGGGCTGTTCATCCCGTGGGATAATTTTTATCCAACGGGATAAACCCGTGGCCTAACTGGAGAACAACTCTGATTATCAGGCTCAACCTTTCGCAATTGATTGGGAACTAGCCTGTATTCAATTCCAGCTAAGCTGGTTTAATTAGGCTATGAACTCGGCGGCTAACTGG
>JABAOH010004353.1_pt1 | contig 12148 bp, 8 predicted proteins | sample 7062181 | NCBI WGS metagenome assembly JABAOH01 (sample SAMN14538630, study PRJNA623070) | marine sediment metagenome | biome: marine biome [ENVO:00000428]; feature: marine pelagic biome [ENVO:01000023]; material: deep marine sediment [ENVO:00002113]; isolation source: pool of 5 deep marine... | reverse complement strand
TCTTCATTCATACCGCAGTGAATCGACCGGGTCTGCAATAGCCGCCTTTATGGACTGAAAGCTGACTGTGATGAGCGCTACGACAAACGCCAACAGACCTGACATAAAGAAAACGTCAATCCCGATGCTGGTTCTGTAGGCAAAATTCTGGAGCCACTTGTTCATGGCAAAATAAGCGGTTGGCCAGGCCACCACGTTCGCCACCACAACCCATATCATGAAGTCTTTGGAAAGAAGAAGTGTTATTCCCGACACTGACGCACCCAGCACTTTCCTGATCCCAATCTCTTTGGTGCGCATCTCAGTCATCTGAGCGGCCAGTCCAAAAAGTCCCAGGCAAGAGATGAATATGGCAAGATAGGTGAAATAGCTGAATACGCTCCCTGTTTTCTGTTCACTCCTGTAGAGTCTGTCAAAGGTTTCATCGAGAAACCCATACGTGAAAGGGAAATTTGGAGCGAATTTTTGCCAGATGTTCTCGATATAACCCAGCGTTCCCGGCAGATCCGAAATATCCGATTTGACTCGGATGCACAAATACCGGAATTTATTTGGCGCTATAAACATCACTAAGGGATCTATCTCATCGTGGAGGGGTCTGAAATGAAAGTCTTTCACGACACCTATGATCGTGCCTTCTCTCATCCCTGAGTGCGTGGGAGCAAAAAAGCGTTTTCCAACAGGCGACGCAATTTCCATGGCTTTCACGGCGGCTTCATTGACGATATACGCCTCAGATGTATCGGTTGCATAATCTTTCGAAAAACCTCTCCCCTGGACTACAGTCATATTCATTGTTTCGATAAAATCATGATCAACCAGGAGCTCGTTCATCCGAGACTCTTTCTCGGGATCTTTCCCCTCCCAGTCATAACCCATATGGAGATAATATATGAGGATCGGCACCTCGGATGCGGCGGCCACATGCAAAATCCTGGAATCCTGCAACAGCTCGCTCTTAAAGGCCTCGTACTGCTGAGCGGCAGTTCCTCTTAAGGGAAGGGAAATCACATGTTCTTTTTGATACCCCAGATTTCTGTTCCGGATAAAATGAAGCTGTTTAAAGATCACAAAAGTCGAAATGATCAGAAAGATGGAAATGGAAAATTGGAGAACAACAAGAGCTTTTCTAAACACGGTTTTTTTCGTCCCGCCGGTTACCGGGATCAAAGAACCTGTCAGTATGTTCACAGGCTTGAAAGACGACAGGAAGAGAGCGGGGTAACTTCCCGCCAGCAATCCCGTGAAAAGCGCTATCGCCACAAATCCCACGACTATACTCCAATTTCCCAGAGAAATCAGGACCAACTGTTTACTCGCAAGTTTGTTGAACGCCGGGAGCAAAAGAATGACAAGAATGGTGGCGAGCACTAACGCCATAAAAGAAAAAAGCACTGACTCTCCCATGAATTGCTTGATAAGGTCCGCTCTTTGAGCACCGGTGACCTTTCTCATCCCGACCTCTTTCGCCCTCGTGGAAGACCGGGCTGTCGTGAGGTTCATGAAATTGATGCAGGCAATCACGAGAATGAAGACCGCAATAATCGAAAATACATAGACATAGCGTATATCCCCTCCCCCATCCCTGGCATAGAGATGAATTCGGGTTATTGGCTCGAGTCCGAGCTTCGGCCCCTCCCCCACATTGTGCTGCTGGAGAAGACCGGCGATCTTATTCTCGAGTTCTTCGAACGGAGCCCCATCTTGAAGCACGACATAGGTGGTGACCTGGAAGCGTCCCCAGTGGGAGGGTTCACGGTCGTTTTTCTCGAATATATCGAAAGGAACCAAAAAATCGAAATTAATGTGTGAATTCTGAGGCATATCTTTGATGATTCCGGTGACGGTAAGATCCAATGCATTGTTTAGCTTAAGGTTTTTCCCGAGAGGATTCTCCTCGCTAAAAAATTTCCTGGCCATTTCTTGAGATATGACAATAGAGGAAGGAGCGGAAAGGGCCGTTTTGGAGTCACCTTTGACAAAGGGAAAAGAAAATATCTCGAAAAAGGATGGGTCCGCATAGGCGCCGACCTCATCATACTTTTTCTCCTCCCGGGTGACCAAGCCGCTAAAACTCCTGACTCTTGTGGAATCTATCACATCCGGAAATTCCTGTTTGATCCCGGGGCCTACAGGAATGGAGACGATGGGCCAGACTACACCGAATCTTGCATCAATCATGTTCACTCTGTAGATGTTTTCGGCATTTTCATGGAACCTGTCAAAGTTGATTTCATCCTGAACCCACAGGAGAATCAAAATGCAGATGGCCATGCCGATGGCCAATCCGGCAATGTTGATAAAAGAATACCCTTTGTGTCTTCTTATGTTGCGGAAAGCGATTTTGAGATAATTGATTATCATTTCTCCACTCCAATTGATGAGATTTTTTATAAAGGAAGGGATTAAAATAACGATTTGAATCCAGTAGAACATTCGAGCCTGGAACAAGCCTTTTTGCCTGGCAATAGCGTTGAATCTCTCTTCAAAATCCCCTATTCCCGAGTACTGCACACGAGGATCGAGCATTCTCTCGAGTATCCACGCAGCGAATTTGGGAGGGGATATGCGTCTCATTAATCCTTCACTTTGAAACCGGGAATATCTGACCAGATAATAGAATTCACACGCTTGACAGCCAAGAGGGCCTGCTGCCCCTCGGGTGTCAATTTGTAATAAATTTTGCGCCTTCCCCCTCGCTCAGCTGTGGGCTCGCCTTCAAGCGATTCTACAAGGCCGTGTTTCAACAACCGGCTCAGCGATGCGTATATGGAACCGGTGAGCCATTTTTTGCCCGTCGCTTTAGTGACCTCTTCCTGAATAGTGATGCCGTAGGCGTTGTCCTGAAGCCGCCAGATGCTGAGAAGTATGATTTCTTCGATCCGTGATATCATTCTCATTTTCTTCCCTCTATATATGTATACGTTTGTTGGAGAAATATAGTTGCTTTAGTGAAAAAAAATTTTTGCGAGTTGATGGGATTGTTTAAAGAGAGGAAGTCTCTCTTGGAGCCTATTTATTTAACCTGGTACGAGTGCTGTGAATTAAAGTGTGATGCAATTATTTTCTGATACGATCGACAGGATTTTATTAGTTAAAACCTCCAATTCACCAATTTGACATCATATTTTCGCTGTGATATTAAATTGGACGATTTCTGGGGAAAATGAGAAAGCACAACGCTTCTCTCAAGAATTAGTCTATCTTCAAAAGGAGGAAATATGAAATTAACCTTTTTCTTCGTCGTAGCTGTACTCGCAGCCTACAAAGGTTGGTGCCCCAGGGGACAAAGACCACCCTGCCCTGATCCTGTGGGGAAGACCCTGATAGGGGGAATTATAACTGGAGTGACTGCAGCTCTTGCCTATTACTTTCTCTTTGTCGGAAAGCGCGCACTGGAATGCTGCGATCTTATTGCTGTTATTCTGATTGCATTCCTCTTTGCCGTTCTTATCCAAACACTCTTTTTTGCGAAAAGAGAAGCTTAATCGTAAAAGCACGGCTAAACAATCCAAGGAGAGAATAAAAAAGCACAAGCACAATCTTAAAACCACACAACATCAATCTAATCTCCTGATTTAAAAACTGAATCCAGGTGAGACTCTCCGGAGTCGATCCTGATTCGAATAGAGGGGGTGGATTGCGCACCCTGGAGAGGGAAAAATGAATATGATCGGAAAAACCATCGGTCACATCCGCATCACCCACAGGTTAGGTAAAGGAGGAATGGGAGAGGTCTACTCGGGATTCGATGAAAAACTGCAGCGAAAGGTGGCTGTTAAAGCCATCGGTGCGAAATTTCAGATGAATCCGCAGGCCAAATCCCGGTTCTTGCGCGAGGCGCGGGTTCTCTCTCAGCTCGAACACTCCAACATCTGCCAGATATACGACTACATTGAAGGAGAAACCAGTAACTTTCTCGTGCTCGAATTTATCGACGGGAGGAACCTGGGCTACAGGATCTACAAGGGAATAGACAAACAGGTCAAATTGAAAGTGGCTGAACAGATCGCACGAGTCCTGGTCGCCGCCCACGAGAAAGGAGTTGTTCACCGCGACCTGAAACCGTCAAATGTCATGGTCACCGATAAAAACGAAGTCAAAGTCCTGGACTTCGGACTGGCAGGATTTGTTAAAGCAAAAGGCGAACATGAGGAACCGAAAAAAAGCGACGAGATCGAACCTCCCCAGCTCGAGCCGGGTGCTCCATTGGAAAAAGGAGATATCACAGTGACTCTCACTCCAGACGAGGACATATCCGAGCCAGAGTCATCCCCGTCGCTATTTCTGGCATTCAAGACAAAGCATGGAACCGTCATGGGAACGCCACACTACATGAGCCCGGAGCAAGCCCGAGGGGAAGCGGCCACCGCAGCCAGCGACATGTATTCGTATGGGCTTATGCTTCAGCAGCTTTTCACCGGGAAAGCCCCCTATGATGAAACAGTAGATGCAGTCACGATCCTTGATAAAGCTATGAAAGCCGAGACGATCCCTTTAACAGGAGTGAGCTCTGACCTGGCCGCATTGATCAGTAGGCTGAAATCGCCTGTCCCGACAGCCCGGCCATCTGCGACCGAGGTGCTCGAAAAAATTCAGAAAATCCGGGAAAAGCCCAAAAGGCGTATCAGGAATCTGGTCATAGCTGCAGCCACGTTGGCTTTCTTGCTTTTAGGATTCAAATACACTCTGGACCTCCGTCGAGAGCGCGCATTGGCTCTCGCCGCTCGCGACGAAGCCACGAACGTGGCGAATTTCCTGGTGGATCTTTTTGAAGTCTCTGATCCGGGAGAAGCGCGAGGTAACACTATCACAGCCAGGGAAATTCTGGATCGGGGTGCTGAAAAAATCACACAAGGCCTTCAAGACCAACCCTTCATAAAGGCCAGTTTCATGGATACCATAAGCACCGTCTACCGCAAGCTGGGACTGTATAAAGAGTCTGAGCCGATGGCGATAAAAGCACTGGAGATTCGTGAAGACCACCTTGGGCTGGAGGACCTTGATGTCGCGCAAAGCCTGATGACCCTCGCTTGGCTTTATGAAAAGCAGGGCAAGTATCCTGAGGCTGAACAGTACTCTCGACGCAGCCTGGAAATCCGGGAAAAGAAGCTGGGACCAGATCACCCGGACACCGCAAAAAGTCTCTATTTGCTCGGACGGCTCTACTTCAGACAGATCAAATATGAAGAGGCTGTATCGCTTTACACACAAGCACTTGAAATCCATGAAAAGGTGTTCGGCCCGAATCATCCGGATGTTGCTGAGATATTGAATGACCTCGGTTCTCTGTCCTACTACCAGAGCCAGTTTGACAAAGCCGAACAGTACTACACGAGAGCCTTAAGCATCAGAGAATCTGTCCTGGGAGCAGATCACCCCGATGTGGGCCGAACGCTCAACAGCCTCGCAGGACTCTATCTCTGGATAGGCCGCTATGATGAGGCAGAGCCTCTCTACCAGAGGTCGGTTGCCATTCGTCAGAAAACCCTTGGCCCCGAGCATCCTGAAGTGGCCAACAGTTACAATAACATCGCTATCCTTCATCTCTACCAGAGGAACTACACTGAAGCGGAAACATTTTTCAAAAAGTCCCTGGACGTCCGAAGAAAATCACTCAGGGAAGACCATCCTGCGATTGCCGGGAGTCTGGAGGATATGGCCTACCTTTGTGAAGTGACCCGAAAGCTTGAAGAAGCGGAGACGATGTATTTGCAGGCTCTAGAGATAAAGGAAAAAGCCTTCGGACCTGAGAGTCTGGAACTAGTCAACGTGCTTCATGGCTTGACGCTGATATATATTGAAAAGGGTTATCCCATCAGAGCGGAAACGCATATTAAGCGCGCTTTAAATATTGTAGAAAAGGCTTTTGGTCCCAACCACTTCCGTTCGGCCGGCAGCCTGAATATTCTTGGATACTTATACTTTAAAACCAAACAGTTTAGCGAAGCGGAAAAGCAGTATAAAAGTGCCATAGCATTAATCGAAAGTGAGTTCGGCCCAGAGGACAGAGAAATTGCCGAGAATCTCGAAAATCTCGGCGAACTGTGTTTCGAGACCGGCAGATATGATGAAGCAGAGCAGCACCTGAAGCGGGGACTTGCGATTTGTGAAAAAGCAGAAAAACCCGATCTTGAGATAAAAGCCGGAATTCTCAGCAGCCTGGGATGTCTTTATTTCCGAAAATTCGAACGATACGAAGAAGCCGAATCGTACTTCAAAAAGGCCATTAAAATCATAGAAGACGACCTGGACATGTTCTTTCCTAAGGCAGAAGAAACTCTGAAGGAATATGCCGCTTTACTCAGAAAGTTAGGCAGGGAAAACGAAGCAAAGGATCTCGAATCCAAAATCAAATCCTGACACTGAATTTGACAAGATCTTATAGGAAAGCTTACTAATAACCTAATCTGACCGTAAGAATCCAACCACAAATTAAATTCAGATTGCCCACTATGATGCAAAAGCAGGGGGGATAAATAGAACGCCACGGGAAATATGAACACCCCACCTTCTGATCCTCTGTCAATGAGTCTTCATTCATGCCGGAGGGAATCGGCAGGATTTGTCCGGGCTGCGCGGATAGATTGAAATCCCACCGTGGCTAAGGCAATGAGCAAGGCCGAAATCCCTGCGGCTATGAACACGAGCCAGTTGACTCCGACTCTGTAAGGAAAATTCTTCAGCCATTCGTTCATGGCGTAATAGGCTGCTGGCCAGGCAAAGAGATTTGCGACTACGACCAGCTTCACGAAATCTCTCGTCAAATGAAGAGTGATATTGGGTGTCGAAGCGCCGACAACTCTGCGGATTCCGATCTCTTTGGTCCTCTGTTTGGTCGTATAGCTGGAGAGTCCGAAAAGCCCCAGACAGGCGATAAAAATGGCGATCATGGCCAAATACAAAATAACTCGTCCGGCNNTACATTTGCTCGAAATCCTCGTCCAAAAAACTGTATTCAAATATACTCTCGGGAAATATGTTCTCATATACTTTTTCAATGAAGGCGAGAGTTCCAGGAACATCCTGCGTAGAGATCTTTAAGGAAAGCCGACTCCCCGCATTGTCTGTGGGAAGAAGTCTCAGCATGATCGGTCCGATCGTATGATGAAGCGAGAGAAAATGATAGTCCTTGACAATTCCCACGACCGTTGCGCCTCCCCATTTTCGGGACCGGTAATCGACGTTGTACACGATCCTTTTTCCGATAGGCTCATCCCATCCGATTTTCTGTGCGGCGCTCTCGTTAAGAATAACGGCATTCTCTTCCCATCCTCTCATGCTCGTCGTAAAGGCTCTTCCATCCAGAATCGTCATTTCGTAGGCAGGAATGAAGTATTCATCGATGTAATTGACATTCATCTTCATGTAATCTTCAGGACCGGCTCCTTCCCATGTGACGTAGCACCAGTTCGAAGAGGAGTGGGGCAAGTAGTCATGCATGGCCGCTTTCTTGATGTTTGGATTTTTCAGGAGCTCGGTTCGCAGAGTTTCAACACTCGCAGAAGGCCCCTCGGGAGGGATGACAAGCATCTGTTCGTTGTTATAACCCAGGTCTCTGTTCAAAAGATAGTTATTCTGCTGCAGGATGATTGTTGTTCCGATGATTAATCCGATCGAGATCGAAAACTGGAAGACGACGAGGAATTTTCTGAGAAGAGTATTCCGTGCTCCTGAAGACACATTGCCTCTCAAAACCTGAACAGGGCGGAAAGAAGACAGGACAAATGCCGGGTAAAATCCGGAAAGAATGCTGACTAAAATGATCAAAGCTATAAGCCCCAAAGTGAAAGGCCAGTTATTCACAAGGTTCAGAGACAGCTGCCGGTTGACTATCTGAATGAACTCCGGCAGAAGGGTCATTGCGAGAAGAAGAGCCAGAACCATAGCCAATGTCACTGTGAGTAAAGATTCTCCGAGAAACTGCTTGATCAGCGCTGTTCTTTGGGCTCCGACCACTTTGCGCAATCCGACCTCTCGGGCTCTATCAGCGCCGCGGGCAGTTTCCAGATTCATGAAATTGATGCAGCCTATCAAAAGGACAAAGATCGATATGGCCGCAAATATGGTGAGATTTTTAATGCTTCCGACAACTGCGAATTCGAAGTTCACATCCGCGTAAAGATGGATTCTTGCGAGGGGCCGGAGATAGAGCTCGTTTTGGCTTCTTTCTCCCTGGTACTTCTTCAGGAAAAAGCGGATTTTTTCATTTGTTTCTTGAAAGGACTGTCCCGGATTCAGCATAACATAGAGAGGCACCCAGTTATCGTACCATCTGGTGAAAACGTCTTCTCCATACATGGCGGGATAGCTGGATACAGAGATGAGGCTGTTAAACCGAAGATGAGAATTTTTCGGAATATCTGCGATTACTCCGGTGACTGTGAAATCATGCCTGTTATTCACCCGGATCACCTGGTTGAGAGGCTCTTCGGAGCCAAACACGCGTTTGGCCTCGGCCTCGGTAATGACCATGGAATAGGGTTCTTCAAGCGCCGTATTTACATCTCCTTGAACCATCGGAAAGGAGAACATCTTCAAGAATGTGTTATCGACAGCGTATGCTTTTTCTATTTCGAGCTTGCGGTTGTCTGCAGTCGTGATAAGCGGATTTCCCCAGTTTACGAACCTGGTAACAGCCTCGAAATCAGGAATGTCGGCCTTAAAAGCCTCAGAGAGGGCGGTCGGACACCCTGCGGAAGGCTCTGCGCCTGATTCGTGGACGAGGATCTGTTCTACTCGGTAGATTCGATCGAAGTTCGTGTGGAATCTGTCAAAGCTGAGTTCGAACTGGATATAGAGAGCTATAAGAATAAAGAGAGCCAGTCCGACTGCCATACCGGCAATATGGACAAAGGAAAATCCCTTGTGCTTCGTGATATTCCGAAAGCCGGTTTTAAAATTGTTCCTGAACATTTCAATACTCCAGTGAAAAAAGTTTTTAAGAAAGGCAGGGAGGAGAAGACCCAGCTGTGCCCAAAAGAAAAGACATGCCTTAAAACGTCCTTTCTCATCGGCAATGATGTGGAATCTTTCCTCAAAATCTCCCATGGCTGAATAACGGGTATGGGAGTCGATCATGCGCTCGAGGAGCCAGGAAGGAAGAGATGGTGGGGATTTATGCGTCATATCATTCAACTTTTAAAAGGCGGGATCGAAGACCAGATGATATCATTCAACCGTTTAACAGCGAGAAGAGCTTGCTGTCCTTCAGGAGTCAACTTGTAATATATTTTTCGTCTGCCTCCGCGTTCTGCAGTGGGTTCTCCCTCGATCGACTCGACCAGGCCGCGTTTGAGCAGTCGACCCAGGGAAGCATAAATGGACCCGGTTAACCAGGATTTCCCTGTTGCCTTTTTGACCTCTTCAAGAATGGTGATGCCGTAGGCGTTGTCCTGAAGCCTCCAAATACTGAGGAGTATGATTTCTTCAATGCGTGATATCATTCTCATTTTTTCTCTCTTTATATATGTATACGTTAGTTGGACAAATAAGTTTCTTTTTTCGATAAAAAAATTCAACTCCTCGGTGAGATTATTTTTTAAAAAGAGGAATTGACCTTAGAACATATATACTTTCCTTAGCTCAAGTGATGTGAAATAAGGCCTGTGATGGATTTTTTTTCTGAGGTAGATTTGTGTATGTCGTGAAATACTAAATTTCGTTCAGCAGGAGCCTTTTCCTCGGATTATTCGATCTTCATTAAATATAAACTAGATAAACTACTATAGTAAGCATCAAATAAAAGACAACGAGAATTAAAATAAAGCTTGTCTCAGTTATTTTTACTCTTTTTTATGGATATTTTCATGAGGTCCTGAAGAGTCTTTTTTTGGAAATAATCTTTCAGCATGAAGGTGGCTTCTTTCCATATTTCATGAGCGGAGCAGATGGGAATGCGATGGCAGTAATCACTATCATCAACGCAATCAACAAGACAGATTGGCCCTTCTAAAGCCTCTAAGATTTCTATCAATTTGATCTTTGAAGGGTGTCGGGATAAAACGTAGCCTCCTCCGGCTCCACGGACGCTTACTACTAGTTTTTTGATTTTTAGGAGAATGATAATTTGTTCCAAATAACGTATGGAGACTTCTTCATTTTTGGAGATATTTCCAAGAATTACAGGTTTGGTGTCTTTATTGTAGTGAAGTGCTAGATTTAACATTAAACGGGTTCCATACCTTCCCTTAGTAGATAGCTTAATCATGAATAACTCCTTTCTAATTAAATAAATGATTTAAATTACTCACGTTAGGAGCACTGCATTCCTCTATCGAAGAGTTTGATACTGTAATTTTATAAATAAATTCTTTTTATTTAGCCAGTCTGTTCAGACCATACTTTCGAGCCAATTGTAATGCCTCTATATATTCGCTTATTTTAATTCGCCTAGATAATTCTGGATAGTCAAATGCTTTATATTCTGGTCGATACTGACGCATGATATTTATGTATGTGTTTTTTGGTAAATTATCCGCTACAAATTTTATAAACTTATCTGTCCCTGCAATGTTATCAGGTAATATCAAATGCCTAATAATCAACCCTCTTTCAGCGATTCCATTGCTTTTGATCTGCAACACCCCGACTTGGCGATGCATTTCTTTAAGCGCTATTTTAACGTAATAAGGATAATTGTAAGTTTCTCCTGAATATTTAGCAGCGTACTCTGGATCCATAAATTTACAATCTGGAAGATAAATATCAATGATACCGTCCAGAAGTTGGAGGGTCTCTAAGGTTTCATATGGTGCAGTATTATAGACTAGAGGTATATGCAACCCTTTTCTTATCGCTTTCTGAAGGGCATTGACAATGTTTGGTACATAGTGAGAGGGAGTCACTAAATTGATGTTATGACAGCCCAATTTTTGAAGTTTTATCATAATATCTGCCAATTTATCATCGGAAATTTCCACTCCTTCTCCTTCGATATTGATTTTATAGTTCTGACAAAAAACACATCTCATGCCACAATTGGAAAAGAATATTGTTCCCGAGCCCTTTTTTCCAACTAAAGGACGTTCTTCCCCGAAATGAGGAAAAGCACTGGAAACTTTGACTTTGGAAGTCGCGTTACATTTACCCGTTTCACCCTTCGTTCTGTCAACACGACAATCTCGGGGACAAAGATGGCAATTCTCATATATCGAATACAACTTTTCTATTCTTTGTGATAGGAGGCCGTTTTCTTCAAGCTCTAGGTAAGAAGGATATTTCCCTGTCTTTTTCCCAATAAAAGAAGAATTTACAGAGGCCTGTAAATATTTAGAAAAAAATAAAAATGAAGAGCTGGCAAGAATTAGTGAATCTAATAGAAAAATGCGCCTTGTTATTTTTCCCATCCCTATAGCTTTTATAGTTTTTATAGCTTTTATAAAATATATATATCATATAATTTAAAAATATTTCAATAATATGTAACTTTATATTTGAGACGCTTGAGGTTGCTCACTCATTCATTGATTATGTCAGAGATAAGAGAAAAGAATTCAAAGATTTCGAAAGTCACTCAAAAAAGACCGAATCGAGAGGGCTTTTTCTGCATATCTTTCGAAAAATAATTGCTGGCGATCCATTACCTGATAAAAGAGGAATTCCAGAGCTCATTGTCTCATTGAATTGGTTCGAAGTTGACTTGGATTGAGCCATTTATATATCTTTTCGATGAGAAGCTCAAAAAGATGGTTAATGAATTTGATAAGGAGGAAAAGGAGAAAGGGGTGATTCATTGGCTAAAAGTGAAATCTGGTACGCCCGGAGAGATTTGAACTCCCGACCTTCTGATTCGTAGTCAGACGCTCTATCCAGCTGAGCTACGGGCGCACCGCAGATGAGTGTTTCCTATTATGCCAGATTCTGTGGAGTTTTTTAAGCCTTATGAAGTGAAATGACTGAAAGAAAACTGGACAAGCAATTTTTTTTAAAGTGGCCTGTTTCCTGTTTTATGAGATTGCCACGCTTCGCTCGCAATGACAGAAAATGAAGAAGGCTTCCCTTTTAGAAAAAAGTTGCCTGTCCCCTTTTTTATTTTTTAATCAGTAATCTTGAGGACAGCGGCGCCGCTGATCTTTCCTTCCTTCAAAAGGTTGAGAACCCTATTCGCCTCTTCCAGTTTAAATGCCTGAGTGGTCGTACGGATGGG
>JABAOH010000159.1_pt1 | contig 12148 bp, 12 predicted proteins | sample 7062181 | NCBI WGS metagenome assembly JABAOH01 (sample SAMN14538630, study PRJNA623070) | marine sediment metagenome | biome: marine biome [ENVO:00000428]; feature: marine pelagic biome [ENVO:01000023]; material: deep marine sediment [ENVO:00002113]; isolation source: pool of 5 deep marine... | reverse complement strand
CCCTCTCCTTGAAAACACAGAACAGAGATTATCATAGCAAAAAATAGGAATTTCACCGCTGTTTTAAAGCGTAAGTTTCTCATGAGTGCTCCTCTTTTCGGATTTTGACATCCTGAATGTTGTCCTCATTATATGAATAACGACTAAATCTGTCAATAGACGTGTTTTTTTTAGGATTTCGTTACTTTTTCTTGACATCTCACGTTCCTTCTTCATAACATAAGGAAACCAGCTTATAAGCGGCATAAAGCTAAGGAGGTTGACTGTGAATAAGAGAGCATTAACGGCCCGAATGGCCAAAGACGCCGGAATCACCGGACTTCAAGCCGAAAAGGCCCTAAATTCTCTGATCAGCGGGATCAGCTCTTGGCTGAAGAATGGAAACCGCGTGACCTTCTCCGGCTTTGGAAGCTTCGAAGTCAAAACACGAAAGGCCAGGAAAGGCCGGAATCCTAAAACCGGAGAGCTCATCCAAATCCCCCGAAAAAAGAGAATCAAATTCAATCCGAGCAAAAGCCTCATCGATTCTCTTTGATATCTTTTTGGGCATCCATTCTTCACTTAAAATAGTCGCTTCATTTGAACATCTTCTTTAAAAAAAATTCTATATTTCCCGAGGAAGGCTTGGTTCCTAGAAAACCGATTGCTCCGGTTTGTGGATTCAAAAACTCCTCGGTTTCAGGCTTCGCTCTCCTCTCGGGTCTAGCCCCGAGGAACCGTGCCCGCTCAGCCTTCAAACGGTTTTTTCACCCACAAACCTTCGCAGGATACTTTTTACCTTATGAGAAGCTGTCTTGTTTCCAAGGAACAAGCCTGACCTCTCTGTTCCAGATTGGACAAGGAAGATTCATTCCTTTAAAATAATCTCACAAGAGAAGTCAATGGCGTCTAAAAAGAGAAAGGTCGTTCTCCTTTTTGGCGGACGCTCCGCCGAACACGAAATATCCCTCCTTTCCGCCGCCTCGATCTACAATAACCTTGACTCGAAAAAATTCGAGGCCATCTCTGTGTACATTAACAAAACAGGAGACTGGAAAATCGTCGAATCTCCCCTCCTTCCTTCTGAGGAACTGAACGCCGGCCCGTTTTCTTCTTTCCTTCCATGGAACAGAAGTGACGCCTCTCCGCCCATCGATGCAGACATCTATTTCCCAGTGCTTCACGGGCCTTACGGCGAAGATGGGACTATCCAGGGGCTTCTGGAGATGGCCGATGTCCCCTATGCTGGAGCATCCGTTATGGATTCTGCCGTCGGCATGGACAAAGCCATGGCCAAGACAATTTGGGAGGCCCGTCATTTACCTGTGGTCAAATATCTCATTGTTCATGAAAGGGAGTGGAGAGCACATAAAGAATCGGTGCTTGCTGAAATCGAGGCGCAACTGCCTCTTCCGCGCTTTGTGAAACCCGCCTGTTTGGGCTCGAGTGTCGGCATATCCAAAGTGAAGGAAGACAGCGAAACATCTGCTGCTCTGGATCAGGCATTCCGATATGACCGTAAAATCCTTGTCGAAGAGGGGATACTCGGGAGGGAATTGGAGTGCAGCGTCATTGGGAATGAGGAGCCCAAAGCCTCTCTCCCTGGCGAGATCATCCCCTTTAGAGAATTCTACGACTATGAAGACAAGTACATAGAAGGGAAGACGCGCTTCGGAATCCCGGCGCAGCTCACTCCCTCACAGGCTGAAGACATTCAGCGGCTCTCCGTGGAAGCGTTCAAGGCCATCGACTGTTCGGGTATGGCGCGAGTGGATTTCCTTATGGACGGGAAATCCGAAAAAATATATTTAAGCGAGATCAACACCATTCCAGGCTTCACGGAAATCAGCATGTATCCCAAGCTCTGGGAGGTCAGCGGTCTGTCTTTCCCGCATCTTCTGGAAAAGCTTATCGAGCTGGGCCTGGACAGGCATAGGAAGAAAAAGAGAAATCGAGAAAACTGGAACTCATGAGAATTCTCGGGATAGACTTCGGGGACAGACGCATCGGACTGGCTGTCAGCGACACACTCTTTCTGACTGCCCAAGCCATCGGAATCTACCGCAGGCAGAGTCAAGAAAAGGATAAGAAGTATTTTCAGGAACTCGTCTCGCAGTACGAGATCGGAGAAATCGTCATCGGACTTCCTCTCCGGATGGACGGCAGCCCGGGGACACGGGTAGAAAAGACCAAAAAGTTCGCCCGCTGGCTCGAGAACATCCTCCATCTTCCGATCGTTTTCTGGGACGAACGTCTGACTACACAGCAGGCTCTGAAAATTCTGAGAGGACAAAAAACCGACTTCCGCAAGAAAAAGAGACTGAAGGATCAGATATCCGCTTCCCTCATACTCTCGAGCTACCTCGAAAATAAAAAAGCCAAACACCATGATACTCAAGGTCATTAAACCCGCTCTTATCGTCTCAGCGGTCATCCCTCTCCTTCTCTGCGCATGGTTTTCTTTCGAGTTCTACGGATCTTCGAAAGCTGCCCCACAAAAGATATTATTTGTAGTCGAATCCGGAAAAGGGATTCAGAGCATCGCTCAAGATCTCAAAGAGGAAGGCATAATCAAGAAAACCTGGCCCTTTCTTCTGGGCTATAAACTCTATTTCTCTCCTAAAAGTTTGAAAGCCGGAGAGTATGAGCTCCGCCTCCCGGTGTCGACAAAAGAAATCCTGACCATTCTCTCCGAAGGGAAGGTCTTCTTCCATCCTGTCACCATCCCCGAAGGCTTGACAAGACGGGAGATCGCTCAACATCTTGATTCCATCGGAATCATAGAAGAGGAGGATTTTCTTGAGGCGTGTTCCAGGACCGAACTCCTCGGCACTTACGATATCGAAGCGGAAAATCTTGAAGGATACCTCTTCCCAGAGACCTACCACCTTTCCAGAGGAATATCTGCGGAAACGATCGTCACCACTCTCGTCAACCAATTCAAGTCCGTCTTCACCGAGGAGTGGCGGCAAAGAGCTATTGAAATCAACATGACTCCAAGAAAGGTCGTGACCCTGGCTTCATTGATCGAAAAAGAGACCTCTTTCCCCGAGGAAAGAGAGCTGGTCTCAGCCGTATTCCACAACCGTCTGAGAATAAAGATGAAACTCGACTGTGATCCGACCATAATCTACGCCATGAAAGAGCAGGGCACCTACACAGGACGCCTTTTGAAAAGACATCTGAAACTCGATTCTCCCTACAACACCTACCTCAATCGAGGCCTGCCTCCAGGCCCCATCTGCAATCCGGGACAAGCCGCTCTCAAAGCCGCTCTCTATCCTGCGGATGAAAAATACATTTATTTCGTCTCCAAGAATGACGGCAGCCATGTCTTTAGCCGCACGTTTTCTGAACATCAAAGGGCGGTGAGAAAGTACCAGAGATAATAAAAAATAAAAAACGGGGTCGCATCTCAAATATTGAAAAAGAGGACCGAATCTGCTATATTTATGTTTGGAGAACGGAGGGAAAAACCTCCTCCGAAAAAGCCAAGAAGTTCCAAATTTACAGTCCAACTCACTCAGAGCTGAGGGTTGTAACTTAGGAGGAAACATGAAAACGAAAAGCCATGTAAGTCTTGTGATCGTATCAGGGCTCATCCTGAGTTTGCTTCTGTCACCGAGCCTTCGCGCACAAGAGGAAGAACAAGCACAAGAAACCCAGCCCACCAAGATTGTCATCATCCCCGATCAGGTCAAACAAGTATTCGAAGCAGGAATGCCCACCCGTCAGGTCCGTCCGGACGTTCCTTTCTCAATCACAAAGCATCTCTATTTCCCCGCAGGACAGAACCTGTACACGGTCATCCTTTTCAAAGCGAAGAATGCAGATCTCGGTTTTGCGGCTACTGCTCCCGTGAAAAAGAAAGAAGAGGAAGCGTTGACGGCCTTCGAAACCGAGGCGAGCAAACTGCAGGCCAGATCGCATCTCTTTCTGCAGTTCAACAAACTGGAAAACGATGTTCCAGGAGAAGTTCTCCAGGAAGTCTATGTCCCTCTTAACCTGCAGGTGGACAGCAGTGCGTATGAACCCGAAAAGGAGGAGTTCTATTCGACTGGATATATCCTGACCCCAGGCAACTATCTCCTGTCCATGGCGGTCTGTTCACAAAAATTGGAAAAAATAGGGACGCAGTACTATGAATTCTCCCTCCCCCAGACAGCTACTCTCAATGACGAATTGATCACCACACCGCTCTTTTTCGTCAAGAACCAAAAGTATCTGGAATCTCCTGAAAGACGGCCCACAGCTCACAAAGGCTCATTCGTCTATTCGATCGTCAACATTGAACCCAACATCGAAAAAGTTTTCTCTTCCGGGGATAAAATGGGACTTTTCTTCTATATTTTTGGTACTCAACAGGACGAGGCCGGAAAATTCAGCATTGAAGTGGCTTTTAATGTAATGAAAGGCGAAGAAAAGGCTATCCTGTTTGCCCCCCAGAAATACGAAGCTCCTCTCATCAACCAGGAACTCCCCCTGATCAGAACAGTGCTGATCAAATCTGATGAAGGCGATAAAACAGAGCAGCGAGAGGTCGAAGCCGGCACATACACTCTCCAAATAACGATAACGGATAAGGTATCCGGAAAATCAATCACCAAGAGTCTGGATTTTGAGGTGAGATAAGCGCTTTATCCGTTTGATGCGGGATGAAGCCGGATCGAATCCTTATCGGCAATTTATCTGAGGATTTATCTTCGGGATTTCCTCATCTTTACTCTTCTCGATTTCCTCGATCAATGCCTTCACGTTTTCCTGGTCTGGATTCAAGTTCAGTGAGGCTCTGAGAATCGCCAACGCTCTTTCTTTCTCACCTGTTTTGTAATAGCAGAAACCGAGAGAGTTCAAAAGACCTGTATCACTATTGTAAATCTTGTTCCCCTCGATCAGATTGTCTATCGCCTCTTCATACCATTCCATTCCCATCAACGCTCGCCCCTTGATCAAGAAATAATCAAACCTCAGTTGGTCATCATCTCGAATGTTTTCGATCAAGTCCAGACTTTTCTCGTACTTCCTCGCTCTGTACAGAAAATTGGCATACTCGACCACGCCTTTTTTAAAATCAGGTCTGAGGTCGTACGCCTTCTCATAAGCCGCTTCCGCTTTCACGAGATCTCCGAGCTTCGCATACTGATGGGCATGCATATAATAGAATAAAAAGCTATTGGACAGCGGGATAATTTTCGCCCGCGCAATCGGATGGGCGATCGCTTCCTCCGGAGAAATGATGAATTCCGTTTTCGCTTCCTCGATTGTCTCCTCATCCTTTCCCACGATCATTGTTTTCATCTCATAATAATCCGGAGGCAGTTCGCTGGCCCGGATGGATTGAGGAATGTACATGACATTGGCGCGGGGATAATCTCTGAGTCTCAAAGTCAACGATTTCTGCGTGGAATTCTCCTTTCTGAGTCCCTCAATCAACACTCTCAACTCTCCTTCGTTCCAAATCTCCTGAGGAAGGTTCACGAGTCCCACGACCAAAGCGATTTCATCTCCCGTGGCAAACGTGTTCTTAGGGTCGATGATCAATTTCTTGTCGACCATTTTATAAGGAATATGCACGCTGCTCTGGTAATCCTGAAACTTGTAACCCAAATACGGTCCCGCGATCTTCAGCTCTTCCGATCTCTGGGGAACAGAGATGTCCTGTTCGAAAATAGAAAATTCTTTACCGATTGAATTCTGAAGGAGTATCGTCAATCTGTAGCGGCCTTCCACTACAGGAAAGGAGTCCTCGATGGAAATCCCGTTCGCTCTCACCTTATCCAGGTCATCAGGAGAAAAATACAGCGGGAACTCTTTCGTGTACTGGAATATCACATCATTCTCAATCCTGAGGCTGACGTTAAGCGTGAAATTACAGAAATACTGGTCATTCTGCTCAAAATAATCGATAGAAATGGCTTTGGGCACCATCGAAAAATGCAAAAAGTTCATCCCGATGATGGGGTCTGGAATCAAGGCTGTGCTTGTCTCGCTATCCACAATATTTGTCATGTGCTCTGTGCTGACTATGCCTCTCAAGTTCAAAAAATGCGTCGCATAAGTCGGATTGATGTCTTTTTTCGGCGATTCGATTATGTTCGCGATCAGTATCGCATTCATCGGTGATGGTCGGTAGCCATACGGAATTTCCCCTGGAATCAAGGAGAGTGAGACTGTGGCCAACGTGGGAGCAATCTCCAAAAGCCTCTCGTACATGGCTTCATAATCCTCGATGGCGAAGCCCTTCCCGTGAATCATCAGAGCGGCCGGTCCGTCAGAAACAGGGTCGTACAGCTTGTATTCTCCGGCACCGCCTCTTTGAAAGAAAACAAGGTTGAAATGTGAAGGAAGCCCCTTCTCTTTATCTCCGTAATACGACCAGACCTCTATCGGATACATCTCTTTCTGGGCAGGATACCGGTCTTTACTGACTGGTTCACCCAGGATGATGTAGAATTTCCCCATATCCGTCATCCAGCCTTCACGCGGGGAGCCTCTTCTGAAATATTTGTTGGCATACAGAAAGCGCTCGATGTGCATGTCCCTGTATTCATTTTCCGGCGTCCCCGGCGTGGGGTCCCTCAATCTCCAGAACATCTCGATGAACGCATCCCGCTCTCGATCGTTGTCCAGCTGCAGGAAGGGATCTTTCTCTTTTTCATGCATGATATAAAGGGTCAGCTTCAAAAATTCCTGATACTTTTCGTGAAGGTCCTTGACCCTCATTTTCTTCTGAGAAAAAAGGAATGAAGTGACCAGAAGCACACAAATGATGACGATAGATACTTTAGACTTCATTGTTTGTTAACCTCTCCAATACGTATAACTCGGATCCCTCAATATCGTTTCACTCTGACTCATTCGCCGCTATGAAGAATCTGTCTTTTATGGCCTCTCAATCTTTATATCGAATATTTTTCTCGTCTTGCCGATGCTTTCATCGCCGCGGATAATCACATCAAAATAGTATTTCCCCGGTTCCAGGTCATACGGAAAGACAAAGACAATTTCTTTCGTCTCAAGAAGATGATCTTCAGAGTCGGCAAAAGACCTGGATTCAGTGAATTTATCCTTCCGTACTCCTGTTTTTTCATTGATGTGGAACTCAAACACGAAGTCGGCCTTGAGCAGTCCTCCTTCTTCTAAAAAATTGATGCCCTTGACGGGAAAATGGATGATAATCTCTTTTTTTTGAGCGTCATACTCGAGGTCAAAGTTCAAGTATTTCTGCGACATCCTCCCTTCTCCGAAATTAACCCCCAGCTTGGCCATCTCAATCGCTTCCGAAAGGCTTCCGGCAAGGCCGTCCATAGGATCAAACGTGTAATGCCCGTTATTCTTCACGTCCTCGAACTTTATCCCCACGCCGTACCGATAATAATACCACAGTATCACAGAACCCCTGACTGGCTCACCGCTGCTGGTCACTTCATTATGAGTGAAAATCTCGTCAAATCGATCCGGCGGGCCCAGATAGATGTAAATTCGTCCTCTGTCAGTTTTCCATCCCGGAGGTCCTTCTCTGAATCTCTCGTTGGCATACTCGATTCTTCTGTAAAACTCGGCTTTGTATTCATTTTCCTCTGTATCCGGGTTCGGATCCCTCTTGGCCCAGAAATCCTTGATAAACTCCGCTCTGGATTCCTTGTCGGGGAGATGACGAAAGATGTCCTTCTCCACGCCGGTCATGATGAGATAGGCATACTCGTAAAAATTCTGGCTTTCCGGGTCAAGCGCTATCTTTCCCCCGCCGCCGCAGGACATCACTCCCAAAACTAAGAATGCCAGGACAGACAAACGTGCAAAATCTTTTACTCTTGTTTGCATTTTAGAATCAACTCCTCTAACTTTTTCTTTCCAGAAGGAGAAAGAAAACGTTCGTATTTTTCTTTGTATTGAGTCAAATACTCGAGAGCCTTTGCCTTTTCGCCTCTCTGCAAGTGCGCAAGCCCGAGATTGTAGAGGGCATTCGAAAAGTGAGGATCGAGCTCTAAAGCCTTTTCCAGGCAGTAAACCGCTCCCTCCAAATTCCCTGCATACAGGTAAGCCCCTCCGAGTCCGTTGTAAGCTGAAGCGAGATTCGGGTTGATCTCGATCGCTTTTTTAAAGCTCTGGAGCGCCTTCCGGAAGGAACTCCGTTCCTTTGTCTTTAAAAAAATTGAAAATTGGACTGCGCCGATGTTTTTGTGCGCCACTGAGTATTTATTATCCAAAGACAGGGCCATCTCGTAGGCCTCTAAAGCTTTGTCAAAATCCCCCTTGCGGGAATAGGCCGCTCCTAAAAAATTCCACGCCTCAGGATCATGCTCCATCTGACGCAGGTTCATCCCGGTAAAAAGCTCTATCGCATCATCATCTCGGCCCGCATCGAGAAGAAAATTCATATAAGTGATGAAAATCTCATAACTCGAGGGATTAGTTCGCATCCCCTCCTCCAGGACTAATAACGCCTCGTTCAGCTTTCCCATGTCTTTAAAAACCGTGGCGAGGTTGGTGTAGGCAATATCGACATCCTCTCTCTCAGTGATCACTTCCCTGAGAAGCCGGATTCCCTCGTCGACTTTTCCCGTTCTGCATAGGTCCATCGCCTCCATGGACTTGTTGTGAAGCGGGAGGAGCTTTTTCACGTCATCCTGAGGGCCGAAGTCTTTCTTTTCAGATGTCCTGCGCGTGGAGATATAACCGAGGCTTCTCAGTTTTTCCAGGGTTTCTCTGTCTGCCTGCGGCCTTCTTCCCTCCTCTCTTCCAGGAAGAGATTGCTCCTCCATAATTCGCGCGAGTTCTTTTCTGTAGTCGTCCAATTTCACTGTGCCAGCGAGATTCTGGAGTTCATTAAAATCCTTTTCCAGATTATAAAGTTCTGGAATCGGGGAGTCTATAAACTTAGAATTCCCGGAAATAAAACCTTTTAAAGGGGCCCAACCCCGGCTGTAATACGGGTACATCGATTCAAAATAGATGGGTCTTTCCGGAAGTGTCTTTCCCCGCATGGCCGGAAGAAGAGACACGCCCTGGAGTCCAGGCGGTTTCTTAAGACCTAGAACATCGCAGAGAGTCGGAAAAATATCCGCATGGCAAACCGTCTGTGCGTTCCGGCCCCCACCGATACCCGGAATCGAAATGATCAAAGGAATCCAGATCGTGCTGTTGTACGCATAATAGCCGTGGGTCATCTCTCCATGCTCGCCGAGTGACTCGCCATGATCTCCGGTGATGACGACCACCGTGTCATCCATCAAAGCGTTATTTCTCATGTGGCGGAAGAGTTTCTCCAGAGAAGAATCCACATACGCCACTTCTCCATCATACGGGCGGTCTTTATACTGTGTTTGAAAGGGCTCCGGAGGCTCGTAGGGATCGTGCGGGTCAAAACAATGAACCCAGAGAAACCAATGCGCCTCCTGCTTCTCGAGCCATTCTGTCGCCCGATCCGCGACATCCCCCGCTTTTCTCTCTATGAATGAGAGTTTTTGAGTGCTCTTGCCCCTGTAGTCCTCATCGTAAATGTCAAATCCCTGGGCAAGCCCGAACCTTGAATCGAGTGGATAGGCTCCGATAAAAGCTCCCGTGGAATACCCGTTGGCCTTCAGATATTCGGCCAAGGTCAGGAATCGATCCTCAACTCTAAATGTCCCGTTGTCATGGACACCGTGGTGGATCGGGACCGTTCCCGAAAGAATGCTCACATGAGAGGGGAGCGTGGTCGACGCATGGGCAAAGGCCTTCGTGAAGATGGTTCCCTTCTCGGCCAGCCTGTCAATGTTGGGCGTTTCCAGATGCTCCCGGCTGTAACAGCCCAACCTGTCTGCTCTCAGTGTGTCGATCGTGACGAGAAGGACATTCAGCCGGGATTCGTTGGGGTCATTCTCCGGATACGGAAAAGAGAGTGGAAAGCTCAAGCAGAGAAAAGCGAAAAGAAAAAGAGTTGTATACAGGAAACGATTTTTCTGCATTTCGGAAGAGCTGTATTAACCGATTCTCCTTTTGAGGTATTCGATGAATCCTCTCACCTGGGAAGCTCGTTCAGAGTCAGAATCATATTTGAGATAGTCTTCGAAAACGACTATTGCATCCTGGAAGTTGGACAAGGCCAAATGGGTCAATCCGAGCTGGTAAATCCCATCCACATAATCTTCCTTGACTTCTACAGACCTTTTGTAATATTTCAGAGCTTCCGGATACTTCGTGAGATTGTAGAACCTCGTGCCGATGTTGAATAAAACATTCGGGTCGTTGATATCTTCAAATTTAATCTTGTTGTACCATTCGAGGGCCTTCTCGTTATCGCCGCGGTTGGTATAACAATTTCCGATGAGCATCATGGCTTCACTGTTCTCTGGATCCTGCTCCAAGATTTTCTTATAACTCCCTTCCGCCAGGTCGAATTTTTCCATCTGAAAATAGGCGTTTCCGATATTCTTATGGAGAATATAGGCCTCCGGGTAATCTTCGAGAAGCTTTGCATAAATCACGATGGATTCCTCGTACTTCCCCTCATCAAAGAGCACATTTCCTTCATTCAGTCCGTTCTTCAATTCTTCTGTGAGAAGCAGCCCCTCGGCTCTTTTCAGGTTGACCATGATTTCCGGATTTTTCTTGATCTCGCTCACCTGGATACTTATCTGTTTCGGGTAGAACCCGAGCTTCTCAAAATCAATATTCCATGTGCCGTTCCTGAGCCACGACGCCACCCACATTCCTTCTGCATTCGTCTCGACATCAAATCCGGCGTTTCCCTTCACAAAAATCAGCTTGACTTTGACTCCCTCCAAAGGATTTCCCTCTTCATCGTAGACGAAACCGAGTATCCTTCCTTTTCCTTTATAGACCTGTGAGAAAAGAAGCGAAACGGATAAAAGTATCAGGGCGAACGAAAATGCAATCTTTTTCATCTCTGACCTCCGCCTGTCGGCGCTCCCTCTAACGCCAGTGAATCGAAGGGCGCGTTGTTTTGTGTTTTTTCGGCAAAAAGGACTGCGGGTATCTCTCCTACAGCTCCGATTTCATTCTACCATTTCCGAAGCGAAAAAAAAAGCCCCTTCCGGCTTCAGCCGGAAGGGGCTTTGTGCGTCTAGTTCTGTGTTCCTCTTAGAACTGGAATCTGACTCCAAGTCTCAGGAGTCTCGGGTTCAGGATCTCGTTCAGCGTGTAGGCCGTGGCATTCGGCGTGAAGGAAGTGTTGCGGGTTCCGGCATCTCTGTACACCGTTCCCCAGGACTTCTGGTATCTTCTGTTCTCGAGTTTGGCGTTGAGGACGTTGAACAGGTCGGCCATCAGGTAGATCCGGCCCGTGTCTCCAAGGCGGATCACTTTCTCCACTCGCATGTCGAACCTGTAGAAGGTGTTCAGGCGCTCTGTACCGAAAGCGGCGAGATAGGCACCGTAGCTTCGGCTTCTGGTGTTGGGAAGTGCATAGTCCACATAGGAGACATTCTCCTGAATGATCCAGCCTTCTCTGGCCAGGAACGTAAAGGAGACGTTGAAGTCGTACGGAAGCTGGTAGAGTCCTCCAGCCTTGATCAGCCACCTGGAATAGGTGAACTGGTTGATCTTTCCGCTGGCGCCGCCGATGTACGGAGCGTACACTCTGTCGTTTGTGGCCCATTCGTTGTTGTCATTCCAGCGTCCAGTGGGATCGCTGTGCTGGTGCTGATGCTGCCAGGTCAAGCTTCCGTTGAGCATCCACTTGTTGGACAGCCTCTTGGTGAAGATGACGTCGATTCCGTAGTAGATGCGGTAATAGTCGGGTCTCCTCTCGCGCAGGTCATAAGGCGTGTANNGAGTCGTCTCTGACATACCAGTCATGCTGGTTGGCTTCGCCTGTGTCGCCGTCCCAGAGCGTGGTAATGCCTGTTAAATCCACTGTATCGGGAAGCTCGGCATCGGATACGAGACTTGTGGCGCTCACCCACCATTCCTGAGTCTGGTAGTGTTTCACCCACTGGTCTCTGGGCAAACTCGCGTCTTCGACAAAGAAATCACGTGTCCAGTTGAACCAGTCGTATTTTCTGAAGGTCCCGTTCACGGTGACAGCAAAGTCTGTGAAGATCTCTCTCTCCACGGTCAGCATGAACTCCGTGGTCCGGCCAGTCGTGCGGTTCAAGCCGTTCTCATCGTAGGGCTCTGTGAGGACTGCGTTGTTCGTGAAGTCCGCAAAACCGCCCCAGTACCA
>JABAOH010014022.1_pt1 | contig 12150 bp, 8 predicted proteins | sample 7062181 | NCBI WGS metagenome assembly JABAOH01 (sample SAMN14538630, study PRJNA623070) | marine sediment metagenome | biome: marine biome [ENVO:00000428]; feature: marine pelagic biome [ENVO:01000023]; material: deep marine sediment [ENVO:00002113]; isolation source: pool of 5 deep marine... | reverse complement strand
TGAATTAGCCGAAGCCCTGAGCGTAGCCGAAGGGGCAGTCGAATGGGCCGTTTTTTCGTTTGACTTGGCGGCCCGGCCTGTTATATTAAACGCGAACATTCGGCAGCTTCATCGACCGATGAAAAGCGAACAAATTTGGACCATTCAAGTCAAGAAAGGAAAAATATCATGTCTATTGACCGTCGCACTTTTCTAAAAGGCTCAGTGGCCGCTTCGGTAGCCTTCGCGGCCCCTAACATTTTAATGGCCGACAGGGCCGCCAAATACCGCACCGCCCTTATCGGCAGCGGCTGGTGGGGCATGAACATCGCCTCAGAGGCCATTCAGTCCGGCCAATGCAATATGACCGCTTGCTGTGATGTTGACCGCCGCCAATTGGACTCCGCCGTTGCCAAGGCCGAAAATCTAACAGGCCGGACGCCCAAAAAATATAAGGATTACCGCGAGCTGCTTGAAAAGGAAAAGCCGGATATTGCCATCGTCGCCACGTCGGACCACTGGCATCCGTTGATTACCATCGCAGCCGTCGAGGCCGGTGCCCACGTTTATGTGGAAAAACCTATCGGCCACACAATCAAAGAAGGCCGGGCGATGGTCAATGCCGCCCGCGCTGCCGACCGGGTCGTTCAGGTCGGCACACACCGGCGAATTTCGCCCCACAACGTTTCCGGTATGAAGTTCCTCAGAGCAGGAAATGCGGGCAAAATCGGTATGATTCGTGCCTTCGTCCTCTATGGAGGCGGCGGCCCCGAAAAACCGCGCAAAAATGTCGAGCCGCATGAAGGTCTTGACTGGGATATGTGGTGCGGGCCTGCGCCGCTGCGGCCCTTCAATACGAAAATCCATCCCAGAGGCTTCCGCCAGTTCCTCGATTACGGCAACGGCACACTCGGCGACTGGGGCGTCCACTGGGTCGACCAAATACTCTGGATAATGGAAGAGAAATGGCCCAAAACTGTGTACTCCACCGGCGGACGTCCCATCAAAGGCCCGCCGGTCAACGATGAACGGGGCCAGACTACCGATGCCCCCGACCACCAGCTCGCCACCTACGAATTCGAGGACTTCACCGCTTACTGGGAGCACCGCCAGTTTGCGGGCAACCCGGCCGAAAAGGCGGAAAACGTCGGCTGCTATTTCTACGGCACAAAAGGCACCTTCCACATGGGCTGGCAGAGAGGCTGGACCTTCTACCCCATCGGAAGAGGTCAAAAGGAGATTCACGAAGAGCCCCAGCTTAATCAGCCGGACAGCCAGAACATCAAAGAGCTCTGGGCCGACTTCCTCAAGTGCATCAAGACGCGCTCGCGCCCCGTATGTGATATCGAGCTAATCCATCGTTCCACAAATATGAGCCTGCTTGGTATGCTCTCGTTGAAGCTCGGCCGCAGTGTCCAGTGGGATGGAGAAAAGGAACAAGTCGTCGGCGACTATGAAGCCAATAAGCTCCTCCGCCGCAAATACCGAAAGCCCTGGGTCTATCCGGAAGTTTGAATAAACTTTTATTGCCCTCTGGCGTAGTAAACGATATAATATATAATGTGATTACGAGCGATTTAGTGGGTCTGAAGAAAGACAGATTTGAAAAGTGAATATGGGGGCGAATGGCTTCGACCGGATGGAAGACGGACGAGCTGCATGCCCAGGACGCCGGTTGGCCTGGNNGCCTAATTTGGCGGCCCGTCCTGCCTGACTTTGCCTGTGGGTCTGGTAAGGGCGTCAAATAGCAGGCTTTACCGGGGTCGGTTGTTCGGGCCGGCTCTGGTGAGAACTTACCGAAATAGCCGAGTTAAGAGCCTGTCGTTTTGGCGCTTAACAAGGCGAAAAAACAATAAAGCGACTAAGCATGTAGACGCTTGCCTTGAAACATCTCGGGACGGGGGTTCGAATCCCCCCGCCTCCATTTCCGTAACTCTTTTATTAGCAAGCAATTATAAAAGCGGAATTGTGGTATTTCCCGTCCTTAATGCCCCACTTAGATTGCCCAAGCCGCTCTATCTTGAAAATTTTCTGCTGCTATTGACAAACAAGATGTTGCAGTCAATTTATATAATAATAGATACGTCTAAAGCTTTACCCGTCATTAGAATTTCCAGACGATGCCTATGCCCGCACCCCAGGCATCACCGGTAAACTGATACTCAGTGTACAAGATAGTGTCTTCGGCGATATCCCACTGTGCACCGACGTAGGCGCCAAAGTTCGACTCTTCCCTAATATCGGCCTTGGATATTACTCGCTGGGTCGTTCCCGCATCAACCGTTGTTCCCTCGAGACTCATATCTCCTTTCACAAAATGAAAGAACGAACCACCGTAAAGCGAAAAGCCATCGTACTGCACAGTTGGTCCAGCCGCGACCTGGATTTCCCAGAAATCAAGTTCTAAATCGCCGGAGAAAACAGGATCACCTTGGAGCTTCAGGTCACTGCTATCAATGCCTGACCAGACCATCTGGAACAATCCGCCCCAGGTAAGGTTACCCTCCTGGTAAAAGGTTGCCCTTGTCCCAAATCCCCAAGCAGCTTCATAATCACCGCCAGCTCCAAAGTATTGATTACCGGTACTACCATTTCCGAGAATCTCTGTTATATCGTCTTTGTCGTCAGCCACACCAGCATACACAAATGCGTCCAAATTTTCGCTGATACCATAGCCCAAACTGCCCAAAAACATATTCGATGAAAGATCTTCGATTTTGTACTTGGTGTAATCCCACGGCAACCACCCCGCACCGAGGTCCTCTTGAGTCTTACCGAATAATTCGAGGTCCATTTTCTGGTGAGCATACTCAAAGCCTATAGCCCACCGGTTTTCTCCAAAAATAGCTTTTGGGGGACCCATTGGTGGCAAAGCAAGAGCGGGTGAGCTGCAAACGCCCACTACCATAATAATAACAGGAAAAAGTGCCATTCTCTTTTCCATAAGTTATTCCTTTCCTCAAAAAAAACCGTTTCATAAGGCCTTTCACGTCATTTTCCAAACCTCATTTAACATCTTTTCGGCCCTTTAACTCTAAGTGAGATATCGGCAGCTATTGGGCATAAGTTTCTCTTTTCTGTGATATGCCCATTAAGACACTTGAAAATCTGTTAAATATCCCCATTTTTTCACCATATCGCTAAATTTGCTTGACGAATACAACCTTCTAAATTGTTTTAAAGCATCTTTCCTCGCGCCTGGCAGACAGACATAGATTTTGCCATTTACAGCCGCTTTTACGGCAATAAGCCAGATTTCGTCGAAATTGGACTTAGAGGGCATGAAGTTAAGAGGTAATTTCAAGGGTCTTCCAACACGTGCTGGTATGAACCAGCGGTCGATGCAATAATGGCCTTAATTGCTTTACGACAGTCAAATAGATATGGAACATTATTAGAATCGATCAGAAAAGGTCCTATAAACTTGGCATTACATTGCAGTAATAGGTCGGCTAATAGTTATTTCCTCAAACTTAGGGGTTTTTTAAAAAGATTTTTTGGGGGGTGATTCACTCAAGACGCACTCCNNTACATTGCAGTAATAGGTCGGCTAATAGTTATTTCATCTTGACAAGCCTGTTTGAATTGTATATACTAAAAAAAATATAATAGCGTTAGGAGGTGCGGTGAAAAGATTCTTCTTTTTAGCAAGTTTCCCCACACCTAAAAAATTCAGTTATTCTACACCTAAGATGCGGCATAGATTTGGATGAAAAAACACAATTTGCTGTAAAGGTAAAATATAAAGAGTTTTTAGGAGGATTTAAACATGAAAAATAAAAGTAAAAAGATTAATTTTAGGGCCGATATTTTCCTGATTATCTTGGCAGCCGGTATATTAATAACGGCTGTCACAGAGACTGCAACCGCAAAGTCACTGTACATAATTGCAGATATTAATGCTGATCCCACTCCGATCAGGGCTTATGATATTGGGAAGGATGGCACTCTTAGCTTCCAGGCGGAGTACGGCATACCCAAATATGGCTGGGGTGCCGTGGGGCTGGCAATTGATTCGGATTCAAAAAACCTGTTTGTCACGTATGAAGGCTCGAACGTAATTCAGTTGATAAATGCAACAACGATGACAGACACAGGAGCCACAACAGCTCCAGGTGCCAGCAACTTAGCTGGTATCGTTTACGACCACGATAAGAAATTACTATACTGTGTTGATCGGGGCCTACCCCGCTTGTATGTGTATAACTGGGAGGCGAGCACCGCCACGCTTACTCAGGTGCCAGGCTCACCATTTACCTTGACAGGAACTACTACTGCCTATGGGATTGCTCTGGATGAGATTAACGATCTGCTCTATGTGGCCGATTATAGCACAACGATCAATGTTTACCGCACCTCCGATTGGTCATCATGGGAGACCATCTTAGTTAGTGGGACTGTAATTAGTATTGCAGTGGATCCCACGAGAGGTTTCGTTTATTACGGCGGTGGTTTTGCGGAGGAAAATTACTACCTTACTCAGTTCAATTTGAATACATATAGGGAGACAGAAGTGCAAGTGGCTCCCGATGCCGGCGTGATGGGTATTGGAATAGATCCGGACACTGGTCTGATATATATAGGCACCGGAATTAACAATGAACCTGGTAGTGACAGTCTTAGGGTCTATGACACATCGCTTAACCAAATTGACATTATCACTGACATTGAAAACTCTACCGGCTTAGTTATCCCAATTGAAGATATCAGTTATAACCCTCTAAACTTACATAAGAATATTGCCAGTGATGCTATTGACGAGGTTGAGCAAGTAGGAATAGGAGGCACCATCACTTACAATATTTATTTCGATAATAATAATGATTACACTGTAAACAATATATCCATTGTTGATACCCTCCCGAAGGAAGTAAGCTTTATAACGGCCGATGATGACGGTGTGTTCGGAAATTACGATCCTATTGCCCACATTTATAGATGGTCCTACTCCTCTCTGCCGGCTGGATTCTCAGGCGATAGTTTAACGTTAGTGGTGCAGGTGAATGAAGGTACAGCCCCAGATAAGATTATCACTAATTATGTTGCTATCAAAAGCGATGAAACAGGACCATCAACCGCGAGCGTTGATTTTGTTACAAAACCTATCCGTTACAACCCCCTTAATCTGAGCAAGAAAATCATAGGGGGTAATATTGAGTATAGTGCTGATAGCAAGGTTGGGTATGTGGGTGTAGGCGACACTATTATCTACAGTATTTGTTTCAATAATAATAACAATAATTACACGGTAAACAATATATCCATTGTTGATACCCTCCCGAAAGAAGTTAGCTTTATAATGGCCGATGGTGATGGTATGTTCGGACAGTACGATCCTATTACCCACACTTATAAATGGTCCTACCCCTCTCTGCCACCTGGGTCCCCAGGCGATTGTTTAACGTTAGTGGTGCAGGTGAATGAAGGTACAGCCCCAGGTAAGACCATCACTAACCTCGCGGCTATCGACAGCGATGAAACAGAGCCTGTAACTACGAGTGTTGATGTGATTACTCACGAAAGGCCGTTGGATGCTACTCTGAGTGTACGACCCAACATGCTCAGACGCAACGGCAGTTATAAGAGTGTACTGGCTATCGTAGGGCTGCCACAAGGCATCGGAACACAGGACATCAAAGACGAACCACTTATCCTCAATCCAGGCAACATCGAAGCAAGCAGTCAACTTATCTTAGGTACAACTGACAGAGCAGAAGTTCGTGCTTGGTTTAATACTGCTCAACTGATGAATGCGGTGCCTGGCTATGGCGAAGTCAAAGTTAGAGTTATTGGTAAACTCAAATCGGGCCAAACTTTCTTCGGCGAAGAAATAATCTACATAACCAGATTCACAGGCAATTGATCTGAAACAGGCGGACGAAAATTCGACTATATGGAATCAGCTCAAAGGACCGCTGTTGGGTAGCTTGAAGGAAGACAGATTTGCAAAGTGAATATGGGGGCGAATGGCTTCGACCGGATGGTGGAGAGACAAGCTGCATGCCCAGGACGCCGGTTGGCCTGGCTAATCATCCGGCAATAAATTTTAAGCGACAACGTACAGTTGCGCATGGCTGCCTAATTTGGCGGCCCGTCCTGCCTGACTTTGCCTGTGGGTCTGGTAAGGGCGTCAAATAGCAGGCTCTACCGGGGTCGGTTGTTCGGGTCGGCTCTGGTGAAAACTTACCGAAATAGCCGAGTTAAGAGCATGTCGTTTTGGCGTTTAGCAAGGCGAAAAAAACAATAAAGCGACTAAGCATGTAGACGCTTGTCTTGAAACATCTCGGGACGGGGGTTCGAATCCCCCCGCCTCCACTCGACTCACTGCGCTTGCTCATGGCAGGCCACTTTGGCTTGCCGCGAGTATAAAGTAGCGAGTGCCCTGAGCAAGTGACCGAAGGGAACGCGTCGAAGGGCCTTTAAGACTGTATTCGAAGCTACTCCGTTACAAACACCAACTTACATAACGATAAAAACGATTAGAAGGACCGTTGCCTAAGTAAAATCCCTTTTAGGTTTATATCTTAGAGATTGCATTTTGAGGTTTGCCGTTCACAAACGCCCGTATGTTCGCTACTGCAATATCCATCAGGCGCTGGCGAGCTGCTCTGGTCGCCCAGGCAATATGGGGAGTTATGTAACAATTCTTCGCCCTCGACAAGGGGTTATCAGCTTCAGGTGGTTCCCGGTCCAAAACGTCCAATCCTGCGCCTGCGATTTTGCCGGCATTGAGCGCATCGGCCAGTGCCCTCTCATCAATCAGCGGACCACGACTGGTATTGATGAGAAAGGCCGTCGGCTTCATCAGCTGCAGCCGTCGCTCGTTGACCATTCGATAATTGGAATCATTCAGGGGACAATGCAGACTCACCACGTCGCTTTCCTTAAACAGCGTATCTAAATCCACGGCCTGTGCGTTGACCTGCGGAGTTACCGACTTTTCCACATCGAAATAAATGACCTTCATCCCAAAATCCAATGCGAGCCTTGCCGTTGTTTGGCCGATTCGGCCCAGTCCGATGATGCCCATAGTCAGACCTGCCAGCTCAACCAGCGGAAAATTCCAGTAGCAGAAATCCCGGCTGCGGCTCCAGTCGCCCGCCTGAACGGATTGACAATGCTCTGCGACATGCTGGGTCAAGTTCAGCAGGTGGGCAAATACCATTTGGGCCACCGAGACTGTACCATAGGCCGGTATATTGGTGAGGCAAATGTTCTGTTGAGATGCCGCCTTGACATCGACGACGTTATATCCGGTTGCTAATACGCCGATGTATCTGAGCTTTGGCAACTGTGCGATGGTCTCTTTGGACAATTGCGTTTTGTTGGTTAATACGATTTCTGCTTCCTGCGCCCGCCGAACAATGTCATCCGGCGATGTGCGGTCGTGGATGTGACATTGGCCAAGCTCATGCAGCTCGGCCCAGCTAAGGTCGCCGGGATTTAACGTATAAGCATCAAGCACGACGATTCGCATACTTGCTATTCCCCCTTTCGATGAAATTTTTCCGCGACGTTTTTCTTGAATGCCTTGCCGGCCTCATTTAGCTCGTGTAATATCCGGGCAATCGGTTTTCCAGTTGTGTTTCGGGCGGCGGCAATCATTGTCCGGCATTCGTTGGCATCCATGAAACAGACGGCCTCGTACAAGGACTTCTGTTCTTCCTCGGGAAGGATTAGGAAGCCATGTTTGTCGGCATGGATGAGGTCCCCCTCACTGATTCTACAGCCGAAGACCTCTACCTCGCCGCCCCATCGCACAGGCACACTGTATGCGTGTCCAACGCACATCCTTCGCGCGATTGCCTTGAAGCCAGCGTTGCACATTTCATCGATGTCCCTTAGGGCACCGTCCGTGATAGTGCCGACGCACCCCAGTGCTTTGTGCACGTTGGCGTTGACCTCTCCCCAAAACGAGCCGACACAATTGGGTTTATCCAAGTCCTGAACCACGACGATTTTGGGTCCGGGCACGCCGGCCACGTACTCCTGGTAATCCTTCCAGGCATCCGGCCTGTTGTGCGTATGGTCAGGATTGCCTGGCTCGATGACAACCGTAACGGCATATCCGATCATCGGCCCCATCTGAGGCATGAAGTCGCGAGTCTCCTCCAGATTCATACATCCCTTTGTGCGATCATGTCTGGTAATCTGCTCCCAGCCGTTATAAATCGTTGGGGTATTCCAACGCTTCAACTGCAACAGCTCTTCATGGCTCAGGGGCCGCTTCATATCATAATCCTCTTTCTCCCGCGGATTCTCGGGGCATTAATTAGGTCTCAAAAATCTTGCAAACTTCTTTAAATACAACATTGGGAGCATCAGTCAAGGCTTTTGCACCCGATTGTTTATCCCCAGTTCGCCTCTTTCATCTGGGGAATGGAAAGCCCCACGTCTCTTTGCAATCGCAAACGTCACTGACCCATCTCCAGAAGCCGCCTGCCAGGTAGAGCTTATTGTCGATTACTCCCGCAACACCGCAGCATCGCCCTCTGGGCATCGGCTCGACTTCACCGAACGTTTCTTTGGCCATATCAAAGTAAGTGGCCCTATTGCTCCTGGTCCTGGTGACTCTGCTCCAGCCACCCAGTATGAACAGCTTTGAGCCGATGGCTGCATGAGTCGAATGCTGGCTGAGGTACCATTTGCGCTGCTCGATTCGTGGTATGTTCAGCTTCGACCATTTGTCGGCGGCCACATCATATTTGAGCACACCGTCAGCGTAGGTCTCGAAGTCGGTCTCGCCGTGGACAGCGTAGATGCATCCGTTGTAGCTGGCGTGTACAATGAATCGCGCTCCTTCGGGCATATCCGCCATTCTTTTGTAAACGTTTCCACGTGGGTCGTAACGGAAGGTGCTTCGGTCGGCTTTGCCGTCTGAGCGAAGAGTCCGTGCACCGAAGATATAGATGTAGTCGCCCACGGTGACAGCGTAACAATAAGAACGTGGATGAGGCAAAGGGGCGATGTTTTTGTAGGCGTCTGTCTGCGGGTCGTACACCCATGCCGTGGTTGTCATACTGACGTCTATCGCCTTGTTGTCACCGCCGAAGATATATATTTTGTTTCTATACACAGCTATTGCCGGCCAACCTTTCGCATCCGGCATCGGGGCCGCTTCAGTCCAAGTATTTGTCGCCGGGTCGAAGACGTGATGTAATTTCACCGCCTGTGCTCTGTCTTTTCCCTCCGGCGTGTGCGGATTCATGTTGACGCCGCCGAATAAATGAAGCTTACCGTTCACGACGGCTGCGGCTCCTCCGAATCGTGGAACAGGAACATCCGCAAATATCCTCCACGTCCCTGAGCTTATCTGCTTATCGAGCACAGCTTGATCCGCATCAGGCCCTTGTTTTACGAGCTGACACCCGGTCACCAGAAGTAAAACCATAAAAAAAGTAGCCAATCTGTTGTATGTTGGATTCATCATTGTTATCCCCTTTCAATGTGATTTATCTATATCTTCCCCTATAATAATAGATGAAGTCTTTTGCCGAGACAAGTATCTGCTTTGAGGAAAACCAGCTCGCACCATCAGGAAATTTTTCAAAGGTACGCGCTGCCTATCCGAGCTCGTGCTCGGCAGATTTGACAATACGGTCGACCTCTCGGGACAGAGCTTCATCAAGTGGCTGTGGGGTGTGTGTTTTTAAGATGCTGTTGACATGCTCGGCGAGCCGGTCTGCGAAGGAGGCAGCTCCCTGAGCCTGCCAAGCGTCATAGCTCTGTCGTGTCCATATTTGGTCGGGCAGCCAGAGTTCCCTGCGAAAGTGTTCGACTGTGTGTGGTTCAGCCAGGAAGTTTCCGGCCGGACCTACAGACTTGACAATATCGGTGGCGAGTGTCCCAGCATCGACCTCGAAACCACGTGCGATTCGCTTGATATAATCCATAAGCTCATTGTCGAAAGCCAGCCACAGCAGACTGCCGGCATGGTCGGTTCCACAAATGCCGCAGTGACCAAAAGTATCGGCACCGGCAAGGACACCCAGAAGCATCGTGCCTGCCTTTTCCATGCCTGCCTGAGCGTCGGGCACTTTCGCATCGGTCAGACCAACATTGATGTAAACGGGAAAGCCATAGAAGTGTGCTATCTGAGTCATCGCTAAAGCCATTAGTCCCTGCTCCGGCGAGCCGAATGAGCAGATGCTTGTTCGCGGGTCCATAATGTGCGGGATTCCGCCGTAGGTTACCGCCGTGCCCGGCGCCAGCAATTGCGTCACGACAATGCCTGCCAATATCTCGGCGTTTTCCTGTGCCAGTGTGCCGGCCAACGTTGCCGGAGCCGTTGCGGTGGTCATCGCCATAGGGCCGATACTGACGGGCTGTCCCGCCTGTGCGAACTCCTTGACTATATCGAGCCCGTCCCTCGGCAACTGCAGCGGACTGATGGGTTCGAGAAAGGCTTCGACCATTGGATTTGCCCGCAGTGCGGCGTCGCCACCTGCGATTGTGCGGTATATTTCCAGAATGTAACGGGCCGTCGCTCCGTTGCGAACCCAGCAGCGGGTTGGTTTTGTGGTTGCCTTGACCAGCTCGCCGGTGAGAAAGACATCTCGATATTTCTCGCAGACCTCATCCGGCTGGGCCATTGCACCGACGATGTTGATGTTGTCCAGGGCATCTCCAAGACGGATTGCATCCCTGACATCCTGGATAGTTGCAGGTCGTCTCTGGCCGGTCTTTGCATCTATCCAGCCAAATTGTCCGGGACTTGACATTAGAATGAGCTCGCCGTATCCAAAACTAACGGCCCGTTTTTTGTCCCGGCCATAGATTTTGTATTTTTTGCCGGCCCGTGCGATGCTGTCCATGACGAGTTTTTCCGGGAGGCGCGCAATTTTGTGGTCCTGGACTACTTTTGCACCGGCCTCGCCCAGGAGCTGCAATATTTCCTCGTGATGCACCATAACGCCGGTATCCCGAAGGATTGTTATGCTGGCATCGTGTGTTTCTTGAATCTCACGCTCGGACAGAAGATTAATTTGTATTGTTGCCATTGTTGATTTATTCGGTACACAGGCCGACAAAACTTTAGCAGAGTTTTCTGCATAGCCGAAGTTGGGTACCTAAGCCTTGGCACCAGGAGCATTACACTCTCATAATCGCTGTAACAGATTGTGTACCAGACGCGGGCACGGTAGATGTATTTGCGTATATAGTCATACGACTACTGCAAATATGTCAACTGCCTTAGATTTAGCGTTTTATGGCCAAAGCGTTTGTTTGACTTTGTGCTTGTGTTCACATTCACAAACTTTATTTTTGTTCTGAACAAAAAAAGCCTTGAAATCTGTTGTCGTAAGGCATCATGTGGACTGGATTCCGTTTTATGGATTCCGTTTTCTGACTTCCGTCTTCTGTCTCCCTGCTGGCTTCCGTGCGGCGTCGAGGCTCCGATGAGCTTGTTATGGGGCCATTCTCGCTCCGCCGCCAGTCCGAGCGATACAGACCTGGATCAATATGGAATCGAGGGATGGAAAAAATCGAATTGTCTTGAACTTCAAAGGAAAAATGGTATATAAAGAAAGGAATTACTGGCTGGTTTTAACCCGCACATTGGTGGCTGGTTTTGACGCACCCATTGACAGTTCTTCTCAATAGTCCTTAAATCTTGCCAACCAGCCGGTCCCATGGTTGCTCCAGTCGGCTGGGGTGACACCGCCAGCCGTAGTCCAGGGCCCGGCTGTGTTGTATCGACGGCTCCACTTGAGCGTAAACAGCTCCTTGAGCCCGACCCTTCTGACAGTAAAGTCCACAAAAGCGCCGTTTATGAATCCATCGTGGCGGTTGATGCAAAAGCGTTGCATTGAATCCGCATCGCCATCCAATCTCTCGCCGTCATAATGGGGGGGTGTATCGGTATCGTCCGGCCAGCCGCACCAGAACCAGCAATCCAAAAACATCGGTATATTAGAGCCGCCCTTGACGTTCGGAGTCTTCCAGAAGAACTCAGCCGGCTTTCCATAGAGGGTCGGCTGGCCACACAAGTAGACCCAGCCGTTTATCCCATAACTGCCGTACGTACCGGCTGGCCCGTACTCGCCGGCCGGCCGCCCGCCGGTCACAGCCAACCTGCCCCAGGACGTAAACGTGTCCCCGCCCACTGTCATGTCGCTGCCCGAAGCTCCTGCTGGATTTTTGATTTTTTTCGCCATCGGGCAGACGCGT
>JABAOH010033848.1_pt2 | contig 12155 bp, 11 predicted proteins | sample 7062181 | NCBI WGS metagenome assembly JABAOH01 (sample SAMN14538630, study PRJNA623070) | marine sediment metagenome | biome: marine biome [ENVO:00000428]; feature: marine pelagic biome [ENVO:01000023]; material: deep marine sediment [ENVO:00002113]; isolation source: pool of 5 deep marine... | reverse complement strand
TTTCTCAAAACAACTTCGCTCAAAAAACCATCGATTTTATGCTGCTGCTCCTTCAGTTCTATTACAACTTTTTTTAATAAGCTAGTTTTTCCCGAATGTACGGGACCAGTCAATATGAATAGCACTCCTAAAAGATAAAAAATAAAATGATTGAAGTCAAAATTTCATTTAAATAAAAAAGAGAGCCTGTCCCTTTAGGGAAGGATGGCGAAAACTCGTGCCGGGGCCCCAGTTCCTTCTTTAATCAGCATGGGGATGACATAGAGTATCGCTCCAGAAGGAGGAAGCTTGTCTAGGTTGGCGATATTCTCTAAGGCCAGTTTATCCGCAGCGAAAAGAATTTGATGAACCTTAAAATCTTTTGATTTACCGTAATCTATGCTCGGCGTGTCGATGGCTATTCCTGTGATGTTTCTTTTTTTTATTAGATATTCCACAGATTGTGGTGAAAAGCCCGGAAAACTCAATTCCGGAAGAGCTTCTTCCCCTGCCTTTTCCGTCCCCAGGACTTTTTTCTTATCAGGGTAATACTTTGTATCTATTCCAGTGTACATGATGACCCAGGCATCGTCAGGAATCTTCCCATGCGTATTCTCCCAGTTTTTGATATCTTCGACAGACAGCAAATAATCTCGATCTTTTTCACATTCTGCGGTCACATCTATCTTCGCTGCCGGTCCTATCCATTCTTCCAAGGGAACCTGATCCATAGTCCGCCCTTTCTCTGCAAAATGAATAGGGGCATCGGCATGAGTTCCTCCATGCTCTGAAGCACTGAATTCATTGGAAGCATACCACCAGCCTCTATCTGAAATACCCCAGAAAACTTTGATTAGCTTGAAAGGAGTCGCCGTCGGCCAATAAATCGAACTCTGATCAAAAGCATAGGTCATATCCAGAAGCTTTCCCTTGAAATCCGAGGCATTGAGAACGACGCCGATAATAAAAATGGCAATGAAAAGAATCTGAAAAGATAATTTTAAAATAATGTTGGTTGATTTTGATGATTTCATCCTCTTTTCCTCCTTTTTAATTCTATTTTTCCTGTCCAATTCCCTTGAATGGCTGTCCTTTTAATTAGCTATTAGCACAGGAAAAATAGGAAGTCAAAAAACTGAATATGAATTGGAGGAAACAATTATCAAGAAATTGGATCGAAAGCACGAGAGATTCTACTCTTCTTCAGTCCAGCATATCCAAGAAACTGTCGATTTGGTTTATAAGCTGGCTCTCAAAATAGTTAATCTTTGAGGCACTGTCACAATCTATGCTGACAAAAGGAATTCCTTTTTTCTGAAAAGCTTCTTTTACAATTTTCAGCCGCCCATAGTTCCAGCGGCATCCCCAGTGAGCATAGTGGATCACACCATCGATATTGTATTGTTCGGCCAGATGTAAAAGAGCATCTGAATAGGCATCAATTGGCCCGTTAGCGAAATTGGAGATGAGTTTTTGAGCGACGCTTCTGTAGGGCTTTTCTGGGTCCAATTCTGACCAACAAATTTGGTTGACCTCCTCGAAAGCTATAGCTGCTTTCCGTTCTTTCTCTAGATAGTGAAAAAGGCGGTTTCGAAAATATGGTTTGATATGGAGCCAGAGCAATCGGTAGTTTTCTTCTCCGAGTGGAGTGAATTTCCTGTTTACTCTCTTTTTCAATTCTTGGGCCATATCTCGATAGATGTCCTGAGCTTCCCTAGAGCCAAATCCCATGCCTACCAGATAAAGATAGCCAAGAGCTTCACTTCCTCGCATAGGAGCAGGCACGGCCTTCCGGAGTTCATTCGCCTTTAGGGCATATCTTCGGGCCTGGTTGGAGATCTTGATGGCCCGACTCAGTCTCTCTTTACTCAACTCTTGACCTGTTATTTCACTCAGGCCGCAGGCCATCTCTCGCAGTTGCTGGGCCACATAGTCAACAGCTTCCTTTCCTCTTTCTTGAGGGACATCGATTAAGAAGTACGGACATCCATATGCCTGACTCGTGGTGGAAATCATTTTCGCTCCCGCATCACAGATATGAGTCGTGGAAATTACGGCCGATGGCAGAGGAAAAAGCCTATCGATAACTGCCCCTGTAGCACAACGCAGCATAGAACATGTTTCTGGAGGATGAAAATTCTTCTCGGCAATAGCCAAGCAATCATCACTCAAACCAATATTGGCCAAGTAAGCAGCTGATGATTCTGGATTTATAGGGATGATATCAAGGGCGTATAAAATTTCAGAAGGGGTCCAAATGGAAGTCAAGACAACTGGTTTATCACCCCGCAATGATTTGCGTCCATAATCTAATACCATATCAGCCATCTTCTTGGAGGATTTGAGCCGGGAATCTTTTCTTCTGGCCCAATTAAGGAGCCTGGCCTTAACGTAAAAACTTTCCTTCTTCAACATCTCCTTGGTTATTACTCTCTTCTGAGTTTTTCTCTTCATTTTTTCTGCATTCTTTAAAGCATCTCTATAAAGGCTTCAACTCTCGTTCTTATCTGGCCGATATTACCACCCACATAATCTTCCTCAATCTGAAGCATAGGGACTCCCCTCTTCTGGAAAAATTTTCTATAAAGAGGATAATCGTAGAGATGGTTGTCACAGAATTTAACAGTCAGATAGATAATTCCCTCCACTTTGTATTCTTTGACTAATCGCTCTCCTCTCCGGAAGCGTAACTCTGTCTCTTTCATCCGGGCACAAGGGGCCTTGAGAAGATAACGTTTGCTTATTTCTCTTAGGAGGTCATCTCCTTTCTCCACGCTTCCTTCAAAATAGCGACTCCCGAAGCACAAATCGTCACAGACGACAACAGCTCCCGTATCCTCGATGAGTTGGACTAGCTTAGAATTGGGCAGTAGAGAACCTACAATCATGATTCTAGGCCCTGTTGGAGAAGCTTTTATCTCCTGTTTTTTTATCGCTGTGATAAATTTCTTCAGTCTTTTATTAAAAATCTTCTTAGGCATTCTTTGGCTGGCCTCGATGATTTCAAAGACACGAGTTCCTTTTAGAGAGCTATGGGCATTCTTTCTCAATTCATAGAGCTCTCTCATTAAATCTCTGGTCTCGTTATAAATGCCTATGGCTTCTGTGAGGGCTGATTCTTCAATCTTGTGATCCGTATAATCTTCAAAGGCATTCATGAGCATTTGAATTTCATTTTTAAAATACTCCACAGCAAGAGAACTGGTCTGTCGTGGAAGATTCATAAAATGGATAAAGGAAGTTGATGAAACATAGTGTTGCCATACATGGAAGAGACAGCGCATGGCATCGCAAGAATGGGCGATTACGATTCCTTTAAGCTGACGCTCCTCCTCTCTCAATCCGAGATCCAGGCAACTCCGAACATAAGGACAAAGATTATAATGCAGATATGTATCAGCCAATTTTGTCGATGGATTATTCGCCCTAAGACGAACAGGATGAAAGCCAGCTGCGCATATAACTTCCTCAGGGATGTAAGTACAAAGCCAGCCGATCTTGGGAAGCTTAGGATCTAAGTTCTCTTCAGAAAAGTCTATTTCAAACATAAAAGCTTTATCTATGAAAGACGAGATTTAAAATTATTAATGGAAAATTCAAATTAAATCAAGATATAAAGAGATAGAAAAAGCAAAAATTCGGTCAGGCAACTTTTCTTAGAAGACCGCCTTTCTAGCCGTCTTTAAAAATTTTATTAAATAAAGTAGCCTGTCCCCTTTCTTGACGGTCATAAGGATTTTTATCCCTTTTTTCCCTATCTATCAAAATCGATGAGTTGGACGGGACTCTTGACTGAAATTGTGGCTAAGAATCCTGATGGAGATAATTGTGGAAAATCTTTTGTTTTATTTTCTGATATTTATTTAAACAATGGACAGAAAGTATTTATTCGGCCTATGAGTGAATCTTGTTTTCCTTTATAGCTATCTTATTTGGCTTAGTTGCATATACTTTTATGCTCGAAACTAACTTTGATAATTCTTTTAATTTTTCAGTGGTAATGTTTAGTTTTTCCATGATTGTTCTTGCCGTGGGATCATCGATCAAGAATTCCACAGGGAAAATAGCCTCACTGATGACCTCAACCTGGTTAAATCCTGCTCTTTCTATCATAGCTAAATAATCTCTCTTCAATATCGCCCCAGAGATGCAACCCACATAACCTTCAACGCTATTTTTTATCCACGCTGGAAGCTCTTTTAACAACACTATGTCCGAGATCATCACTCTTCCTCCTGGTTTGAGGACCCGAAACGCTTCTGCGAAAACCTTTTCTTTCTCAGGAGATAAGTTGATAACACAGTTTGAAATCACCACATCGATGGAATTATCAGTAACCGGAATGTTCTCAATCTCACCAAGCCTGAATTCTACATTCTTGTAATCTCCTTCTTTAGCATTCTCTCTCGCTTTCTCGACCATCTCCGCTGTCATATCCACGCCTATGACTTTGCCAGTCTCGCCAACCTTGTTGGCAGCAAGAAAACAGTCGAATCCAGCGCCAGAGCCAAGATCAAGGACAGCTTCCCCTTCTTTTAAAGAAGCGAGAGCCACGGGATTCCCACAACCGAGGCCTAAATTGGCACCTTTGGGGACAGCTCCCATTTCTTTTTCAGAATACCCTATTATCTTGCTGAGCTCTTGAGCAGAATCAGAGATTGTGCAGCACGAATCTACGGGGACACAACAAGAGCTCTGCTTTCTGGCAATTTTCGCATAGCCTTCTCTTACATATTTCTTAATTTCTTCCTTTCTCATCTTTTCCTCCTCAATTTATTTACTCAGTAAACATCTTTTTTTCCGTGATTGGGAAAAATACATAATACTGCTATTTAATTTAGCAGCGATTTCCGTCCATCCGAAGCTCATGGCGGAGGGTGGGGGGGATTTCGGCGAGGATGGATGGAAATCGGTATTGTTACAGATGACTTCAATCATTATTGAGCCTAACGGATGAAAAGATGCTTCCTTTGCTAGACTATTCTGCAATTATATCCCTCATTACAGGGCCAAGGAATCCTTTTACCATATCGGCGAAATCTTCTACTCTAACTAAAGAAAGGCAGCAGACTTTTCCTTCTTTCTCCATGGTAATAATAGCGAGCTTATCGCCGGCCTTGATGCCAGCCTTCTGCCGCATCTCTTTAGGAAGGACCATTTGACCCCTTTCATCAACACTTATGACAGATTCAATCTTGCAGCAACCGAATTCTTTTCCTGCACGAGGGCTGCAAGATTCATTCTTTTCTTTTTTGGCCATTTTCATCTCCTTTTTATCATCTTTCAGATATTTTTTAATATTCTGAATTATCAGTTTATACTGAATTATAAGAAAATTATATTTCTTTGTCAAGTGTTTTTTTAAAAAAGTAAGCTTTTTTTTCCGGCGAATGAAGAGGTCTTTGGGAATGGATGAAGTGACCATTGAAGATTTAGCCTTCAGAGTTTGGCCTTTGAGGGAGGTCGACGTAACTTGGAGGCGGAACAACTTCGCTTTCCCCCTTCTACCGAGAGTACTCCTTCTGCGAGGCGCCCTGTCTCCCCTTCCCGGGCAGTCCTAAAGAGACGGCCCTGCGACCAACGGGATATATCCCCTTGGAACCCCACAGATTTGCGGTAAGCTACAAATCAGTCGAGCTGCGAGGATGTTGGAGCCAAGCGAGTTGCACAGCAGCCGAGAAGGCTGAACGGAGAATGGCGTTAAAAATCTGAAGGGCGCAAGTCCATCCCTAAAGACCTTCTGCTATTGTCTTAAAAGCATATGCTTTGTCACGGAAAAAATGCTTGCCTTCCTTTGGCCTCTATTGACTTGCCCCTTGATAATGATAAAATGATCTTACGATAAAAATCAGAGAGTAAAAATGCGAATAATACTCTTTACAGGAAAAGGAGGAGTGGGAAAAACAACCCTTGCTGCAGCCACGGCTCTTCTCTCTGCCAAAAAAGGTTATAAGACTTTGATCATCTCAGCAGATGCTGCCCACAGCCTCTCCGACTCTTTCGAAATTCCTCTTGCTAATCAACCCAAAAAAATAGCTCCCAATCTTTACGGGCAGGAAATCAACGCTCTGGAGGAAATCGAAAAGAAATGGGGCGAGATCAAAAACTATCTCACCAACCTCTTTTCATCTCAAGGCATCGATACCATCGAGGCTGAAGAAATGAGTGTTTTTCCCGGGATGGAAGAGCTTTTCAGCCTCATGGAGATTCGCAACTATAATAAAACTACCGATTATGACGTCATCATCGTTGACTGTGCTCCCACAGGAGACACTCTGAGATTCTTGAGTGCGCCAGAGATCACAAGTTGGTATTTGAAACATATTTTCCCCATTCAGAGAACAGCAGCTAAGGCTGTAAGACCTGTAGCCAACAGAGTCCTTCCTTTCCCCTTTCCTGAAGATAAAATCTTTGAAGCGATGAAAAATTTATACACTCAATTGGCGGAGATGAAAGAAATTCTGGTGGACTCAAAAAAGACTTCTATCCGCCTTGTCGTCAATCCTGAAAAAATGGTCATCAAAGAAGCTCAAAGGGCGTTTACTTTCTTCAATCTTTTTGGCTATGCAGTTGATTTGATCATTGTCAACCGCATCATCCCCCTCAAAGTCCAGGATGCTTATTTCAAAAAATGGAAAACAATCCAGGCCTCATATCAACAGATGATTAAGGAATGTTTTTCTCCTATCCCTATCCTTTCTTCAGATCTTTTTACCCAGGAAATTGTGGGAAAAGAGCTTCTTTACCAGATGGCCAAAAAGGTCTATGGCAAAAAAGATCCCACTCAATTGTTTTATGCGCAAAAGCCTATCACAATCGAGAAAACAGATGGCGGATTTGACCTTTATTTGAATATTCCATTCGTAGAGAAGAAAAATATAGACCTTTTTCAAAAGGGAGAAGAGCTTTTCATAAAAGTCGGCTCTTTCAAAAGAAACATTCTCCTACCTCAAACACTTCTTAACTTTTCTATAAAAGGAGCTAGGTTTGAGGAGGAAAGACTCAAAATATCTTTTCGCCAGTAAACGATAACAAAACGCCTCATTCTCTGAAAGAAAGGAGGTGACGCGATGGCCGAAACGAAAACAAGAGAGATAAGAATCAGCATCCCTGAGGAGTTATTCGCCTTTTTTATGCCAAAAAAGACTCTAGATCATGTGCTAAACGCAAAAAAAGAGATGCTTCTTGCCTTTCGGTCTTTGATCGACGCTAGAATTGAGACCATAGAGAAGATGCAAAAAAAGCAACCAGCAAAAAGCAAAAAAATTAAAATCGAGTGACATGTAGAGGCAATGTTTTTATAACTTCCACGATGTAACAGGGCTTTTAAGATACGATGTTTTAGGATATTCGAGATACGAACTATTGGAACAATCAGGGCTAGATATATTAAAAACAATCTCACCAAATTAACAATCAATAAGAGTAATCAAGATCCGCAAGCCACAAATTTCGGTTGACTTGACCATCGATAAATATTAGATTAATTAAGCTTTTTATTTTCAAGATCATTGGCGATAAAATAAAAAAAATCCGATGAGCACCCAGACCCATCACACAAGCAGGATATTACCACGAAGATTGATTAGCACGATTCCTATTTACATTAATCGATTAGCGACGCTTTTTATAAACCTCCATATCAAGCCAAACACATTAAGCGTCATAGCCCTCATCGCAGGAATGGGAGCTGGTGTACTTTTCGTATTTGAAAAGCTATTTCTGGCAGGGATTGCCATCATCATCTGTGGCATATTTGATATTCTCGATGGGAAAGTCGCCATCAGGACAAATCAAGAAAGCCTATTTGGAGCCATTTTCGATTCAACCCTTGATAGATATTCTGAATTCTTTATATATCTTGGCCTGGCCATTTATTTTCGAAACCATTGGAGTCTCTGGTTGGCTATCTTAGCCTTTCTTGGTTCAACTATGGTGAGTTATACCCGGGCTCGAGCCGAAGGACTAGGGATTGATTGCCGATTAGGTATAATGCAGAGGGCAGAAAGGATGGTCTTTCTCTCTCTTGGCACTATCATAGGATCTCTCTTCAAGATCTTTGATCCTGTCATGATCGGTGTTCTGGGGTTGATAGCCCTTTTCTCCAATATAACCGCATTTCAGAGAACTTTCTATGTGAAAAAAGTCGAAAAACAAAAGAAATCAGAAAAGGAGGTCTAAGCAATGGATAAGATCAGAGTGGCTATAATAGGAGTCGGAAATTGTGCCTCTTCCTTGATTCAAGGAGTCCATTATTATAAGAACGCCAAGGAAACAGATTTTATTCCTGGAGTCATGCATGTTAATCTTGGCGGCTATCATATCCGCGATATTGAATTCGTGGCTGCCTTTGATATTGATAAAAACAAGGTAGGCAAGGATCTGAGCAAGGCCATATTTACCTATCCCAACAATACGACGAAATTCTCTGACGTTCCCAACCTAGATGTTAAAGTGGGGCGAGGCATGACCCATGATGGGTTGGGAAAATATCTCTCTCAGATTATAAAAAAAGCTCCTGGTGCAACCTCAGATGTTGTCGGCATCCTCAAAGAGACTAAAACAGATGTCGTGATCAATTATCTTCCTGTAGGAAGCGAGGAAGCAACAAAATGGTATGTAGAGCTTGTTCTTGAGGCGGGATGTGCTTTCATCAATTGTATCCCTGTCTTCATCGCCAGCGAAAAATACTGGCAGAGAAGATTCGAAAAAAAGAATCTTCCTATCATCGGGGATGATATAAAATCCCAAGTCGGGGCCACGATTCTCCACAGGACACTGACCAATCTTTATCTTGACCGAGGGATGCCCATTGATAGGACGTACCAGCTCAATACAGGAGGAAACACGGACTTTCTCAACATGCTGGAAAGAGAAAGGCTTGTTTCTAAAAAGATATCAAAAACAAACGCCGTCACCTCCCAAATAAAAGCACGAGGCCTTGATATCCACCCTGACAATGTCTATGTCGGTCCTAGCGATTATGTCCCCTGGCAGAAGGACAACAAGATTTGTTTCTTACGGATTGAAAGCCGTCATTTCGGTAACGTCCCTACATATTTTGATTGTCGTTTATCCGTCGAAGACTCGCCCAACTCTGCTGGCGTTGTCATCGATGCCATCAGATGTTGTAAGTTGGCTCTAGACAACAAATTATCCGGAGCACTCTTTGCTCCTTCTTCCTATTTTATGAAGACCCCTCCCAGACAGTACACAGACACAGAGGCCAGAGTTCAAACAGAGAAATTCATCAAAAAATACGGGAAAAAAGCAGAAAAGCCAAAAAAGAAATGAATGAGAAAGATCCAAGCTCATCCTTGCTGGCTCAAATATCTCCTGCAGCCTCATAAAGAGCAGTCTTTCTTCGATTGCTTGAACATAGAAAAAAAGAACAATCTTCATTCCAGATCATCTTGATCAGATGAGGATGATTTTTATGGAATCCTTTACAAAATCCTTAAATAAGTTAAAATTTTTGGGGATAGATATGAAACAAAACAAAAAAAAGATTGATCATAAAATCATTATTCTCTCTCTTTGTCTTTCTTTTCTCTACTGTGGTTCACTGTTTGCTATAGAGACCGGTGAAATTCAGGGTAAGGTCGTAGATGAGACAGGTATGGGATTGCCTGGAGTTGAAATAAACGCAAAGAGCCCTAGCCTTCAAGGTCAGAGAACCGTCCTTTCTTCAAAAAACGGCGACTTTCTTTTTCCCCTCCNNACATTGAGTTTCAAACTCGAGGGATTTGCCACCCTCGTCCAAGAGAATGTCAAAGTTCGTCTTGGCCGAGTGACCGATTTGAAAATCACCATGAAACTCTCAGGGCTAGCAGAAGAGATCGTTGTCGTTGCCAAAACTCCCCTCATCGATAAAACATCAACCGACACTAGTTTCCATCTTACCAGTGAAGATTTGGAAAAGATTCCAGCTCAGAATCGGACAGTGGTCGATGCTGTCAAGTTTGCACCAGGAGTAACAGGAGTCAGGATGAACACCAGATATGGCACCGCCACAGAAGGACAGCCCAGCTTCCGAGGTGAAGGTGAAGAGGGAAACAACTGGATCGTGGATGGTCTGTCGATCAGTGGCGTCAGGCTGAGAAACTCTGGAATGAGATTGAACTTTGACTCTATAGACGAAATCCAGATCATCTCTGATCCTTTTAGCCCCGAATTCGGTTCTGCATTTGGTGGCATCGTCAATATGGTGACAAAAAGCGGCAGCAACCAGATAAAAGGAGAATTCTCGCTTGTTTTCATGGACAAGAAGCTCCAATCTGCACGAGAGGAGCAACTCTCGGTTGTTAGCGCACCTGAATACTTCTCCAACTACAACTGGTATTTCAACCTGGGTGGCCCTTTAATCAAAGACAAACTGTGGTTTTTCATTTCGAATAATCTTTTCATCGATAAAGAACAGACAAGAGATACAACAGTGGACTATCTGTTTGTTCCTGAAGGTGAAAAAACGATACGGAGTAACAATCTTTTCACAAAGCTTTCCTACGCCATGAGCAATAACCATACTCTCTCTTTTACTGCCATCTTCCATAAATCTCTTGGGCAAAAAGGAGGGACCGGGATTCCAGATACGATCGAAGAAAGACACTTCTCTGATTTTATATTCAGGATTAACTACAAAGGCATTTTAAATTCATCAACTTTCATTGAGGCCGGAGTGGGATATGTTAAGAGAGATGAGCTCCTCGAGCCAATCGATAAAGACCTAGGCCCAGCCCAGTACTTTATCGAGGACTTAGCTCGCAATATTCATAACTCCTACGGAAATGTGACTGATGACCAGAAAAGGCTAGACTTTAGCTTCAAGCTTACAAAATATATGGAGACAGAGACCATCGGCCGTCATGAATTCAACATCGGTTTTGAATTTTATGCCGTCTCTTCTGAATTCGGGGTGGATTTTGGCGGCAAAGATGAAGATCTTTTCCCTGATAATGGTTTTGACAGCGGAACCAAATATTTCTTTAACACTTGGAGAGATGAAAGAGGGACTCCCACCTTCTTTTATGAATACGGTGTATTCAATTTCATCAATTCTGCACGAGGAATAGGTCTCTATTTTAAAGACAAGATCACCTGGGGAAGATTCACTCTCATGGCAGGCGTTCGAAGCCAGACACAACTTTGCCGGGACCATAATGAGGAAAAACTCTGGTCCTGGAATCTGAATGATTTTATGTCACCTCGCTTAACTGTCGCTGTGGACGTAACTGGCGATGGAATGAATATATTGAAGCTTGGCTGGGGGAGATTTTCTGATCTGATCACGACGATGCCCTTGGGCTTATTCAACAGCGGAGCAGGCCTCACATTCCGCACCTACAGATGGCGGGGCTCTTCTGGCCCGACAGAAGAAGAAACCCACAATCCTCTTAATTGGGAATTTGAGAATGAACAAAAAATGCAGCCTTTTGTCGTCTCAGAACAGTTGGAGCCTAATTTTCTCACCCGGATCCTGATCGAATTTGACCGGCGGCTGGGAAGAGATTGGGCCATAAAAGCCCGTTATATCCGATCTAACGCAGAAAATTTGCTGGAAGTTCTGACCTTGTTTGATCCTGTTACAGGTTATAAATTCCTTTATGATAATTTTGAACTCAAAAAACGAAATTATTACGGCCTTGAGTTTGAGCTGAAAGGAAAGATTGGACCCCGTCTTTTCCTCGACATCTCATACACCTACTCCTCTGCAAAAGGCACCAATCCTGGCCAGACAGAAACTGGCTCCTGGTCTCAGGAAGAAGGGAGCACAAATTACATAGGGCTGTTCGGAAATCACATTTACATCCCCGACATACCGGAATTAAGGCCTTTGAAAGAGTACTGGGATTTTCAATTAGGTGGCCTAGGAGGAAGANNAAATAAGCTCGGTCTATGATGGGCCTTTTGGTCTGACCTTCTCCGGAGCCTTTGAATGGATTTCTGGCTATTATTGGGAGAAGCTTGGATATGTCCCCTTCTTTGGAGGATACTATTCTTTTCCCGAAGGGCGGGGATCGATGGAAACACCCTCTCATTATTACATCGATGTGGGTTTAGAAAAAGAATTTAAGCTTCAAAGCCTGGGTCTCTTTCGAGGCATCGCCCTTCTCCTCAGGGTCGATCTTTTCAATCTCCTCGACTCCCAGAAACCTATCTCTTATGTGAAGGAAGAC
>JABAOH010001167.1_pt1 | contig 12156 bp, 13 predicted proteins | sample 7062181 | NCBI WGS metagenome assembly JABAOH01 (sample SAMN14538630, study PRJNA623070) | marine sediment metagenome | biome: marine biome [ENVO:00000428]; feature: marine pelagic biome [ENVO:01000023]; material: deep marine sediment [ENVO:00002113]; isolation source: pool of 5 deep marine... | reverse complement strand
ACAGCCTGGTGGACTTTAACCGCTCCGGCGTGCCCCTCATGGAGATTGTCAGCCGGCCCGACATGCGCTCAGCCGACGAAGCCTACGCCTATCTGACCAAGCTGCGCCAGATCCTGCGCTACCTGGGCGTCAGCAGCGGCGACATGGAGAAAGGGGCCATGCGCTGCGAGGCCAACGTCTCCCTCCGCCCTATGGGCTCCACCGAGTACGGTACCAAAGTTGAGGTCAAGAACCTGAACTCCTTCCGCTCCGTCAAGCTGGCCCTGGACTACGAGATCCAACGCCAGAGCCGGATCCTCGACGAAGGGGGAAGCATCGAGCAGGTGACCATGGGCTGGGACGAAAACCGGGGCGTGACGGTGGTCCAGCGCAGCAAGGAATACGCCCACGACTACCGCTATTTCCCCGAGCCCGACCTGCCGCCCCTGAGCATCAGCCGGGAATGGATGGAGGAGATAAGGGACAAGCTGCCAGAGCTGCCCGATGCCAGGCGGGATCGCTTCATGGCCGAGTATGGCCTCTCCGCNNCCTCTCCGCTTACGACGCTGACGTCCTGACCGCCGACAAGGCCGTGGCCGACTACTTTGAGGCCTGTGTCAAAGCCTATCCCGAGGCCAAGACTGTCAGCAACTGGATCACCGGTGAGCTGTTCCNNCACCCCTGCCGCTCTGGCCGAGTTGCTCACCCTCGTTGAGAAAGGCACCATCAACCAGAACACAGCCAAAGCTGTCCTGGGCGAGATGTTCAAGAGCGGCCGGGCAGCAGCGGACATCGTGGCCGAAAAGGGCCTGGCTCAGATCAGCGACGCTGACGAGCTAGAGCGAGTTATTGATGAGGTTATCGCCGCCAACCCTGACCAGGTGGCCGAGTATCGGGCCGGCAAGGAGCGCCTCTTGGGCTGGTTCGTCGGCCAGGTGATGAAAGCCACCCGGGGCAAGGCCAACCCTCAATTGGTCACAGAGTTGCTGAAAGAAAAGCTACGCTGAGCCAGATAGACCAGACGGCACTCATGACCGCCTGTGCCGCCTGTGCCGCAATGGTGGCGCAATAGTGGCGCAACAGTGGTCCTGCGCCGATTGGCCTCCCATCTTTGCCAATTGAGGTCACGTATGATATGATCCGCACTCGGACGGTGTCCATCGGGACTTTGCCCCTTCCCGAGAGGCGATGTTACCACCAGTCAGGGCTACTGCCAGCTACAACGCTGTGGCAACCGGCTCCCTGTGGCGTCTGTACCGTCTACACCACAACAGTGGTGCAATGGTGGTGCAACAGTGCCGCAAGGCGGAGCCAACAAAATTCAAAGGAGAGTTAGAATGACTGAAAAACTGAACCCCTTCGAAATTGCACAAAGGCAGCTTGACGAGGCTGCCGAGATCCTCAAACTGGAGCCGGGTATCCACGCCCTGCTCCGGGAGCCCCTCCGTGAGCTCCACGTCACCCTGCCGGTGAGGATGGACGACGGCAGCGTGAAGGTCTTCAAAGGATTTCGCGTCCAATACAACGACGCCCGAGGGCCGACGAAAGGCGGCATCCGCTTCCACCCGGCTGAGACCATTGACACCGTGCGCGCCCTGGCTGCCTGGATGACCTGGAAGACGGCAGTGGTGGACATCCCCCTGGGCGGCGGCAAGGGCGGAATCATCTGTAATCCAAAAGAGATGTCACCAGCCGAACTGGAAAGGCTGAGCCGGGCCTACATCCGCCAGGTGGGCAGGATCCTGGGCGAGGAGGTGGACGTCCCCGCCCCCGACGTCTACACCAACCCGCAGATCATGGCCTGGATGATGGACGAGTACAGCTTTATACGTGGCTACAACGTGCCGGGCGTCATCACCGGCAAGCCGATCCCCCTGGGCGGTTCCGCCGGACGCGGTGATGCCACTGCCCGCGGCGGCATGTTCTGTACCCGTGAAGCAGGCAAGGTGCTGGGCATCGAACTGAAAGGAGCCACAACCGCTATCCAGGGCTATGGCAATGCTGGCCAGTTCGCTCACCTGTTGGGCGAGGAATTGCTGGGATTGAAAGTGGTGGCCGTGAGCGATTCCAGAGGTGGCATCCTCAATCCCGATGGTTTCGAGGCCAAGGCAGTGATGGAACATAAGAACAACACAGGGGCAGTCAAAGGCTTCCCCGGAGCCAGAGAGATCACTAATGAGGAGCTCCTGGAGCTGGACGTGACAGTCCTTATCCCCGCCGCGCTGGAGAACCAGATTGGCGACTGGAACGCGGCCAACATCAAGGCCAAAATCGTGGCCGAATTGGCCAACGGCCCAACCACCCCTGAAGCTGACGAGATCCTCTACAAAAACGGCGTCTACGTCATCCCCGACTTTTTGTGCAACGCTGGCGGCGTGACGGTCAGCTACTTCGAGCAAGTGCAGAACGCCTACGACTACTATTGGGATGAAAAGACAGTGCACGAGCGGTTAGATCAGAAGATGACCGCCGCCTTCCACGCCGTCCACGAAATGGCCCAGCGGCACAAGGTTCATAACCGTCTGGCTGCCTATCTGGTGGCCGTCAACCGGGTGGCCGAAGCAGTCAGGCTCCGTGGCTGGGTCTAGTTGTTCCGGAGCCCATGCCCATGGAAATATCCTGATGGCAGGCCCCCTTGTCCTCAAGCACGAGACGCAGGGGGCTTGTCTTTTGGGATAGGATGAAGTATAATGAGGATGACCAACGTTCGTGAGGTTGGCGAGACATGGAAAGCGATCTGAGGCGATTTTTCATCAGAGAGGGCAGGCTGCATCCCGGCTGGCGGGTGACCCTCTACTTCATGGTCACTCTGGTGGGTATGTTGCTGGTTCAAGCGCCCATCGTAGTCGTCTACGTTGCCTATCTGACCCTCTCCGGCCTGCCCCTTGAGACAATGCTGCTGGAGATTGACAGACTGCCTCTGGCCCTCACCCTCCCACTCACAGTAGCGCAACTGGGTGCGATCTTGCTTCTGACATATCTTTTCCGGCGCTTCTTGGACCGGGGTAGTTTCACCAGCCTGGGCTTTGCGCGGCGGCGCGGCTGGCTGTGGGAGATTGGCTTTGGTGTCATCCTGGGTTTCGTCCTCATGGGCAGCATCTTCCTCGTCGAATGGGCCGGGGGGTGGCTGACAGTCGGCGACGGGGTCTGGCGCTTTCAGCCGCTGGACCTTGCCTTGCTGATGCTGGCTGGCTATTTTACCCTCTTTATTCTGGCTGGAGCATCTGAGGAAATCATATTCCGGGGCTACATTTTACAGAACCTCAGAGAGTGGCCCGGCACCATCCTGGCTGTCGTCATCTCCTCTATCCTCTTCGGCCTGGTCCACGGGCTCAACCCCAATTTCAACCTCTTTGCCGCACTGAACATCGCCCTGGCTGGCGTGGCCTTTTGCTACGCCTATCTGATAACCGGTAATCTGTGGCTGCCCCTTGCCTTCCACTTCTCCTGGAACTTTTTCCAGGGGCCAGTCTTCTCTTTCCCCGTCAGCGGCATGATCTCAGGCGGCCTGCTCCTGACCCAGGTGAGCCAGGCCGGAAGCGCGATCACCGGCGGAGCCTTTGGGCCAGAAGGGGGGCTGACGGGTCTGGGAGCCCAACTGCTGGGCCTGCTCCTCCTCTGGCTCTGGGCGAAGAGGAGAGGGATCGGACTTTGCACGATTTGATTGACGAGAAAGAGGTTGCAGAGCTGGCCCGGCGATACGGTCCCCTGGAGCGACGCCACTACATTCTAGAGATAGGAGAACGAACTTTTGCCGATTGGCGAGAGGTGATGCGTAATGACCGTCGGGGAGAGGTGGGTCTCTTCATCCTGCGCCCCAGCGGTAACGTGATCCTGCACGCCAAGGAATTTTATCCCGAAGGGATTTACCGCGTCCCCACAGGCGGCATAGAGCGGGGAGAGGATGTGGTGACGGCCGTGCACCGCGAGGCGCGCGAGGAGACTGGGCTCACCGTGGCTATCGAGCGCTGTTTGGGTGTCCTAGAGTACGAGTTTCGCTATCGGGGAGAGACGCTGCCTTTCGTATCATACGTCTTTTTGCTGCGAGAGAACGGTGGTCAATTGTGCCCCCAGGACGAAGGCGAACGGATCACCTCCTTTCAGGAGGTGCCTCTGACTGAACTTGAGGCGGTGGCCCGGAATCTACGGGCCATCGAAGCGGATTGGCGCGATTGGGGACATTATCGGGCTATCGCCCACAGTTTTGTGGCAGAAGTTTTGGGTATTGGATAAGTTGGTATAATGACAAATAAAGCCAACATATTGATCGTGGACGATGAAGTAGAAACGGTTGATATGATCTCCTTTCTGCTGGAGAGCCAGGGATACGCCGTTATCCCGGCCTACAGTGGAACGGAGGCTCTGGAAATCCTTCAGGAAGGAATCCAGGAGCGCACGGAGAGCAGGCCTCTGATTGACCTGGTGATCCTGGACGTAAAGATACCTGATGTGGATGGTTATGAGATCTGCCGGGTGATCAAGCAGGACGACCACCTGAAGTATATCCCTGTCATCATGGTAACGGGCCTGGGGTCTGTTGAGGATACAACCAGGGGCCTGGCCATTGGCGCTGATGATTATGTGAGCAAACCTTTCAGGGCCGAGGAGCTCGTGGCCAGGGTAAAAGCCATGTTGCGCGTGCGCGCCATGGAGCAAGAGCTCCTCCAGAACACCCTTGAACTGGCGGCCCTGAATGAGATCAACAAAGCTATCACCTCTAGCCTTGACCTGGACCAAATCTTGAGCCAGACAATGCATGGTATTCGGCGGATTTTGCACGTAGAAGCTGGGTCCCTCTTGCTGTTGGACGAAGGCAGTAGCCTGTTGGAATTCAAGAAGATTTTAAGAGGCAGCCAGGAGCGGATGGTAGGCTTCAAATTGAAGCCCGGTGAGGGCATTGCCGGTTACGTAGTACAGAAAGGGGAGCCTTTGTTGGTGCTGGATGCCCAGAATGACCCGCGCTTCTGCCCGCGTATTGACGAGGCCATCGGCTTTGTGACTCGCTCGATACTCTGCGTGCCGCTTAAGGTCAAGGACAGAATCATCGGCGCCATCGAGGTGATCAACAAACTCGATGGTCAATTTGACGAAAACGACCTGTGGCTCCTGAACTACATGGCTGGCTCGGTAGCCATTGCCCTTGAGAACGCGCGCCTCTACACTGAACTGAGCGATTTCGCCAGAGAATTGAAAAGATCCCAGGCCCAACTCGTCCAGGCCGAGAAACTGGCAGCCATGGGGCGGCTGGCCGCCTCTATCGCACACGAGATCAACAACCCGTTACAGGCCATTCACAATTGTCTTCACCTGACCCTCAAGAAACCCCTCAACGAGGAGAAGAAAACCCGTTACCTAGGCATGGCGCAGGAAGAAGTAGACCGCCTCATCACCATCGTGCAGCGTATGCTAGAGTTCTATCGGCCTTCCAAAGAGGGCATGGCTCCCACCGACGTGCATACTATTATCGAGAATGTGCTGGCCCTGTCCAGTAAACGGCTTCAACATGGCAAAATCACCGTGACCAAAAAGCTGGCCCCAGACTTGCCGAACATTAACGCCGTGAGCGATCAACTGAAGCAAGTCTTTCTCAACCTCGTCATCAATGCCATTGAGGCCATGCCCCAGGGCGGTGAGTTGTGCATAGAGACGAAATTGAGTGAGGATGGAGATGGGCTCTCCGTGGCCTTCACTGACACAGGAGTAGGCCTTTCGGAGAAGGAGCAGGAGAATATTTTTGAGCCCTTCTTCACCACCAAGGCCACGGGAACAGGATTGGGCCTTTCGGTCAGTTACGGCATTATCGAGCGACACGGTGGCAGGATCGAGGTTCAGAGCGAACTGGGTAAGGGGGCAACTTTCACCGTCTATCTGCCGCTAAACAGCCCTACTTGAGAACCTGTGAGCAAGGGTGTCAGGTTCTGCTTTTGGATGTCAGGAGCTCAGAATGAACGAGTTTAATCAACCCAAGATCCTTGTCGTGGACGACGAGGAAGTCACACGCCTGTCGCTGGCAGAGATCCTCTCTTTGGAAGGCTATCAGGTCGCCAGTGCCAAGAGCGGTGAAGAAGCCTTGCAGAAGCTGGAAAAAGAGACCTTTGATCTGGTCCTGGCAGACCTGGTGATGAAAGAGGTGGATGGCTTGCAAGTGATGGAGGCGGCCAAGAAACTCTCGCCGGAGACAGTAGTCATCATGTTGACCGCCTATGGCACTTTGGAATCGGCCATCCAGGCCATGCGCCAAGGAGCCTATGACTATCTCATCAAGCCCTGCGGCGCTCAGGAGATAGTGGCCAGCGTGGAGAGCGGTCTGGCCAAGCAGCGGCAAGAGAGACGCCGCCAGGAACTGGTGAGCAGAGTAGAAGAGATGCTACGGGCGTTGAAGGCCGAAGAAGATGAAACACCAACCTCTGTCTCTGGGGGCAATCAGTTCAAGAGAGCGCGCTTTTTACAATCTGGGGAGATAATAGTTGACTTGCAGAAACACATCGCCACTTTGCATGGTCAATTGTTAAACCTGACCCCCACAGAATTCAGGTTGTTGGCCTGCCTGATGAGAAAAGCTGATCAGGTTCTCAGTTGTCAGGAGCTAGTGCGAGAAGTGCAGAACTATGACTGCGATGAGCGGGAAGCCCGTGACATCATTCGCGTGCACGTCCGACGATTGCGACAGAAAGTCGAACCCGACCCGGCCAACCCTCAATATATTTTGAACGTGCGCGGGGTTGGTTACACGTTCGCCAGCCCCTCGCGCCCTTCTAGAATTGTGGGGTAGGATGAGGAGGCATGATCGCTTCAACGGGGAGCGAACCTGCACAGAACCTTCCTAGGAGCCGGACCAGTTACTGATGGGCCCGGCTCTTTTGTTGTGTAACGATCTTGTAACTGAATCTTAATCGTTTTGAAACCTCCATTAACAGACTTTTGTGGTATTATATACGAGAGAGGATGTTCATAAGGATTCTTCACGCCTTTCAGAGATTACTAAGTCTCTGTAGATAGCACGTCCAGATATACATACAAGTAGGCTCACTCTAGACATAGGATCCAACCATCCACCTAGAGGCGGAGGATAATGAGTGCTAATAACAAAAAGAGGATCTTGATAGTTGATGACGAGAAGAAAGTGGCTTTTTTCCTGCAAGAGAGTTTGGAAGAACTGGGAGACAACTACGAAGTGGTCAGTGCGGAGACGGCTGAGGAGGCTTTGCAGCAGATTGAATCCCAGCCCTTTGACTTGATCATCACCGACCTCAGGATGCCTGGCATCAATGGACTGGAGTTGATGAAACGTGTCAGGGCTATCTCGCCGAAGACAAGGACGATTTTGATCACAGCATATGGTTCTGATGAAGTCGAGGCCGAAGCCCGACGACTTCAAGCCTACAGCTATTTTACCAAGCCTTTCCACATAGAAGACTTTATGGAGACGGTGCAAGAGGCCCTGAAAGACATGGTCGTTAGCGAAAAGGGCCTGCTCATCCTCTCCGACGAGCGATTCAATGCTATCACCAAATGCCTCTCCAACTTGCGCTTCGAAACAGGGGCCCAATGTATCCTCCTGGCCGACATCGTCGGCCAGCTCATCGCCGAAGTTGGGCTGACAGAGGGATTGGATATCACTACTTTGGTCTCCTTGCTGGCTGGTGGCTTTGCGACCACTTTCGAGATGTCCAAACACCTGGGAGAGAGGGAGGCTTTTAACCTGAACTTTCACGAAGGCGCAGCCTACGACATCTACTCGGCCAATGTGGGCGACAAGCTCTTCCTGACGCTCATCTTTGATCGCCGGGTGCAGACCAGCCGCATCGGGATGGTCTGGCTCTACACCAAGCGGGCCATTCGGGAGTTGTTGGAGATCACCGCCACCTCGGAGATGATGAAAGCAAACCAGGTGTTTGATGCTGAGTTCAGCGCCTCGCTCAGTGATACGCTGGATAGCCTCTTCAGTTGAGCAGCAGAGCGAACGGCAATGGTATCCTGTTGGGGAGAAAAGACATGCCATTAGAGGGAAGCTTAAAGGACCTGAGTCTGGCTAATCTTATCCAGTTGAACTGCCAGGAGATGAACGAAGTCAAGATAACCCTGGAATATCTAGGAAAAGAAGGCATCATCTTTTGCAGCGGTGGTAACATAGTCCACGCTGCCACGGGCCCTCTGACAGGTGAGGAGGCGGTGTATGAGCTCTTGCGCTGGAATGGAGGCACCTTTCACCTGCAAAATGGCGTCACGCCTCCCGAAAGAACCATAGATAGAAACTGGAACAGCATCCTCTTGGAGGGGATGCAGCGTATTGACGAAGGAGAGATGTCAATGGAAGATAAACTGAACAAACTGGCTCACGGCCTCAACGAAATGGCCGCGGTGAGCGGAGCGGTCATCGTGGCCAGAGATGGCACCGTCCTCGCTGAAGAGGTAGAGAGTAATGCAGAGAAAGAAGGAGCAGTGGCCGTCTTTGTGGGTAATGCCGCTGACCAGATCGGGGAAGCTATGGCCCTGGGGTCCTTCGGTTGGGGAGTGGTGGCTATGGGCCAGGACAGGATGCTCGTTTTGGAACAACCCGATTTCTTCGTGGGCCTGCTCCTGACAGAAAAGGCCTCACCTGTCCTGGTGGCGTCCGAGGTGGAAGAAACCCTCGCTGCATGGGCGTGAACTGATATGAAACACACAGGGGTTTGGGGGGTGTCCCCCAAATCCTCTATGTTCGTCCATGAGTCTGCCGGCTCCATAAGGGCCAGCATGTAAGCTGCATAGAAGAGGACGAGCCATGGAAGATATCCTAAAGGACATCAATGTCGTGGTGGGGGTGAGGGGCTCTTTCGTCTGCAACGGCGAGGGGCAGGTGTTAGCTTCTGCCCTGTCTGACCGCTTTGATGAAACCATCCTTTCGACCGTGGGTCGGACCATGGCCCAGACTATGGCTGGGCTGGCGACCGCCCGTCGGCGGAAGATTGGTGACATTGACCTGGCCTATGACCTGGGCCGGCTCATCGCCAAGAACCTGGGAGAGGGCTGCCTGTGCATCCTCTGCGTGCGTAACATCAACGCGCCCCTCCTGAACCTGACGGCCAACATGGCGGTCAAAAAACTAAAGGCGAGAATAGCGAAGAAAGAGGCAGAGAGAACGGAAGCAGCCCCCGGTGGACTTCCCGACGCTCTTCGGGCCATGTCCGATTTCATCGAGCAATTGATAGAAGAACTAGGCGATAAGGGATTTGGCCGAGATAACTTGTTAAAGGTTGTCCAATATAGATCGGCCAAGCTAAGGGCCAGTTACCCCTTTCTCCAATCCGTATACATCGTTGACGGCAAAGTAGACCTTTCGCCGCTTCCGTCAGAGTCTCCTGACGCCAAGGAGGTGGGGGAAGCTCTGGGAGCGTTGATCAGGGGGATATGCTACAGTGCCAGAGGGATACTGGGTCCAGAGGAAGCCGAAGCCAAATACCGCCGGGTCTATAACCCTTTTTACCGCCAGAACAAAATGGTTTTCGAAAGCCTGGGATTAGGACAGACTCTAGAGAAAGTGGTTCTAGAAGAAGCGCCCCTTCCAGGGGTGGAATTGAGCCTCGATTGAGAGAAAGGAGGCCAGAGTGTGGAAAGTATACTAGAAAATATCAATGCCATAGTGGGGGTGACGGGCTGTTTCGTCTGCGATAGCGAAGGGGAGGTATTGGCCTCGGTGCTACCTGATGTCTTCGGAGAGGCGGCCTTGACTGTTGGCCGGACAGCTATGCAGACTGTCCTGGGGTTGCAGACCGCCCGCCGCCGGCGAGTCAACGATCTTGACCTGCTCTACAGGGAAGGACGGATCATCGTCAAGAGTTTGGGCGAGGGTTGTCTCTGCATCCTCTGTGTGCGCAACATCAACGTCCCTCTACTCAATCTTACAGCCAATCTGGCCGTCAGGAAGTTGACGAAGAGACTCAAGGCCCTGAGTCCAGCCGAAACGAAAGTGAAAGCCCTTGGCCCTGCAATTCCCCCGGAATTGACCGTTGACGGGACCTTCTTTGCGCAGATCGAGCACGAACTGGCCAAGGTGATGGGTCCCGTTGCCACACTGATAATTGATGATGAGGTGGCAGCCCTAGGCGCAGACAAAGACTCGTTCCCGCGTGACAGAGTGGCTGAACTGGTGGAAAAGGTCAGCTCCGAAATCACGGACGAAGATAAGAGGGCCAGCTTCCAGCAGATGATGCTCGAAGCTATTGGGACCCTTCGGTAGCCCAAGAACCACAAAATACTAGACTCGTTGCGTAATTGGCCAAGACCACTACGGGTTGGGCTTTAGAGCCGAATCATACCACAACGCCTTGTGCCTTTTGGCTATCGCGCAACAACTCTACTAAAAGCCCCGCCGAATTGGGGGCAAAGGAGATAAAACATGAGACTCACAATCGGTGCCAGACTGGGATTAGGCTTTTTGATCATGTTGCTCTTGGTCGCAGCGGCTGGCTCGGCCAGCATCATCACTGTCAGAAGACTGGCCGATCTGACGGCTATCCTGGCCCAGGAGAGCGATGAGGTCCGGCGCATCACAGACATTCGGGTGAGTGTGGCAGAGGCAGATGTCGCTCTGCAAAGGGCAGTGGCAGCCGGGACAGAAGGTGAGATTGCCATAGCTCGATTCTGGCAATCAGAGTTGCAGGACAAGGTGACAGCCTATCTGGAGAGCAAAGGGACTGGCAGCAGCGAAGCTGAGATGCTTCAGAGGCTGGAGACTGCTCAGCAGGCTTTCGACGAGACGTTTGAGGCGTACCTGAATCTGGGCATTCTGGATGCTAGCCTCGATTTTCAGGCGTTCTCACGACGCCGAGATCTCGCGGTGTATCCCTACCTATCCATCTTGGCTGAAATCGAGAGTGAGGCCACCAACCGGATGGTCGAGGCACTGAATGAAATACAGCGTGCTCAGTCTTCGTTGTTGCTGATGATGATTGGATTCACGGTCATCGCTGCCCTGCTGGGTGCAGGGCTGGCAGTGGGGATCACCCGCAGCGTGACCAGACCGGTGCGACGTCTCGTGGAAGTGGCGGACGATATGAGCATGGGCGATCTGGACACGCCTATCGAGGTCACCCGGCGGGATGAAATCGGAGAACTGCAAGAGTCCATCGAGCGCATGAGGGTCAGCCTGAAGACGGTCCTCGAAAGGCTCAAAAAGCAACGTTGACCGGACGGGATCTTTCAGGCGCAAAGGAGGGTAAGATGACCAGAGGTTTCGTTCTGCCCACACAACAATTGAATGAACTCGATCAACATCTGAGCCACTTATGCGACAAAACAGGAGCGAGCTGTGTCCTGTTGATTGACATCAGTGGGCAACTGATCAGCTACAAAGGCACCACAGAGGGCGTAGATCTGGCTAACCTGGCAGCCCTGGCGGCCAGCGACATAGCCGCCGTCACTGAGATGGCCAGGCTAGTCGGTGAGCGAGATCGGTTCCAGCTTCTTTTCCACGAAGGAGAAAGCCACAATGTCCTCATCTCCACCGTGGGGAGAAGCTTCCTGCTGGTCGTCATCTTCAAGACCTCGGTGCGAATCGGCCTGGTACGTCTCTTTACCAGGGAGACAGTGACCAGGTTACTGGAAGTGGCCGAGAGGTTTGAAGCTGCAAGGGGCCGGGTTGCACAAATCGTTGATGCTGACTTTACCACCTCACTGACCAGTGAACTGGAACGCGCTTTCAGCGAATGAGCAACATAAATGTTCATTAATTGGAAACTGCGCGAAATCAATCTGAAAATCGTCTATTACGGTCCTGCCTTGAGTGGTAAAACGACCAACCTGGAATACATCCACTCTAAACTCAAGCCTGAGTTGCGAGGTGAATTGATCTCCCTCAAAACCAGCGAAGACCGTACCATCTTTTTCGATTTCCTGCAATTGGAAGTAGGGGAAATCAAAAACTTGAAACCCAAGTTCAACCTCTATACTGTACCAGGCCAAGTGATCTATGCAGCCAGCCGAAAATTGGTTCTACAGGGGACCGATGGGGTGGTTTTCGTGGCAGACTCCCAATGGGACCGGTTACAGGCTAATGTGGAAAGTATGCGCAGTCTGCAAAACAACCTCCGCCAGTTGGGTTACGATCCGGTTCACCTCCCCCTCGCCATGCAGTACAACAAACGCGATCTCCCCGACAGGGTCCCCGTCGCTGTTCTGGAGGCAAGATTGGGACAC
>JABAOH010123754.1_pt1 | contig 12158 bp, 12 predicted proteins | sample 7062181 | NCBI WGS metagenome assembly JABAOH01 (sample SAMN14538630, study PRJNA623070) | marine sediment metagenome | biome: marine biome [ENVO:00000428]; feature: marine pelagic biome [ENVO:01000023]; material: deep marine sediment [ENVO:00002113]; isolation source: pool of 5 deep marine... | reverse complement strand
TTGATCATATGATTGCCGGGTTTTTCATCAAGCATCTTAAGAAACGCATCGTTATCATCAGCGCTTCGAATCGAAATGGAAATCAGCCGCAATCGTACGATCCAACCATCCGACTGCCCTGTCAAATGAATGATGGCTTCATCATCCAGTATGTGGCCTAGCGATTTCTCGAAGAATAACTGGGTCTCTTCCTTTGAAAAGCGTAAATCTACGCTTCGTAACTCAGCCAGTTGTTCGCCTATGCGCATGCGTGTGATGGGCGACGGTGGATCGGCCCTTGAAGCGATCACAAGGTGCATGCGTGATGGATTTCTCTCTAGGATCATGTACAGCACCTGATGAATGGAGGATTCAACAATGTTGCGGAAATTGTCCATGACAAGGACGAAGTCATCCGGAAGGTTATCAAGCTCCTCTGAAATCGTATCTGCCAAACTATCAAGTTGAGGTAAATTGGGTGCGTGTAAAAGGTCTTGTGTCTTGACAAAGGATTTCGGAAAGATGGTCCCCACTGCTGCGATAAAGTACACCAGGAACGAGACCAGGTCATTATCCTGTTCGTCCAGTGAAAGCCATGCAGCCGGGATCGGGCATCTCATGAACCATTCACTTAACACAGTAGTCTTCCCGAATCCCGGTGGGGCTGAGACCAGCGTCATCGAACGATCAAGACCATCATCCAGACGGTCGATAAGGTTTGGACGCGGAACAAGATCATGACCCATTCGAGGTGCTTGAAGCTTCATTTGTCTCAGGACAACTTCATCTCCCAAGACGATCATTAACGACTCCTCGACTGATGTAAAGATTTGGTTCAAAAGGGGGTGGATGAAGCTCAGTACCAAGTACAGAAGTACTTAGCTATTCTGATCTGGCAAGCCCTAAATCCGCACATCCAAAGATATCTCTGATTCTCTAAGGAGCTCTCGATGCACTTCGGTCAGCGCTTCCAACAATCGTTCAGGAGGATCAGCCTTACTGACGAAGAAATCTGCGCCTGCTGTCAGGGCTGCAATTTCGATGCCTTGCTGACAGCTAAGCACGATCACCTTGGCTCGAGAGTGATTCTTCTGGAGGAATTGCAGACATTCTTCTCCTGTTTGGCCATTTGGCCCCCACCCCAAAAGGAGCAAATCTGGACTTGTGGCATCCATCGCAATCGCTAGCGATTCGAAATCACTCACCACACCAGCGACAATTACGTCTGGATGTCGCTCTAAGAGAAAATGAAGAGCTGTGCGAACCTGGGGTTGCTTTTCGACCACAAGAACGCGCATCCGACTATCTGCGCTTGTTAGCATTGAAGCTCCCCAATAGAATTTCTTCACGTTATAGTTAATTGAAAATTGACTTGAATCACAAGACGCATATGGAGGAGAATGAGCCTATCCAGTTGGACGGTTAACGCACTTCCAAACATATCTGAGAATGCGTTTCAGCCTGCTTGTAGAATAATTCTCGCTTATGAAATCTCTTGATTTCGCAGAAACTCAACCCTCGTCGTTCAATGCGAGGCCGCATATAATCAACCTGGTCCTCTTCCAAGGTTCATACGCAGCATCCTACATGCGAGAATGAGTCGTGATGAATAAGCGTGAAATACCTACCATCCTCATTAGTGCATGCTTACTTGGCGAACGGGTGCGCTACGACGGCGAATACATCCTAAAAGACCAACCTCAACTAACGCAATGGCAGAATGAAGGACGAGTGATCTCTATATGTCCCGAAGTGGCCGGCGGCCTCCCCATCCCAAGACCTCCTGCAGAGATCACGACAGGTGAGGGCGCCACAGTTCTAGATGGACAAGCTAAGGTGATGGATATCCACGGGGAGGACAAAACCGAGGCATTTATTAGTGGCGCCCAGGCTGCGCTGAATGCAGCGATTGAAGGAAATGCTCAAGTTGTAATACTAAAGGAAAACAGCCCATCTTGCGGTAGCACGAACACATACGATGGGACCTTTTCAGGAACGCTGGTGCGTGGCAGAGGCGTTACAGCGGCGCTGCTGGAGCGGGAAGGTATTCGCGTTTTCAATGAGCACCAGATTCAGGAGGCGGCGGAGTATCTGAATTCGATGGATGGTACATGAAGAGTGAATAAATTAATCACGCATTCAAATGATCCCCAGCAAATCCAAGAAAAATATGAGTCATTTCCTCAACCAATGATGAGCCGTACCGCGGAAATAATCAGCAGAACAACGATGACACGGTCGAAGGTCTCTTTATTGACCTTATTCACACCCCACTTGCCGATCCATACGCCTAGACTCACGATAGGGATGACCCATATGACACTCAATATGATTTCAAGATCAAGAAGGCCAGCATACGCATAGTACGGCACCTTGATCCAGTTAAGAATGAAGTAGTACAAAGCAGCTGTCGCCACAAAGACCCTTGCTTGGACGTTCTGTAGAAGCAGATAAATGCTGACAGGAGGTCCACCTGTATGCGCTAACGACGAGGAAAATCCAGCAATTACACCGGCTAAAATACCGTGCCAATCATAGGGAACATACTTCAGCGACTTGCGGATGCGAGGTTCTAACAGTCTGTACAAGGCAAAGATCAAAGTAATAATTCCAATCGCTGTTCGTAATCTCTCTACCGGTACGTTCGTGATGAACATCGTCCCTACCATCACACCGACCACTGAGCCTGGGATCAGCAGCAGCACCATTCGACTGTTCCATCGTTTCCAATGCAGGATCACCGCGAAGATATCTGCAAGCATCAAGACAGGCAACAACAACCCAATGGCTTGATCGGGCGACATGACCAATGCCATCAATGGTGTCGCTAACGCGCCTAGACCACTACCCAAACCTCCCTTCGCTACGCCGATCATGAAAGCCACAACAGCAATCATGATAAATAAGATCACCGGGTTTTCTGCCATGCATGCTCACTTCGTCGATGAAATTTCGATTTTCAAGTCGAAAGGGTGCAAACCTCCAGGGGTGGGCCAAATTGAATTGAGCATCGCCCAATCACCCTGATTTCGTTTCTGAGGTGCGTTCACTCAGATAAGGGATCGTCTGGGGACCTTCAGGTAAAACGCAAACTCGTGCTTCTGAACCGTACTTCTCAAATAAATCATCAAGAGTCCTTGCAATACTGGGACTGGGTAATAGTAACGCACTCTCAATTTGGACATCTGTCAATCCATCACTATAGACAAAGACGTCAGCGTGCATCTGGATGGTTGCTTGAACTTGGACCTCCCACTGGTCGTGCGCACTAAAGCCTGGTTGAGAAACCATTTCCAACACTCCTTCAGGAGAACCCCCTGCTTCAAGCAACTCCATATACCGACCGTGGTCGGGCAAACCATCCTCACATGCAGTGGCAATGACGATCGCCCCGCCCATTCTCACAATTTGTCTGGCAGCGCTCATTCCCTTCACCGATTGGTACAGGTTTTGATCCAATGGGTATCCGCTATTTGTGGTTATCACGATGTCATAAGGCCCTTGCACCTCGATCATCGCCTGCTCCCTCACAAACTCGCATCCTGTAGCATGAGCTTCGAGCATATCACCTGCGAACACTCCCGTTATTTCACCATTGGCATTAAGCGTCACATTAAGCAGAAAGGTCGGATCTGTGCGAAGTGCGACTTCGCGCATCTCCTCCCACAACGGATTGCCTTCGGTAACGCCCCAGGTGGCAAGCGGAGATAAAATCATTTCATACCCATGATTGGTGAACACGCTCTCAGAGCCAGCTAGCGAGGGCAGTAGTGCTTTTGGTCCTCCGCTGAAACCAGCGAAGAGGTGTGGTTCGATGAATCCAGTCAGGATTTTTACGTCAGCATCCATATAAGCCCGGTTGATGCGCACTGGATGACCGAATGAGGTTACTCCCAAGGAAACCAGGTTCGTTTCATCGTAACAATCATGCTGCAAGCAGCGGTACTCTTGGACGATAGAATCTCCCAGCATTGCNNGCTGCCTCCAACTCGTAGAGCAGTACGGGAAGAATGCGATTGTTGGGTGTAGGACGAGTGATGTCGGTATGAACCACAACGACCTTGTCATCAGGCTTCACCAGATCCCCCAATGAAGCGCTGCCGATGGGATTCCGAATCGCCTTCAAGATGGCATCCGCTTCATCATCCAATCCGGGAAGAAACTGGGGTCGAATCACATCGACTGAGTCGGGCAATTCCACACTTATTCCTTCACGGCCATAGGCCAACTCGACATGCTTCAAATCCACCCTCCATTCGCTAAGAGATTTATACCTTCAACGAGGTCTCTTCCATAAATGCGTTGGTCTCCTCTAGAGAACGGACACCGCCAGTCGCACCCTCTCCTGTCACACACAACGCCCCGACTGCATTGGCTAGGTATGCTGTCTGTTTTAGAGGCCAACCGAGCCAGACGCCTGCAATGAAGCCAGCCGCGAATGCATCTCCTGCTCCGGTGGCGTCCACGACATTAACATCGTACGCCGGTGCGCGGATCGAATCACCCTCCGACGTCATCACTAGACAGCCATCAGCACCCATCTTTAAGCCCACGGTGCCAACACCACACTCCAGCAATGCTGCAGCGATTTCTTCTGGTACATCAAGACGCGTTATAGCTCGAGCTTCCGGAAGGCTGGGGATGAAGTAATCGATATGTGGTAGACAAGGCTCCATGAGTAGCATCCAGCGACCGGTATCGTCCCAAACAGTGTCGAGAAAAGTCGTCATACCAGCAGCCTGAGCACTTCGCAGCAGCTCAGCTGTAGGCTCGCCATCGACACTCGGCATCACCAATGTCCCTGCTATATGGAGGATCGATGCATTCTCAAATGCACGCTCATCAATATCTTCTAGGGAAAGTGTCGCATTAGCTCCGATGTAATGGATAAAACGGCGTTCACCATCCGCATCCACCAATACCATCGTCGTAGAGGTCCCGACCTCACCGTCACGTTTTACGCTCTCAATGTTGATACCACGTTGTACTAGCTCATTCACCAGAAAATCACCCAAAGAGTCGTTCCCAACTTTTCCAATCAGCTTCACAGGAAGACCTAGGCGTGCAAGTGCCGTCGCCGTGTTGACTGCACAACCCCCGGTATAAAGGTGCATTTCGTCCACAAGGACTAACCGGCCAGCATCAGGCATAGCTCGCAACGGACGACCCACAATATCGGCGACCATGATCCCAAGGCAGAGGATGGGGCTTTGATCCTTCACAACTCCTGACCTACCTAATGGCCTCAGCTGACAACATCAGCTATAGCTTTAAATTCGTCCGTAAGTGCCGGATATAGGGCTCGGTAATGCGGATAATACTCCGCGTAGAGGGCCTTGTTCCTTGCTTCCGGCACTGTGCTGCCAGTCACGCGAATGGTTGAATCACAAGCCGATGAGACATCTTCCCAGAGACCGACGCCGACACCCGCCAAGAGGGATGCCCCATATGCCGCCCCTTCTGTCGTGTTAACAGTGACAAGCTCAACACCAAGCACATCGGCCAGGATTTGCCTCCAGAGGTGACTCTTTGCGCCTCCGCCAGACAACCGCACCTGTTCGATTGCCCCCAACCCTGCCTCCTGGATCAATTTGAAGCTATCTTTCAAACCGAAAGCCACACCTTCGAGAACGGCCCGTGTCATGTGCGCACGTGTATGGCGTACGGTCAGACCTACCCAAGCGCCGCGAGCCAGCGGATCCGGGTACGGTGTACGCTCTCCTGTGAGGTATGGCAAGAACAGCAGCCCCTCACTTCCCGGTCGGATCCCTTCCGCCTCTGAGATGAGATCGTCAAAGCCAAGATCAGGGGCTAGCGTATCATGATGCCACTGCAGGCTGCCTCCAGCGCTCAACATGACCCCCATCAAATGCCATCGGTCCGGTACGGCATGACAGAAAGCGTGCAACCGACCTTCGGGCTCGATGAGTGGAGCATCCACTGAAGCAAAGACTACGCCTGATGTTCCCAGCGTTAAGGCGATGATGCCGCTCTCCACAACCCCCACCCCGACCGCCTGCGCGGCCTGATCGCCTGCGCCGGCGACGACGGGCGTTCCCTCTTTCAACCCTGTCACTTCTGCCGCTGATCTGCTGACCTGACCGGTGATTTCAGGTCCTTCAAAGGTGGGTGGCAGCAACTCGGCAGAAATATCGAGTGCTACTAAAACTTCTTTCGACCAGTCACGCTTTTTGAGATCAAAGAGGATTGTGCCAGCTCCACCAGCCCGGTCGATGGCAAAGTGGTCGGTCAACTTGTAGCGTACATAATCCTTCGGGAGAAGGATATGCCTGGCTTTCGCGTATACCTCTGGCTCTTCTTCCTGCACCCAAAGGATTTTCGGAGCCGTGAAGCCAGTCAACGCATCATTTCCTGTGATTTGAATAAGGCGGTCCCTACCTAACTTCTCTCGGATCTCATCACACTGTGACCATGTGCGCTGATCGTTCCACAAAATGGCAGGGCGGAGTACTTCGCCATCCGCATCCAACAACACAAGGCCGTGCATCTGGCCGGTTAGGCCAATGGCTACGACTGCTTCGCCGGAAACTCCGGACTCATTCAACACATTACGAATACTTTGATTGATCCCATCCCACCAGTCGGCTGGATCTTGCTCAGACCAAAGCGGCCGGGGCGTCGACAGTGTCAAAGGATTGGTAGAGTTGCATTTCACATCGCCTTGCCTGTCAATTAAGAGAGCTTTTGCTCCTGTCGTTGAGATATCGATCCCAAGCAAGAACTTTTGTGATCCCATGCATTCCTCCAATGAAGAGTAGTTATTAAACCAATTCAATGTGAGAGTGACATTATTGTTTTCCCCTCCAATTACAAGGCAGCTACCGAACCCCTAGCAGTAATTCGACGGTCATTTGATCCAGTCGCTCATAGGCCATGCCGCGGCCGCCTAATGCCTTTCTATCAAAGGTTGCCCCCTTGAGATTCTTGGCTTTGTCATTCGAATATTCACCGAAGTAACCTGACATGGATCCATCATCTGCATGGATTTCCTCCAGGCAAGCCTGAATCTCTGGGTCAGCATTGAACTCCTCAGCCTTCTCCTTCAGAATGAGGTATGTGCGCATACAGCCCACCGCAAAATCCTTCACGCCGTCAAGGTCTTCCGTGCGATAGGCATGCGCATCGAAGTGGCGGTTCCCATCGTATCCAACATCCTCCAGGAACTTGACTAAGAAGAATGCACTCTTCAGGTTCACGGCGCCGAAACGGAAGTCCTGATCGTAGCGGCCGAAAGCCTGATCGTTCAAATCGATGTGGAAGAGCTTCCCAGCTTCCCATGCTTGTGCTACTGCGTGTGTGAAATTCAGCCCCGCCATGTGTTCATGGGCAACCTCGGGATTCACGCCAACCATGTCTGGGTGATCAAGTGTCGCAATGAAACCCAACATTGAACCCGTTGTCGGCAGAAAGATATCGCCGCGCGGTTCATTGGGTTTAGCCTCAAGGGCAAATTTGAGATCATAGCCCTGATCGAGGACATATTCCGTCAGAAAGTTCATGGCTTCCCGGAATCGCTTCAATCCTTCTACTGGGTCCTTACTAGCATCCGTCTCCGTCCCCTCTCTCCCTCCCCAAAAAACGTAGCATTTCGCGCCAAGTTCCACACCCAAGTCGATGGCATTCATCGTTTTCTGCAGTGCATATGCACGCACCTTAGGATCATTCGCCGTGAAGGCGCCATCCTTAAAGGCCGGATCAGAGAACAGATTGGTCGTAGCCATGGGTACGACAATTCCAGTCACATCCAAGGCTGCTTTAAAGTCCCTAACAATCTTGTTACGCTCAGCCAGTGTAGCGTCGATGGGAACCAGATCGTTATCATGGAAATTTACCCCATATGCGTCAACATCTGAGAGCAGATGCACAAGTTGGACTGGGGAGAGGGCTTTACGTACGGGTTCACCAAAGGGATCCCTCCCGACATTGCCAACGGTCCAAAGGCCAAATGTGAATCTATGTTTAGGTTCAGGCTTGTAATGTTTTGACATGAAAATTCCTCTCTGCGGTCGAATAGTCAATCTCTAGATTCACCCACTCCCGCCACGTCGTTTACCAAAGTTGGATTCGCTGAACGCGTTAGATTCAATGACGTCCCATTGAAATCGAGCCGCCTTCACACTGCAAGGGTTGGGGGCGAAGCAGTTTTGAGCCTACGTTTGATTTCATTAATATGAATGCTCGGTGAGTCGAAATTGCATTCAACCTCACCTCATCCGTCAGTACTTAACGTCAATTCGCTTACCTGTCAGACCGGATTCGGCAATGGCATCACAAATTACTGCAGTACGGTACCCATCAACAAAGGTCGCGCCGTGCGGCCCAACTTCGTTGTCATTTACAATGCAATCAAGTAGATGTGCGATTTCATGGACGAAGGTGTGCTCCCAACCGATGATGTGCCCTGGCGGCCACCAGTAATCCAACCATGGGTGATAGTCTTCGGTGACAAGCACATTGGTCCAACCCAAAGTCTCTTCAGGCTCATGATCCACATAAAAAATATCAAACTCGTTCATGCGCTCGAGGTTGAAACGGATACTGGCTTTCTCACCGTTAATTTCGAAGCAGTTGTAATTCCTGCGACCTGCTGCTAAGCGCGTGCATTCAAAGGTTCCCAGAGCACCATTCTCAAATTCCGCGACGGAGATAAAAGCGTCGTCGACATCAACAACACCTGGACCAGTGCCGTCGGGCAGGTCCCGCTCCTCAATAAATGTCGACGTATACGCCGAAAGGCTCTTTATGCCACCCACTAAATAGTGAGCCAGATCGATGATGTGAGCGCCTAGATCACCAATAGCCCCGCTACCAGCTACTTCCTTATCCAATCGCCAGATCTTCTCCGTTCCGAAATGCGGTAGGATCCACTCCTGTAGATAAACCGCCCGCCAGTGATAGATCCTGCCTAATACACCGCTGTCGATCAAATAACGGATCTGGCGAATGGCTGGCACGAAGCGGTAGTTGAATGCCACCATATGCTTCACGCCCGCCTTATCAACAGCATCTAGCATCAACTTTGCCTCTTCCGCCGTACGTGCAAGCGGCTTTTCACATAAAATGTGCATCCCCGCTTCAGCAGCCATGATGCATGGGGCAGCGTGTACGTCGTTGGGTCCCCCATTGTCAAAGAGCTGAATCTCCTCGTTCTCCAGCATCTTTCTCCAATCAGTATAATAGCCCTCGTAACCGAACCGTGCGGCGACTTCCGCCACAGCCTCTTCATCGCGACCGCAAAGGGCGGTCAGTTTGGGAACAGCCGGCGGCGGATATATCATGTATGGGATCTTCTTCATTGCATTAGAGTGAGCCCTGCCCATAAATGCGTACCCGAGCATTCCAACGCCGATCTCCGGGGCCTCGACCCCTGCTGAACTCTTAAAGCCAGTTTCCTCGCTCACGACATCCTCCGAAAGGTTGTATCTTCTTCAGCCTAGGCTTATAACGCCCTCCGAATTAGAAGAGGCTTTCCAAAAAACTTCGAGTGTGCACGGCCCTTAAACACCAGAGCCAATAAAGTGAAAGCTAATTGCGGAACCTTTCCGTCACCTCACTTTCACATTCATTACAAACCATTCCAGCGCAAATAGATTAAATCGGGGCACCCTCTGAACTCTAACTTGACTGGACACACATCTCCCTTCTAGAAATCGCCTCACTCTACTTTTCTCAAGTGGAAGGTTTTCGGACACTCCATGGACTACCAAGCAGCGCCACCTGGGTATGCCAACACCTTCTGATAAACAGTCGCAACCCCGCCCATGATACAGGCATCAAAACCGTACCTTGCTGGCAAGATTTTCGTCGCGCTCCGATTCCATTCCAAAGCCCTCTTTTCTAGCTCAATCTTCGCTGTAGGAAGCAGGAAATCAGCTGCCAAGCTGAGGATGCCACCGAATACAACCAGGTCAGGATTCAAAGCATTCACCAGTGAGGCAATCCCAACACCTAGATCATGCCCCACCCCATCCAATACTTGCAGCACGACTTTATCGCCTTCGGTAGCCGCCTCGATAACCGTGGGGATATTCAGCCCCTCTAAGTCACCCTCTAACATTACCGGTAGAATGCTTTCCTGGCCGGCATTAATCTTCGACTTGATTTGATGGAACACAGAACGCTGACTCACCTGAGTTTCCCAGCAACCCCGGTTCCCACAGTTGCACAACTCGCCATTCGGATCCATCGTCATGTGGCCGAACTCACCAGCAACCCCTGTCTTTCCCCGGAAAATGACGCCGTTGCGAAGAATTCCACCGCCCAGACCAACACCCGCGCTGATATAAAGCACATCTTCACATCCCTGAGCGACGCCGAAATAATATTCCCCCAATGCGGCTAGATTGGCTTCATTGTCGACAAAAATGGGGACACCATGGAAGTCATCACGCAGGATCCTTGCTAATGGCACATCCCGCCAGCCAAGATTTGGCGCGAAGAGGAGGACATTGGTCGTTTGGTCAACTAGGCCCGGAACACCGACTGCCATACCAAAGATATCACCTTTGGAACTCCCTGAGGATTCCACAGCATCATGCAGTAGGGCCAGCGTTCGCAAGATGATAGCACGTTGGCCCATTTCTGGTCGGATTGGTTCCTGTTGTTCCCACAGAACCTCGGGAGAAAAGTTGGTGCGGATAGTCGAAATGAAGTCAACCCCAATTTCCGCGCTGATAATCACGCCCGCATTCGGGTTGATTTCTAAAAGTACGGCTGGACGCCCGATTCCTGAAGAAGCCAGGCCGACCTCATGGACAAATTCTCCATCGATTAACTCCTGAATGATGCTTGAAACGGTTGTTTTATTCAGCCCTGTGAGCTCTGCAAGACCTGCCCGCGAGATTGGCCCAAGCTCGCGTATGTTGTCCAGGATCAATGCCAAGTTGATTTCTCTCACAAGGGTTTGGTCGCCCGTGCGCAAACGCGCCCTTTGCATTGTGCGCTCCCTGACTTCCGGAGAATTCAGCACCGACACAAGTGGAAGAACTAAACCATCTCAAGTACAGATACTGGATTGGATTACATTCTCAATAAATGAACAATACGATCAAGCTTGATCAAGATAATTTTCGATAATTATCAGTTGCGACTTACCTTCGAGGCTTGTTTGTTGAACCAACCAACTAATATGTATCCTACTGGAGATATTAACCGAGGTCAAGAAACTTTTGGGCTGCTTTAACAAATTCATAGAGTCTGCACACAACTCTTCGTAATAGGCTTCCTCTCCAAGTGGCAGCGTCAAAGATGTAGAACTATTAAACATGGGATGCACTTGAGCTTACAATAAGAGCAACCGTCTATACTCACCTAAGAAACTGCATGGCCTCGAACTTTATCTTGCGGCCACCCACCAGGATAGGAGCTAGGATGTCAAGACGGAAAGTGTACGTTACGCGCAGGATTCCCAAACCAGGTCTTGAGGCTATTCAAGATGTTGCAGAGGTGGATGTTTGGCCTGATGAGCTGCCACCACCCTATGACGTGCTGATGGATAAAGTCGTGGGACTCGATGGCTTGCTTTGCCTGCTTACTGATCGGATCGATTCCGCACTTATGGATGCCGCCGGTGATTCGCTCAAGGTAATCAGTCAGATGGCTGTTGGGTACGATAACATCGATCTCATGGCAGCGACGGAGCGCGGTATTCCAGTTGGTCACACACCTGGCGTGCTGACGGACGCGACCGCCGATTTTACATGGGCACTACTCATGGCTGCTGCACGCAGAATCGTAGAGGCCGACCGATACACCCGGGAAGGCCGCTGGAAGACCTGGGGGCCAATGCTGCTCTTGGGCCAGGACATCGCTGGTGCAACCCTGGGGATTGTTGGATTAGGCCGTATCGGACAAGCCGTGGCGAAGCGAGCGCAAGGCTTTGGGATGCGCCTCATTTATCACGACATCCGGCGGTGGCCAGATGCTGAGGATAGCCTCGGTATAGAGTTCAGAGAATTCAACAATCTTCTCAAGGAATCCGACTTCGTCTCTATCCATACCTGGCTCTCTGAAGACACTTATCACCTGTTCAGCCAAGAAGAATTCCAACTTATGAAGCATTCGGCGATTTTGATCAACAGCGCCCGCGGTCCCATCGTAGATCCAGATGCCTTGTACCAAGCACTGAATGACGGCGAGATCGCTTACGCTGCGATCGA
>JABAOH010018645.1_pt1 | contig 12158 bp, 10 predicted proteins | sample 7062181 | NCBI WGS metagenome assembly JABAOH01 (sample SAMN14538630, study PRJNA623070) | marine sediment metagenome | biome: marine biome [ENVO:00000428]; feature: marine pelagic biome [ENVO:01000023]; material: deep marine sediment [ENVO:00002113]; isolation source: pool of 5 deep marine... | reverse complement strand
TAGTAGATGACCTGGGAAGATTGTTCGGATGTCATACTGAGATCTTCACGGTCTAAACTGAGATCTTCTTCGTGTATGATACGTGGAGTGAGCAAAACGTCAGATCCCTCCTCAACCCAGATGCTGCCCGAAGCTTTTTTGACAGCCTGGGCGATAAGAGCTTCATTCACCGTAAAAGGCTGAAGAATCTTCATCCCTCCTTCTTCCGGAAGTTCTATGACCATGATCTCGCGACCCTGCTTGATCAGTGCGACAAGGCCTTCCAGTATTCCGGGCTTGCTGCGGTCGAGCTCCCTCTTGACCGTGTTGATCGAGTCGAAGATGGCTATCAGGCGCTTTTTTCTATCATGCTCAGAGACTCTAAACATTTTGTACTCTTCTGCGCCTGGTTTTTCCGGTTCAAAAGATATCAGTTCAAGGGAGTTTATCGGGACTTTTTTCCCATCATCGTAGATTTCAAAATCCTCTTTTTTGAGATCCTGGACAAAAGAACCATCTTTATCCATGGCAACCACATCCACAAGTACCAGGCGGACGGCGACTTCGTACTTCTCGGGCTCTGGGAGTTTTTGACGGCCATAAGACCCTGAAAGGCTGCTTAAGACAAGAAACATAAAAACAAATAAGAGGGGATAATGATATTTTCTCATTTTTCTATAACTCCTTTTTTTATTTGGCCAAAGTTATTTATAATTATATGCCAAAGGAAAAGGTTGTTTTTTTGACCGGAAATCTTGCTGAATTTTTAGTTATTTTCACCCGGGGATATCCCAAACAAATATAACACATATAGATTTATACAGTCAAAAATGCAGGAGGAGAAGGAATTGGATTCNNTGCTCCGCGGCTTGCCGCGGGGAATCGATCGTCGGGGGATCCAAGGGGATATGCTCCCTTGGTCACAGAGCGCGAGTTTAGGCTCCGCCAGAGAAGAGAGGGCAGGGAGCCCGGGCGAAGTTCGGGCGACCGTTGGAAGGGAAAATGGCGGTTCCCCCTCCAAGTTGACTTGGATATAATCGCATGATATAAGGCAGACCGTATATTGGTCATTCAAAACGAACAAAAAAGTGAAGAAATTACCTCCACTTCAAAGAATAAATTTCTTTTCCCTGGATGAGTCAAGCGAAGAAAGAGCCATCTGGCTCTTGAGGATTGCCAATCTTACTCAGCCCATGCATCCCCTAGGATCAGGAATGTTGTTCATGATTCGAGGGATTGATCCATTGTATAAATAGCAATCCATAAATTAAGCGAGGGTACGATGCATAAATACTTCTCATTCTTTTTCAAATTCCTGTTTATCCTGCTCTGCTTTTTCATCTTTGCCATGTCGGCATCGGCATATATCAAACTCGGTGTCTTGCCGCTTCGGCCTGCATCGGATTTGGACAGCCCCTTTGTTACCGACATCCTTGTCAACAGCCTGTCCGAGAAGCTGTTGCAGGATTTGCAAGAAGCGGATCTCGGCGAGATAATCTTCCTGCCCTGGCCGGAGGAAATCAGCCCAGAAGACCGGCCCAACTTCGAAACTCTGGTGGGACTTGCCCGAGAAGCGGGCTGCAACGGTGTGCTAGCCATTACACTGGTAGCCCTTGATTTTTCTATCGAAGAAAAGGATCTGCCTATTGTGGGAACCATGAGCATGGGGAGTGCGAATATAAGGCTAACCGGAAATATAAGATTAAGGGGCCGGGACCTGATGTTATCGTGTGTGCGGACTTCAAGGATGAAGGGCACGGATAGAAGAATGGTTCACCAAACCGAGGGATAAAGAGAGAAAAAGAAAGGAGGCATTATAGAAAGTACTTGCATCACATCATCATAGAAGAATTTCCTTTTTGACCCTCCTCNNAGTGTTGCGCGGACGATCTGAACGCTCGGTGCTATCGGAAAGAAGCTCCGTGTTTTTATAAGAATTTCCTTTTTGACCCTCCTCTAAATTCTTCATAATTTCCCCCAATTTCCATCCTCTGACAAACTGAAATGAGTGTAATTTACCCTTCTGTAAGGATGTATTAGCCAGGGCCTTTCAACAAAAAAGAGAAATAGACAAAGCCATTACCGAATAAGAGTGGTTGATTGCTTTTAACCCGAACAGCAAAGAACAACGTCTTATTCATCCCAAGTACCATTATAGGCTAGCTAAATTGTACGAAGAGAAAGGCTGGAAAGGCAAAGCCATAGAGCATTATGAGAAATTTCTCCACTTTTGGAGGACGCTGATCCTGGTCTCCCTGAAGTCGAGGATGCTAAGAAGAGTCCTGGCTTGGTAACTTACCGGAATGAAAATATTTGTCATCGAAATGCAGAGAGGCACTACGATGTGAATTTTTTCTCTGAAAAAACAAATTATTTGAAGCCAGAAGGGATGTCGACGTGTGTGCCTATTGAATCGTTAAATAATTTACATAAAATAGAGAGCAAGAAAATGTCTAAAACCACACATCAGCAGATCCGGTTCACTCCCGGGATGACCATGCTGTTCTTTATATTGGCGTTTGCGAGTACTTGGATTGTGTTGATTCCGGCGTTGGCGTCGGTGCCTATAGGCCGACTAACCCCGTTTTTTATGCTGGCGGCCTTTGGGCCGTTTTTTTCGGCCATAATAGTTGTTTGGACATGTCAGGGACGGTCTGTGCTTCTCTGGTGGTTAGGGTCGGTTTTCCGGTTGCGCATACCTGCTGTTCTGTATTTGGCCGGCGCTTTCGTCCTGCCGATCGGAGTCGGAGCGCTGCATTATGTTCTTTACAATGTCCTGGGCGGAATACCCGACTTCTCAGATGCAATACCGTGGTACCTTTATCTTTTCTACCTGCTGCCGACGGCTGCGTTGACAGGAGGTAACGAGGAACCTGGATGGCGGGGATTTGCTCTGCCGGCGCTGCTCCAGTGGTTCCATCCGGCATTAGCCAGCATAATACTGGGTACGATTCATGCAGCGTGGCACTTGCCGCTCATGAACTACTACGATACGTCGTTCGAATTGTACTTGTTCAACGTGGTGGGGCTGACTTTCATCCTCAATTGGTTGTATTTCAAATCGCGAGGTAGCGTAATCCCGGTGATGCTTTTTCACGGCGGTACAAACGTGATCGACAGCTTCATTCCGACACCGACAGATGTACTCGGTGGACTGGGTACCTTCATGTTTCTGAGAGGTATCGTATATTGGGCCATAGCGATTGTGCTCTTAATTATAACAAAGGGCTGGCTGGGCTCCAGATCGACAGATTTCAAGACTAAAACATATTGGCATTCCACCTCGAACTAAAATAAATCCAATATATTTTTTATGAGAAATTCCACTCCCTTTGGAAAGACATTACTCTTAGCCTATCAGAGGCAGAGGATGCCAGGAAGATGCTGCTTGGATTGCAGAGACAATGAACAAAACGGCGTTAAACCAATAATTTCACGATATTCTGACTTACTTTGAAGTAGATTAAAAGATATCCTTAAATATTACATTTCACGACATTCAAATGTTTTAGCTGAACTTTAATGAAAAAGAGAATAAAATAGTATGAGAAATTGTAGGTAAGAAATTTATTATCTCAATTTATTCATATTTAAATANNAAACATGTAGAATACGAAATTGCTGGACGACGTCAACTCGAAGGCTTATTGCTACATTTGAGGGATACGACATCGGAAGTTGATGGAGTAACTTTTAAGGATATCTATTTCAAAAAAGATAAAAAAGAATTTATTCTATTTTTGGAATGTGCAAACGAAGAGAGATATCTTGAATGGAGAGAAATTTGTCCGCCACCTCCAGGGGCAAAAGATTGGCATGAAGTGTTGATTACAGAGGAAGAGTATTTTTCATAGAACAATGATCCTCATCGCTAAAATATAGAAATTTCCTTTTTAATCCTGGTCCAAGTTCTTCACAATTTTCCCCATCTCCATCCTCTGACAAGCTGAAATGAGAGTATTAAATTCGAAAAGACATCTTCTTTGGCAAATAAAATAGATAAATCAACCACCCACTCACTCCATTCCTCACGTCTCTTGGCATGACACGATGGACAGAATCCGCGTGTCTCAGGAAAACATCAGCAGGTGCTCCTTCCCACAATCTGGACACCGGATGAGGGCGAATCCAGACTTGGGATTACCACAGTCAATCCATCTCAAAAGTACCGTTGACCTGCGTTAGTCTGTTCAGAATGTAGCCCATAAAAATGGCCCGCAGGCAGGGTGTGACTTCCCTGTGATCTGCACGCTGGTGCCAGATGAAACTATCCATCTGGTTTCTCTGGAATTGTTCAAGGAATGACTCAGAATCCTGACCTGAGCTGAAAGCTGGTGAAGACACCAGGATCGTCAGTGTGGTCATCATTCCCTTGTGAAAACTTCTTATCATTTTTTTCTTGTTTTTAGATTTTTACATTATAAAGAACCTTCCGATAAGTTATCAAACAATTTCCTTTGGATACTATACTCTTTTTACCCCACTTTTTCTCAAAGAGCCAAAACTCTACCAAGACAAAATAGACCTCACCTTCTTTCCATAGGTAATAAGCCGGCGTGAGAGCTATTTTTCACTTGACTTTTATGTTTTTTGATATATCCTATGTAAATTATAGAAATAATATAAATGATAAACAATTTTAGAAGTCATACATTAATGGAAACATAATTTTATCTCAGCAAATATGAGGTTAAAACACTCCTTGCATTCTCCACACAGTTTATTATTTTTTCACGGCATTAAAACTATAGGTATTAATTACCGAATAAGGAAAGGAGGTCTATTATGAAGAGATTATTTTTACCATTGACAGGTTTCCTGATTGTTCTGATTTTCTTGCTTACGTTCTATATCTTCCAAGCTAAGAAGATGGAGAGTTCAGAACTGAAAAAAGAAGCATTAACGGAAATTACGGCACAAACTCCAAGCTCCCTTGATAATTTTTATCCTCCCAAAGCAAAAGAGCCTGTGTACCTCTTCAGGATGATAGGAATGGCTACTTTCTTTGCTGGCATTGTTTCTGACCTTTTTGAGAATGATTTGCAGAATGTCAAGCCCACATATGAGAAATTCAAGGCACAGTATGTAGAAGTCTCAAAATTAGTTCCAGAATGGGAGAAAGACTATCCGTTAGAGCCAGTTGAGGACCTTGGGAAAGCTCTAGCAAGCGGAGACAAGCAAAAAGTGATGGCGGCATACGAAAAAGTAGATAAAGTATGTCATGACTGTCATGTCGCAAATATGGCTAAAGTTCAACAAAAATACCAATGGGGTAATTTCTCCAGTATAGAAGTTAAAGACCCGCTGATTAATGAGAAAGTAAATTTTGCTCGATTATCGCAAAATCTTATGGCAAGCTTCGCAGGAATTGTTGTAGATATTGAGCAGGGCCAGATTGAAAATGCCCAGAAACAGTTTCAAGGATTCAATGCAAGATTCCAAACATTGAAAGAAACTTGCGAAGAGTGTCACGGCACAGAAGAAAGGACCTATTACGTTGATGAGAGAGTTCAGGCTCTTATAGATGAGATGGGAAAGGCTCTCAGTGGTCCATCCATTGATCAAAAAGCAGTACAAACATTATTCATGAGAATTGGGAACGAAAGTTGTTACAAATGCCATTTAGTACATGGACCAGCCGCACTCGCGAAATAGCAATGGGCTTAAATGGTACAGAAAGATTAGGAAAAAAATAAAATTGGTCCGCAAAAAGGCTGAATATACCCAAGCTCAACTGGCCTAAGAAATCATATCCAGATAAAAAATTGAGGAGAGAGGAATTAAAATAGAGGAATTTCTTTTTTGACCTTGCTCCAAATTCTTCACAATTTTCCCCAATTTCCATCCTCTGATAACCTAGAATGAGTGTATCCCATTCGAAAAGGCATGTCCAACGGCAAACAAGATAGATAAATCAGCATAAATTACAGACTGATCCAAAAAAGGATAGACTTTTTAGAATGGAAGGGAAGGGGCTTAATGTTTTTTTCCTGACAATATTTCCTCGAAGAATTGGAGAGCTTCTTCGTCTCCTGATTGTCCCAGCCAAAAGATAGCGTTTTTGCGGACTGAAAGGCTTTTGTTCGTCTTAGCAATCTCGATAAGCATAGGGACTGATTTTTCTTTAGGAAGCTGGCTGATGGCAAAAACAGCCTGCTTTTTGAGATCGAGATCCGCTTCATTGTCCACCACATCCTTGAGGGCTTTGGCGGCTTCTTGGGAGGCCTTCTGGCCTAGCCAGAAAATGGCGTTTTTGCGTAGATTGAGATTTTCTTCAGTCCTAGCAATCTTGATCAATTCCTGCGCGGCTTCCTTTTGATGGCTGAGTTGCATGGAAAAGATAACTTGTTTTTTTAAATCATAATCTTTCTCTTTGGCATAAAGTTCTTTAAGTACGCCAAGACTTTTGGCATTTTTCTCGGTTCCTATCCAGAAGATTGCCTCTTTTCTTATCTTTTTCGCATATTTTCCGGAAGCGACCTCGTGGAGGAACTCTAGGGAACCGGGGTGGTCATGATAATAAATAAGGAAGAGCAAGCTTTTCTGTAGGGATAGATTTTCTGCCTCAAACTGCTTTTTAAGGAAAGAAAGGCTTTGGCTGTTGTCCGTCTCTCCTAGCCAATAGATAGGGATATCTTCAAATTCATACCTGTTATCCAAATCAATCAATCGGGTGTCAACAATCTTTCCTTTTTTCTTGGATAGGATATGCAAGAAAAGAACACCTACTGGATTGCTGCCCTCTTCAGAATCAGAGATTTTTCCGGATTTATATTTAGATCTCTTGTGGAACCTAATCTCTTTCCCCTCAGCCGCGACTTGAAAGAGCTCTGATTTCGAATAACATTCCCCCATATGAAAATTTTTCTTGCCTATGAAGGAATATCCTGTAAAATAGGCTGTACTTTTCTCATTGGCCAGATGTCTCTTTGTGGCCAATCCGAATTTTTGTTCTAACTTGAGATTTTCTGCGCTTAGGTCATAGACTTTTCCTTTAAGGAAAGAAACAGACGAACTGGCCAGAGGTACAGAGGCCAGGAAAAAAAGAATTGATCCTGTAAGAGTGACTCCAAGATATGCTTTTGCATTTCTCACCGTAACTCCTTATTTTTCAAGAATTTCCTTGAGAAATTTCATGGCTTCTTCGCTCTTGGATTGACTCAGCATGTAAATTAATTGTTTTTTTAAATCTGTATTTGTTTCAGCCTTAGCCATCTTTATCATTTGTCGAACAACTCTTTCTCTTTTTATTTGCTGTGAGAGAGCAAAGATAATCTGTTTTTTGAGCCTTATACTATCTGTTTGAGCATACATGTCGGTGAGAATATCCAGGACTTGATCCCTTCTTATCTGCCCAAGCCAAAAGACAACTTTCTCTCTAATTTTCGGATCTTTTTCTTTTTTAGCGATGTCAATCAGTTTATCTTCAGCTTTTGGGCTTTTTGATTGGGTGAGCGCAAATAATAACTTTTCCTTGAGTTTAGCATCTTCAGTTTGGTCATAGAATTCGATCAGAAAAAGGATAGCTTCTTCGTCTCTCTTGAGTCCCAGATAGAAAATGGCATTTTCTTTGAGTTTTGGATCCTTTTCTTTTTTGACGATATCGATGAGTTTGTCCCCAGTCTCTTTGCTGTGGCTCTGACCTAGAGAAAAAACTATCTTTCCCTTGATCCTTTTATCTTTTGTCTTGTCGTAGAGGCTGATGAGTGCATCCTGAGCTTCTTTTTCTCTTCTTTGCCCAAGCCAGAATAGTGCTTGATCTTGAATCGTCTTGTCTTTGTCTTTGGTAGCCAGCTCAATCATCAGAGGAATCGTTTGAGCGTGTTTAGACTGGCTGAGAATGAAGATCGCGTTCTTTCTAAGCCTGGGATTTTCCTCATCCTGAAGGATTTTTTCCAAAATCGGAAAAGCCTTCTCTTGATCCATGCTGAGAAGAGAATTCAAAGCCACTAATTTAATCTCTAGTTCTGGGTCTATCTTTTCCTCTAATTTCCTCTCTTTTCTTAACTGGATTTCTGCCTCTTCTTCTAAAGCTTTTGCCAATGCAGCAGCTTTTTCCTCTTCTCTGGCTGCCTCCTCGGTTATTGCTGCTTCTACTTCTTCAGCTAGGGCTGCTGCCTCTGCTGCTGCCGCTTCTTCCTCAAGTAATAGACCTTCGTCAATATATCTTCTAAACTCTGGCATGCCTTTATGGGCTAAGTGTTCTGCGATTTCTATGCGGAGAACCTTGGCATCGTCGACCCACGGGCTCATCGGAAACTCCTCGATCAAAGTATTAAGCTTATCGATGGCCTCCTGCTGGATTTCAAGCTGCCTGTCCAGATCAACAAGGTTGTCAGCCAACTTGACCATGCAATAGCTCAGCCAGTAGAGAGATTCATCCAGGTATCGGCTCTCCTTAAATTGTCCACCGATATTTTCTAAAGCCTTGATGGCTTCATTCCAGTTTTTTTGGTAGATGAATTCTTTCGCTTTTTCATACATTTCCCTGTCTTTTTCTTGCTTTTGAGAAAAGAGAAATCCAGATAAAAATACAGGAATGATTAAGGAAACAACAATAATTTTCATGGTTTTCATTTCAAAACCTCCTTATATCTTAGGAAATACTTGTAATTTAAAAAGAAGCTCTCTCTGAGCGATCAAGTCCTTGATCTGATAGGGAGCATGAGAATCTTTGGGCTCTTGGTTGGAAATCTCTATGAGAACGAGATCCAGATCTTCTAGAATGGGGACTGCAGAGGGGTTAGAATCTGCTATGACCTTTTTCAAGAGATAGTTTTGGATCAGAAGACTTTGAATCAATTCTTTCTCGACGAGGATAGGACTTCGTCCGTTTTGAGCCGCATTGTAATTGGCGTATTCGACTAGAATTGGCTTTAGCGTCTCCAGGTGTTGTTGAAGGCTGAGTTGGAGGGCGTTTTGAGAGACAACACCTTCGAAAGCAGGCCTGACTGGGATTCTGAGCCAGAAACGACCTATCCCTATTCCGATCACAAAGACAAGAAGCAAAGCCGCAGCAGCATAGGCCCAACGTCGATAAGGAGCGAACCAACTCCGCAAACGCGCTCTCTCATCGAGGCGGGCATCTATTTCGCTCCAGCATTTCTGCCATTTGACTTCTGGAAGAAATTCGGGCTTGGCCGCATTCAAAAGATGAAACATCTTTCGGGTCTCTTCGAACTTTTGGGCACAAGCAGGACAAACGCGGAGATGCTTTTGGAGACTCTCTTTTTCTTTCTGAGAGAGTTCCTCATAAAAATAAAGAATGAAATTTTCTTTCAATTTACGACATTTCATAGTCCTTCTCCAAAAGAAATTTTTGCATATACTTTTTTATCGTGCCGAAAGCCCGAAAGAGCATTTTTTTGACAGTTCCCTCCGAGTAATTGAGATCTTCTGCGATTTCTCGTATGGTGAGTTGCTGGTAATGTCGGAGGATAAAAACCATCCTTTGTTTTGGTGATAATTTATTCAAGAGAGAAGCTAATTTTTTACGGATCTCTTCTAACCTTTGAGTGCTTTCAGGATCGGTCGCACAGTCAGCAGAAAATATATCTTCGATATTAGGCACTCCGGATGATTTTTCTTTTCTTTTTTTTGATTTTCTCAATGAATCAAGGCAGCAATTGATACCAATCCTGTAAAGCCAGGCTGAAAAATTTGTTGCGTTTTGCACGTTAAATTTATCTAGAGAGCGATAAGCTTTTATGAACGTTTCTTGAAGAGCATCCTCGGCATCTTCTGCATTTTTGAGATAATGGTAGGCCAGCGAAAAGATTCTATTTTTATTGTCTTCAAACAATTTTCGAAATGCCTCCTTATCACCTTCTTGAGCCGATTGAACCAGAGCTATTTCTTGCATTTATTCTTTATATAAACCAAAACGTAAAAGGATTCACTTTCGTTGACAAAAAAATGAGCATATTTTTATCCGTGTTGGGGGAAAATACATAATACTGCTATTTAATTTAGCGGCGATTTCCGTCCATCCGAAACCTATGGCGGAGGGAGGCTTTAGAAGGTCTTTTTATTTCAGAACCAAAATGAGGACATCCCCCCAATATTTATTCCGAGCCATCCCAGCAGTAGGTGCAAATTTTCTCTTTAGGGAGACCGATGGCCTGGACAAGGTCTTCAAGCCTTTGGTATCTCAAGGTGGTGAGACGCAACCTGAGCCTGATTCTCTCCACCATGGCCTGGAATTTTTCTGAGTCTGTGGTTGAAAATTCCTCCAGATCTTTTCCATCTTCGCCTTCTAGCTCTTTGATGGCCTTCCTGGCGGCAAGATCCAGCTCTGATCGAGAGCGTGAGAAATTCAGAAATTTGCAGGCATAGGTGAGGGGAGGACAGGCTGGCCGCATATGGACTTCCAAGGCTCCGAAATCGTAAAGCCTTTGGATTGTATCCTTCAGTTGAGTGCCGCGCACGATTGAGTCTTCGCAGAAGATCAGCCTTTTACCCTCAATAATTTCCCTTATGGGAATGAGCTTCATCTTGGCCACAATGTCTCTGACGTTTTGATCCTGGGGCATAAAGCTTCTATGCCAGGTAGGAGTGTACTTTACAAAGGGTCTTTTAAAAGGGATTCCAGCCTCGCTGGCATAACCCAATCCATGCCCTGTTCCTGAATCAGGGATTCCTGCCACAAAATCTATTTTCACTGTATCTTTTTTGGCTAAAATGGCCCCACATCTATTTCTAACGGATTCCACGTTGATGCTTTCGTAGCTGGAGGCAGGATAGCCATAGTAAACCCATAAGAAGCCACAAATCTGCATCTTTCCTTCCGGAGGCTTTTTCTGCTCAATGCCTTCCTCTGTGAGAAGCACGACTTCACCTGGGCCGAGAAATTTTTTAGTCTCAAAGCCTAGGTTGGGAAAGGCGCATGTCTCCAAAGTCACTGCACGGCTTCCTTCTTTTTCACCGATCACTACTGGTGTTCTTCCCAGTTTATCCCTAGCCGCATAAACTCCCTCTTCTGTCAACAGGAGTAAAGAGCAGGAACCTTTTATGGACTCCTGAGCGTTTCGGATGCCATCTTCAAAAGTCATCTCTTGGTTGATTAAGGTGGCAACCAGTTCAGTTGGATTGATTTCTCCCTCTCCCATTTCTGAAAAGTGGATTTTTCTTTTCTGGAAGGCCTTTTTGGCTAACTCATCTGCGTTCTGGATAGCAGCGACTGTGACTATGGCATATTTTCCCAGATGAGAACGAATGAGCACAGGTTGATTATCAGTATCGCTGATAACTCCTATGCCTTTGTTTCCATACATTTTTTTTATATCTGATTCAAATTTAGATCTGAACTGGGCATTTTCGATGTTGTGGATGAATCTCATTAAGCCATCTGCATTTATAACCGTCAGACCGCCTCTTTTTGTTCCAAGGTGGGAGTGGTAATCGGTTCCATAAAATAGATCTTTCACGCAGTCTGTGTTTGAGATGATGCCGAATAGACCGCCCATCTCGTCCTCCTCAAAAAAAGATTCGGTTCTCTTTGGACATTGAAGGGAACTTATTAGCCTTATTTTAGCTTAGAATTTTGATTAGATTTTAATATGACAAATTTCAGAATGAGATTCAAGAAAAAAGCGAAAAAATAAAGAAAAATGGGGGCAGCTCTTTTTTTTAACGTTAATTCCAAGCATCTTTAGCAATTCTGTAAGGGAAAAATAGAACAATTCTCTATGTCAAAAAAGAGTGCTAAGTCCGTCAACTTAATTTTTTTATATTCCTGGTTAAAAAAAAGAGAACCGTTCTCTATAATTCCCCTATGATTTTGTTTTAAATTGATTTAAAATGAAAAAAAGGAGGCGCAAAGAATAGGATGGAAGAAAAGAAAAAAGTTATATTGACTGGGATCATTTTCCTTCTCGCTATAGCCGTAGCTGTGGTTCTTTATTATTTTATCTTTCAAAGAGGAAAGGGGGCGCCGCCCGCTCAAGAAATGGCAGAAAAGCCTCCAGCTCAAGTTTCTCTAGAAGAGCCCGCTGAGGAGAAGGAAAAAGAGTTCACAGAATTGGCTGAGGTCGAATTGGATAAGAGCGATAACTTGATTAGAGAATTGTCCAATGGTATTTCCTCTCATTCAAAGCTTACCGAATGGTTGGTGACAAAAGATCTTATTCGTAAATTCACCGCGGCTATAGATAATATCGCCAATGGCTTGAGTCCTCATC
>JABAOH010009470.1_pt2 | contig 12164 bp, 11 predicted proteins | sample 7062181 | NCBI WGS metagenome assembly JABAOH01 (sample SAMN14538630, study PRJNA623070) | marine sediment metagenome | biome: marine biome [ENVO:00000428]; feature: marine pelagic biome [ENVO:01000023]; material: deep marine sediment [ENVO:00002113]; isolation source: pool of 5 deep marine... | reverse complement strand
GTGTACGCTGTACTCGCACTCGGCCTCATCGTGCTGATTATCATCGGGGTGCCGGTGGGGTTTGGGGCGGGGATCATCTCGACAATTGGTGCCGCTAACTTCTTCGGTGATTTCGCTGACCCTCGGGTCTCAAGCATGATCGCCCGCTCGGCCTTTGCGAAGATCGACAATTTCCTCCTGCTTGCCATACCGTTTTTCCTCCTCGCCGGGAGATTGATGAATACCGGCGGGATTACGAATCGCCTCTTCAACTTCGTCAGTATTACGGTACGTCCCCTGAAAGGGGGCCTCGGGCACGCTAACGTGCTGGCGAGCATGATTTTCGCGGGTATGTCAGGTTCAGCCACTGCCGATGCGGTTGGGCTCGGCACCGTTGAAATGCGCGCAATGCTGGAGCAGGGATATGATCGCAAATTCAGCGCGGCGATCACGGCAGCTTCTTCACTTATCGGGCCGATTATTCCGCCGAGCATCGCAATGGTGGCCTATGGGGTGATGGCCGAGGAGTCAATTGGGGCTCTCTTCTTCGGGGGAATCGTACCGGGTATTGTGATGGCGTTGGCGTTCATGGCCTATGTCGCTTACTGCGCCTATCGCTACGACTACCCCTCCGGGACGTTTCCCTCCTTGAAGGAGTTGGGGATTGCCTTCCGAAGGGGCTTCTTCCCACTCATGACTCCCGTGATCATCGTCGGGGGGATTTACAGCGGCGTCTTCACCCCGACAGAGGCGGCAGCCGTAGCGGCCTTCTATGCCATGTTTCTCGGTCTATTCATATACCGCGAATACAGTTGGCGCCATCTTCTCGCCGAAATCAGGGGGACGATGATCGATACCGCCGTCATCATGCTCATCATCGCTTTTACGTCAACATTCGGTGTGGTGATGATTCGCGGACAGGTCCCGAACGAGCTGGCCAATCTCCTGGCACGGCTGACCGACAACCCCACGGTCTTGCTTTTGCTTTTCACCATCTTCTGGTTGATAGTGGGGTTTTTCATGGCTCAGACGCCGGCGATCCTCATCCTGACGCCGATTCTGTTGCCGACGGCGGAGCAGTTCGGGATCGATCCGGTCCACTTCGGAGTCGTCATGACACTGGCCTTGACGCTGGGGTTGCTCACGCCTCCGGTGGGGATGGTCCTCTATGCCCTCGTCCGCGTCACGGGTGTAAATTTCGAAGGGCTTGTGAAGCTTTCGGTGCCGTACGTGCTGATCACCCTTGGGGTCGTCGTGCTCCTTATCCTGTTTCCACAGTTGGTCCTTTTTCTGCCTAATACGCTCATGTAGGCAACACGGTTCGAATCGATGATCTGCACAATTGATGTTTGCCCCTTTCCTGACACACCTTATGGAGGGAGAATGACAAGATGAATATTCTCGTTTTGCCCGGCGATGGAATCGGCAAGGAGATCACCAGAGCGACCACAACCATTCTGGATGCGGTGAACGATCGTTTTTCCCTCGGCCTCAACTTCACCTTTGCTGATATTGGATTCGTGGCTCTGGAGAAGACTGGGACGACCCTGCCCGAAGAGGTTCTGGAGCAGGCAAAGCGGTCAGATGGTATCATCCTCGGACCGATATCACACATGGATTACCCACCTCGTGATCAGGGCGGGGTAAACGTCTCGGCTGCGTTTCGTGTGAAGCTCGATCTCTACGCCAATATCAGGCCAGCTCGGTCACGCGAAGGGTTGTCGAAAGTCCCCGGAAAGATGGATCTGGTTATCATGCGCGAGTGCACGGAGGGCTTCTATCCGGACCGCAATATGGTGGCCGGGACCGGGGAATTTATGCCGACGAACGACATTGCGTTGTCGGTCCGTAAGATCACCGCCTTTGCCTGTGAGCGCATTGCCCGGAGGTCTTTCGAATTAGCCCGCACCCGTCACCGTAAGGTGACCGCGGTCCATAAGGCCAACAACATGATCCTGACTGACGGATTGTTCCTTCGAGAGGTGAGGAAGGTGGCCGAGGAGTTCTCCGACGTCGAACTGGAGGAAGTGATCGTCGATGCCATGGCGGCTTTGCTCGTGCGGGATCCCGCCCGGTTTGACGTTGTGGTTGCGACCAACTTCTACGGCGACATCCTGTCAGACCTGGCCTCTGAACTCTCGGGGAGCCTCGGCCTGGCCGGAGCGATTAATGCCGGCGACGACCTGGCGGCCGCGCAGGCACAACACGGTTCTGCCCCGGACATTGCGGGTCAGGATAAGGCCAACCCGACTGCGCTGATACTCTCCGCGGCCATGCTGCTCAACTGGTTGGGCGAGCGACACGACAAAACGGCTTTCAAGGATGCCGCGGCCGGCATTGACAAAGCCATAGATGCTATCCTGAGGGATCCAAAAAAGCGCACGGCCGATCTCGGTGGCCCGCTCGGAACCCAAGCCTTCACTGTGGTCGTCGCGGATGAACTTCGATTAAACCCGGGGGGCTAGATCACCTGTAGACCAGGAGGATTGTTTCGGATCGGCGAGAATTAACCCAGGTGCATCGAAACCATGCCTGTTAGATTTCCCTTTGTCACCAGTCCACCGCGTTTTGCACCACCGCCAAAGGCGTGTGATTGTCACGTCCACGTCTTCGGGCCGGCAGTGGACTATCCTTATGCGGAAGGACGAACCTATACGCCCCCCGACGCGCTGCCCGATGACGGGTTGGCAATGCTCCGTGCCCTTGGGATAGAACGGGTCGTGCTAGTGCAGCCCAGTATCTATGGTACCGATAACAGCCGTATGGTGGATGCCATGGCAACCTTCGGTGAAATGGCCCGCGGTGTGGCGGTGATGGGGGAAGATGTGGGGAGGGCAGAACTCGAGTGGTTACATATCGCCGGCGTTCGTGGCGTGAGGCTCAATGTTGATTCGTTCAAACGAGATGACTTCGAGGAACTCGCCCGGCAGATGGTCCTCTTGGCCGGACACATCCGTGAGGTTGGCTGGCATTTGGAGCTCCATGCTGGTCCCCACATGCTCCAAGCCTTGGTGCCCGTGGTAGAACGACTATCGGTGGATGTGGTATTTGACCACATGGCCAGAATTCCTGCCCATGAGGTAGCGGGACATCCGGGATTGGCGGCGGTTCAGCGTATGCTCGGAACCGGGCGCTGCTGGGTAAAGCTCTCTGGAGCTTACCGGGTGAGCCGAAAGGGAGGCCACTACGAAGACGTTGGTCAACTCGCCAGGGCATTGGTGGAGGCCAATCCAGAGAGAATGGTGTGGGGATCCGATTGGCCCCATACCCCTCCGCATGGACATGACCCTGCGCCCGATGGTAAGATCACGCGTTTTCGGCGGCTTGACACCGGGCACCTACTCGACCTGTTACATGATTGGGTGCCCGACGAGGGTGTGCGAAGGGGGATCCTCGTGCAAAACCCGGCACGGCTTTATGATTTCGCCTGAAGCCTTCTCCTTCGGTGTCCCTATTTCTCCTGCCGGGACGTTTTTCCCTTCAGCTCGTTGCATGAACGATCCGACCAATCCATTCGGCCGTAATCCCGAGGGGTATGTCGAGGAAGTCGTTGGCGAACCCTACGGAGACATCCGCCACAATGGCGGCGACAATGTTCAGACTCGGACATATCCACAGATATGCCCGGCTCTCCTTCTCCGAGGGTTTGAACGTCCCAAAACCCGCGTGACCATACGAATCTTCCGGCGCACCAGGCCAAAGGGCCTTCTCCGAGTTGATGAACCAGTTATACCCATAATACGCGTTGGGAATCTCGGGATTTACCAGCTTCGTTGCGAGATCTACATAGCCCCCGGGGATCAACTCTCTACCATCCCAATTACCCCTCTTAAGCCAAAGGTAGCCCCACTTGATCAAGTCCCTTAGATTAGAATCTATGGCGAGTTTCGGCCCGGGATTTTCGATATCTTCCGGTGTGAATTTCCGTTCGAAGTGGTAGACCTTCCAGCTTCCGGCTTTCAAGGGTATCTTGAATTTCTCAACTACCTCGGGAGCTATTTCATCGTCGGCCAATCCGTATATCCTGGCAACAACCCGTTCAGCCGCGGTAAATCCCGCATTGTTGTAAACGAAGGTCTTCCCAGGTGGATCAGGTGTCAACCACCCGGATATTCCACTGACCAACTGATGGAGCGTAATGGCTGCATCAGCCTGGTCACCGCTGATTTCCGTAATTTCAGGCCAGGTATCAACTGCCCTGACATGCAGATCGATTTTTCCCTCTTTGATCCCGATTCCAATGAGGGCGCTGTTAAATGACTTACGAATACTCCCTATTTCAAACAAACCTTCGGTCGAATAACCCCCTCCGTACCACTCCGCCGCAATCTTCCCGTTCCGAAGAATCATGCAGCCGTAGGGTGTTTCCTTCGTCTTCTCCTCGATCCAGTCCCTGGTTTGGGATAACCCCTCAGCTGACATCCCAACCAACGTGGGATCGTCTGCAATTTCAAAATGAGATTCTTTGGGGTTTCTTTGTTCCATTCACAGCTCTCGTGGAAAATGGAATGACAAGAGTGCGCCCTGAACATTTAGGCAAGCTTAGTTAGTTTGTCCTTACCGTTTCTTTTTAGACCTTATCAGTTCCCCTATCCTTCTAAGAAAGTTCCGGTACATTTGCGTTTGGCTTAACACGGAGAAGACGATCAGGACGAGCAAAACGAGGGCGACGGGACGAATAAAAAAGGGCGCGATACTTCCTTGAGAGACAATGAGTGCGCGCCTGAGATTCGCGTCTGCCATGGGACCGAGAATAATCCCGATCACGAGCGGTGCGATGGGATAACCCATTTCCTCCATCAAATAGGCTACGATGCCGAAGAGAAACATCATCTGAACATTGAATATCCGCAAGCCCAAGGAATAGGAGCCCATAACCGAAAAGAAGGCCACAATGGGCATGAAGATCGCTGGGGGAATCCTCAGTACCCGAATCGTCAGCTTGCTCATGGCAAACCCAAACACTAACATTGTCAGGGAGGCCCAAAACAATGTGGCCGCCATCTGGGGAATGAAGGTCGGAAACTCAAAGGAGAGCATGGGACCAGGCCGAACCCCGTGTAACCAAATCGCTCCCAAAAGCATCGCCGCAGGTGGGGAACCGGGCACTCCCAGGGTCAAGAGGGGAATGAGCGCCCCCCCTATACAGGAGTTGTTTGCCGTTTCTGCCGAGATTACTCCCTCCATGGTGCCCTTGCCGAACTTTTCGGGTTCCCTGCTCGCTTTTTTTGCAATATCGTATGACATCCAGGCCGCGATGTCCTCTCCTGCTCCGGGGATGGAACCCACCCCGACTCCCACGAGACCCGAGCGGACAATTACGGTCCAATACCTGCGCAAGACAGACCACCGTGGCATCACTCGTGTAACGGAGGATGGCCCTAGACTCCCTGTAATGGGGCTTCTTAAGGTCCGGATGATCTGGGGAAAGGCAAAACCACCCAATATGACGGGTATGACATCGAATCCACTAAAGAGATCCGGGATTCCGAAGGTAAACCGGTAATACCCCTGGAGCGGATCGATTCCCACGGTGGCCATCAGAAGGCCCAAAAATCCCGCAATCCACCCCTTTAAGGGCGTGTCGGGTGAAGTCAGAGATCCGCAGATCAGTACGCCGAAAAGGGCCAAAAGGAAGAATTCCACGGACGTGAAATTCAAGGCAATCTTAATCAGAAGGGGTATCGCGGATACCATCGCCAGCATTCCCGCAAAGGTCCCGATAAATGAGGTCAAGGTAGCAGTACCCACTGTCTCCCCTCCCCTCCCCTGAAGACAGAGGGGGTAGCCATCCAATGCCGTAGCCGCGGCTGCCCCGGTGCCAGGGATGTTGATGAGTATAGAGGCATGAGAACCACCATAGACAGCCCCCACGTAAATGCCGATAAGCGCTACCATGGCCAAATCCGTGGGGAGACCGTAGGTGACCGTTGTAAGCAGAGCTACTCCGAGCGTAGCAGTTAAGCCCGGTAGAGCCCCGAACATGATGCCGAGGACGATGGTTCCCGCCAAAACACCCACCTTGGCAAAGGTTATGACGTGCGCGATCTGCGAAAAAAAATCTTGTAAGTACATGAGAACTCTTCTCCTCAGCTATCTTCCGGTATTTCCCTTTTCTCTGCGTCTAGCGGTTTATTTTTACGGCAACGGGACCAATAAGTACCTATTGAAGAGATATCCTATCCCGATTGGGAGAAGCACACAGAGTATGATGATTATTGCGGCGTGTCTAAACTTCAAAGATGCCCCACCAGGGCGATAGAATATGAGCATGAAGGGGCAGAGATATAAAAAGCTCGCTACGTAAAAGTTGATCCTGCCAATCATGATAAAGATATAAACGGACGACCATACCCAGATGATGAGGATCCGTTGGACCTCACGGTTCCCGGACAATCCTTTCGTCTTTTCCGCAAAATAGCGGATGATTTCCCTGTGCCCCCCATCTCTCATGGCGCGTATTAATACTCCAATACTGAAAAAGATGATGAGCACCCCGATCAGAATAGGCAAAATAGCGGGAGATACATACCATACATTCGTTACCCCTGCATAGGTTCCACTCATCGGCATGCGACTCGCTCCGAATAACACGGCTAATCCCAATAAAATGAGACAAAGAGCCGTCACAACATCCGCTTTTCGCAGTTTCTCCTTCGGCATCATGGTTTTTCCCCTCTCCAAATGAGAGGAGGCAGAGTTAGCTCAAAAACACTCTGCCCCCTCCCTGTTTCACCTTTATGGTTTGGGTATTCCAAAATCGGCTGGTGATTTCTTGGCAATTCCCAGATCAAAAAGGGTCCAGGTCCACACGCTCTCCATTTTTCGGGCTACACCCTCAGCCTTTTTCCCATAATAACCGTAAAGGGTCATGTTGCGGTTCTTCGCGAGATCCTTAATCGCATCGGTCTCCATAGCCTTCGCGAATGCGTCATCGACTTTCTTAATCACGTCCTTGGGTACATCAGCGGGCAGCGCAAATCCCAACCATTGATCCAGGGGGAGAAGTTTGGACACATCCGGATATTTGTCCACAGCCGCCTTTATCTTTCCTACCCCGGGGAACGTATACGGGTTTAATTCCACCATGGCTAAAGGCACGAGTTTCTTTGCTTTAACAAGTTCAGCCTGTTCGGAAATGGAGGTCAATACCACTTCCACCTCACCAGTCATAGCCGCTACCTGGGACGGATGGCTCCCGTTAAAGGGAATAAAGTTGAACTTTATCCCGGCACCATTCATCAGTGCAATGAGCTTGGTATGCCAGATGCCGCCTGCGGCAGAGGCAGAGGCCTTGATCTTGCCAGGACTCGCTTTAGCTGCCTTCACCAATTGGTCTAATGTCTTGAATTTTGAATCGGGCCTCACCGAAACAACGCCCGGAGCGCCTCCCACCATGTAGTAAACCCAATCCTTGGCACTCGTGTGATGACCGCCCATTACCGGAGCCGGAAGGATTGATTCAGAAAATCCACCCCAGTAGTGGCCATCGTGGGGTTTGGACCAAACAGCATTCAATGCAACACCACCCGCACCCCCCGTTCTGTTTACCACATTGATGGTGACCCCTAAGTAGGGTTCCATGGCCTTGGCGATGGCCCGATCAGTGGTGTCAGTCCCACCGCCGGCACTGGCAAAACAGGATATCTCGATGGGTCTCGTCGGAAAATCCTTGGCCGAAACAATTCCTGAGCCAAGGAAAAGCGCTAATGCTATTGTCAATATGAGAAGTTTCTTCATGGGAACCTCCCTCTACTTAAAAAAGACATTAATTTCAGATACCCTTCCATTACGCTATTCATTTCGCCTCTCTTTCACCCCCCCTCTGCTCTTACCTCCCTCACCTCCTTTCTTTTAGTCTTCGCCCTTGATGGGATATCTTACCCATCGCGTAGCTTCAACTTTTCCAAGATGAGCTAACCTAAAACGTTCTCCTCCAGCCATTCCAGGGTTTCCAACGTCTTCCCCTCCCCCATCATGGAAAAGAGCCTCTCTGAATCCAGGTTATTGACAATATCTATCACCTTTTGCGTGGTTGCAATGGTTCGTTCGAAGGCTTTCACCGGATCGAGGCGTATGGGGCTCATGTCCGAGGTAATCCATCCCTGGTAGTTGTATTCCTTCAGATAAAAAAACAGTTCTAGATAATCCCAGAGGTTTCGGGTTGCCGGTATGAGATCCCAATCCCATTTCCGGTCGTTATCGTTAATATGCATATAGTACGGGATCCCGCTTGCCTGGGCCAAACAGAGGGATTCAGCGGGCGTTTCACCGATGAACAGGGAATGACCGACATCAATGGTCATGCCTAAATTGGGCTCATCAATGTCACGAATCATGCAAATCGTTTTGGCCGCTGAATCCAAAAAACAGTGAACCCGAGCCTCTGACCCCTTATATTCAAGGAAAAGAGGAATATCCCCTCGGTGTCCAGCAACTTCCTTAAACGTTGAAACCATCTGTTTCCAGGCCTGTCTATAGTCAACCTGAAAGAGATAGTCGTACCCGTCACTCAATGGGCAGCAGGTCACCTTGTCTGCACCAAGTTCCACGGCAGCATCCATTGCACCACGGATGATCTGGATAGCACTGTCCCTAATCTGCTTGGAGTTTACGCTGGATGATCCACTCACAAATTCGGGTTCTGCCTTGATATTTGCGTTGACTGCTGCAACTCCGAGATCATATTCCCCAAGGGCGTTTTTTATCCCTTCCATGTCTTCACAGTCGTAGGGAAATATGATTTCAACCCCCCTGGCCCCTTTGACCTGTGCGACGGCAGCGATCTTCTCCACGGGTGTCCTTTCTTCATGATACTCACAGAAGCGGTCCCGTAATTTCCCCATAAACCCCGTGATGATGGCCTGTTTTATTTCCATATTCTTATCCTTCTCAGATTGTGAACAACATGAGGGAGCGTGACAATTCTGGCTTTTTCTCAAGAAGCGCTTCGCGTTCTTCCTTGCTCTTCCTCCAAAATCTCCCTTCTCATTTTGTCTATGCTCTTTCTTAAATGCAGGCGAGCTACTTCTGCAGCCCTCACGGTATCCTTACTGATGATGGCTTTAATAATAGCCTTGTGTTCATGGATGGTCTCCCTCGGATGTCTCACCAATCCCTCGTGATTATCAAACTGGTAACCGAGGATGATGATGTTGTACGTTTTCAAGATACTCGATAAGAATTCTTTTCCTCCGACCTCAACCAGGAAATTGTGAAATCGCCGATCCTCTTCCTGATATTTCCTCAAGTCCTTGAAGTCACCTGATACCTCGAATCCCTTGAAGAAGCTTTCGAGCTTTCGGATTTTAGCGTTGGAAATTTCACCTGCAGCCCTCCTTGCTGCCAACCCTTCCAAGACCTCCCGGAGTTCGAAGATATGGATCATTTCCTGTTTGGAAAAATGTCGGACGAAGAAACCCCTGCGAGGGATTGCCGTTATCAATTTTTCATGTTCGAGTTTCTTGAGGGCACTCACCAGGGGAGTCCTGCTGACGCCCAATTCATGAGCTAATTTGTCCTGGTATATTTTTCCACCAGGCCTGAGCTTTCGCTCAATGATCATCTCCTTCAGCCTATCGTAAATCATATTGTCGAGGTTTTTGTGTTGGATTCCTAATTTTTCCATGGTGTTGCCGTTTCTATTTTGGTAAACCCTGAGACATGATCCCCCTTCCAATTTTCGACGGCAATCCCTCCCCTGGCGTTGGGTTCAAATCAAAGGCACCCCCCAGGAGTAAGCCTCTAACGCGAAAAGCGGTATAGCACGAGCCTCATTTGTCGCAGCGTCGACCTAGACGGGGTCCTGATCAGGCCGTAACGCGCTCTTAGAATAGTTAGGTATTAGATGGGAAATTGAATTCTGTATTTTGAATGCAAAGGCACCCTAACACAGGCCAAAAATAGCTGTCAAGAAAAAAATTGAAATGAGGACATACCGATGGCGACTATGTTGTTGAGAATGTATGAATGGTGGTTTGTCTGTAAAGATCGCCCGGCCTGAGGATTGTTGAGGGAAATTGTGGTTCGTTCACGGAATTGGGAAAATGCTGTGCTTCCAGACAAAAACCATCATACTTGTTAAATACAATCCCACGAGCTCCTCTGTAATTGTCGAGAAAATGTCCGGTATAGAACTGAATACCTGGCTCCGTGGTTCGAACTTCCATGGTTCTCCCATTTTTGGGTTCGTAAACTCTGGCAGCCAAACCTAGGGAATCATCTTTTTTATTGAGAACGTAACAATGATTGTACCCGCCCCCCTTTACCCGATCGACTCGGGCGCCAATCGTGACGGGACGGGTAAAATCCATTGGCGTATCATGGACGCTTTCTATCTCCCCTGTTGGAATCCGGTCACTATCGGTAGGGAGATACTTCTTAGCGTTGAGCGTCAATTCATGATCGAGAACATTTCCAGATCCGGCACCTTTCAGGTTCCAATAGGTGTGGTTGGTAAGGTTGATGGGTGTTGCCTTGTCCGTCTCTGCCTGGTAGGCGATGATTAACTCGTTCTGGTCATTCAGGGTGTAGGTAACTTCAGTGGAGAGGTTGCCGGGGTATCCTTCCTCGCCGTCAGCGCTCACGTAGGAAAAACCCACGCCAATGGAATCCCGACCTGCTCGGATTTCTGGTTTCCAAACGACTTTGTTAAAGCCCTTATTCCCGCCGTGCAAATGACTGGGGGGGCTATTGCGGGCGAGTTGATATTCCACTCCGTCCAGGCTGAATCTCCCTTGAGCAATGCGATTTGCATACCGCCCGATGGTTGAGCCAAAAAACCAGATATCCGAGATGTATCCCTCCAAAGTATCGAACCCCAGCGTTACTTCTTCAACTTCGCCCTGCCTATCCGGAAGTCTCAGGGAGGCTAAGATTGCCCCGAAACTGATGACTGAAGCCGTGATTCCATTGTCGTTCGAAATGGTGAATTTTCCTATTTCAGCTCCCTCAGGGGTTGTGCCGAAGATTTCTTGCTGAATGTCCATGTTCCTCCTTTCTCCTAAAGGTGGTTCACCAAGGATGACGATTCGTTTCGGTTCTGAAAAGATCTTTCCTTCATTTTGTCGGAAACGGCGCCTGTCGTAATTCAGAACTCCAGGGCTGTCGTGGGGGGTGGGGAAAATATGTTGACTTTGTATATTGAATTTTGTATGCAGTAGTAGCCCGCTCAGAATATCTTGTCAAGAAAAATCCTTTTTCCCAGGAATCTTCATGGCCAAAAGTGGTTCCGGGGAGTATTCACGCCTGGGTTATGTTTATCATACTTTCGATCTGGATCCATCAGTGATTCAACAAGGGGGGCTAAGGAATGATAACGAGGAGAGAACTAGAAGAGGCTCAGAAAAGGACGGCGGACATGATCAAAAAAGCCGGCATCGTAGTGAAGGACGAGGATTTGGGGAAAATAGCCGCCGCCGATTTTGGACTGAGTCGTTTGGAAAAGGAAGGCGCACAGATACTTACCCTGTTGGAAACGGAAAGGGTGGCTTTCAAAATTCTCACGCTTTTTCCCTACCAGACGGAACCCGAACATTGGCACCCTCAAGTGGGCGATGACCCCGGCAAAGAAGAAACCGTCAGGCTGGTTTCCGGAACGCTTTACTTCTATATTCCAGGCAAAGACAACATGCGTCATGGCTTTATTCCGGAGGGGAAGGAGCCCTCCTATACCATGAGGCATGAGATCATCATGAAGCCCGGCGATCAAATCACCCTAGAGCCGGGAACGAAGCACTGGTTTCAGGCCGGTGGTGAAGGGGCTGTTATGTATCTCATATCGAGTTGCGTCAGGGACATCCTGGATCAGTTTACGGACCCTGATATTGTCAGGGAGACTAAAGTAGTCGATTGAAAATTATGTGGCCGGACTCCAGCGGGCCTTCACGGGTTATGTTTTGCCCGAGGGATCTATGAGGAAGGAATACGTAGTTGGGATCGACGTTGGGACAACTGGATGCAAGATCCTTCTCATTGATAATGGGGGGGAGATTATTACACGAGCTGTGGAGGGCTACTCCTTTTACAGTCCCTATGCATCTTGGGCAGAGCAGGATCCAGAGGATTGGTGGCAGGCATTAAGAAAAGCCCTCCCGCAGGTGATAGGAGATATCCGTCCCGATGCAATCCGAGGAATAGGCCTTTGCGGTCAGATGCATGGTTTGGTGCCGCTTGACAAAGGGGGC
>JABAOH010006428.1_pt1 | contig 12164 bp, 15 predicted proteins | sample 7062181 | NCBI WGS metagenome assembly JABAOH01 (sample SAMN14538630, study PRJNA623070) | marine sediment metagenome | biome: marine biome [ENVO:00000428]; feature: marine pelagic biome [ENVO:01000023]; material: deep marine sediment [ENVO:00002113]; isolation source: pool of 5 deep marine... | reverse complement strand
AGGCCACCGACGGGATCGCAGGTGAGCCCGAGGTTGTGTTCCATGCCGATCTCGGCCGCGTTCTCCACCTGTGCCGGCGTGCCGCCGAGCACCTCCGTCAGCGCGCCGGCTGCCATGGAGCAGGCGACGCCCACCTCGCCCTGACAGCCCACCTCCGCCCCCGAGATGGAAGCATTCTCCTTGTACAGAATGCCGATTGCGCCCGCCGTGAGCAGAAAGCGCACGACTCCATCCTCATCCGCAGCCGGGCAAAAGCGCTGGTAGTAGTGCAACACCGCCGGGATAATGCCGGCGGCGCCATTCGTCGGCGCGGTGACCACACGACCGCCGGCCGCGTTCTCCTCGTTAACCGCGAGCGCGTAGAGGTTTACCCAATCCAACACGGTCAATGGATCGCGCGAGCCCAATTCCGGCTGGCGGCCGAGAAGACGATAGAGTTCGGCTGCACGTCGTTTGACCTGCAAGCCGCCTGGCAATGTGCCGTCGCTGTGGCAGCCGTTACGCACGCACGCCTGCATGACGTTCCATATGTCGAGCAATCGTGAGCGAATGTCCGACTCGCTGCGCCAGGACCGTTCATTCGCCAGCATGAGATCGCTGATGCATTGACCGCTTCTCGAGCACAGCGCCAAGAGCTCGTAACCGCTCCTGAAGCGATAAGGCAGAGGCGTATCGTCTTCCTTGAGGCGATCGGCGACCGCGGCTTCCTCGTTGACGACAAAGCCGCCACCCACAGAATAGTAAACCTTGCTGTGCAGCTCGATACTCCCGTCGGCATACGCGCTAAAGCGCATACCGTTCGGGTGATAAGGCAGTGAATGACGGCGGTGGAAAACCAGATGATCGTTTTCACGAAAAACGATTTCCCGTACACCGAGGAGGCTGATGCGGCCGCGCTCGCGAATGGCGCCCATTCGAGCGGGCACGGACTGTGGGTCGGTTGTCTCAGGTGTATCGCCTTCGAGTCCGAGTAGAACCGCCTTTTCGCTTCCGTGCGCCTTACCCGTTGCGCCCAGGGAACCGTACAATTCCGCCTTCAACGATTGCGTCTTTTGTAACAACCCGGCGTCGCGCAAGCCGCAAACGAATTGCCGCGCTGCCCGCATCGGCCCGACGGTGTGCGAGCTTGAGGGGCCAATACCGATGCTGAACAGATCGAATACGCTAATGGCCATGACGACTTACGCTGTCCCGCTCTGCGCAGTCCGGCCTTACCGGTATGCGTTGAGCGCCCTCCAAGATCAGTGAATTTTAGCAAAGATGTTGAATGCCCCTCTGTTGGCTCCGCCCTTAAGCGGCCAAGCGCAGCCGTTGCATACCGCGGGGCGAGTCCGTCTGCGGCCCCAGGTTACCGAATCATGGCCGCCCTGCCCTACCCATAGGCAGCACATTATTTATAGAATCACACATAGCCGCGCAATGACGGTACAGTGCCACATCGGATAAGGAGAGCGGATGGACGTCACGGGCGAAGTTCGCATACCGGCCTCACGCCAGCAGGTATGGGAAGCACTCAACGATCCCGATACCCTGCGCGGCAGCATTCCAGGCTGCCAGAGCCTCGACAAGCTGTCTGACACGGAATTCAGCGCCAAGGTGTTGTCCAAGATCGGCCCGGTCAAAGCCAAGTTTGCCACCAAGATCACGCTCTCAAACCTCAATCCGCCCGAAAGCTATACGCTCAGCGGACAGGGTCAGGGCGGGGTTGCCGGCTTCGCCAAGGGGAGCGCNNGCGTTATAGCGCGCGCATCCAGGTCGGAGGCAAACTGGCACAAGTGGGTTCGCGGCTGCTAAAAGGAAGTGTGAGCAAGCTGGCCGAACAGTTTTTCGGCAATTTCGCCGCCAAGCTTGGGGTGGACGACGCTTGAATCACCCGTAAAAGGCTGTCCTCGGCATCCGGCTTGACGCCGCCCGGTCACAAACCAATAATCGCTATTCTAAAAAAGCAGCAAGAAATCGTGCGTGTCTTGCACGCTCCACTAGTGAGGGATCGCTTATGTCTGTCACGGTCTCATTCACGCTGAACGGCAAGCCCGTTTCAGCGGAGGTCGAAGCCCGTACTCTGCTCGTCCAGCTGCTGCGTGAGCATTCGCGGCTCACCGGCACCCACGTGGGTTGTGATACCAGCCAGTGCGGTGCCTGCGTCGTACACGTCAATGGCCGCTCGGTCAAAAGCTGCACCCTGCTCGCCGTCCAGGCCGACGGCGCCAAGGTGACCACGATCGAGGGCCTCGCACGCGATGGCCAGCTGCACCCAATGCAGGAAGCCTTCCGTGAGAATCATGGTCTGCAGTGCGGTTTCTGCACACCCGGCATGATCATGAGTGCGCTCGACCTGGTCGCGCGCAATCCTGATCCGAGCGAGCAAGAGATCCGCGAGTGGCTGGAAGGAAACCTTTGCCGTTGCACCGGCTATCACAACATCGTAAAGGCAATTAAGGCCGGCGCGCAGGCGATGAGGGGATAAGCCCATGACTGAGTCCGCCATTGGCGCCGCGGTGCGGCGTAAAGAAGATTATCGATTCCTCACCGGTCAGGGTAAATACGTCGATGATATGAATCGGCCGGCGCAGACCTACGCGTACTTTCTGCGCTCAGTGGTCGCCCATGCCAAAATCAAATCGATTGACAGCAAAAGGGCCGCGCGCGCGCCGGGTGTAATCGCGGTTTTCACGGGCGCTGACCTTGCCGACGACGGGATTGGCACCATGCCATGCGGCTTCGCGCCCGACGGTGGTCCGATCAAAGAGCCGCCGCGCCCGGCCTTGGCGCAAGGCAAGGTGCGCTATGTCGGCGACCTGGTGGCCGTAGTCGTGGCCGAGACCCTTGCTCAGGCCAAGGATGCGGCAGAGCGGCTAAAGGTCGATTACGAAGAGCTGCCTGCCGTCGTCGCCACGGACAGCGCCGCGCGCCCCGGCGCCGCCCAGGTGCACGATGATGTGCCGAACAACATTTGCTTCGAATGGGGATTGGGCGACAAGGCGGCGACCGACGAGGCCTTCGCCCGGGCCGATCATGTCGTAACCCTGGACCTGGTCAACAATCGCAAGATTCCCAATGCCATCGAGCCGCGCGCGGTCATCAGCGAATACGACGCCGGCAGCGATCGCTATACCGTCTACAGTACGACGCAGAACCCGCACGTCATTCGCCTGCTGATGGGCGCCTTTGTTTTGAAGATTCCGGAGCACAAGCTGCGCATTGTGTCGCCCGACGTGGGCGGCGGCTTTGGCTCGAAGATCCCGCACTACCCCGAAGAGGTGGTGGTCACCTGGGCGGCCAAGAGGGTCGGGCGCCCGGTAAAATGGACGGCCGAGCGCTCAGAGTCTTTCCTCTCCGACACGCACGGGCGCGACCATATCACGCATGCCGAACTCGCGCTCGATAAAGACGCTAAGTTCCTCGCTCTGCGGGTCAATACCACAGCGAATATGGGCGCGTACCTTTCGACATTCGGTCCTCTCGTCCCCACTTACTTGTACGCGCCGGTCTTGGCCGGTCAGTACGCCACACCGGCAGTGCGCTGTGACGTAAAAGCCGTATTCACGAACACAGCTCCGGTCGACGCCGAACGCGGGGCGGGCCGCCCAGAAGCTACCTACCTCATCGAACGCATCGTCGATAAGGCCGCTCGGCAGCTAGGTATGGACCGCGTGGAAATTCGCCGGCGCAACCTCATCCCGCCCGACGCCTTTCCCTACGCCACACCCGTGGTCGTGCAATACGACAGTGGCAACTATGCACGTATTCTCGACAAGACACTCGAACTCGCCGATTATTCGAACTTTGAGTCGCGCCGGCGCGAGGCCAAAAACCGCGGCAAGCTGCGCGGTATTGGCATGTCAGCCTACATAGAGGCCTGCGGCCTCGCACCATCGAACGTGGCCGGTATCATCGGTGCGCGCGCCGGCCTGTTCGAAGCGGCCGAGGTTCGCTTGCACCCGACGGGCACGGTGACCGTATTCACGGGTTCGCATGCGCACGGCCAGGGCCACGAAACAGCCTTCGCACAGATCGTTGCCGGCAGGCTTGGCGTGCCAGTCGAAAATGTCGAGGTCGTCCATGGCGACACCGACCGCGTGCCGTTCGGCATGGGCACTTACGGATCACGTTCGCTCGCTGTCGGTGGCTCGGCAGTCGCCAAAGCAGTCGACAAGATCATTGAAAAGGGCAAGAAGATCGCTGCCCACACGCTGGAAGCTTCCGAGGCGGATATCGACTTCGAAGACGGCACTTTCAAGGTCACCGGCACCGACAAGAGCGTCGGCATCGCTGATGTGGCATTGACTGCCTATGTGCCGCACAACTACCCCTTGGACAAGCTGGAGCCCGGCCTCGATGAGAGTGCGTTCTACGATCCATTAAATTTCACGTTTCCCGCCGGCTGTCATGTGTGNNCGGCTGTCATGTGTGCGAAGTCGAGATCGATCCCGAAACCGGCGTGACCGAGATCGTAAAATGGACCGCCGTTGACGACTTCGGCAAAGTGATCAATCCGATGATTGTGGAAGGACAGGTCCACGGCGGCATTGCTCACGGTGTTGGCCAGGCGTTGCTCGAGACCTGCGTGTATGACGAGGAGTCCGGGCAGCTGCTCACGGGTTCCATGGTCGACTACAGCTTGCCGCGGGCAGATCATCTGCCGTATTTCGAGATCGGACTAACGGAAACACCTTGCCCGCACAACCCTCTGGGCGTCAAAGGCTGTGGTGAGGCCGGGGCCATCGCCGCGCCGCCGGCATTGATCAATGCGATCATCGACGCCACCGGCATCGAGGACATCGAAATGCCCGCGACAGCAGAGAAAGTGTGGCGCGCGATGCGCTCATCCGGTGTCAGCCAAAGTGCATAGGGAGGACTCGACATGTACGATTTCACCTACCATCGTCCGAAAACTGTGCCCGCCGCAATCAAGGCACTGCAGAAGGCGAAGGACGGCAAGCTCCTGGCCGGCGGTATGAGCCTTATTCCTACGCTCAAGTTCCGGCTTGCCCAGGTTTCGGATTTAATCGATCTGAGCGGACTCAAACAATTGAACGGCATCAAAAAGCAAAAAAACGCCATCGTCATCGGCGCCATGACCACGCATGCCGAGGTAGCCGCCTCGAAAGACGTTGCCAAAGCCATACCAGCCCTCGCCAAGCTCGCCGAGAGTATTGGCGACCCGCAAGTACGCAATCGCGGCACGCTCGGCGGGTCGCTGGCCCATGCGGACCCGGCAGCCGATTACCCTGCTNNACAAGCGCAAGATCCCCGCCGACAAATTCTTCAAAGGCATGTTCGAAACCGCGCTGGGTAAAAACGAGATTGTGACAGCCGTCAGCTTTCCGATTCCCGAGCGTGCGGCCTATGTCAAGTTTCCCAACCCCGCCTCGCGTTACGCCATCGTCGGCGTCATGGTGTCGCAGGGCAAGGACGGCGTCCGCGTGGCCGTCACAGGCGCCGGACCCAGCGTGTTTCGTGTTGCGAAGATGGAGAAAGCGCTCACGGCTAACTTCGCGCCCGAAGCGGTTGCCGATATCGGCGTGCCGGCCGACGATCTCAACGCCGATCTGCACGCCAGCGCGGAATATCGGGCACACCTGGTGACGGTGATGGCCAAACGCGCGGTCGCGGCGGCTACGCCATAGCTTCGTTGCGTCTGCGGAAGGCAGCGTCCAGGTTCACCTGACTGGCAGTCCGCGTGCCGTGCCGGTATCGTTAGGGCATGGAGCTACCGCAAAACGTCGATCAATCCGCTGCCCTGCTCGCCGCCGGGCGCTATGTCGCCGACCGCAGTCTCGCCACCGCGGTATTCCTCGCGCTTAAGCTCGGTCGCCCCCTGTTCCTCGAAGGGGAAGCGGGTGTGGGCAAGACCGAGATCGCCAAGGTGCTCGCCAGCACGCTCGGGCGCCGGCTGTTGCGCCTGCAGTGCTACGAAGGGCTCGACGTGGCATCGGCCGTGTACGAGTGGAATTATTCCCGGCAAATGATCGAGATCCGGCTCGCCGAGGCCGGCGGCGAGAACAAGCGCGAGCGCTTAGCCGAAGACATCTTCGCCCGCCGTTTTCTCATCGAACGCCCATTACTGCAGGCGTTGGCGCCCCATGCTGAAGGCGCACCGGTACTGTTGATCGACGAGCTTGACCGGGCGGACGAACCCTTTGAAGCCTATTTGCTTGAAGTGCTCTCCGACTATCAGATCACGATCCCGGAGATCGGCACCATCACAGCCGCGGTGCCACCGATCGTTGTCATTACCTCGAACCGGACGCGCGAAATTCACGATGCCCTGAAACGCCGTTGTTTCTACTGCTGGATCGATTACCCCACTGCCGAGCGCGAATTGGAGATTCTGCGCCTCAAGGCCCCGGGTGCAGATGCCGCGCTGAGTCAACAGATCGTCGCCTTCGTGCAACGACTACGTCAGATGGATCTTTTCAAACTTCCGGGCGTCGCCGAAACCATCGACTGGACACATGCCTTGACCCAGCTCAATGTGCTCACGCTCGACCCTGCTATCGTTAACGATTCCCTCGGCGTACTGCTAAAGTATCAAGACGACATCGTCAAGGTCCAGGGAAGCGAGGCCGCTCGCATTCTCGAAGAGATCCGCTCGGAGATCGCTGCCGCCGGGTTGAAGTAATGATCACGCACACCGCCCATCGCGACGATAGCAGCGGCAAACTCGTTGCCAACCTCATGCACTTTGGGCGTACGCTACGCGCCGCCGGCTTGCCCATCGGTAGCGGCAAATTGTTGGATGCGATCAGCGCCGTGCGTGCCGTCGGTATCACCGACCGCGAGGATTTTTACTGGACATTGCATGCCGTCTTCGTCAATCGCCCCGATCAGCGCGAACTGTTCGATCAGGCATTTCACGTCTTCTGGCGAAACCCGCGCATGTTGGAACGGATGATGGCGCTGCTTCTGCCGCGCCTCCCCGAGCAGGCCGCGCCGGCAGGCCGACCCCTGAGCCGCCGCTTGAGCGATGTGCTCCATCCTGAGGCGCACCGGCGTGCCGACACAACGCCGCCGCCTCGGCTCGAGCTCGACGCGAGCTTAACGTGGTCGAGCCAAGAACAGTTGCGGACGAAGGATTTCGAGGCCATGACGACAGAGGAGACCGCCTTGGCCAAAGCGGCGGTCGCTGCCATGCGATTGACGTTTCCACGGGTACGCACACGACGATTCAGCACGCATCCACGGGGATCACGCATCGACATGCGCGCCAGCCTGCGCGCCGCGCTGCGTGCCGGTAGCGCTACGATTCCGCTCGTTCGTCGACGCCGTCGTCGACGCCAAGCGCCGCTCGTCATCATCTGCGATATCTCCGGATCTATGAGTCGCTATTCGCGAATGCTGCTGCACTTTGCTCATGCCGCCACTAGTGATCGCGATCGCGTGCACACCTTTGTATTCGGCACCCGTTTGACCAATATTGGCCGGCTGCTGCAGGAAAAGGACGTCGACATGGCGCTTTCTAAGGTCTCCGAAACGGTGCAGGACTGGAGTGGCGGTACTCGTATCGGTCATTGCTTGCACGAGTTCAACCGCTACTGGTCAAGGCGTGTGCTCGCCCAAGGTGCAATGGTACTGTTGATTACTGACGGCCTCGATCGCGATGCTGGCACAGGCTTGGCGCGGGAAATGGAACGTTTGCACAAATCCTGTCGCCGCTTGATCTGGTTAAATCCGTTACTGCGTTATGACCGCTTTGAGCCCAAGGCCATAGGCATGAAGGCCATGTTGCCACATGTGGATGACTTCCGGTCCGCACACAATTTGGCCAGCCTGGCTGATCTGACTGCGGCATTGAGTCATCTGGGCCCGCGTCGTGCCGAAGGCGTCACGCAATGGTGAATGCAAAAATCTGCCATTGAAGTCGACCTCGGTTGATATCTAACCCAACTGCGCAATAGCGATATGACAAAGTCGATCGAGAATAACCCTGACAGCGTGCTAGAGACGGCAGCGTCTTGGCGTGATGCCGGCAAGGGCGTGGCCTTGGCCACAGTGGTTTCGACATGGGGATCTTCGCCGCGACCGATCGGCAGCCAGCTGGTGGTCGATGAAGCCGGCAATTTCGCCGGATCGGTCTCGGGCGGCTGCGTAGAAGGCGCCGTCGTGAGCGAAGCGCTCGAGGTCATCCGGCATGGGCAATCACGCCTGCTCAACTTCGGAGTCAGCGATGAGCAGGCTTGGGACGTTGGCCTTGCCTGCGGCGGTCAGATTCAGGTTTTTGTAGAACGTCTCGAATGAAGCGCGCGATCCTCAAAGAACTCATCCTGGCGCGCCGCGCCAAGCAACCGGTCGCTTTGATCACAGTGCTTGCCTCCGGCACACAGGCAATAGTCCATCCCGACAGCCAGACCGATCATCCGGACCTGGACGAAATGCTGTTTGCCGCTGCGCACCGGGCGCTTCAACAAGATCGCAGCATGATGGTCGACACGGCATCGGGCAACGTTTTCATCCACGTTCTTACGCCGCCGCGCCAGTTGTTCATCATCGGTGCCGTACATATCGCCCAGTACCTGGCACCGATGGCCACCCTGGCCGGTTATGAGGTCAGCGTCGTCGATCCACGGCGCGCATTCGCCACTGACGCACGCTTTCCGTCCGTGCGCATGGTCACAGAGTGGCCGGACCGCGCTCTGGCTCGGCTGCAACCCGATCGATATAGCGCCATCGTTGCTTTGACCCATGACCCCAAGCTGGACGAGCCGGCGTTGAAGGCGGCCTTGATGACCGATGCCTTCTACATTGGCGCGCTTGGCAGCAGACAGACGCAAAGCAAACGGCGTGAGCGGCTGGCCAAATCCGGCTGTAGTGAGGCGGCCCTGGCCCGCATTCACGGACCGGTCGGCCTCAATCTGGGCGCGAAAACTCCTGCCGAGATCGCCGTCGCCATCCTGGCAGAGATCACTCAAGAATTGCACCGCAGCTAACCACGCCAAGACGCAAGGGTGCAAAGCGCTGCCAGGTACTTGTTATCCATGCATCAGACACGTGCACCGGTCGCCACAGCCCGGTCGTCTGCGATGCCGGCAGAGAGCGCTTCCGGACCCCTGAACAGCGGTTCTATCCGCAGACCTTCTTTTGTTGCCGTCTTAAGCGTCGGAAATTTAAGCGTTGGGTACGATGGCTAGACTTCCCATATCCCCAGTACCGGGCAGCAACAAACGGGTTGCCGCAATNNTCGCAAAAGTCGGTGGCGTCCCGATTCTCCTGCGCGTGATCGCTGCTTTGCGTTCCTCGCGGGCAAGACCGATCATCGTCGTGACTGGACACGACGCCAACGAGATAAACCGGCTGCTGTCTGACGTATCCGTACAGTGCGTGCACAATCCCGATTTTGAATCAGGCCTAAGCTCGTCGCTGCGCCGAGGGCTATCGGCGTTGCCGCAGGAAATCGAAGCTGTGTTGATCTGTCTCGGTGATATGCCGAGACTCACAGCCACTCATATCGATCGACTGATCGACGCCTTCGATCCCGCCCAGGGTCGCGCGATCTGTGTGCCGACATGGCATCGACAAAGGGGCAATCCCGTGCTGTGGGCGCGCGACTTCGTGCCGGAGATGATGCAGTTGAGCGGCGATCAGGGTGCCCGCCCGCTGTTCGAGCGACATCGAGACCTGCTGTATCACGTGGAGATGCCTGATGCGGGCGTGCTGCTGGACGTCGACACGCCTGAGGACCTGAAAGCCTTCCGGTTCGGCCACAAAAGCCCGTAAACCCACGCAAAACCGATAGTGCACCAAGAATAGACGATCGCGTTATGATATCGCTCGTGCATGCAGTGCGCTAAGCAGCTGGCGAAAGCGGGGGCCGTATGACCAAGTTAAGCCTGACAACGCACATTCCGATCTCTGCCGAAAAACTTTGGGATATTATCGGGCATTTCAATGCGCTTCCCGACTGGCATCCCGCCGTCGAGACCAGCGAGCTGGAAGAAGGCGGCAAGGTACGGCGGCTCGCGCTGGCCGGTGGAGGAACCATTGTCGAGCGACTTGAGCGTATCGACGATAGCGAACGGTTGTATCGTTACTCGATCGTCGAGAGCCCGTGGCCAGTCGCCAACTACGTTGCCGAACTTCACGTGAGGCCGGATGATGATGGCACAGGTTGTACTGCGGAATGGTCCAGCAACTTTGACCCGAAGGGGGTATCGACGAACGACGCGACGCAGTTCATTCAGGGCATTTATCAGGCTGGCTTCGATAACTTGCGAAAGCTTTTCGGCACCTAGCCATTACCTCCGTCGCCTCGCGCTGTCAAGTCTAGGCTAGTGCGCACGGTTGCTCTTGCACCGCAATGACGCAGGAAACTTTTGGCTGCTCGAGCAAACTAAGTTAGAAACATTGATTGCTTGGTTATAAGGAGAAACAGGATGAAGCCTCTCACAGTTCTCGCGCTCGCTATCTTGCTTGGCGCGTGCCAGCCGGCCTATTTGAAGAGTGGTCAGCCTAACCCCGACTCGCCAAATTTCGACGTGCCCGTGGACTCGGAGTTGGTGCTTCACAAGGACGTAACGTTTCCCCCATACCGAAAGGACATGTTTTTCCAAAAAGGCAAGACGTCTGACTATGCCGCCGTCAATGAGTGGCTTCCCTATTGCGCACTCAGTATTGACGTCAAAAACAAAATACCGCAAATCGTGAAGGCTGATCGCTTTGTCGTTCAGAAGGTGGAGCGGAAATTTCTGTTTCAGCTAGCTGCGGCCGACGTACAAGTCGCACAATTGGACCCGAGTGGCTTCCAGGAGTGGCAGGTATTGGCAACGGTTATGGAGCTTTCCTCCGATCGTCAGCCCGGTGTCGTGCAACTGACGTGTGCTGCCTGGGGGCTGCCGCAGGATATCTCGAACGTAACATTGAACACGATTCGTCAAGCCTTGGGAGATGTCGCCACTTTGAACGTTGCCGATCTCGGCCAGAGTCGCTCAAGCACCGGACAACCGCGAGACTCTAAAGGTTCGGGCTATTAACCGAAGTCAGGCCGTCCGTGCCAAGAAGGTTCACCGCTTACTACTTTCACGGTTTGCAGTGCAGTCGCAATGAGCACGCTTTGACACCATCAGTGGGGAGAACTTGATATGCGTATCGCTTTCCTCGTGTGCACTGTGTTGCTCACCGCCTGTCAGCCTGTCTATTTAAAGGACGGTTCGCCGAACGAAAATTCGCCCTATTTCGAGGTGCCGGTTGATTCGAAGTTTGTGCTCCACCAGACGTTGACGATTCCGCCCCATCGGCAGCATATTTATTTCCAGCACGGCAAGGCGGTGCCTTTTCAGGATGTAAACGAGTTTATCGCTTATTGCGCGCTCACGTTGCATGCAAAGAAACAAGTTCCGCAAATCGTCAAACCCGATACCTTTGTCGTTACCAAGGTATACCGCCAGTATTTGTTTCAACTGGCCGAAGCAAGACTAACGGTAGCGCGGGTTTTTGATCGCGGCAATGGTGAGACTTGGCAAGTGCTGTCTACCCAGATGGAACTGCGCTCGCAAACACAACCCGACGTCATTCGCATGACTTGCGCGGCATGGGGGCTCCCACAGGATATATCGAACGTGACGGTCGCCGGCATTCGCAGGAGTCTGGGGGAGATCGTCACGCTGGAACTGCCCGCTCTCGGCACGCCGGCAGCCCCCACCACTCAGCCGCAGCCTCGACGGGAAGGATCCGGCTACTAGCCAGATCGCACAAAGCGATGGCGCTGGCCTGGCTCGATCATGTGAATATCCGCACCGCCAACTTGGCGGCCATGACACACTTCTATGCCGAGGTGCTGGGACTCGCACCGGGACCGCGCCCGCCATTTTCCTTTGACGGTGCCTGGTTGTACTGTAGGGACAAGGCCGTGGTCCATCTGGTGCTAACATCGAAAGTTGCAGGCGCTGACGCCTCGATCGACCACTTCGCCTTTCGCGCAACAGGGCTTGCGGAGTTCGTCAGTCGTCTCAAGGCACATAACGTCCCCTACCGGATCAGCATCGTGCCACAGCTTGAGCTACGCCAGGTGCGAATCGCCGACCCCGATGGCAATCGCATCGAGGTCGCGTTCCCGCCCGAGGAGGCCGTGGACCCGGCGGCACTCTTGTAGGCTTCCCGGCGAGTACTGGGCAGAAATCGCCGGACAGAATCGCGCGCGTCACGCTGCCGTTGCCATGCAGCTAGGT
>JABAOH010004033.1_pt5 | contig 12170 bp, 13 predicted proteins | sample 7062181 | NCBI WGS metagenome assembly JABAOH01 (sample SAMN14538630, study PRJNA623070) | marine sediment metagenome | biome: marine biome [ENVO:00000428]; feature: marine pelagic biome [ENVO:01000023]; material: deep marine sediment [ENVO:00002113]; isolation source: pool of 5 deep marine... | reverse complement strand
AAGACAGCAACGGCTCCTGCTTCGCTGAAATTCGGGTTCGCCTTTACGCTCTCAAGTAACTCGGAAAGCGCAATCGTCGTCTTTTTGTGAACGCCGACATTGTCGCCCATGTTGTTCACCTACGCAATCTTTCTCTAAGCTTTCGTGTGGCTTCCCAATTAACCTCTTTGGTTTCTCTATTTATGATCACTCCATAATCCTCCTGGGCAGAGCCGCTGGAAACTACCTCGTCAACCACATCTTGCAGAACCGCTTTTGGGTCACGTTCCAAGGGGTCACCATAGCCCCCTCCGCCCGGGGTTCTCCCGACGAAAATGTCACCCTTCTTCATTTGCACTGTGCATTTCGACTTCAACCGCACTTCCGTGCCATCCGGCTTGCAGATAAGGAACTCTCCCTTCATTCCGGATTTGCCGCCGTGAAGGCCCCACGGGGCTAGCTTCGTTCGTTCGGCGAGGATGGAAAGCGTGGCAGATGGGCTGAGTAGCTTCCAGCTTCTTTCCACACCTACTCCTCCCCTCCACCTGCCCGCACCACCGCTGTCCCTTCGTAACCCGTACTTCAAGACCCGTATTGGATAGGCACCTTCGATGGCTTCTATAGGGGTGTTCATAGTGTTCGTCATATGTGTATGCACCGCATCAACGCCATCCAAGCCGTTTCTACCGCCGAAGCCCCCTGCTATGGTCTCGTAGAACGTCCAAGACCACCCAGTTTGCGGGTCAGTTCCGCCAACTGCAACGTTGTTCATTGTTCCCTGACAGGCGGCACAGACCTTCTTGGGAGCAATCTGTGTGAAAGCCTTCAGCAAGACGTCCACATTTCTTTGGGAAGTTTCCACGTTTCCTCCAGCTACAGGAGCTGGACGCATAGGGTTGACTAGAGTCCCCTTCGGTGCGAAAACCTCCACAGGTCTGTAACATCCCTCATTCATTGGGATGGTTGGATCGGTGATGCAACGCAATACGTAGTATACCCCGGAAAGTGTGACCCCGAAAACTGCGTTCACGGGCCCATCTACCTGCTCACTCGTGCCACTATAATCAATTTTTAGACCGCCTTTCTGCACGGTGACAGTAACCTTGATCTTCACTAACTCATCGCTTACTCCTGTGCTTTCGAGGTAGTCTTCCGCGCTATATCGACCTTCAGGCATATTCCCTATCTCGGTTCGCATCATTCTCTCTGAGTAGTCCATCACTTGCGTCATGGCTTCACGCAACACTTTCCCACCATATTTTTCAGCCAATCCCGACATTCGACGTTCACCAAGAAGGTTGGCGGCGACCTGCGCCCGTAAGTCTCCCATGCGGACATCTGGAGTTCGAACGTTACTCAGCAAGAGCGCGGAGAGCTCTTTATCGACTCTCCCTTTTTTTACGAACTTAACCGGAGGGACAATAATGCCCTCTTGATAGAGTTCAGTAGCATCTCCTACCATGCTTCCTGGAGCCTTCCCGCCCACGTCAGAGTGGTGTGCCTTGTTGGATGCATAACCGATGATTTCTTCGTTGTGAAAGATTGGTGTAATGAGGGTTATGTCTGGTAGGTGAGTTCCGCTTATGTACGGGTCATTAAACAAAATCGTGTCGCCCTTCTGCAATTCACTCTCAAAATTTCTTAAACCTTCTTTAATAGCCCAGCTCATCGATCCAAGATGTACGGGAATATGTTCCGCCTGAGCCGTCAACCTTTTCTGATGGTCAAAAAGGGTGCAAGAAAAGTCCATTCGTTCTTTAATGTTTGGTGAGTAGGCGGAGTTCCGTAAGGTGATGCCCATCTCTTCAGCGGCATAGATCAAGGCGCCCTTAATGACTTCTACGGTCACAAGGTCAACTCGCAACTGCTAACCTCCTTCTGAAAAAGTCAAGACAATATTTCCGAACCCGTCCACTTCAGCTTCCCATCCGGGATAAACCACGGTAGTGGCGTCATATTGCTCGATCACTGCAGGTCCAGAGAAAGAATTTTTACACCTCAATTTTTCCCTAATGTAGATGGGAGCTTCCTCAAAGGTTTCATATTTTTCGAAGAACACATGGCGCCTGGTTAGAAGGACTTCTTTTGGGGGGTTCTTTCCGTATGGCTTCTGTTTCCTCATTTTTGGCTTCTTCACTACGCCAACTGCTGTTAACCTCGCATTGACTATCTCAAGGGGGGCTTCCTCTCTAGCATAGCCGTAGATGGCTTTGTGTTTTCGGTGATAGCTCTCCACAACTTGCGGGAAGTCTCGTATCGTTAGCGGATACGACACAGGAACCGTGAGTTCATAACCTTGCCCCAAATATCTCATATCGAGCTGTCGCGAAGATTTCATGTTCTTCTGTTTGACTCCTTGAGATGTTATGGTTTTTACTGCCCTCATATGAAGCACGTCGAACGTTTTCTCCAAGTCGCTAACCTCAATCTGTTCCGCTGTTTCCATAAGGGCCTGCACAAGGCTGCAAGTGAAGTTGGCCGATAGCAGGCCGTAAGCTGAAAACAGTCCCGGGTTAGGAGGAACCACAATCTTAGAGATGTGCAACTCTTCCGCTAGAGCGCAGGCATGCATAGGTCCAGCTCCACCGAAAGACGTTAAAACGAATTTCCTCGGGTCATAGCCCCGTTCCACGGAGACAATTCGCAAGATCTTAGCCATCTGCGAGTTCACAATCTTAATGATTCCAGTTGCCGCCTCCTCGAGTTTGAGATCGATTTTGTTGCAAATCTCTTTTTCTATAGCTTTTCTGGAGAGGTCTGCGGTCAGATGCACTTTTCCTCCAAGCATGTACTCAGGGTTAAGTCTGCCGAGTAGCAGGTTGGCGTCTGTTACGGTGGGGTTTTCTCCTCCTTTTGCGTAGCAGGCTGGACCTGGGTCGGCTCCGGCGCTGATGGGGCCAACTCGTAAAACGCCGCCAGTATTCGTCCAAGCGATGGTGCCTCCTCCCGCGCTGCATTCCGCTAGGTCGATGAAGGGGAATCGAACTGGGTAGCCGCTTCCCTTGACAATTCTTCCGCTGTGAATCTTTCCGGCGACTTCATACTCCATAACAACCTCTGGCTTTCCTTCTTGAACAATGCCCGCTTTCGCGGTTGTTCCACCCATGTCGAAGCTTAACAGGTTCTTGATTCCCAGCTCTTCTCCATAAAAGGAGGATGCTATAACGCCAGCTGCCGGACCCGATTCCACCATGCACACGGGCTTTTCAACCACGGTTTCACTTGTGGCCAGTCCACCGTCAGACCGCATTACGCAAAAGGGAGCAGTTACACCAAGCTTTCGAACTCTGCTGGCTAGGTTGTTTAGGTATGAAGCGACAATGGGTATGAGACAAGCGTTTACGACCGTGGTACTTGTTCTTTCATACTCGCGGTGTTCTGGAGCTATCTTCGAAGAGGTGGAGACAAAAATTTCTGGAAGTGCCTCAGTGAGTATATCTTCAGCTTCTCTTTCATGTTTCGGGTTCACGTGGGAAAACAGCAACGTTAATGCGACAGCTTTGATATCCTGTTGTTTCAACTCCTCAGCGAGAGTCTGCACTTCCGTCTTGTCTAGCGGTTCTAAAATCTCGCCCTGAGCGCTTATGCGCTCATTAACCTCGTATCTGAGTTGACGAGGAATTAGAAGGCGAGGCTTTTGAATGAAAAGGTTATACAGTTCATGTCGGTGCTGCCTTCCTATTTCCAACACGTCTCGGAAGCCCTTGGTGGAAATGGATGCAACCTTCGGAATTTTGAGCTGCAATTGTCCTAGCAAAGCATTTACCGCAATGGTGGTAGCATGGGTTATAACGGAGATCTTTCTGAGCTGAACGTTTTTTGGCAACAGTTGAAAGGCTTGTATTACTCCATCCGCAGGCTTTTTCGGTGTGGAAGGGACCTTAATGTTAACAAGCTCTCCGGTTTCCTCGTCTAATGCTATCAGGTCAGTGAATGTACCTCCAACATCGATGCTAACTCGGTGGGCTGGCAAGTTTTGGTGACCTCTATCAAAGCGTAGTGGTATTCGCGTACAGTCAGATAAGTTTTGAAGCCCCGGCTCATCATCATTTATTGCCGAATGTGTTTTCTCATATGTCCCAAGGTTGCGGAGGGAATTGGCAGGTCCTTCATTGTGACTAGGCCAGGCGGCGCGTTGATCACCTTTGGAATTGAGTTGGCGATTATGGCTACTGTTCCGAGGTCGCCGTGGATGCAGGGTGTTATTTTCTGGTAGATATTGGGTGTTCCTTTGATGGTGATGGAATCGTATTCTTCTTCTGCGCCTATGTAAGCCTGAAACTCAAGACTTATCGTCTCTTTTTTTCCCATTATTCCTCTTGCATTCTGCTTTAAACCAGCTGCTTGTCCAGGTCCTACTTGGATTGCTTCACTTTCTACGTGTTTTTTCGCTAGGATGGGTTCAACCTCGTCAACTCGGATTTCGTCGAGTTGCCATCCCAGTGCGGCGGCTATCATTGAGATTGATTGTTCGAGTCCGACGTGGCCGGTTATGGTTTTGGCTTGTATCTTGTCTTTGAACTCTCTGACGCTGAGTCCTGCTCCTATCTTTTTTTGGAAAGGGCCTCTGCGTGTGGCTGCGTTCATGACTCTCTTGACTTCGATCTTTTCGATCTTTTGGCAGGCGCCTGTTAGAGTGATGGGGAGGATGTCCATGAGGAAGCCTGGGTTGATGCCTGTGCCCAGAACGGTTGCGCCGTTTTCCTTGGCTAGTTCATGGAGTTTCTCGGCGAGCTCAGGGTCTGTTATGTAGGGGTAGGCGAGTTCTTCGCAGGTTGATACTACGTTCAGTCCGTGTTCCAGCGCCTTGGCAATCTGGGGGTATGTTTGTTGGAGGAAGGAGGTGGTTGCGTGAACGACTGCGTCAGCTTTTGCCTTGGAGATTACGGTGTCTGGATTATCTGATATGGTGATACCTAGTTGTTTTCTGACACCTAAGACGTCGCCTAGGTCTTTTCCGATTTTCTCTTTGGCGATGTCTATGGCGCCAACGATTTTTATGCCCTCTTTTTGTAATAGGAACTTGGCTATGCGGCTTCCGACGGCTCCGATGCCGTAGAGGATTAGTTTGATCTTTTCCATATGCTAGTCCTTCTTCGGATGCTTGGTGTTACTGTCGCTTGTTTTTGTATAATTCTGTTTTTCTCTGTTGTGTGTGCCTAGCCCAGATCTAGATCTTGGGCATGGTCCAATGCGTTTTGGTATGCGCGCCTGATGCGTCTTGAGGAACTTTCTTATGGTTCGTAATCCGCGCGTGGCTCGAACTGGAATCTGCGGATTCCTTCACACAATAAGGTTTAAAAGCGCGCTCGCATCTTGGAGGTAGCCACGATAAAGAGGTGAATCATTTGACAACTGGAACAGTGAAGAGATGGATGGACCGTAGCGGCTACGGCTTCATAACCACCGAGGACGGCAAAGACGTGTTCGTTCACAACTCCGACATCCAAGGAAAGAACAGCTTGGAAGTAGGAGAAAAAGTGGAATTCGAGATAACAGAAAGCCCAAGAGGCCCAAGAGCTTCAAACGTCAAACCAATCTCCGAATAAAACGCTTTTACATCCATGTCCTAGCGTTTCTTCGCCTCTTTTCTCTGCTCAACTCTTCTCTTTTCTCTTTTTCTCCGTTTCTTCCCTTTCTTTCGTTTCAAAGATCCGTAACGTCCGTAGTCTCTTCTAAGAGTGTAAGGCATTTTAAGGTTCCGCAAAGGAAGAGACATTGTATCGGTTGGCACGTGCGCCCAAACCCGCACAAACCTAAATAAGAACGCAATTAGCAGTCAAAACAGTGGAAGTGATAGTAAATGAGTAGAGTTGCAGTCATTTACGACACGAAATTTGGCAATACCGAAAAGGTGGCTAGAGCCCTAGCAGAGGGAATGAAAAACCAAGGAGTCAACACTGACTGCTTAAAAATCGACGAGGTTGACACCAGCAAACTGGGCGATTATGATTTGTTAGCCATAGGCGGACCAACGCATACGTTTGGGCTTTCTAAGCCTATGAAAGATTTTCTTGAAAAGCTGGAAAACGTGAAGATTAGCGGCAAGAGGGCATTTGCCTTCGACACAAAATTCAAATCTAGATTCGCAGGAAGCGCGGGGAAAAGAATCGAAAAAAAGCTGAAGAAACTCGGAATGCGTATTGCCAAATCCCATGTTTCGGCCATAGTTAAGGGAGGGGAAGGACCTCTCGAAGCCGGAGCAGAAGAAACATTCAAGCAGGTAGGAGCCGACATAGCGAGATCGTTGCAATAGCAGGGACAAGAAGAGAGAGGTCACAATTGTGCGCGCTTTTCCCTTAGAAGACAACAGAAGTTGGAAGCGTGCGTTCACCAAACCATAGGCAAGTAGCCTTCTTTGATTGCATTTGATATGATGTCTCCAACATAGTCTACTTTTATTCCAGCCTCGGCTAAATTTTCGGACACACCTTGTTTGTCAGAGATCGCTTTACATGCGAAGCAGTCGGTCACGGCGGCTATCTCTCTCGCTTTACTGGCGACTTCCTTATCATTGGCAATCAGTTGTTCAGACGGTCCAAAAAACACAACCTTGGCTTCATTCAGCCATCTATACTTAATGACGTTACGAGCATACATCAAACCAGCAAGAGCTTTCTCTCTGTCACCACTCCCTATTATAACCAAGAGCCTTGAACTCACGGTAAAGCCTCATTCTGTACAAGAACCGTCGGTGCCCTTAAGAATTATACCGTCATGTGACTTGTGGGCGCGCGCGTGTTCAATACGTGCCCATAGTTAGTATGACAAGACTTTTTGGCTTTCTTTCACCCACTTGGCAAGGTTTCCAACGGTTGTTCCAATCTGTACGCCTTCAATCAGTTCATCTTGGGTCAGACCTCTCGCAGCAACGCATGTGCGGCAAGCTACGACCTCAACGCCTTGTTCGATTAGGTCGGTCAGCATTTTTTCTAGGTTGTAGTAACCCTCTGGAGGTTTCTGGCCTTTCTTGGCCGTTGCTACAGCATCCCCAGTAAGGAAGATATTCACCTTCATATTTACGGCAGCGGTGGTGAGCGCTCGGGCCAGCCTAAAAGCATTCCAGACTCTTTCATCTCCATACGGTGCACTTTGCAGAATCATTGATATCGTTTCCAACCGATCGACTCCGCGAATTTTGGTCAAGTGTTATTATATATTTGCTGAAAAGTTTTACCACGAGAAATCTTGATCTGCGCCAGGTTTGGAGGTAGAATTTGAATCTTTTTCCTCCATTTCCATGTGCCCGTCCTTGCGCGCCACAACGGTTAACGATACCTATTATTTCTATTATCTCAGTTGCGCGCGCGCATCGATAAATCTATTTGACTGAGTTTGACCAGAATGGCGTGCCGGTCTGACTCTTAGAAAGGTGAACATATTTGGGTGGATTGTTAGACCAAGCTCAAGAGATTACACATTACATAGCGCGCGCAAAAAAGATGTTATTCCGTGGTATGCTCGGAGACAGACCCAAGTTTCTGCTAGGAAATCATGGAGACGCGAGACCGTGACTGTCAGAGGCAAACCTCAAGTTCGACATAGAGACCTCAGAACAGGTCGTTTTATCAAGAAACCTTAGCGCGCGCTGGATATTGAAAGCTCGTTGTGTGCGCCTTCAGGGTGAACATTTGTAGATTCTTACGTTTTCATCACTATAGACTCGTGTTAGCCCTTGAATTTCGGCGTTGACCAGAATTCTATAGATCACTGTCTCTTTTCCGAGTTCATTGTATTGGTTAGGATCAAAGGCTAAACTTGAGGGCTGCCAGCTCGTGTTCACGTAGTTTGTGAAGTTGAGTCCTGCAAAGTGGAATATCCAATATGGTTTTCCCGTCCCGTCCTCAGCTGTTACCAAGATGTACGTTGCCCCGTATTCGCTCATGGTTTCTAAAGTCTCGTTTTCGTTGGTTGTTGTTAGGGCCTTTGCGACATCAACTATCACTTCGTGAGGGTCGAGCTCCTTAAATTCGCTTGCATCCTTAACTGAAATCAATGCTTCCTGCGAAGGGTTTCTGATCACAGCTTCTCTTTGGGCGTAGCCGACAATCATGTGTCCGTAGTCCCACCAATTGAGAAAAACCGCGTTTTCGAGTGTGTGGGCTTTGATCCAGTCGAGAGTATTTCTTAGATAAGCGTCAAAATATCCCTCATGTTCAACCCCATTCTTAACATAGAAAAGCCTGCCTACTTCAAAGCCTCTTGGATCTTCTCCCGTAATCCCTATCCTACACTCATATTTTCCACCAACGTATTCCTCTCTCAGAAACTGAGAAGACGGCAGGAGCACATAAACTAAAGCAGCAATCACAATCAACAAAGAGGCAGCGGCCAAAGCAAGAAACCATTTACTTCCCAAAAAACCACCAAGATTATATAAACGAAGCCCACGGTTTAGGGTTTTGCTGGGCAAAGTTGGGTTCTAAGAGAGTGAACGTGGAAATCGCGAAATATCTTGTGTACGTTCTTTCGATAGCGGCATTTGTTTTGCTCTTCTTCACTCCTTTTGGTCCCATCGATGAGAAGTTTATTCCCTTTCATCCTATAGGTTGGGCGGGGATATTCACTTATTTTGCGATGATTTTGAGCTTTAGCCGAAAATTCGAAGAGACGAAAGACAATTTCTGGCTTATCGTGACAGCAGGTTTCTTTCCCTTGCTGATTTCAGATCTCTACTTCTTCCCAATACCAACGTTTTATGGGTTTGGTATGTTGGAATGGGCAGGACTGCAGTTCATAGTGTTCTCTTTAGGATTTATCTATTACAGTCAAGACAGAATCCTGAAATACAGTAACCTAGCAATCTTGATGCTCTTTCCTCTAATGGCAGCCGCATTCTTATTCGAAGAAAACACATTCTTAAGCCCCCTCAAGACGCTGTTTCTCTTGGTTCTCATCGTCGCTGCCTTTTCGCTCTCTTACTATGCATATCAACAAAAGAATTACCTCTTCATCGTTGGGACTATTCTGAATTTCATGGTCGCAAACACGATTGTTGCGCTATACCTCATAACTGGAAGAATAGTATTTGGTTGGGAACACTTGTTTATGGCTGTAGTAACCGACAGAATAGCCATTCTTGGCAGAGCTTTTATGGGATTGAGTGGGCATTTTGCGCGCACATGATTGCGCGCGAATACGGTGTTCATATGTAGAGAATCTGAACCATTCGCAAGCGTTTTCTAGTAGTTTCCAGTCCATTTTGTGTTCTTCGTTGAGTTCATCAAAGTTTATCGTTTTCCTCAGCTTGGCAAGCCAGGCTTCCATCAGTTTCAGGTTTTCATATACTTCTTCTATGCTACCGTTTGAAAGCAACTTGTCGTAAGGCTCATGGAAACCGAGAAACGTAGCCTCTTCCGGAGTCCTTGCCAAGAACTGCTGTAAGCTCTCTTGAGTGAGCTTTTCAAGTGCTTCGTCTTCGTTCACTCTTTTCACCATTTTGGCTGTAATCAATTTGGAGCTTACTATAACGTATGCATGCACAGGAAGGTTAGGCGATGTCAACTTTGAATGTCATTTCTTTGGTTCTTAGATTCAGACGAATTTTGACAAAAGGCAGATTTATACTGAGTGCCCCTTTCATTACTATTTCACACCCTTTTTCATTTTGTTTTGAAGAGTTTTTTTCGCTTTTTCAGATCCTCTCACAATTCCCCAGACTTTTACACTGTCAACCGCTCTTTCTATGAGTTCAGGTCTAACATCTTCAGACAGCTTTAACATTCCCACAACACGAATCTTCATCATTTTGCCTCGTTTGATAGCGCTTTCAAAGCTTGTGTTGTCCAAGTCAAGGACTCCCAATATGACTGCGTGCAGCTCTTTATCTTTGGATTCTTCTGGTGCTCCCTGAGCTATCTGCTCTAACTTCTTTGAGATGAAATCCTGATGGGAATCAAGCCGTTCTCTGATTGCAGCTCTAATGAATTCTGCACGACTCGAATAGTAGCCTGCTTCAATGAGCATGTCGATTCTAGCAATTTCTACCGGTGGAAGATTTATCGTAAGTTTCTCCATTTTAGGTTCTTCAAACATTCAAACAGGCGTCCTAGAGATGTTCTAAAACATCCATTTAGATGTTATGGGGATGGTATTATATAAGTATTCCGCCTCTCCCATCTGATTCTTGTGTGTAATAATTTGATTCGCATAAACTCAGTTTTTCCTGCAATGGTGCGCGCCTAAAGACGGAAAGGACAAAAAAGGGCGGGCATCTTGTAACTCATGCATGCATGTGCGTGACTGAGTGACTGACTGTGACCGGGTGTGTGTGAGTGTGTATGGGTTTGGGTTTGGGTTTGGGGTTAAATTCTAACCCAACCAACCAAACGACGGACGACGGGAATGGGCGATCAAGCCTGGGCTGCGCGCGCGCGAGATGCATGTATGCCAACCAAACGAGGGAAACGACCAATCAAGCGTTAAAAGCGTTAACAATTAAACCACCATGCATGCCCCACATGCACCGCATTTAACCCCAAACCGAAGCAGTGTGTCACCCATGTGTGTCTTATCTCATTCATCCCTTTCCAGGCTTTCAATGATTTGACTATAATCTTTTTCGTTGTCTGAGGCATTCAAGTAGGTGAGGTTCGCAACAAGCTCCTTGGGTGAAGATACGCCTGTAACCGCACTACATACACTTGGCTGACTAAGTGTATAACTTAGAAGTCTAGTTGAAGTTGAGCCCTCTGGTACCTGTATCGTCATTGCCTTCCACCCTGTTTTATACGCAGCAATTCTCACTTTCCGTCCAGCCCTAAGCAATTCTCCACCAGCAAAAGGTTTCATCGCAACAACACCTACGCCAAGCTTGCCACATTTACGCAACGCTTCATCCCTTGCGGGGTACATATGGTTGGCAACACTAACCTGATGCATTATGCTGTCTACACCAGACTCCACTGCCAACTTGATTACCTCTGGTTCGTGGGTACTAACAGAGATGGTTTCAGCAAGTCTCTGTTCCTTGAGTCGCATTGCTAAGGAAAAAATTCCCTTGCGGCTAATCTCCTTCCAGATCTTTAGGTTAGCCACATAATGAATGTTAAGTACGGGTGCAGAATCCATGTTAAATAAATCCAGCAGCGCCCTCAGATGTTTTTCGCACTCAACGGGGTTACGGCTTCTCTTGTATTTACCATTACTAATGCAAGAACCAAGATGAAACGCAATAATTGGTTTAATGGTTTCCCGCTTCAAAGCTTCACTTAATCCATCTGTTATGTTGGGAAGAGACCAGACTAAATCGATGTAGTTTATGCCCTCTCTTAGAGCCAACCTGAATATTCGTGTAATTTCTTTAACTGAAACCTTTCTCAGATGTTCAGTCCCTATGCCTATCACACTAACCTCTAAACTTGTTTTGCCTAGTCGCCTGTATTCCATGAAGCATAAGATGAAATTCAGATGCTTTAAAACTTATTTTGGGTTTGGGTTTGGGTTTGGGGTTAAATTTTAGTCCAAAACCCAAAACCCAAAAGAACTTAAATTTCAACCTTCTTCTTGCATGCATGCGAAATGATACGCCATCTAACACGGAATTGAAGAGGAGCGAAGACGTAGCTGATGAAAGAAGATTTGGATATCCGCAACATACTGGAAGCCCGTAGGAGAATAAGAAACTTCGTTATTCGAACTCCAACTTATCATTCAGCGATTCTTAGCCAGAAGACACGCGCAGAAGTGCACTTGAAGCTTGAATGTTTTCAGCCAGTAGGGGTATTCAAGATAAGGGGAGCGATCAACAAAATATGTAACCTCTCCCCGTCTGAGCTACACAAAGGTTTGGTTACATCTTCCTCTGGAAACCATGGATTATCAGTTGCCTACGCAGCCAAGATTTTCGGAGTTAAAGCAGTAGTTGTTGTGCCCGAAAGCGCGGTTAAGGAAAAGGTGGAATCCATAAGAAGCTATGAAGCCGAAGTTGTAAAATACGGAGAAAACTATGATGAAGCACACTCCGAAGCTATTAGGATACAGATGGAAACTGGCGCAACTTTTGTGCATCCCTTTAACGACAACTCCGTGATCGCTGGACAGGGAACCGTTGGTTTAGAATTACTCGAAGATGTGCCAGACTTGGACACAATTATTGTGCCAGTAGGTGGCGGCGGCCTCATATCCGGGATATGCGTTGCTGCAAAAGCATTCAATCCAAATATTAGAATCGTGGGAGTCCAACCTGAAGG
>JABAOH010159982.1_pt1 | contig 12172 bp, 13 predicted proteins | sample 7062181 | NCBI WGS metagenome assembly JABAOH01 (sample SAMN14538630, study PRJNA623070) | marine sediment metagenome | biome: marine biome [ENVO:00000428]; feature: marine pelagic biome [ENVO:01000023]; material: deep marine sediment [ENVO:00002113]; isolation source: pool of 5 deep marine... | reverse complement strand
GCTCTCTCCAACGCCGACATCAACATCGAGATGATCTCCACCTCCACCATCCGGATCTCGTGTGTAGTGCGAGCCAGCCGGGTCGAGGATGCAGTGCGGATCCTGCACGACGAGTTCATCGCCAGCAAGGAGGCCCGGTGAGCAGCAAGCGAGTCGCGGTGGTCGGCGCCACCGGCGCCGTGGGCCGCACCATGCTCTCGATCCTGGAAGAGCAAGACTTCCCCGTAGCCGATCTGCGGCTGCTCGCTTCCGCCCGCTCGGCGGGCTCCGCCGTGGGCACCAGGTGGGGCGAGGTCACCGTCGAGGAGCTCAACGGGGCCGATCCGTCCGGAGTGGACATTGCGCTGTTCTCGGCAGGAGGCGCCCGGTCGAAGGAGTTCGCTCCGCGTTTCGCGGCAGCGGGCGCCGTAGTGGTGGATAACTCCTCCGCCTACCGCATGGACCCGGACGTGCCGCTGGTGGTGGTCGGGGTGAACGACGGCGCCGCCGCTGCGCACCAAGGAATCATCGCCAACCCCAACTGCACCACCATGGACCTGATGATGGCGGCGGCTCCCCTGCACCGCGCCGCCGGGCTGACCCGCATGGTGGCCGCTTCCTACCAGTCGGTGTCGGGCACCGGCCAGCGGGCCATGGACGAGCTCGTCCGGCAGGTGGCGCTGCTGGGGGAAGATCGGGAGGCGTTGGTGCACGGCGGCTGGGCGGATCCGGGCGGCGAGGTGTACCCACGCCCCATCGGCTTCAACGTGATCCCTTTTGCCGGCGCACTGGCAGGCGAGGGCTACACGGATGAGGAGTGGAAGCTGGTCAACGAGAGCCGCAAGATCCTCGACGCCCCCGAGCTGGCGGTGGAGCCCACCTGTGTGCGGGTGCCGGTCATGGTGGGTCACGGCATCGCCGCCACCCTGTTCTTCGGGCGAGCCGTGACGGTGGAGGAGGCGGAGGCGGCCCTGGCCGAGGCGCCCGGCGCCGAGCTGTGGAAAGACCGCATCCCCACGCCGCTGGACTGCGCCGGGCGCGACGAGGTGCTGGTGGGACGGGTGCGGGCCACGGTGGGGACACCCGGAGGGATCGCCCTGTGGGTGGTGGGCGACAACCTGCGCAAAGGCGCGGCGCTCAACGCGGTGCAGATCGCCTGGCTGCTGGCGTAGGCGGCCCAACCGGGACTTCTCCGATCTTGCACCTTCCCGCCCGGGCCACGCTGCGCTCAGGTTCGAGCACTAGCTGACATACGGCAGCCGCATCAGCCAGGTCGAGCACGGACCGACGATCTCCCAGAGCAGCTCACCCCAGGGATCGGGCTCGGGCGGGGCAGTGGTGGTCGGGTCGAGCGGCGGCGAAGAGGGGAGGTGAGTGGTGGCAGGCACGGTGGGGGCCACGGTGGTGGCCGGGGACGTCGGTGGAGGTATCGCCTCGGTGGTGCTCGGTGACGATGGCGGCAACTCGGTGGTGACCGTGGTCGAAGCTGCGGACTCGTTGCAGAAGATCACCGACACGTACAGCGTCCCGTCTGGGGATCGGTCCTGGCCGGTTCCCATGGCAGTCCACTGTGGTGCGGTGATGATCGACCAGTGCCGGGAGCTGTCACGGAAGGCGTCGAAGATGGCCGCCACGTCGGGCCCCGCCCCCACCACCTCGCCGGCCTCGTCGCACACCCCCATCAGCGAGCTGAGGTCGATGTGGCCCGGCCGTCCCGCACTCGCTTGCGCCGCCGCGGAGCGGCCCGCCAGGCTCTCGGCCTCAGCCAGGAGGGGGAGACTTCCGCCGCGGGCGGCGGCCACCGCGGCGTCCAACTCGTCGGCCCACACCAGGCCCGCCATCCCCGGTAGCAGCACGACGACGAGGCTGGTCGCCAGCAAGATCCGCCTCAGCACCGCCGGGAGGGTAGGCGGGGCCGATGATCGAGACCAGCTCACTCACAGTGGCAGGGGATCGCTCCGCAAGCGGGGCACCCTTCCCGGTAGCGATGCATCGCCTCGGTCAGGTCGACACCCGCTTGGTTGGCGAGGGAGGCGGTCCAGGCGAGCACGTCGGCGAACTCGTGTGCCTGGGTCTCCCGGTTCCCCTTGCGTAACGACTGCGCCAGCTCTCCGACCTCTTCGGTGAGCCAAGCCACACCTGCCGTCATGCCGCGCTCCCGATCGCGCCGGCCGTACGTCCGCTCCATGAGATCCTGGAGCTGCTGCAGTTCCATGGCGCCGTTATAGCGCGCGCACGGCCCATCGGCTCCACCGCCACCCCGGCACCGCTGTGGTCCTGGAGTAGGCCGGGTCCATCGACCTCGACCCACCAACCAGAGGACCGCCCCGGAGGGCGGTCCTGACTCGTGGTCGGGACGGCCGGATTTGAACCGGCGACCTCAGCGTCCCGAACGCTGCGCGCTACCAAACTGCGCCACGTCCCGATCTGGCGCCATGCTACCCGCTTCCCGGTTACCCGGGTCCCGCCCGAGCCACTGCGTCGGCCGGTACCTCGACCCGCAGCTCGTCGATGCGGCGCCGGTCCATGCGCAGCACCGTCATGGTCATGCCGGCCACTTCCACCACCGCTCCCTCATCGGGGATCATCCCGGAGACGAACAGGAAGAGCCCGGCTGCGGTGGCATAGGGACCGGCGGGCAGATCCAGCTGGGTGGCGTCGGCGAGCTCCTCGACCGGCAAGCGCCCGTCGGCGATCCAAGTGGTGTCGGAGAGCCGAACGATCTCCGGAGTTCCCGGGTCGTACTCGTCCTGCAGCTCCCCGACCAGCTCCGAAACCAAGTCTTTGACCGTGACGATGCCGTCGACCCCCCCGTGCTCGTCGAGGACCACCGCAAACCCCACTCTCTGGAGGCGCATCTGCTGGAGCACCGTGAGCACGGGGGAGCTCTCCGGCACGTAGCGGGGCTCGCGCAGCAGCCGGTGGATATGGCGGGCGTCCAGCTCGCCCCGGGAGCGCAGCAGGTCCTTGACGTGCAGAATGCCCTCGAGGTGGTCCAGGTCCCCGTCGACTCCGATGACGGGAAAGCGGGAGTGGCCGGTGGCGGCAACTGCGTAGCGCACCTCGTCGCCGGTGACGGGAGCCTGCAGCGTCACGATGGCCACCCGCGGGGTCATCACCTCTCGCACCGGGCGGTCGGCGAGCGCGAACAGCGCGTCGATGATCTCCCGCTCCTCCTGCTCGATCTCCCCGGCCTGCTCTCCGAGGCGGACCATGGTGCGGATGTCCTCTTCGGTGACCGCCAGGTGGCCGGCGGTACGGACCCCGAACACGCGGAGCAGGGCCCCGCTAATGGCGACGAAGACCCGGGCGATGGGCTGGAGCGCGGCGGCCAGCAGCCAGATGGCGGGAGCTACCTTCAGGGCGAACTCGGACGGGTAGCGGGCGGCAAGGGTCTTGGGGGTGATCTCCCCCGCGACCAGAATGATGGCGGTGAAGCTGAGCGCAGACAACCAGGTACCCCACGGCTCCCCTACCAACTCGATGGCCAGCGTGGTCGCCGCCGACGCCCCGAGGATGTTGACGAAGTTGTTGGCTACCAGCAGCGTCCCGATGGTGCGGTCGGGATCGTCNNCGGCGGTCGCGGTCGGCGAACTGATGGACCCGCTCGCGGGGCACCGCCACCACGGCGGTCTCCGAGCCTGACAGGAAGCCGGAGGCACCGATGCACAGGCCGAGGATCACGAGTAAGGCGATCTGCATCCCGGTCATCGATCAGGACTCCCCGGTGTGTCGCTGTGGTGAGACAAGGGGTGCTAGGTCCTGTCGGCCGGCCGAGCGAGGGCGGCCCCCAGCGCGTCCCGCAGCTGTTGCGCGTAGAAAGGCTTGGTGAGCCAGGCATCGGCTCCGGCCCGCTTGGCGAGGAACGTGTCTGCGCTGCGGTCGAGCAGCAGTATCAAAGGGACCAACGGGAAGTCCCCGGTGAACGCGGCATCCCTGAGGGTCCGGGCGATGGCCATACCGCCCATGGTGCCCACCTGCATGTCGATCACGACCGCGTCGGGAGAGAGCTCCCGGTAGGCGTCGAGGACGCGGTGTGGATCGGAGGTGCTCTCGATGGTCGTTCCCGGGTCGGTCAGGGCCGCCGCGACCTGGTTGCGCACCCACGGGGCGTCCGCTACCAGCAAGACCGTTGCCATGCGGGGGACTGTAGTCGCGCGGTCTCGGAGCGAGGGCGGCGGGACCCGTCGCCGGCCTCCCTAACATGGCTCCATGACCATCCCGCGACGCCTGGCGGCGTGCCTGCTGCTGTCGCTGGCGGCGGTCTCGATTTCCCCGGCTGGCGCCCAGGACGCCGAGGGCGTGGTGGAAGTGATCGAAGTGGCCGGCCCGCTCGACGCCCGGCTGGTCCGGTTTCTGGAGCAGACCATTCTGGGGGCGGCGAACCGCGGGGCGGAGGCAGTGGTGGTCCAGCTCGATTCCCCGGCCGCTCTCACCGACGACGTACTGCCGCTGGTGGAGCTGGTCGCTGATCCCCCGCTGCCGGTGGCGGTGTGGGTGGGTCCCGCTCCGGCCGTGGCCTACGGCGGCGCCGCCGAGCTGCTGTTGGCGGCCTCGCTGAAGTTGGCAGCTCCGGATGCCCGCGTCGGCTACCTGATCCCCACCGTGGCCGGAGAGCGCCGGCGCGCGCTGGTGCAGGAGGTGCCCGATGCGGCGCTGCTGGAAGGAGCCTTGGTGCTCTCCGAAGCTCGCCCCGGCGTCGTCGACGACCTCGTGGCCGCAGTGGGCCAAGTGGTGGTGTGGCTGGACGGGCTGGAGGTAACGGTGGCGGGCGAGACCCGTCGGCTGCACACCGCCCGGGAGGTGGTGGGGGAAGGGGGGGCGGTGGGCTTGGTGCCCACTGTCGAGGTCCGTTTCCACAAACCCGACCTGACGACGCGGTTGCTCCGCCTCTCCATCCGGCCGGAAGCGACGTTCTTCTTCCTGGCGCTGGGCCTGACCATCGCAGCGTTGGAGTTCTACGCCCTCGGACCCGGTCTCGCCGCCGCGGTGGCGCTGCTGTCGCTGCTGCTGGGAGGCTACGGGCTGGCAGTGTTGCCGGTGCGCTGGTGGGCGGCCGCGCTCGTGGTGGTGGGGTGGCTCCTCCTGGGCGTGGGTTTCCAGCGCGGCGGGTCCCGGATGCTGGGACCGGTCGGCACCGCGGCCCTGGTGGTGGCGGGCTTGTTCCTCACCGATGCTGCCCCCCAGTTGGTGCCCGCGTGGTGGGCCGTGCTGCTGACGGTCTTGATGGTGGCCTTCTTCTACACCCTGGCTATGCCGGCACTGGCCCGTTCCCGCCTCTCGACGGGGACCATTGGCCGCAGTCACCTGCTGGGACGGCGCGGTCATGCCGTCACCGAATGCAGCCCGGAGGGGGTGATCGAAGTGGATGGAGCGCGCTGGAGAGCGATGGCACGCCGCCAAGCGGGCATCAAGTCCGGGCGCGAGGTGGAGGTGACCGGTGTTGCCGGCCTCTACCTCGAAGTGGAGCCGCGCCCGCCTCCCGACGAGAGCGCGAAAAAATAGCAGCAGCCGACCAGATTCTTCCTGGCCCCCCGGAATCCCTGCTGGTAGTTTCGCTTTCCGACTCGGGAGGGCGTGCAGAGGAGGTCGGTCGTGGCGAAGTCCCCCAACGAATGGCAATTGCGCGCGTTGTGTCGGGGTAATCACTCCCACCTCTTCTTCCCTCCGAGTACCTTCGAGCGCAAGGAAGACCGGGAACGTCGCGAGATGCGGGCCAAGGCGATCTGTCGGGTGTGTCCGGTGCAGGGGGAGTGCCTCAAGTACGCCATGGGCATCCGGGAGCCGTACGGCATTTGGGGGGGTCTCACCGAGAACGAACGGCGCGACGTCCTGGCACGTCCGGTAACCGCCTAGTGGCCTGTCGCCCAAATAGCTGTGCGGTCTCGCCGGCCCTCGACGCCGCTGGTCTGCNNGTGCGCCTTCGTCCTGCGTCCTTGCCAGGTCGACGCCGATGACTCGCCGACACCGCGGCATCTATTGAGCGACAGACCACTGAACCTCAGCGTCCGCGCACCCGCCGTAGGTCTCCGTCTCTGGTAGTGACACCCGCAGCGTCGAGCCATTCCAGGAGGGGAACGGCGTACTTCCGCGAGATGGCGAAGTGGTCCCGGAACTGGGCCACCGTGAACTGCTCAGGCAGCTTCTCCAGTTCCTGCTGCAGCTCGTCGAGCTGCTCGGGCAGATAGAGCAGCTCGGGCGACACCCGCACCACGTTGCCGTCCCGCAGCAGCGCATGCAGCAGCTCCGGGTCGACCTCCAGTTCTTTGATCCGCGGTACGTTGAGCCCGGCCCCTCGCAGGACTTCACGAAGCTCGGCCCACATCTCGTCTTGTTGCGGGCTCAGCCCGGCGTGGAAGTCGGCCGCCGCCACCGAGGCGCCGTCGTCCCGCAGCCGGTCGGTCGATGCAACCAGGGCGTCGACGGCGGGCAGGTCGACGGCCAGCCGGCTGGCCAGGCTCGCTTTCGGATAGCCGGGCCGCAGCGGATTGGCCTGGTGGTAGTCGGTGACCAGCGCCGTCGCCTCCTCGACGAGCCGTACGGCGGCGGATGGCGAGAAGACCGTGTCCCCGGCGAACAAGCCTTCGCCGGGTATTCCCCCTCCGCTGTGGGCGGTGAGCCGGGCCAGGGAATCGCGGTTCCGCACCGCGAGAAGCGCGGTGGCCCGCTCGTCGGTCGTGCCCTCCAGGACGGTGCGCAGCGCGGCTACGGTCTGTCCCGCCGCCTTGCCATGGCGTGGCGGCGCGGGATCCAGTACCTGGCCCCCTCCTACCACGGCCCGGCGACCCACATCGCGAAGGATGAATCGGTCTCCGACGGCCAGCGGGAGCGGCTGTGGCAGCCGCAGCAGAGCGGCACCTTCCTCGGTGACCTCCTCGGTCCCCACCAGGCGCAGCCGTACCGGCCACGCGCCGCTGCCCACGTGGAGGTGGTAGGCGCCCCGGTTGGTGAGCGGCTCCTCCACGTAGCGCGCCGTCCGCAACGTGACCAGCACCAGGTCCGTGGTATGCCAGTCGCCGGGACGGCCGAGCATCGCTCCACGGTGCACCTGCTCGCGCTCCAGGCCCACGACGTTGACGGCCACCCGGTTCCCCGGGCCGACCCGGTCACGGTCCGTCTCGTGGCTCTGGAGCCCGCGTATGCGCCCCCGTTGCGGGCCGGGCCACACCGCAACCTGATCGCCGCTGCGCAGCGACCCCCCGAGGAGGGTGCCGGTGAGCACCGTCCCTGCACCGGAGATGGAGAAGCAGCGGTCAATCCACAACCGGGGCCGGTCATTGGCCTGGCCGGGCCGGCCGACGGCGCCAACCGCTTCGACCAGAGCCTTCTCCAGCCCGGCAAGGCCGCGGCCCGAGGGTGCTGCCACGGGGAGGATCGAAGCCTCTTCCAGGGAGGAGCCCTGCAGCTTGTCGCGGGCTTCCAGCATCACCAGCTCCGCCATCTCTTCGTCGACGCGGTCGACCTTGGTGACGGCCACCACCCCGCTGCTGACGCCGAGCAAGTCGAGCACCGCCAGGTGCTCCTCGGTCTGCGGCATCCACCCCTCGTCGGCTGCTATGACGAACAAAGCGACGTCGATCGCCTCCGTACCGGCGAGCATGTTCTTGATGAATCGTTCGTGACCGGGCACGTCGACGAAGGACACCTCGGTGCCGTCCGAGAGCGTCATCCAGGCGAAGCCGAGGTCGATGGTCAGCCCGCGCCGCTTCTCCTCTTCCCAGCGGTCGGGATCACGGCCGGTGAGCGCCTCCACGAGGGTCGACTTGCCGTGGTCGACATGGCCTGCCGTCCCTATGACGGGCATGCGAACCTGATGGCCTCTGCCAGCGACCGGTCGTCCTCCGGCACCACGGCGCGTAGATCGATCACCACGTGTCCGGCCTCGCGGCGCGCCACTACGGATACGGGCCGTGCCGCGAGGAGCCGCGCCCACACGGTGTCCGGATCCTTGGCGGTTATCACCAGCACCGGAGAGGGCACGCTGGCGCCGGGCACCGATCCCGCGCCCGGCACCGAGGCGCCCTGCCGGATCTCGCCCTTCACCGCGGATTCGGCCAGTACCACCGCGAGCCGTTCCTCGAGCTCCTGATCGGTTAGCGCTGCCATGCGCCAGAAGGGGATCTCATCGCCGCGTCCGTCGGCATAGAGCTCCAGGGTGGTGGTGAGCGCCGCCAGGGTGGGGCCGTCGGCGCGCATGGCGCGAGCGATGGGGTGGCCCGCCAGGCGCTCCACCAGGTCACCGCGGCCGGTCACCAGTCCCGCCTGGGGACCTCCCAGCAGCTTGTCCCCCGAGACCAGCACCAGATCGGCGCCGGCGCGCAGCGACTGGCGGATACCGGGCTCGCCCTGCAGCCACTGCGGGGGCGGGCCGGGCAGCCAGGGTACTTCCTCGTCCAACAGTCCCGATCCGGCGTCGAACACCAGCGGTGCCGCGGTTTGGCGGGCCAGTGCGGCCAGTTCGGAGAGGGACACCTCCTCGGTGAAGCCGACCACTCGGTAGTTGGAGGGGTGCACCTTGAGCAGCAGCGCCGGGTCTTGGTCGAGAGCGGCCTCGTAGTCGGCGGCGCGGGTGCGATTGGTGGTGCCCACTTCGATCATGCGGGCTCCGCTGGCCGCCATCAGCTCGGGAAGCCGGTACGAGCCACCGATCTCGATCAGCTCACCGCGAGACACCGGCACCGCCCGGTCACGGGCCAGCGCCGCCAGCGTCAAGAAGAGGGCCCCGGCGTTGTTGTTGACGACGAGCGCCGCCTCGGCGGCGCAGAGATCGGCCAGCAAGCGCCGCAGATAGGCGCCGCGGCCTCCCCGGGTGCCCTTGGCGAGGTCGAACTCCAGATTGCCGTAGTGGATGGCGGCGCGGCGAGCAGCCTCGGCCGCCTCAGGGTGTAGCGGCGCCCTTCCCAAGTTGGTGTGGAGCAGCACTCCGGTGGCGTTGACCACTCTGGTGGGTCGGAGCCGAGCGAGACGGCTGAGCTCCTCACGGGCGATGTCCTCTGCGTCAACGTCGGGGGTTCCGTCGGCGATTAGGGCGCGAGCCTTCTCCACCGACCGGCGTGCCACCTCCACTACCACCAAGCGGGGCAGGCCCTCGGCGGGGAGAGCCGCGGCCAGCCGGTCCACCGAGGGAAGCTGGCGCAGTGACATGGGGCGTAGCCTACCCGGGTGGGTATGCTGTCCCGCATGGCGCTACCCGTCCTCTTCCTGGTGATTCCGCTCGCCGAACTGGTGGTGCTGGCGGTGGTGGAGAGCCGCCTCGGTCTGGCTACGACCATCGGGCTGATCGTGCTCACGGGTTTGCTGGGTGCCTATCTGGTGCGCCGGCAGGGCCTGGCTTTGCTGGGCGAGGTGAGGGGCGAGCTGCAGCGCGGTGCCTTTCCCGGGCGGGAGCTGGGGCACGGTGCCCTCCTGCTGCTCGGAGGTGCGCTCTTGCTCACCCCCGGCTTCCTCACCGATGCCGTCGGCCTGGCCCTGATGGCACCCACCTTCCGGGAGCTCGTGCGGCTGCGGGTGCGCTGGTACCTCGAGCGGAGAGCCGTTTTCCGATGACCCGGGCCCGGTCCCCGGGTCTCGCCACCGCTACGAAGGGGCCCCGATGAGAGTGGAGCGCCTGCTGGCTCCCAACCCCGGTCTCTTCACCGGTCCGGGCACCAACACGTACCTGCTCGATGCCGCTGGGGACGCCATGGTGGTTGACCCCGGCCCGCTCGACGACGCGCATCGCGACGCGGTGCTCGCCGCGATCGCGCCGCTGCGGCCCCGCGGAATCATGGTGACCCACTCCCATCCCGACCATGCGCCGCTGGCCAACCCGCTGGGACGTGAGCTCGAGGTGCCGGTGTACGGCCATCAGCCCGGCCCCGACTTCGATCCCGACGTGCTGCTCGCCGACGGCGACGCCGTGGAGCTGGGAGAGGACCGCCTGCTGGTGCTGCACACCCCCGGACACAGTCGCGACCACCTGTGCTTCCAGGCGGGATCGCTGCTCTTCACCGGCGACCACGTGATGGGTGGCTCGACGGTGGTGGTGGAAGACATGTCCGCCTACTTGGCCTCGTTGCGCCGCCTCCAGCCGTTGCCGCTGGAACGCATCTACCCCGGCCACGGTCCGGCTATCGACGACCCGGCGACGGTCATCGGCGACTACATCGCTCATCGGATGCAGCGGGAACGGGAGATCATGGCCGCGCTGGCGGCGGGCGCGGCCAGCGTCGGCGAGGTGGTGACGGTGGTGTACGCCGAGGTAGACCCGGCGCTCCACCCGCTGGCGGCGATCTCGGTCTCCGCCCACCTGGCCAAGCTGGCCGAAGAAGGGCAGGTCCGGTTCGCCCCGCCATCCCCGGAGGCGTTGTGGGAGGCACCGGTGGAGCTGGAACCGGACAGCCCATGAACCGGTCGATACGGGTCGTCGCCGCCGCACTGGTACTGACCCTGGGAGCGCTGCCGGCGCTCGCCCAGGTCACCCCGGAGGACATCGACCAGGCGCAGCGCCGCCTCGACGATTTGAAGGCGGAGATGGTCGGACTCACGGATCGCTACGAGGCGGCCGTGAGCGGGGCGGCGTTGCTCGAGGCGGAGGTGAACCGGCTCACCCAGGCGGTGGCGGAAACCGAGTTGGCGGTGCAGCAGTCGCGCGCCAAAGTCCGAGAGCAGGCGGTGGAGATGTACATGGCGGCGACCACCTCCTCCATGTCGGTGGTCTTCCAGGCGAAGTCGCCGTCGGACATGGAAGCCGGCTTGGGCTATCTCAACGAGGTGACCGTCTCCAGCGGGGAGCTCTTGCGCGAGCTGGAGACCCGCCGCGTCGAGCTGGTGCGGCAAGCTGCCGACCTGGAACGCGCCCGGGCCGATCAGTCGGCGGCGGTCGCCGAGCTGGAGGAGCTGAGCGCTGCGTTGGGCGCCCGGCTGGAGGAGGCGCAGGACNNGCCGAGGAGGCCCAGCGCCGCGCTGCCGAGGAGGCGCGTCGTCGCGCCGTGGAGGAAGCGCAGCGGGTGGCTGCCGAGCGGGCCGCCGCCACGACGACGGCCAGTGGCCCGGTCGTATCCGCCCCGCAGCCGGCTACCACCACCACCGTGGCAGCGTCTCCGCCTCCTCCCGATCCTGGAGTTCGCTTCTGCCCGGTAGACGGGGTCACCGCATTCTCCGACACTTGGGGGGCGCCCCGCTCCGGGGGTCGCACCCACCAGGGGGTAGACATGCTGGCCGTGCGGGGAACGCCGGCAGTGGCGATCGAAGCCGGGACGGTGGCCCGCTTGCGCAGCGGCGGTCTGGGCGGAATCACAGTGTGGCTACGCGGCGACAGCGGGGACAGCTTCTACTACGCCCACCTCGATGGGTGGGCACCGGGGCTCTCCCGGGGCAAGCGGCTTGCCGGCGGGGAAGTGCTCGGGTTCGTGGGCACCACCGGCAACGCGCCGGCTTCCATCCCGCACCTCCACTTCGAGCACCATCCCGGCGGCGGTGGCGCGGTCAACCCCTACCCGTTGGTGCGGTCGTTGTGCGCATAGCACGAAGGGCCCACCGGGCGATGGGCCCTTCGGGGGACTTCTGGCAAAGTCCCACGGTGCGGGTCGGTGCCAGTGATACGTACCCCGGGGGTGGAAGCCTCCCAGCTCCCCCTCCTGCAGGCACGTTCAATACTTCGAATATCGCACCGTTCACGGTGTAACTTGCGGACCGTTTTTCGCGCCCCCGGCGGAACTAGCGACGGGGACGCCGCCGGCTCCGCCTAGGCCGGCTGCCGTTCTTGGGCGTCGAGCGCTTCGACGAGGCGGGCGATGCGGGCGGTGCAGGTCTCGTCCTCGGCCGGGGGCACCAACTCCACCAGCCGGGTGGCCGCGGCGCGGATGGCGATGCCGGCCGGGTTGTCGGGGTCACCACGTACCACCGGGCTTCCCCGATCGCCGCCATCCACTACCGCGGGGTCGAGAGGGATGCTGGCTATCAGCGGAACCCCCAAGCTGTCGGCGAGCTCCCTGCCGCCGCCGCTTCCGAACAGCTCGTAGTGCTCGCCGTGCCCGCACGTGAAGCCCGCCATGTTCTCGATGACTCCCACCACCGGCATGTAGGAGCGGCGTGCCATGTCGGCCACCCGCACGGCGACCTTCTGCGCCGTTTGCTGGGGGGTGGTGACCACCACCATCTCCGCCTGGGGCAGCATGCGGGCCAGCGCCATCTGGATGTCCCCGGTGCCGGG
>JABAOH010146804.1_pt1 | contig 12175 bp, 11 predicted proteins | sample 7062181 | NCBI WGS metagenome assembly JABAOH01 (sample SAMN14538630, study PRJNA623070) | marine sediment metagenome | biome: marine biome [ENVO:00000428]; feature: marine pelagic biome [ENVO:01000023]; material: deep marine sediment [ENVO:00002113]; isolation source: pool of 5 deep marine... | reverse complement strand
GGTGGGGGACGCTCGCAGCGACGGCGTGAACCGTGTCTACGCCGGCCGGAGCGGCGGCGTTTGGGAATACACATGGACAGGGTCGGGCTGGAGCGAGGTGCAGGTCGGGATCACACCGTCCAACGCCCACGGTCTCGCGCTAGGCGACGGCCGCGGCGATGGAATCTCGCGCCTCTATGTGGCCACCACCGGCAACGGCGTCTACGAGGCCACCTTCTCCGGCGGCACCTGGACGCTGGTGAACATCGCCGACGTGGGCGACGTGCGGAACGTAAACGTCGGGGACGGCCGCGATGAAGGCGTTCCTCGCGTCTATGCCGCCCGGGCCAACGGTGTGATGACCGAGGTGAGCTGGACGGGCGGCGGCTGGTCTACGAGCGACCTCAACGCGTCGATCGGCGCCGTGATGATCCACGCCTACGTGACAGACGGCCGCAATGACGGCACCAGCCGTGTCTACGGTTCAGCCGGCAACGGCAACGCCTACGAGTTCACCTGGAGCGGCACCGGTTGGACGACGGTCGTCCTGGGCGGCGGCAGCGACTACATGTACGGCTTCCACTTCGGGGACACGCAAGGCGATGGCGTGACGCGTCTCTACGGAGCGAGCTTCAACACGGAGGTCTACGAGTACAGCTGGCGCTGAGGCGGCGGTTTAGCCGTCGCCTACGCTGACGGTCATCAGAGTGCTCTGCCCCGCCGGGCCAGGTGGGAGGGTGGGGCCCGCCCGCGCCGCCAGTCCCCGGGGCTTGGTCGGGCGAGGTCGCCGGCGGCGGGGATGCGCGGGACTAGCAGAATAGCCCCTCGTCTTGCAGAAAGCCGCAGTGAGGCCGCCCCGCAAGACCTGTCGATCCGGCGAGCGAGCCATCAAGTCCGTGGTGGGGGTACCACGCGAGTCCAACGGCCAACGCCTCGAGGCTTCTTCCGACATTTGTTCCTCCGTGGCATGCAAGTTGCCTTACAGCGAACCGGAGGCCGGTGCCTGCGGCGGCGCCGACGCCAGGCGTATGTCGCTGGCAACTGACGCGCAGACCCCGCCCGCTCGACGCGCTCCGGCACGCGATCCGAACCGAGCAGGCAGGTATTCGATGAACCCAACGGCCCTCTGCTCAGTCTGCGGCGACGAGTTCGCCGTCCCCGGTGAAGATCTCTGTCTCGACTGCCTGGCCGAGACGAAAGAGCGGGACCTTGTGGCCGAGATCCAGGCGGTAACCGCTCGGCGCGCCAAGCTGCTGGGTTCGCTCGCCGCCGGGACCTTGCAACGGCTGAAAGAACAGCTGGAGACGGCGATCCTTTCCGAGAACGGGCGGAAACGTTGCCCCCGCCTCGATGCGGGGCACCACGACTGCTTCTGCGAGTTCTGCAAGGCCTACTGGTCTGGATTGCAGTCAGCAGCGCGCGGTCGGGCCTGGCGGAGACCGACGTTCAAGCGCCCGGCTGCGGCACGCCCACGGCGATTGCGCCGCGCCGGCTAGGCAACAGAGAAGGGGCGGCTCGCAGCCGCCCCTTTTTGTCTCGCATCCGCGCTCCACCCTCCGAACGCTAGTGGGGCGTCGCCTCCTTTCGCCCGGCTGCCAGGATCCGGTCCACCTGCTCCACCACGCTCTTGCTACCGAGGTATAGGGGCGTGCGCTGATGGAGCTTCTCCGGCTCGATCTCCGGTATCGGGCGGGCGCCGTCCGAGGACGCGCCGCCGGCCTCTTCGACGACCATCGCCAGGGGCGCCGCCTCGTAGAGCAGCCGCAGTTTCCCCTGCGGGCTCTTCTTGTCGGCGGGGTACATGAAGATGCCGCCGTAGAGCAGGGTGCGGTGGAAGTCGGCGACCAGCGAGCCGATGTAGCGCAGGCTGTACCCGGCATCCTTGAGCTCATCGACCGCCTGCTGCTGGCCCGGCGACCAGCGCTTATAGTAGGCCTCGTTCACGCTGTAGATCTTCTTGCCCGGGTCGGGAATTTTCAGGTTAGGGTGCGAGAGCAGAAACTCGCCGATCGACGGCTCAAGAGTGAAGCCGTGTACTCCGGCGCCGGTCGTGTACACGAGCATGGTGGACGATCCGTAGACGACGTAGCCGGCGGCGAGCTGCTTGTGACCGGGTTGCAGGAGATCCTCGAGGCCGCCCCTGACGCCCTTCGAGATTTTCCGGTGGATCGAGAAGATGGTACCCAGCGACACGTTCGCCTCGATGTTCGACGACCCATCGAGGGGATCGTGGAGCAGGGCGTAATTTCCACAGGGGAACTCGTCGGGGATGGGGATCGGGTCGTCGACCTCCTCGGAGGCCATGACGCAGAGGTTCCCCGTGTGGTCGAGCGTCTCGAAGATCACGTCGTTGGCGAAATCGTCGAGCTTGCGGACGTCCTCGCCGTGAATGTTGAACTTGCCGGCGCTGCCGAGGATATCGACGAGGCCAGCCCGGTTCACCTCGCGGCTGATGATCTTCGCGGCGAGCGCGATGTCGTAAAGGATATTGGAGAAGGCACCGGTAGCTTTCGGGTAGCGACGTTCTTGCTCGACGATGTGCCGGCTCAGCGTGACGACCGATCCCTCTTCCATACCAGACCTCCTCGACATCGGGCGGCGGGACGTTAGCGCGTTGGGCATCGCGGTCAGGCGACCCGTGCCCCGAATCTAAAGTGGACCTGCGGATTCCGCGACGGCCCACGATGCGTATGACGGGCTAACCGGGCGGGCCGATGAGGCCGTGACAGACGTAACCGGAAACGAGCGTGACGGCGAGCACGGCCAAGAGCGCGGCGGCGCGCAGCAGCGTGACGGCCTGGGCGCGGAACCAGCGGCTGGGCCATCTCCAGAGCCGCCCCGCGAGGGACAGTCGGACCGGGACAATCATGCGGGCGCCCCCGACCTATCTGGCGTCATCCAGCTCCTCATCCCGAACCGGCCGGAAGGTCTCGGCGCCAGCGCCCGCCGGGGTGGGCTTCGTGGCGGGGCCACCGGCGCGCTTCCTAGCGATCTCCGCATACCAGCGGCCGTGGTGCCGCTTCACCGACTCCTCGGACATCTTCCCGGTGAGCCAGGTCCAGCTCATCGGGTACTCCTCCGGATGGAAGATCACGAAGAAGAAGTGCCAGACGAGCACGGCGAGGGTCGCCAGCCAAGCCTCGTAGTAGTGGACTGTCTGGGCGGCCGGCACGATCCAGCTCGGCAACAGCTTCACCGTCCACTCGGGGAACCAGAGGATGAGACCGCTGATGATCATGATGACCGTGCCCCAGATCAGTGCCCAGTACTCGGCTTTCTGGGAGTAGTCGTAGCGCCCGAACTCGACCTTCTTGTCGCTCTTCCATATGTGAAAACGGAGGTTGTCGAACACATCCTTGATGTCCTGCCACACGGGCATGATCGAACGGAACTCGTCGCGGCCGCGCCGCGTCAGGAAGATGTAGTACATGTGGTAGAGCGCCGTCACGATCATCACGACCGCGAAGATCCGGTGCAGATCGGCGCGCACCTCCTCCGTCATCCCTAGATCCGACAGCCACTTGACCCACCAGGCCTCGGGGAAGCGCAGGGCGAACCCGGTGATCACGAGCATCACGAAGGCGACCGTGAGCAGCAGGTGCTGGATGATCTGCGAGCGGTCGAACCGCATGATCCAGCTGTGGTTCTCCTCCTCCTTGCGCCGCTCGACCATGAAGAAGTTCATGATCACCAGGTTGTGCAGCACCATCCCGCCGATGATCAGTCCGATCGCCACGAGGTAGATGGCCCGGATGGCACGGTTGATCGGGTTCGTGGCCAGCGCCGTGGTTTCGTGAGTGTAGCTGACAGCGAACTTGCGGTCCGCGTTCCTGTGGCACTGTTGGCAAGTGGCCACCAGGTTGGTCGGGTGGATGGTCGAGGCCGAGTCCACCGCCGGCAGCACCAGGTGGGCTGTGTGGCAGTCTACGCAGGTGGCCGTGGTCTCGTAGCCACGCCGCGCCACCCAGCCGTGATAGCTGTCGACATACGAGCCCACCACACCGCCCTGCAGGTTGTATTTGGCGACGATCACCGGGTCGTCGTGGCAGGGACCGCAGGTCTGGGTCGCCTGGTTCTTGGCGTAGGTTCGCGCATCCGGGTCGCCCGGCGACAGGATCAGGTGCTCGCCGTGGCAGCCGGTGCAGGACGGGCTGTCGTGAATGCCCGCCTTCAGCGCCCGGCCGTGGATCGAGCGGTCGTACTCAAGCTGGATGTCGGGGTGACACTGCCCGCAGGTCCGAGAGACGTTCCTCGGGTTGATGCTCGACGCCGGGTCCGCCGCGCCCCGGAGATTGTGAACACCATGGCAATCGGCGCAGGAGGCCGCCACCGCAATCCCACGCTCCGCGCCATGGCCATGAATCGACTGGGCGTAGGCGATGAACGACTGGGGCAGCTTGACGATCTGATCCGTGAGCAACCCCGCCGTGCCATGGCACTCGGCGCAAGTCCGCGGCAGCCGCACTTTGTGCGTCTTCGACCGCGGGTCGCGGCTGGACAGGATAGCGTGGCTGCCGTGGCAGCTGGCGCAGGTAGGCGCCCGCGGGTTGCCGCGGCTCAATGCGTAGCCGTGCAGGCTCGCGGAATAGGTGCGCTGCACAGCGCCGTGGCAGGCGCCGCACTCCGGCGGCTGCAGCTCCGCGGCGTGGGGAAACTGGGCACCCATCAGGTCCTGGTGGCAGTTCACGCAGGAGAGACCCAGCGCACCGTGCACCGAACCGGCCAGCGTGGCCTCCTCGACCACGAGCCGGTCCGCATCCTCCAGCCCTTTGAACATCGCCGCCGAGGAGTGGCACATCAGGCAGGTCGCATCGTCCTGTGCCAGCCCCGTCCCCCAACCCAAGCTCAGGCCCGCGGACACGATGAGTCCGCCGGCAAAGTGCTTCGAGATTCTCATCCCGAAAACTCCAGGATTTCTGGCTGGCTGGGGCAATCAGCGGTGGCGCCGGGAAACCTCCCCCAGGGCCAAAACCGCACCACCCTATGAGAGAGCGGTTCTCACGTATTGATAGGGGCAAGAGCTATGCCGTGTTCCATCCCCCGCCCGCGCCCTTTCTACGCCGCGATCCAAAGGCTCATCACGNNCCCGCGCCGAAACGGCGACGGCTCCGCCGCCGCCCTGGACCGGCACGGCGCGGCCCGGCGATCAAGCATCGCGCCGCGCAGCCGGCCCCCAAAAAAAGAGGCCCGGGATCGACCGAGATCCCGGGCCTGTGAAACGTTGTGCCACTCTGGGCTTAGATCTTCACCACGACGCCTGCGGCGAGGGGCCAGACCCAGCTGGTGCTGCCGTCGCTGAAAGCGATGTCGCCCTGCGGGCTAATCACCACGTCCACCTGCTCGGCGACCATGATATAGATCTTCGCACCGGCGTTTATCGCGAAATCCGTCTCGATGTCGACGCCCTCGATGTCCACGTCGAACATCATCAGGCCGAGACCCGCGTTCAGCATGACCCGCACGCGGCTGTCTGGCTCGCTGTAAACGTCGTAGCCGGCTTTGGCCATGACGTGGTAGACGTTTATGTCCGGCCCTTCGACACCCGCAACGATCTCGGCACCGGGATGCAAGCCGAAGTCGGCCTCAACGCCGATGTTCACGCGATCGTACACCTGATACCAGATGCCGCCGCCGAAAACGGGGCCCAGATCAACCACGTCAGCGATGTCGAACGTCGGCAAGGCGATGCCGGCGTGCGCCTCGAGCATGACACCGCTGTCCTGGGCGGCAGCGCCGCCGGCCATCACGGCCACGGCGGCCAGCGCCGCCAGAAGATTCCGTAGCGCTTTCATGTGTTCTCCCCCCTTTGTTGAAAATGAGGCGGGCCCTGCGGGACCCATTGCCGCATATCGAAACAATGTCCAGCAAAATAGGAGCGGATTGCGGTATGTCAAGGGTTTGTCCAGTCTGCTCCGCCGCCCTGAAGCTGGCCCGCCCTCCTGCGACCGACGTATCTTTCCCCTCAGTCGGGTCCGCAAGCACCAGAGAGGCCAACGCGGATGTCTCGAGCCAGCTATCTCTATCTGGGGAGCGGCGAGCTGCAGGAGCGCGCCGGGCGGGCGGTCGCTTCCCTGGCCGACTGCCGGGCCTGCCCGCGGGACTGCCGGGTCAACCGGCTGGAGGACCGGTGGGCCGCCTGCAAGACCGGGCGCTACGCCGTGGTCAGCAGCTGCTTCCCCCACTTCGGCGAGGAAGACTGTCTGCGCGGCTGGAACGGTTCCGGCACGATCTTCTTCTCGCACTGCAACCTGCGCTGCGTCTTCTGCCAAAACTACGACATCAGCCAGGCGGTGAAGCCGGGACCGGCCAGCCGCGGGTCGCCACCCGAAGAGATCGCGACGATGATGCTCAACCTGCAGCGCCTCGGCTGCCACAACATCAATTTCGTGACGCCCGAGCACGTGGTGCCGCAGGTGCTGNNNGGACTGCGGCTGCCGATCGTCTACAACACCAGCGCCTACGACTCGCTGGAGAGCCTGGAGCTGCTGGACGGCGTCGTCGACATCTACATGCCGGACTTCAAGTTCTGGTCGGCCGAGAACAGCCGCCGCTACATGAAGGCGGAGGACTATCCCGAGGCGGCGCGGGCGGCGATCAAGGAGATGCACCGGCAGGTGGGTCCGCTGCGGCTCGACGCCAACGGGGTGGCGACGCGCGGGGTGCTGATCCGCCACCTGGTGATGCCGGGCTGCCTGGAGGAGACCCGGGCCATCCTCGAGTGGATCGCCGCCGAGCTGGGCCCCGACACCTACCTCAACCTGATGGACCAGTACCGTCCTGCCGGGCGCGTCTGCGCCGAGCACTATCCCGAGATCAACCGTCCACTGGCGTCCGCCGAATACAGGGAGGCGCTGCAGATCGCCCAGGCGCTGGGGCTCGAGCGTCTGGATGAGCGGCGTATGCAACCTCGGGCGCTACGCCGGCTCCTCCAGCTTTGACGGCGTCGTCCCGCCCGGCGGCTCGACGCGGGCCACGGCTTCCGATGCCAGCCCCAGCAGCTTGAGGCTGACCGCCGCGAGATGCTCGCCCATCAACTTCTCTTCGTTCAGCAGGACTTCCGCGCCACTTTGCATCAACTGAAGAGCGAATTGTGCGTAGCGGGCCCGGGCCACCACCAGCAAGTCGGGTCGCAGCCCTCGCGCGGCGGCGATGACTGCCGCGGCGGTCGCTGGGTCCGGGATGGTGACGACGAGAGCCCGGGCGGACATGATCCCGGCGTGTCGGAGAATCTCCTCCTGCGATGCGTCGCCGTACTCGATGAAGGTGCCTCCGGCCGCGGCCGCCTTGACCGTCCGCGGGTTGAGCTCGAGGACCAGATAAGGCGTTCCCACATCCTGCAGCGCCTTGACGACCCGCTGTCCCGTGGGCCCGCAGCCGACGACGATGACATGGTCCGCGTGCGGCGCTTCGAGCTTCTCATCGTGCGCCGGCGGCATGGCGCCCCAGGTCAGCTTCGAGGCCAAGCGGTTCCCAACGGAGATCAGATAGGGCGCGAACAGAAGCGTGACCACGGCGCCGGAGACGACGAGTCGAAACACATCGGCGTCGATGAGCTGGTGGCGACTCCCCTCATCGGCGACGACGAAAGACAGCTCGCCGATATGCGCGAGCGTCCAGCCCGAGACCAGCGCCGTCTGCAGCGGATAGCGTAGAAGCCGCACGACCAGTCCGGCGATTAGAGCTTTGCCCAACACGATCGCCAGGACGAGCCCGATCAGCGGCAGCGGGTTGCGGGCGATCCACCCGGGATCGGCCAGCATCCCGATCGAGACGAAGAAGAGGGCGAGGAAGCCGGCGCGCAGTGGTCCGATCTCGGCACGCATCTGCGCGGCGAATCGGTTGTCCGCCAGAACGACGCCGGCGGCGAACGCCCCCACCACTTCCGATAGCCCCAGGGCGTGAGCGGCCCAGGTGCCCCCGAGGCAGAAGACCAACGCCAGGATGATGAACAGTTCGCGGTTGCGAACCTCGGCGGCCCAGTTGAACAGCACGGGAAGGAGCGTGCGCGCGAGCAGGAAGAGCGCCGCCACCAGGAGGGCACCGCGGACGACGGCGCCGCCCAGCTCGCGATAGACATCGATTCCAGCGCCGGCGCCCGCGATCGCCGGAATGACCAGCAAGCAGGGGATCACGGCCAGGTCCTGCATCAGCAGGATCCCGACCGACACGCGGCCGGGGACGCTGTCGATCTCGGCGCGATCCGCCAGCACGCGGAAAACGACTGCCGTGCTGCTGAACGCGAGGATCAAGCCGATGACGGCGCCGGTGGCCGGCGACGCCCCCAAGGTTCGCGCCAGAGCCAGGGCCGCCGCGGCGGTCAGGACGATCTGCAGCACCCCCGCCCCCGCACCCAGCGGTCCGATGTCGCGCAGGCGCCGCCAGGGCAGCTCCAGTCCGATGGTGAACAGGAGGAGCGCCACGCCCAAATCGGCCATCGAACGGACCTCGGGCACCGCCCGCAGCAGCCCCAGGCCGTGCGGCCCGATCAGCACACCGGCCAGCAGGTAGCCGACGACTGGGCTCTGACCGAGCCGCGCGAGCAGCAAGCCGAGCGTCAGGGCGGCCCCGAGGGTGACGACGATGTCGAGCAACAGGCTGAAGGTGTCCATCGATTCAATCTCGGAGACCCGAGCGGCGCCGAAGGTTCAGCCGCGGACCGTCTGGAACGCGTATAGAACGACTATAGAAAGCGAAGATGGCACTCGAGGGAAGGGGCGCACCCTGAGCCGCCGCTCGATCGCCTCAAAGAATGTCACGCAGAATCGCACCCAGTGCCGCGGCCGTGGCCATCGCGAGCACCGTCACCCGGGTGTACCCCCGGTCGAGCACCGGCGCGGTGCGATAGGAGATCGCGAAGCCGAGCAGGATGCCGGGCAGCAGCGCCGCGGCCAGCATAAGCTCCTGCCGTCCGAAGCGTCCCACGATCATCAGCGCCAGCAGCGAGACCGTGGCACCGACGAGAAAATAACCGGAGAGCGTGCCCCGCAAACGCGCGCCCGCTTCGTGCTGCAGCAAGAGGGCCATCGGCGGGCCGCCGATCGCGGCCGTGGTGGCCATGAAGCCCGACAGCAGGCCGGCACCGGCGAGTGTCCTGGCTGTGGGGCGAACTCGCAGGGGCAGCGCGCTCAATCCTACCGCCAGCAGGATCAGCGTGCCGAACAGCACGGCGAGCCGGTCCCGCGGGATGACCACCAGAGCGGCGGCGCCGAGCGCCGTCCCGGGCAAGCGGCCAGCCAGCCCCCAAGCCACTCCAAAGAAGTCGATCGAGGCGCGCTCGCGGTGACTAAGCAGCAAGGTGAGGAGAATCGCGACGCAGAGGACAGGACCCGGCACGAAACGCGGATCGATGAGCACCAGAAGCGGCACCGCGATGAGCCCGAGCCCGAAACCCACCGACCCCTGCACCGCGGCGCCGGCAACCACAGCGAGCGTCGCCGCCAGCAGCGCGATGGCGCTCAAGCCGGGCCCTGCTTCGCCCGGTTGTTCGGCGCGATGATCTTTCGGGTCACGGAGAGCGACTCCACGTCGCGTGATTGCAGCTGATGTCACAGCTCGGGTTCACCGCGATCCCTCCGGTGTCGATAGCCCCTATCCCCGTGCCTGCCTCAGTGACCGACCGCCAGCCCGTCCTTACGCGGATCGGAGGCCGCGGCCCAGCCACGCTCCAGCCGCATCACCGCCTGGGCGCCACCGAAGGTGACGCGCCCGTCGGGCGCGATCTCATGCCCCAACGCCCGCAGCGACCGGCGCACCTCGTCGCTGATCGCCGCCTCCAACGCCACCAGCCGGCCCTCCAGGTGGCGGAAACGCGGCGCGTCGATCGCCTGCTGCAGATCCATCCCGAACACCAGCAGGTTGAGCAGCATCTGCACATGCCCCTGCGGCTGCATCGAGCCACCCATCACCCCGAAGCTGAGCCATGGCTCGTCGCCGCCCTCCGCCCCGCGCCGGGTGACAAAGGCCGGGATGATCGTATGAAGGGGTCGCACCCCCGGGCCCACGCTGTTCGCGTGTCCCGGCTCCAGCGTGAAGCCGGCGCCGCGGTTCTGCAACGCGAAGCCCGTGCCCGGCACAACGACGCCGGAGCCGAACTCCCAGTAGATGCTGTTGATGAACGAGACCATGTTGCCGTGGCGGTCGGCGGCGCTCAGGTAGATCGTTTCGCTCGCCGTCGCCACGGCGCCGGGCTCCACCCGCTGAGCGGCGCGACGTGGATCGAGCAGCGCGCGCCGGGCACGGACGTAGTCGTCAGATAGGAGGTCGGTAGGCGACAGNNGACGTAGTCGTCAGATAGGAGGTCGGTAGGCGACAGGGCCATCTGGTCGGGGTCGCCGACCCAGCGGGCCAGGTCGGCGAAGGCGAGCTTCTTGGCCTCGATCAGGTGGTGGAGATAGTCGGCCGTGTTATGCCCCATGGCGGCCAGATCGTACGGCTCGAGGATGCGCAGCATCTCCAGCGCGGCGATGCCCTGCCCGTTGGGTGGCAGTTCCCAGAGGCGATAGCCTCTAAAATCGACCGATATCGGCTCCACCCACTGCGGCGCGTGGCTCGCCAGGTCCTCCAGCGTGAGGAAGCCGCCCAGCTCGCGGACACGCGCCACGAGCCGTCGGCCCAGCTCGCCCCCGTACAGCACCTCGGGCCCACCCTCGGCGATCAGAAGCAGCGACGCCGCGAAGTCCGGGTTACGGAACCACTCGCCGGCCGCCGGCGCCCGGGCGCCGTCGATCAGATACGTCGCCCGCGCGCCCGGGTCGCGCTGCAGCCTCTCCACCTCCGCCGCCCACTGGCGCGCAATGATCGGCGACACGGGAAACCCCTGCTCGGCCAGACGAATCGCCGGCTGCAGCGCCTCGGCCAGGCTGACCGTGCCGTAGCGCTCGAGCAGCGCCGCCCAGCCGGAGAGGGCGCCCGGCACGGTGATCGGCTCGGCGCCGTGGATCGGCACGGCGCTGTGACCGCGGCGCACGAGTTCCTCGCGCGTCATTAGCGAGCCGGCGCGGCCACTCGCGTTNNCGGTGATCGGCTCGGCGCCGTGGATCGGCACGGCGTCGTGACCGCGGCGCACCAGCTCTTCGCGCGTCATCAGCGAGCCCGCACGGCCGCTCGCGTTGAGCCCGACCAGCTCGCCGTCCTCGGCCCACCAGAGGATGGCGAACATGTCGCCGCCGATCCCGGTCATGTGGGGCTCGACGAGGTTGAGCACGGCGGCCGCCGTCACGGCCGCGTCCACGGCGTTCCCTCCACGCTGCAGGACGGCGAGCCCGGCGGCGCTGGCCAGCGGCTGGCTGGTAGCGATGGCGCCGCTGGGTGCGTAGACGGTGGAGCGACCGGCCGTTGTGCTCGGTCGCGGCTCCTGGGTATGGGCGTCAGCGACCATGGCCAAGATGAACGATGACGCAAGGACTGCTGCGAGTCTGCACATCGGCTTCCTCGTGCACCGGGCGGTTACGTTTGAGACCGGTCACAAACGGCCATTGGGTCGCCGCTGCTTCAGCTCTCAGTTCGCGTCCTTGAGCGTCAGCTCGACTCGCCCCGTCTTGATGTTCACCCTCAAGTCCGCACTGAGGCCGTAGGTAATCGCCGCGGCCTTGATCAGCGTGATCTCGTTATCGTGCAGCTTGCGGTCGGCACTCGCAATATCGACGAGGTCCCTGATGATCGATCGCAGTCTGTCCTTGTTACCTCCCATCAGCTCGCCGACGTTCACGGCCGACTGCAGGTACAGGCTGTAGCGCGACTCGGGAGAATTCAAAGACTCGTACAACGAGATGACCTCGCCCCAGATCTGCTCGAACTGATCCACTCCTACATCGGGCAGCCACTGGCCGAACTTGCGCATGAACGTCCGCTGTTCCTCGGGACTCAGCTCGCTGTCGGCCAGCTGAGCGATCGCCAGGTACATGCTGACCAGGTCGTGGGCGCTGCTCCAAGATCGGGATACGACCACCCGCCAGCCGGCCGCGCCGGACTGTCCCGGGGTCACCGACTCAACCATGTGTCTCTCCTCCGCGAGATATCCTCAGCCGCCGATCCGCTNNGTCTCGTCTTCCTCGTCCGGCCGCGACGGCCAGCCGGCGCGTAGGTCGTTCCAGTGAAGTAGCGTGTTGAAAACCAGCGCGTGGCTGCCGTGCGTCTGCCAGCGCCAGAAGGGGCGGAGGGCGAAGAGCACCACGTGCCCCTCCCCCACGGGCGCGTC
>JABAOH010032345.1_pt2 | contig 12177 bp, 8 predicted proteins | sample 7062181 | NCBI WGS metagenome assembly JABAOH01 (sample SAMN14538630, study PRJNA623070) | marine sediment metagenome | biome: marine biome [ENVO:00000428]; feature: marine pelagic biome [ENVO:01000023]; material: deep marine sediment [ENVO:00002113]; isolation source: pool of 5 deep marine... | reverse complement strand
TTTCTGGGGTTGGGGGTCGAGCCGCCGGACGTTTCCTGGGGCATGCTGGCCAACGAAGGTATCAAGAACATCAGTCCTCTCCAGACCCACTGGTGGCTGGTCGTGTTTCCCGGGCTGGCCCTGGCCCTGACACTGTACGCGTTGAACTTTCTGGGGGACGGACTGCGTGATGCGCTGGATCCGCGACTGAAAAACAAGTAAGCGTGGGAATGGCCGTGCGGGGTGGCCGATTGCGGATTGATCACGGGGAATCCATTTTATGGCCGACAAATTGTTGGAAGTGACTGAACTTGGCGTCGTCTTCAAAACCGATGACGGCCTGGTGCGGGCCGTCGACAAGGTCTCGTTGGATATCCGCAGCGGGGAAACCGTGGGCATCGTGGGCGAGTCCGGATCGGGGAAGACCGTATTGAACCTGGCCCTGTTGGGATTGCTGCCGGTGCCGCCCGGCAGGATTACCAGCGGCCGGGCAGTTTATCGAGGCGCGGACTTGCTGGCCATGAGGCCGCGCGAGTTATCGAAAATCCGCGGCAACCGGATCGCCATGATCTTTCAGGATCCAATGACCTCGCTGAACCCGTTCCTGACCGTGGCCGATCAATTGTGCGAAGTGACCTGCGTGCACCAGCGGCACAGTCGCCCGCAGGCCCTGCGGCATGCGATCGAGATGCTGGAAAAGGTCGGTATCCCATCGGCGGCAAAGCGGATCTTCGATTACCCGCATCAGTTTTCCGGGGGGATGAGACAGCGGGTAATGATCGCCATGGCGCTAAGCTGCCAGCCCGATCTGCTGATCGCGGACGAACCGACCACGGCCCTGGACGTGACGATCCAGGCCCAAATCCTGGACCTGTTAAAACAACTGCAGCGGGAGGAGGGCACCGCGATTATTTTGATCACGCATGACATGGGCGTGGTGGCCAATATCTGCCATCGCGTCAACGTGATGTATGCCGGCCGGTTTGTGGAAGAGGCCCCGGTCGACGATCTGTTCAGCGACCCGCGCCACCCCTACACACAAGGCCTGCTGGAATCGGTGCCGCGGGTCACCCAGCAGCCGGGCGACAAGCTGGTGCCGATCGCAGGCCAGCCGCCCGACCTGATCCACGTACCGCCCGGCTGCGCCTTCCAACCGCGCTGTCCCTACCGGATCGAACGCTGTGACCGGCAGCAACCGCCGCTGGCTGGCGGCGACGAACACCGTTTCGCCTGCTTTGTCGATATCCAGACCGCGCCGCGGCAGGAGGAAGAGGTTGTCTGAAAGGCCTCTCAACGTCCAGCCGGCGGCCGAAACACCGGCCGTCACGCCGCCACTGCTGGAAGTGCGGGACCTGGAGGTGCACTTTCCCATCCCCGGCGGCGGCTTCCTCAGGCAAAGCCCACATCGACTGCGGGCCGTGGATGGCGTCAGCCTGACGCTGACCGAAGGCGAAACCCTGGGGCTGGTCGGCGAATCGGGCTGCGGCAAATCGACTTTGGCACGAGCGATCCTGAACCTGGTGCCGCTCACGTCCGGAGAGATCCGGTTCGCAGGCCGATCGATCGGGGGACTCGCCGAAAGGGAAATGCGGCAGTACCGACAGCAAATGCAAATGATTTTTCAAGATCCATTCGCCTCGCTGAACCCGCGGATGACCGTGGGAAATATCATCGGCGAACCGATGCAGATCTTCGGCCTGCACCCCCCGCGCGATCGCAAGCTGGAAGTCATGCGGCTGATGGAACTGGTCGGGCTCAACCCTCGTTTCCTCAATCGCTATCCCCACGAGTTCTCCGGCGGCCAGCGGCAGCGGATCGGCATCGCCCGGGCGCTGGCCGTGCATCCCAAAGTGATCCTCTGCGACGAACCCGTCTCGGCGCTGGATGTATCCATCCAGGCCCAGGTGATCAACCTGCTGACCGAGCTGCAGGACAAGCTGGGCCTGGCCTACCTGTTCATCGCCCACGATCTGGCCGTGGTGCGGCACATCGCGGACCGGGTGGGCGTGATGTACCTCGGCCGCCTGGTCGAAGTCGCCCCTGCCGCAGACCTGTATGCCAACCCGCGGCACCCCTACACCCGTGCGCTGCTCTCCAGCGTGCCGACGCCCGATCCCCAACGCGAACGGCGGCGGGAGCGGATGGTGCCCAGCGGCGAGGTGCCATCTCCGGACAGGATTTACCCCGGTTGCCGCTTTGCCGACCGCTGTGTGATGGCAGCCATGGACTGCTTGCACTCTTCGCCCCCGCTGGCCGGCGACGACCACCAGGTCGCCTGCTTCTTTGGCTGGGACGAACCGCGCTACCAGGCAGCCCTGCGGCAACCCCGGTAGCTTGTTCTGGCCAACAGGAACGCGACGGTTTCTCCTCAGCAGATCGAAAGTCCCTTTGGCTGTCCGCCGGCTGGCCTGCAACGTCACCGATCCATCGCCAAAAAGATTGCCGGCCTGCCTGGCGCGCGACATCACCGATGAATCGCCAAAGGAAGACTTTAGCCAATTAGAGGACAGGCAAAGAGACCTCGGTTTGTGTGAGCCCCGGCATTTATGCCGGGGTGATGATGCCCACCAACCCACCGGCAAGGCCCGTTTACGGGCCTTCTGGCCGTGGCGGCTTCAGCCCTGGTGAAGACGCGTCGTGCTGCTTGATTCCGTGTTATTCCGCCGCGAGTCATCCCAGGCTAAAGCCAGACATCGGGAAGCCCCGTGAACGGGGCTCGATACCTATTTTTTTTGCCATCTCGACCCCGTGCTAAAGCACGGGGCTATTCGCATGAAGCCAGAAGAGCAGGGGGCTGCTGACATGAAACCGGAAAGGCGCGGGGTGCGACATTTACCAGTTGCGGCTAGGGGTTACTCGCCAAAAAGACTCCCGGCCCTCCTGGCGCGCGACGTCACCGATCCATCGCCAAAAAGATTCCCGGCCTGCCAGGCGCCGAGCCCCTGACCCATTTAGACCCGCATCGCGTGGCGGCGGGAGTTGCCGTTTTGGGGCACCGCGGCGGGGCGGGCGGTGAGCGGCAGGAAGCTGTCGCGGCCGACCAGCTGCTCGATCCGCAACCGCATCTCCGGGTTGGTGTCGACCTTCAGGTCTTCGCACTTGCAATGTACCGACGTGCCGTCGCAAAGGGTCAGCTGCAATTCCAGTTCGCCATTGCCCGGATAGCGGCGGACAATCTCGTACAGCTGCTGGATGACCTGCAATCCGTCCTGGCTTTCGTCGATCCGCACCAGGGCGCCGCGGGTCGAGCGACGGTTCATTTCTTCCAGCGGGACCAGTTCGTTGACAATCAAATTTGTTTCCTCGCTGCCGGGACGGCGATCGACGTTCCCCTGCACCACCAGGATGGCATCCGGCCTGACCAGGTGGCCAAAACGAGCGAACGGTTCGGGCCACATGATACAGCGGATCAGGCCTTGCACGTCTTCCAGATCGAACAGGACATACTTGGTCTGCGTCTGTCCCGGCCGGGGGTTCTTGGTGTGAGCGTACTTGATCGCAGAGAGCATGCCGCCAATGGTGACGCCGGTGCGATGTTCCACCTGGGCCAGTTCGGTCGTCGTATGGGAACAGCAGGTCGCCAGTTGTTGCTGGTACTCCGCCAGCGGGTGGCTGGCCAGGTAGTACCCCAGCACCTCTTTCTCGCCTGCCAACAGCTGGCGGGGGTCCCATTCCGGAATGTCGGGCAGGTTCTCGGCCGCGGCATCGTCTTGCGGTTCTTCTGGCAGGGCATCGAACAAGCTGGCTTGTCCGCGGCGGCGGTCGGCCAACGCCGCCGCGCCGCTTTGCATCGCCCGGTCGATGACGGCGGCCAGTTGTGCCCGGTGGACACCCAGCGAATCGAAGGCACCGGCTTTGATCAGCGATTCGATCGCGCTGCGGTTCACCGTCTTGGGATCCACCCGTTCGCAAAAATCAAACAGGCTGGCAAAGGGCCCTCCTGCCTGGTGCTGCCGCACAATCGCCTCTGCGGCGCCACCGCCGCAGCCTTTGATGGCCGCCAGCGCGAAATGAATTTTCTTCACGCCGTCGTCTGACCGGCTGACCGTGAACTCCACTCGGCTGTGATTCACGTCCGGCGGCTCGACCTCGACGTCCATCCGGCGGCAATCTTCCAGATGTTCGACAAGGGCGTCTTTCGATTTGAAGTTGCGGCCCGGAATGTCGCCGGTCAGGAGGGCCGCCATGAATTCGACCGGGTAATGTGCCTTGAGATAAGCCGTTTGATAAGCGATCAGGGCGTAGGCCGTGCTGTGGCTCTTGTTAAAACCGTAGCCGGCAAACTTTTCGATCAGGCCGAACAGTTCCAGTGCCTTTTTGGAATTCAGGCCCTGAGCCGTGGCGCCATCAATGAATTGTTCCTGATACTTGGCGATGTCCTGCAGCTTTTTCTTGCTGATGGCCTTGATGCAGGAATAGGCGTCGGCCAGGGGGATACTGCCCAACCGGTTCAGGATCCGCATGACCTGTTCCTGATACACCATCACGCCGTGGGTTTCTTGGAGGACGTCTTCCATCACGGGATGAGCGTAAACGGCTCGTTTGCGGCCGTGTTTGACGGCCACGTAATCGTCGACCATGCCCCCTTCCAGAGGTCCGGGGCGGTAGAGGGCGTTGGTGGCGATGATGTCGCGGAAATGGTCCGGTTTCATCTTCTGCAGCAGGTCGCGGATCCCGCCACTTTCCAGCTGAAAAATGCCTTTGGTTTCCCCGCGGCAGAGCAGCGCGAAGGTGTCCGCATCGTCCAGGGGAAACTTGTGGGGATCGATGGTCTCCCCCGTCGTCTGCTCGATCAGGGCCGCACATTGGGCCAGCACGGTCAGGTTTCGCAGGCCCAGGAAATCCATTTTCAAGAGGCCGGCTGCTTCCACCTCATTCATCGCCCATTGCGTGATGACGTCCTCCTTCCCCTGCACGCGTCCCAAGGGCACGTATTCTGTCAGCGGCTGGTCCGCAATCACGACCGCCGCGGCATGCGTGCCCACGTTGCGGGCCAGGCCCTCGACCTTCATGGCCAAATCGATCAGTTCGCGGATTTCGCCATCCGACTCGTACGTCTTTCGCAACTCCTCGCTGGTCTCCAAGGCTTTATTGAGCGTAATCCCCAACACGTCGGGGACCATGGCCACCACCTGATCCACCCGCGGGATCGGCATGCTCATCGCTCGACCCACATCGCGGATCGCCGCTCGGGCAGCCAGCGTGCCAAAGGTCCCGATCTGCGCCACATTCGCTTCGCCATACTTGTCCTTGACGTACTGGATCACTTCCGCCCGCCGCTGTTTGCAAAAGTCGATGTCGATATCGGGCGCCTCGCGCCGGTTTTCATCCAAAAACCGCTCGAACAGCAGATCGTACTTTAGCGGACAAACGTGGCTCATATACAACGCGTAACAGACCAACGATCCCACGCCGGAGCCACGAGCGGTGCAGGGGATGTTATTTTGCCGAGCGTAGCGGACGAAGTCCCAGACAATCAGGAAGTAATTGGAGAATCCCAACTTGTGGATCACCTCCAGCTCGTGATCGAGTTGCTGCAGGACATCTTCGGCCAGCTGACCGTTCTGCCACCGCTGAGGGATATCGCGGTAACGATCCTGCAGCCCCTCCAGACACAGTTCCCGCAATTGCTGTTCGGCCGTCCTGCCCACCGGCAGGGCGTACTGGGGAAAATGTCGCTGGCCCAGCTGCAAATCAATATCTACCCTATCGGCGATCTCCTGGCTGCGGCGCACCGCATCCTCGTGATCCGGAAACGAAGCGTACATCTCGTACGGACTGCGGAGGTAGAACTGGTCGTTCTCCATCTTCATCCGGTTGGTGTCGGTGCGGAACTTGCCCGTGTTGATGCACAGCAAAATATCCTGCGCTTCGGCGTCCTCCTGGTAGACGTAATGGGCATCGCTGGTAGCGACCAGCGGCAGACCCAGTTGGCAAGCGACGTCGACAGCGCCTTGCATGGCCAACTGCTGGATCTCCAGGCCGTTGTCCTGGATTTCAATGTAGTACCGGTCTGGAAACACCCCGGCAAACCAGCTGGCGATCTGCTTGGCTTCTTCCAGATCGCGCTCGCTGGCATTCCCTCGCAACAGAGCGCGGCTGAACTGGCTGGAAACGCATCCCGACAGGCAGATGATGCCTTCGTTCCATTGCTGCAGCAACTGGCGGTCAATCCGCGGCTTGAAATAAAAACCCTCCAGGAACGCCGCGGAGGCGAGGCGCAACAGGTTTTTGAAACCTGTCCGGTTTTGGGCCAGCAGCGTCAAGTGGTAGCTGGAGTCTTTGACCGAGCCGGCATGTTTTTCGTAACGGCTATCCGGCGCGACGTACGCCTCGTAACCCAGCACCGGATTGATGCCAGCCTGTTTGGCCCGCCGGTAAAACTCCACGGCACCATAAAGGTTGCCGTGGTCGGTCAGGGCCAGAGCGGTCATGCCCAGCTCTTTGGCCCGGTCGACCAACCCCGCGGTCGTCGCGGCCCCGTCCAGCAAACTGTAATGACTGTGGCAATGCAGGTGAACAAACGGCCGGTCGCTCATGGCACTCCTCGCGGCCCCCAGCAGGCTGAGCGGGGGCGATCGATGTGTGTCGATCCGCCGGACCGACATCCGTGTCCAGGGAAAGCCAAAATTTTACCTGGCGACCATCTAAGATAAAACCCTGCCAGCAAACGACTTGAGGGCCAGGCCCTTGACGGGGGGATCCTTTTTCTGCAGAAAGGGCGGGCCAAAAACCTTTTATACGCCCTTTGCGCAAGCTATCCTTGTGGTAGACCTTATCTGAGTGCAGACGAGGAATCTGGCCCGCTCGTTTCGTGAACCGATCTCATCTCGTCCGCCCGCGTCGTGCGGCGCTTGCGGAATGGTCGGGCCGGTAAGCCGCTCCCCGCTACGGCAGGCAGCCCCCAGCGCGTGAAGCGACCTCTGTGCGCTCGCAGGGGATCACCATGACAGCTTCGGTCTTGCACCATGCTGCTGCGGCAACGCTGTGTTTGCTGGTCGTTCCAACGGCCGTCCCTGCCGAAGACCTTCTTTGGGCGACCTCGGCCGGTTCGGCCGACCTGCAGCCATCCGGTGCCGATGCGGCTTTGAACTGGCGCCGCGAGACCGGCAAGCCCACGTCCCTGATCCACGTGCGGATCGCGCGGAAACTCCTCGCCCCACTCTTTGAACAGAAGGTGACGCGGTACACCAAGGTCCACGACCAGATTCTGGACTCGCTGGTGATTGGCTCGTCCAAAACCGAGGGCGAGATTCGGATGGAGATGGTCCCCAGTTCCCAGCATGCTGTTTTTGACGTGATCTTTACGGGCAAGAGCGTGGCGAAGGCCCATGGCACCAACGAGTGGGTGGTGGCTCCCACCCAGACCCACACCACACTCGCCGCTCGCACACGAATCATCTACGACGGGCAGACGCTGCTGGCCCACCCCTCGCGCGGCCAGGCCCGTTCCCAAGTCAACGTCTTGCGGGTTATCCCGCGGCCGGCAGGGCTCTTCCGCCGCCAGGTACCGCACCGGTTCATCGAACGCGCCGGCTGGCGCCAGGTCCGACGCACGTTGGCCCTCCGCGAAAAGATCGTCGCTCAACTGTCCGTCGCTCGACTGCAACGCTTCCTGGACCGCGAGCTCGCCGCCGAAATGGCCAAAATAGAATTTCCTGGGCACCTCCTGACGGCCTTGCAAAACGTGGGCCTCTCCCCTGGCCATCTGAAGGTGTCGTCGACCTCCCAGGCGCTGCACCTGGACGTCCAGCTGCCAGAGACCACGGCGATCACCGCCCTGGGCGCGCTGCCCGTGCTGCAAAGCGACGCGGATATCGTCGTCAGCGTCCATCAGTCGGCCGTTGATCGGCTGGGGCACCGCTTGCTGTCCGGTGCGATCTTGGATCAGACCGGCCTTTCGCGCGACGGCCGGCAATTACTCGCCTCCCAGCCCCTGCCCGCTCAACTGCAGCTGACCATGGACCACCAGCAGCCGATCGGGATTCGCTTTGCCGACGGCCTGCTGGACCTGACACTGAAGAGTTCCCACTGCGAACTGGTAGAGACGCCCATGCCTGGTTTTGGTCTCCAGGTCCGCTGCCGGCTGCAACCGACGGAAACCGGTTTGCGGACACAGCTGGTGGGCCCGCCGCGGGTCACGCCCAGCGGCCCACAGAACTGGTCCCTGGCGATGATTCCCTTGAAGCAAATGGTGGAACGCGCGCTGGCCAGCCAGCTGTCGGACCGCATCCTGACCAAATCGGTCTTGCAGATCGAACGGCTGGGCCAGCCCGGGCTCCGCCCCACCTACTCGAACTCAGCCAACGGCTGGCTGACCTTGGCCTGGACCCGCCCCCCTGCGGCTCCGGTCGAGGCCCTCCTGGCCGACCAGGCAAAACCGTAACCGGCTGGCCGCGGCCACTCACCCTTTTCGCGGTGCGGACGTCCTGCTCCGCGTCTCCGGCGACGAGCGCGGGGGCCGATCGGAAGGGGGGACGCCCCGCAACGTCTCCCGGACAGCACCCCGTTCGCGGGGCGACCCTTCGGCAGGCCGGACCGGCGAGTCCCTTCACACGGAGGCTGCAGCCGGGCGAGGGGAAAACGGGAATGGCCTGTCGGCACGGCCTGCCCGCCGGCGTCGGTCAGAGCGGAAAGCCGCCGGTGGCTTCGAACAGCAGCAGCGCCTCGCGAACCGGCCGTACATCGTGGACGCGGATCACCTGGACGCCCTGCAGGGCCAGGGAGAGCGCGACCCCGATCGTGGCCGCGGTACGATCGGCCTCCTTGTCCCCCAGCAGCGTTGCCAGGAATCCTTTCCGCGAGTGTCCGACCAGCAGCGGGCACCCCAGCTGATGAAATTGCCGGCAGGCGGCCAGCAGGTCCAGGTTGTGCTGGTGCGTTTTTCCAAAGCCGATGCCGGGGTCGAGACAGATGCGGGCCGGCTCGATGCCGGCCGCCGTGAGGGTGTCGCGTCGTTGCCTGAGGTAGAGGAGTATTTCAGCCACCACATTTTCGTAGGTGGGATTCTCCTGCATGGTCTGGGGGGTCCCTTGCATGTGCATGGCACACACCCCTGCCCCCGTCTCCCGCGCGACTTCGACCATCGCGGGGTCCCCTTCCAGGCCGGTCACGTCGTTGATGATCTCCGCGCCGGCGTCCAGGCAGCGGCGGGCTACCGCCGCTTTGGAGGTATCGATCGAGATCGGCAGCTTGATTTGTCCGGCCAGTTGCCGGACCACGGGCAGCACGCGGTCCAGTTCCTCCTCCTGCGAAACCGGCTGGGAGTAGGGGCGGGTGCTCTCGCCGCCGATATCCAGGATGTCGGCCCCTTCTTCGGCCAGTCGCAGAGCGTGTTGGACGGCCGCACCGGCCTGGGCAAATTTGCCCCCGTCCGAAAAACTGTCCGGCGTCACGTTGACAATGCCCATCAAGAGGGGGCGGGGCGGAAGGGTTAACGTTCTTGTCCGCAATCTCCAGCGATCGGCTCGATGAAAAAACCGGCGCCCCCCATCAACCGCTTGCTGCTCGCTCATCCCAGCAAGCTTACCCTCCCGCACCTTCCCCGGCCAGCGGTGCGTGGCAAGTCAGCGACCCGCGACCACCGAGGACCACGCGCCGCCGATCGATCGCCACTGGCCCCCCGCCCTTCACCAGGGCCCTATCACCAGGGCCCTTCACCAGGGCACTTCCATCATGGCCACAATCTGCTCGGCCAATCGATGAACAACCTGTTGCTGGCTGCTGGCCAGCGACTGGCCCACTTCGGGTACCAGGATGGCTGATTCTTCGACGATAGTCAGCGAGTCTGGCAAAGGCATATTCGTTTCCGGGCGCAGCAGCTGGCCATGGCGGTTGATCCAGCGGACGCGCACCAGCATGGTGACGTCGAGTGCCCGGGGCTGATCGCCGCTGGTCTCCACCCAGACGTCTTTCTGGTCACGGACAATTTCCCCTTCGAGGATCGTATCCGCCTGTTCGCGTCCCACGACTTTAAACCTGGTTTTCAGCTCGATTTCCTTAATGACCGCCTCGGTCAACCATTCCGACAGCTCGCGACGAAAGCTCTGCGAGCGGAAAACGGGGACGTGCACGGTGCGGATATTGGCGGGGTAGAGCGTGGCAGCGCCAAAGTGGTAGGTGGCACAGCCCAGGGAGGTGGCAGCCAGCACGGCCGTCAACCAACGGCAGGCAAGTTGAAGAGGCTGCGATGCGGGGTTCATGGGAGATCCAAGGTGGCAGTCCGCGGGGTGGCAGATGGCGGAATAATCAGCAGATCTTCCTCGTCTTCTGGGAACAGATTGGATAGCCAGGTTAAGCGTGGCGCCGGCATGGAAGGCTTGTCCCGGATCTCCGCCAGCCGCTGGTTGGCTTCCTCCGCCAGCGGCGTCCGCGCGTAATCTTCGACCACACGCTGGTAATAGAATTTTGCCGCCTTGAAGTAGCCTTTGCGTTCGTAAAAGCGAGCCATCTCGTAATCGCGCTGCGCCAGTCCGGTCGTCACCTGGGCATACATCTGATCCAGACGCTGCCGGTCATCGGGCGGCATGCGGGAAAACTGTCGAGCGGTTTGTTCGATCAGCTCCTTGGCTTCGGTCAGCGGCATGCCGTCATAGTCGGGGCCCTGATAGCGGCGAATCTTGGCCTGGATACCCAGCAGATGCGCCTCGTACTGGTGATCGCTTTGGGGATATTCGCGACGCAGCAGATCGTAGTAGTAGTCCGCGTCGTCGTATTTGCCTCGAGCAAAAAACGAATTGGCGGTCGCCATCAGGCTATCGTCAGCCAGCGGGCCGGTGGGATGGTTGAGCCGCACCTTGGTGAAGGCGCGGCGAGCGCGGCCCAGCGTGTCGTTCAACGGCCGCTTTTCATCGGTCAAGTTCGGCCTCAAAAAGAACTCCGGATCTTTCTGATGCCGTCGTTCCCAGTACTGGCCGATCGCAAACTGGCGCTTGACCGCCGTGTCCAGGTGCCGCGAACGTTTGTATTTGTTCAGCAGTTCTTCGTAACCGGTAAAGGCCTTGGGGTACTTGTCTTCCAGGAAGTAGGTTTCCGCCACCATGAAGAGGGCATCTTCTTGCAGTGGCGAATTGGGCAGGGCCGCAGCAGCTGCCTCGTAGCGGGTCCGGGCCGCAGCGTACTTTTTTTGCCGCAACGCATCTTCGGCGGCTTGAAAATGGGCACGAGCCACTTGCTCGCCTTCCTCCCCCGCCCCAAACCAGGCCCGCTTGACACCCGCCGACAAGCCGGCCCTCCCCTCGTCCGACGGCTCGGCCACCGCCGGCAGCGACGAGTCCAGCGGGCCCTTATCGCCCCGCGCCCACGGCATCGCACAGCCGCAAAGGGCCAGCAGCAAAGGGAGGAAAACCGGTCGTAGGCGTCGGGTCGCTTCCAAGGGGGACATCCTTGTCCAGAGCAAGAAAGGGGTTGGTAGTCCGCAAAAAGTCGTGGGTGGTGAACTAAAGCGGCAAAGGGAAATGTCGCCAGCCAGCGGTCATTAGGGCTTGATCGGGGGTCATGGATTTCTGGTCATGAATTTTGGTCATGGATTTTTGGTCGTGGGGGCCGGGTTATCGGACCTGCTCGTTGCTGAGCCACGGGTTCCCTCGTGGCCCAGGTAGGGGAGCATTTTCAGGAGATGGCCCACCAGATGACTGAGGTAGTAATTCATCGCGCCCCGCAACTCTCCCCCCACACCAGCCGGCAAGGGCTCGGCTTGCCAGGCGTCGTCTGCCGGATCGGCAAACCGCCGCATCGCGCTCCAGGCTTCCTTGCTAAGGGACACGACGTGCCTCTTTCCCGGCCGACACCTGCCGCACAACACACCACCGGCTAACGGTCCAAACGGAATACGTGCTGCCGGTTCGACCGGTTGGCCGCATTCCACACACCGGCTCAAACTCGGCACGTGCCCCAACAGCCGCAAAGCGGTTAACTCGAAACGAAATATCAGTGGCCTCACTTCCCGGCCCTCGGCCAACAAGACCAGGCAACGATCGGCGGCATCGAACAAGAGCGGATGAGCGTCGTAGTGGTCGGTCAGTTCCCACAAAAGTTCGGCGACATAATAGCCCGCATACAAGGGCAACAGCTCGCTTCCAGGCGGCCTAAACCTTCGCTGCAACTTGGCTTCGGTCAACAAATCCAACCCGCCGGAGGATTTGCGGAGGAACACTATGCGACAGTGAGTCAGAAGGTCAAGAGCAGAGTCGAAGGGGT
>JABAOH010159648.1_pt2 | contig 12179 bp, 11 predicted proteins | sample 7062181 | NCBI WGS metagenome assembly JABAOH01 (sample SAMN14538630, study PRJNA623070) | marine sediment metagenome | biome: marine biome [ENVO:00000428]; feature: marine pelagic biome [ENVO:01000023]; material: deep marine sediment [ENVO:00002113]; isolation source: pool of 5 deep marine... | reverse complement strand
TAGAATTGACTTTAAGTATATTGAGGATGCTTCTGATATATGCTGTATAACCTGCCGTGATTCATTATTATTTAATTTGTATTTCAGAAGCACATTTTCCAGAATTGGAACCCTGTCTACTGAATCCAGCTCGGAGAGCATCTGACACTGCTCGATTGAAATCTTATGCTCAAAAAACGCATTTTTTATCTCTTCCTCGAGCTCAGAAAGCGCTAAAAATTTGTCCAAATTTTTTCTCGAAGGAGCAATTTCAAACTTTGGAAGAATCTCCTCTATGAGCTCTTTGTCATCCAAATTGCACAAAGTCCTGTGAAGCAAAATTAACTCACCGATCTCCAGCTCAGACATTCTCTCTTTGTTATCAAGAAATATAATACCAAGGCAGTCCCTATCACTCAGCTCAGGGCCGTATACGCTGCAGATAGCTTCGGTATGATCAAGCTCTTTGCAGGACAAAAGCCTTCTCCAGCCGCAAACGATAACGTAGTTACCGCCTGCCTCCCTAAGAATCGGGGGATTCAACACCCCGACTTCAGAAATCGAGTCTTTTAGCGAGGAGACATTATGACCGATATAAAAGGTATGGTCTTCGAAATCTATGAGAGATAAATCTACAGGGACAACTTTCATCTACCTAGAAGAGCGTAACTACACCAAGAGCTGTACCCAAAACACCAAGAGGGGCAAGATCATCAAGCGTATCTATACTCTTATCAACTTTTAGGAGCGTATCTTTGGCATCCATGTAAAGAGAATCGTCATTCACAAGCTGCCCCAGGGTGCCCTGGCCTGAATTAATCTTCTCCAGTATCTCGTTGAGGTTGGTCGCAGCGCCGGTTGCCTCGTTATATAGAGTGTCATCATTCAGCAGCTTGCCTATGGTTCCGCCCGAGGCATTCAGCTTCTTAGTCAGCTGCCCTAGATTAGTTAGAGCCACTTTTGCATCCTCATAAAGGGATTCGTCATTTAAGAGCTTCCCGATGGTGCCCCTGCCTTCTTTTATGGATGTAGTAATTTCATTTACATTAGCAAACGTGCTCTCGGCCTCATTATAAAGTGAGTCGTCTTTAAAGAGTTTCCCTATTGTGCCCTTACCTTCCTTTACGTCCTCGAGCACTATATCGATATTATCAACTATATTTGTGAGCTTCTCTTTGTTTGCTCCGAACACATCGAGCCCGCCTAAAGCGCCTTCTATTGAGCCAACAGCCGAGTCTACCTTGGTGAGGATCTCGTTTATATCGGCAGGATTTTTGCTAGGCAGAACATCTCCGGACTGCGCAAGCGGACTATCGGCAGTGCCGAAGGTTAGGTTTATGTAGCTTGTACCCAAGAGGCTCGTTAAATTTATCGTAGCAAGAGAGTCTTTTCTTATCCCAACACCCTTTTTAACATTGAATTCAACCTCGATCCTTCTGTCGCTGACATTTATACCGGAGACTTTCCCTATATCATACCCTTCGAGTTTTACGGGATTTCCTTCCCGCAGCTCGCCTATCGAGTCAAAATAGGTTCTGAGTTTATATTCGTCCTTAAATAAAGATATATCGCCCACAAAATCAAATACAGCAAGTAATATTATAAGACCTACGACAAAGAAAATTCCTACTTTGACCTGAGTATTCATATTATCTCCACTCCTATATTACTCGAACTGAGGTTTTATAAAATCTACCACTGCTTTGTTTGAGGACCCTCTTATCTGCTCCGGGGTTCCAACTTCCACTATGCGCCCTTCACTAAGTATAGCTATTCGGTCCGCAACATAGAAAGCAAACTCAATATCATGCGTGACAACAATCTGTGTAATCTGCACCTGATGCTTGAGATCGCTGATTAGATCGCCCATAGTGCGCGTCATCATCGGATCCAGACCGGAGGTAGGCTCATCAAAGAGTATTAGATCGGGATTCATGACCAGGGCTCTTGCAGCCGCAACCCTTCTCTTCATACCGCCAGAGATCATAGACGGCATAACGTCCTCTTTTCCCCGAAGCCCTACAATCTCGAGCGCGCTTGAGACAACCTCAGCTAATTTTTTCTCATCCTGAAATATTTTATGCTCACGCAGGTAAAGAGCCACATTCTCGGCTACTGTAAGTGAATTAAACAGCGCCGAGGACTGAAACACCATTGCTATTACGTGGTTCTTCTTAAAGTCCGGATTATTAATATCTTTGCCCCCAACATATATGTGTCCCGAGTCGGGGCACTCAAGCCCGATGATATGGCGCATGAGAACGCTCTTGCCCGATCCGCTCTTTCCAAGAATAACAACCGTCTCGCCGGGCTGTATATCAAGATCTACTCCTCTGAGCACGTGATTGTCGCCAAAAGAGCGGTGCAAGTCTTCTATCCTAAGACCAACGGATGCGCATTTTAGGTAGTCGAGCAAAACACCGCCGGAGCCGTTGTCGTCCTCGGAATTTACGGGGCTTAATATTCCGCCGTTTATTTTATGTTCTTCTATTTTCCGTTCCATCGCTCTCTTAATTCTAATCTAAATTTAGGAATAGCAAAATCCTCGTAATATAGTAGTCCGAGATCAAAACCAGCACAAAGGACATGACCACTGCCTTTGTAACAGAGTACCCTATCTCCCTTGGGCCGCCTTTTGTCTTAAGACCTACATAACAGCAGACTATAGAGATAATTATACCGAAAAACATTGCTTTAATTAGTCCGTTTATGACAGCTACAAAATCCACAAGCTCGGAGAGATTTCTATAGTAAACATCGAGCGAGAGATGTATCTCAGGATTCACAACAGCAACTATGGCTCCTCCAAACCAGCCGATTACGTCCATGTAGATTACTAAAATAGGAAGCGCGATTACCGTTGCAATAAATCTGGGCATCACCAAAAAACGCACAGGGTTTATATCCATGGTTTTAAGAGCGTCAATCTCCTCGTACACGCTCATTGATGCAAGCTCTGCAGTCATAGCGGATCCCACTCTGCCCGCAACAAGAATTGATGCCATAATAGGCCCTATTTCCTTAACGAGCGACAGGCCCACAAGACCGCCTACGTTTTCCTCCAGACCGAACTGTGCAAGCGTAGGTCCCGCCTGCAGCGCAAGCACTCCGCCTGAGAACAGCGCAATGAGAGCGCCTACGGGAAGGGTCTGGTTGCCTATAATATAGAGCTGGTCAAAGACTTTCTCGCTGTTGCCGATTGCCGCTTTGCACCAGTAAAGCGTTTCCATGAACAGTCCAAGCAGACCGCCGGTTATTCTAAAAAAGCTCATTACGCTGTTCAAAGAAGCTGCTCCTCCATATTGTGATAAGTTGTTGGACCCATTAGGAAATATTAACAGGTATAAAGAGAAATTTTAGTATCTTTTTATTATTCTCCTTATCTTTCTTATATCCGAACAGACCGCCCAGGATATAGAATTTCCCGCTTTCATCGGTATTTTCGTATGAGATAACCGGAATAATCGGCCGCAGCTCGACCTTAACGCCCTTTTGGGTGCTCTCTGTTCTGAGTGTATTCCAGAGAAACGAAGATACATGATTTCCGTACTGATCCTTGTCCCATCTGAATATTGTCCACAGCGGCGCCCAGTTGCGCTGTCTTGGAGGATTATCCTGCAGGAATGTCTCGAGCGGGGAGATGAAATTAAAATAGGCCTTGCCGTCAGGCATTCTCCTGTAGGTAAACAGCGGCCAGAGATTAATGGCCCTTGAGTCTTTTCCGTTTTCTGTTAACGGGATATTCTGCACATCTTTATATAGGAAATACACAATTGCTTTCCGCCTGATTTCATAGTCGTCAAGGGTGTGGCGTCTCCAGCTGTACAGCGGCCAGACGGCATACCCTGATTCATAATCCTCTTCTTTCTTAACTGAAAAAAGAGGGAATATTCTATTTGTGTTCACATCGCCCCTGGAGAAGGTCACAATAGGCCACGGCATATCCCATCTCCTGAAGTTTCTATTGGTGTTTTCGATATAAGTAAAAAACGGCCAGACGTATGTTCTCTGTTCCCGGCCGGGCATATCCATGCCATAGTAAAACGGCATTAGAGCAAAGGAGCTAATCCTGTCGCCGTAGAACTCCTTTTCTCTTTTCATATAAAGAGGCCAAAGGGCAAACTGCTCATTAACTGCATTATCGGGAGCGGTCTTATATCCGTATAAGGGCCAAAATCTGCCGCCTTCAACCCCGTTGCCCGAGTATGAGCCGATGAAGGGCCACAGCAAATTGGTATTGGTGACTCCGTAATTTTTAGTCTGGAGAAACAAGGGGAATAGAAAAAAGTTGATCTCGTCCTTGCCGTATTTATTTTTCATGCTTCCAAACAGCGGGAAGAATGCAAAAAAGCTCCTCTCCGGATTCTCTGCTTTTCTTGCAAAAATTATAGGAAACAGTGTGAACTCGCGCTCCCTGAAACCGCTGTCCCGCAGATCAGACTTGTAATAAAATATATACATCAAAGCCTGCCACTTTGTGTCTCCATCAAAAGTGCGGTATGTAAAGAGCGGGTATACAAGATCAAAAGCCCCGCGGTCTCTGGCTTCATTTTTATAATTGTAGAAGATAGGACGCAGCCCGTAGCCTTCCTCAAAGGCGTCTTTATCATATGAGATAAGGGGTCCAAGCGCTTGTATTTTCTTCTCGCCCGTTTCCTCGTCCTTCTCCATGTAGAAGAGCGGACCTAAGTTAATAGTCTCCTTAGATGAGGCCGTCACAAGAGGAATGAGTACAAACAAAAGGACCAGATATGGCCTAAAGATATTGACCCGGGAAGATTTCATGACATTAAATTTAACCTAAATGGTTTTAATATCTATTACAATTTAAAATATTGGCAAATTTGTCTAAAGGTATATACGAGGAACTCTTTTTCCTATATGAGAGAGCAGCTCATACGATATGGTTCCCGCCATCTGAGCCAGATCTATGACTGAGATTTGCTCGTCACCGAAAAGCGTTACTTCATCACCGACATTTACATTCTCGATATCGCTTACATCTGCCATAATAAAGTCCATGCAGACGTCTCCCGCTACAGGTGCGAGCCGCCCGTTTATAGAGACTTTTCCCTTACTGGACAGGTTTCTTGTATAGCCGTCGGCATACCCGACAGGGATAGTGGCAATTACGGAGGGGCGCTCTGTCACAAACTTGGCGCCGTAACTTACAGGCGTTCCCTCGGGCACGCGGCTTATCTGAATTATGCGGGACTTGAGCTTCATCACAGGCCTTAGGTCCAACCCAGCGTAGTTGCCTGATCCGTAGAGCATGATGCCGGGTCTGACCATATTGAAGATACTCTCAGGATATTTTTGCAGCGCAGCAGAGTTTGCGGCATGAATGTAGGCGGGGTTAAACCCCCTCGACTTCACCAGACCGACTAGCTCGCCTAAGGACCCGATTTGATTATATGTGTTCTCGTCGGAATCGGTAAACGCCGTAGACAGATGAGTAAGAGCACCTTCCATTACCAGGTTTTTCAGCTGTGAGAGCTCGTCAATAAACTGCCTGCTGTCCTCTGGCCTTACGCCCAGCCTGGTCATGCCGGTGTCGAATTTTATATGATATCTGCACTTCTTACCGGCCCTTTCAGACTCGCTGTCCAGAGCTTTGGCAACCTCGATTGAAAATAGGAAAGGGGTAAGATCAAATTCGACCGCATCCTTTGCTTCCTCGGGCCTTATTCCCCCCAAAAGAACTATCGGCACTTCAATTCCGTACTCCCTTAACTGAAGCGCCTCTTCCACTGTCGCAACCCCGAGCATATCTGTTCCAGCTTCAACCAGGGCCTTGCTCACCTCTACCGAGCCATGGCCGTAGGCGTCCGCCTTTACTATTGAAAGCACAGACACGCTGTCTCCGACAAGCTCTCTTACTTGCCCGAAATTATGCTTAAGATTATCAAGGTTTATCTCGGCCCAGGTCCTTCTCATATGAACTACTTATATAACCCTATATTGCTGGGAGGGTCAATTTTAAAGTGCCGGCATTAAGGAGTTTGTGCGGTCTTCTGCTGGATGGGAATTATTCTGTATAATATCATTCCAAGTAAATGACAAAGATAGACATTACAAAACACAATGCTATGGCTTGGGACGAGGAGTCTATAGAGGAAAGCCCCTGGTGCACGCCGGTCTCAAAAGAGGTCATAGACGCTGCCAGAAAAGGAGATATCCAGCTTAGGCTTACCCCGAACAAGATTGTGCCCGCGGAGTGGCTGAAAAATATTCAGGGGAAAGAGGTGCTGTGCGCAGGCTCGGGAGGAGGCCAGCAGGCGCCGATAGCGGCAGCGGCGGGCGCTAATGTAATTAGTGTCGATGTATCGCAGGAGCAGCTAAATAAAGACCTTCTTGTTGCAGAGCGCGAGGGGCTTAAGCTCCTNNTTGTAAATGCGGCATCAACAGTATTTGTTCCTGATGCGGGGAAGGTATGGCGGGAATTTTACAGAGTGCTAAAGCCGGGAGGAGAGCTTTTAGCGGGGATGCTGAACCCGTCATTTTTTCTCTTTGATCACGCTGACGCCATGGATAGAGGGGTGCTGGAAGTGAAGCACAAACTCCCCTACTCTGATGTAGGTAGCCTTGATCAGAAGGAGCTCAACCGAATTATTAATGACGATGTGCCCCTTGTGTGGAGCCACTCGCTTGAGACTCTGATCGGCGGGCAGACCAAAGCAGGCTTTATAATCCTGGACCTATATGAGGACTGGTGGTCGGGAGACGACACGCTTCTCAATAATTACACACCAACATCTTTTGTCACAAGAGCAAGAAAACCCTCTTAATCATCCCCGAGCTTTGTATCCAGAAACAGCCCGCCTGCATCAAACTTGGACTCGGGCTTGCCCTTTACAAGCTCTACGTCAAATACTATAGATGTGCCGTCTACTTTTGGGTTAGACAGTATAAAAACGCTGTTGTTCTCGACCTCGTCTTTAATGATCGACAAGGTGGAATTGGGAGGTATCGAGTTGAAGTTCTGCTCCCCTTCTCCCCAGATTTCAACGAACTTCTTAATACCCATATGCCCTGATTCAACCACGGGCTTATCTGAGAAATAGATCACATTGCTCTGGCCGTTGCCAACCAGTGTAAGCTTTCCGTCTTTATATGTGCCGGAGTCAAAATTGATAACAAAAAGATAGTTAGGCCCGGACTGAGCATAACCTGCAGCGGATATGATAAAAACCAAAATTAAGCTAAATAATATTCTTTTCAAGACCGTCGCCTCCTTAGTGATAATTGATCATTATACATGAAATGAATTTATATAATTTCCTTTCTATCGCCGGCAACCGCAAGCAGAGACGCGTTTGTATGCTGAGTGATCCTTGTAATATGACGGCTAACGCGCCTAAGCCAGCGGACTGCCTCAAGATTGCTCGTCCCGACGTTTGCATCAATCTGCCCGCTTGCAATCCTCTCCATAATCTCTGCCCTAAAGGGGCTGACCTTGGCATGAATTACCTTGCCTGTGCTCTTTGCCGTTTCATAGGCCCCCGGCCAGTCATCCTTCTCTATATCCGAAAGTATTTTTCTTATCGATGAAGTCAGCAGCCTGCATTCCTCAGCCAATTCAGGGGTGTGCCTAGCAGTAATTGCTCTATCCTCGTCTTCTTCACATCTCTCATGCAGCCTTTGCAGATGGTCAAGAGTATGAATCACCTCTACAAGCCTTTTCCAGTTTGAGTCCTCAGCATTTTTAATTGTGATACTGTCCACATAGATTTGAGTGTTGGTAAGAGCGCTCCTAAGCTCATCGAGATCCACACTACTACCCGTTTCCCGATCTCCGAGTATTGCGCACACGTGCCTAAAGAGCGCTATAGCCTCGGCTTTCTCGGTATGATAAATAGCATTCAGCGCAAGCTCGGGATCCGCAAGCAGAGCATAATCGAGTCTGTCTATGTAAGGGGATTTTTTCTCCGGAATAAGCCTCTGCATAAACCTGGCGAAGTGATTTGTAAACGGAAGTATTGCTATTACACCCAGTGTATTAAAGAACGTATGGAAGCCGACAAGCGCAATCTCAGCGTTATTCTCTATAGCTCCCGGAGAGATATACTCCCACACCCTGGTATACGGGGTGAGCAGGATGAGAGCTAACGTGGCGGTGATGAGGTTATAGATAACATGAGAAAAACCCGTTCTTTTAACCCCCACGGAGCCTCCCACTGTGGCGAGAGCAGCGGTCATAGTGGTACCGATATCCATGCCTATAACCAGGGCAGCGGCCTGATTGAAATTAATCAGCCCGGCATAGAGCGCAGTTAGAGCGGCTACGACTCCCGCGCTCGAAGACTGTGTGACCGCCGTAAACACAAGTCCCAGGAACACAAGAAATAACCTGCTTGTGAGGCTGTCGGCAGGCAGGTTCTCAAAGGTAATAAAGCTGTGCATCTCGGACATAGAGGTCTGCATGTATGTTATGCCCACAAAGATCAGACCAAACCCGGCTATTGTGTAGCCGACCATTGAGAGACGGCCTTTGGTAAAAAGCCTTAGTATCGCGCCAGCGAATACCAAAGGGAGGAAAATATTCCCAAGACTGAATTTAAATCCCAAGAGCGCAATTATCCAGCCTTTTAATGTCGTGCCTATGTTGGCTCCGAATACTATTCCCAGGGCATCAGGGAAAGTAATCAGCTCAGCTCCCACAAAACCAACAGCTGCAACTGTGGTGAGGCTGGAGGACTGCAGTATAGCAGTGCTTGCAGCTCCCGTGAGGACGCCGCTTGCGGGGCTCTTAGTAAACCGCATGAGCACATTGCGCATTGCATTGCCCGCAAGAGCGCGAAGGCCTTCTGTTAAAACAATCATACCAAGCAGGAATAGTCCAATACCGCCTAAAACCTGCACGATGATAATCACTCGGTCCATAACCCACTCCACGTAGCAGATTCTTTATATAAATAGAATATATCAAGGCTTGAAAAGAAAATAGGTATAGCTGTAAAAAGGGCCCTGAGATAACTTGTCTTAGCTCAGAGCCCATAAGTATTATCAATAATGAATTTGGTTCGATTAACTAGAAAATGCTTCTGTTACTGATTAAATACAATCCTCACGTCAGGGGCAGTTGTTGTGTTGATTCTTTGAACTTGTCCGCCCAAGTCGGTAGCTTCCACGCTTACGATTACTTCATTGTTGTTATCTGTTTTAGGACTGATTGCTATTGTTTGGTCGATGGGCGTAACTGCTCTGGGCTCCTGGCTGGTTATAACTAAAACATCCGTATCACCCTCGGTAGTGAGCTCAGTTGATGCACGGAAATATCCTGAATAAGGTCCTGAAGTTATAGTGCCGTTTTGTGCTCGTATAGTTACGGTATTAACTCCGCCGACATCTCGTGCGATAACCCGGAAATTGACACTGTTATCCGGGGTTAAAAAACCAGTCTCTGTTCTCAGGCCGGTTGTTTCGTAACGCATGTAAGAATACGGACTGTTGGGATTGAATCTGGAATCGCTGGCAACAATAGATATTGTCGGCGGTGTTTTATCCTCAAACGGGGGCTTTAGACCACAAGCCGCTAGTACTATTATCAGAGAAAAAACTATACTAAACTGAATATACTTGGACATCGTATCATCCTCCATGCTATGAAAATTTATTCTATTTTAACATTGTAAAGTAAAATGAATAGAAAATCTATAAGGGCTATTTAATATTGTTATTGTTTAATTGTTGAGCAACTACCGTGCCGAAATACTCAGGCCAAATTAGAAATTTTCACCGAAGACCCTCCAAGTGCTGATTGCTGCGCAATCATAGCTACAGATCAAGAAACAGACCCTTAGCCTCTTTAGACGTCAAGTTGGAAACGGATGTAACTTTATCGCTGAATGAAGAAAGCGTCCACCACGATTCTCTCTCCGAGAGATCTATCAATACAGCATATACTTTAAATTTGAGCTTGTCCTTGTGCTCTTCGAAAGATTTGAGCCACTGATCGCTTACATTAGACTCGCCGTCAGTGATAAACACTATGTCACCGCCTGTGAATTTGGAGCTCTCAAGCAAAGAGACCGCTTTATTTAGCGGCTCTTCAAAATTTGTGCCTCCGCCCGGGAAGTATTCGGCCAGCTCCATAATTTCCGACTCCCGCATTCCCCATCCCGAAAGTCCCTCTTTGCCTATGGATTCAAATACTTTTAACGGAGTGCCTCCGGAGGAAAAAACTACGACGTTAAACTTGCGCCGCTCCCTTTTTGCTATTTCCAACAGGGTAAGGCAAACACCTTTGGACCACAGCTCCTTTGGTCCCGCCATCGAGGAGCTTCCGTCGAGACATATGACCATAGGCCCCCTGCCCCGCTCTTCTTTTAGATAGTACTGATTCAGTCTGCCCTCTACAAAACGCTTATTAAAATCGTGCTTCAGAAGCTTGTGTCTGAGTGATATGAGCTCAGTGGGAATTATCTTTCCTATATCATCTCCTGTAGCAATATCGAACACCTCAGATCCTCTCTTTGACCATACTTTACGCCTGGTGGCCAACATCTCGTCTTTGAGAGTGCCGACAAGCCGGGAAAGCTTTCTCAGCTTGTCGTTCTTATAGAGCTTGGAGGCGAGATCAAGCTTCTCCCCAACACCCTTATCCGTTCCCCCGGGCGCGCCCATGGATATATCCCAGGACTGAAGCTCATCCTCGGCATCGGAGACCATTTGATCTGTCTGCTCAAGGGACTGCTTAACCATCTTGTCCATATCGAAATCCATCTTTTCATGATTCTGCTTTTGTTCCTCGATTAGATTTTCGAGCTTGCCCTGCTCATAGTTAAGCTCGGCTTCCTTGTTCTTCTTTGCCTTTTCAAGATCTTCTCCCATCACGTCGCTTGCATCCTCCACTTCCTGCCATGTTTCCATCTCATCCTCAAGCTCGTCTACTCTATCCTCCGTCTGGTTAACTTCCCATTCCTTTAAAAGTGTTTTGTCGCCCGGGCCTTCATCGGATTTTATCCACGAGAGAACTTGTCCGCCCATATCAATTGTTGCAAGAGCTGATTCAAAACCCTCGAGCACGGTTTTTTCTCTGAGCTCATGATAATGCTTGTTCTTAAAAACCTTTGGCAAAAGCTGTCTTGCGAGAGCTGAGCCTTTTTTCGCTTTATTTTCAGGAAGGAATACAACATTGTGTTTGTAGAAAGAAGAGAAGAGATCCATAATGAGCGCATCGAAGTTGGGAAGCAGATTTTTGCCGCTTTCAATTAACAGCTGGAGCTCGTCTGATTGTGAGAGCAGGTTCTCAAACTGTTCTCTGTCAAAAGAGTCGGACTCGATATTATGAGCAGATTTCCTGTCTACCATATTAATATAAAGCTTACATATACGGATAATAGTATCAATGACCATATATCAATTTTGCGTAAGCGTGTTAGAATAAAAAACTTTTTAATCAACAAGGATTAAGAATTCAGATGAAGCTAAACCCTACAGAAGTGAGAGCCGTTGTCACTGTCGGGATGATAATGGCGATAAGGCTGCTTGGCATATTCTTAATACTGCCCGCGTTCAGCGTTTACGCGGAGAGATATCCGGGTGCGGATATCGGGCTTGCGGGTATAGCGTTTGGGATCTATGCTCTCGTTCAAAGCCTGCTTCAAGTGCCCTTTGGATGGCTGAGCGATAAGATCGGCCGAAAGCAGGCTCTTATTATCGGCCTCTCGATATTTACAATCGGAAGCCTTATCTGCGGCTTTGCCGATACGATTGAAGAGCTGATAGTTGCCCGTGTGATTCAGGGAGCGGGCGCTGTAAGCTCTGTGGCCATAGCATCTCTTGGAGACCTCACGCGTCACGGAGTGAGGGCGCAGTCATTTACAATTGTGGGCGTTACCATAGGGGGTGGTTTCCTCCTGGCAATGGTTCTCGGTCCGCTGCTTGCAGCAGAAGTTGGATTCTCAACTCTGTTTTTTATACTCGCCGCTCTCGGGGCGTTGGCTGTTGTAGTCACAATCCTGTTTTTCCCTAAGATTGAGAAAAAGGATCTTATCCATGAAGAAGCTGAGATACTGGCATACCTAAAACAGACAGAGATTAAAAAGCTGATTCTTGGCGGTGCTATACTGGCGCTCACTGTTAACATGTTCGTCTTCATCTATCCCCTAACCTGGACAGAGCTCGGGGTGGACGAGGATGATCTTTGGCTTGTATACCTCATAGCGCTTATTCCTACGGCGCTGTTCTCATACCCT
>JABAOH010030901.1_pt1 | contig 12182 bp, 9 predicted proteins | sample 7062181 | NCBI WGS metagenome assembly JABAOH01 (sample SAMN14538630, study PRJNA623070) | marine sediment metagenome | biome: marine biome [ENVO:00000428]; feature: marine pelagic biome [ENVO:01000023]; material: deep marine sediment [ENVO:00002113]; isolation source: pool of 5 deep marine... | reverse complement strand
AGCCTTCCTCTCAAATATCAGTATCTAGTTCTTATGCGAGGGCAGGAACAAAATCCGTTAGGCTATACCAGCCACCACCGACCAAAACAGATAGTGAAAGGCGGGTTATGCTTCAAGAATTGGATACCAAAGCCGAATATTATGCGAGTTTCTGGGTTTACTTTCCAGATAATCTGGCGGGGACTCAATGGAACGATCAATGGACACTTGTCGGCGCAATGGGAAAGAAATGGTTCAAAAAAGGGAGTACTACGTATGGAACTCAGTGGCAACTTTCAATCCAAGGACGCGACGGTACCGGCAAGAGACCTCTTAAAATGACTTGGTATGAACCTTTTACAGGAATTAACGACAGAGTTCGTTACCCCACGGGTTACTATCTTGAAGATTTACTTAACACTTGGACACATATTCAATTTCAAGGTAAATGGAGCAATTCTACAGCTGGTTTCTACCGTACTTGGATTAACAATGATTTAACGAACGAATTAACCGGAATCAGAACCGACCCAAGAGGCTATTCACAGTGGGACTCAACTTGTTATTTTATCAACGACGGAACTAGTGATTGGGGATATTTTGCGGTGTATAACTATCAGGACACGAACAGCCCTGAAAGTTGGTTGTATTATGACGATCTTGTATTGTCAGATACAAAAGTTCCAGAAACCTATGTTGTAGGTTATCGCTCTCTTGAGTTTGAGAGTTGGGAGGACGGTTTTGAGAGTGGTAACTTTTCGGCGTGGGACGGGACGCAAGCAAGCGATCCATACAAAGCGTGGGCAAAGATAGCTTCAACATACTCTTACAATGGAACCTATTCAGCGAACTTTACAACAGATGGTTCAGATGACAGTTATGCTAGGGCAATGCACACCATTCAACCTGTGAATGAGGTCTTTCAACGGTCCTATGTTAGGTTTGAAGACTTACCTGACACGGACAACACAAGGATCTGGGTCTTGCGTATTGCTCAAGGAGACGGGACGTGGATCGCTTCGGCTGGGGTTAATCGCTCTAATGGAAACTACTATTGGATTATAGGAGAAGCTGGTGGACGCTATAATACAACACAAGGCATCATAAACGCAGATCAATGGTATGATCTTGAGTTTCATTTCAACGCAACAATTAATGGTAGAGCAAGATTATGGGTCAATGGAGCTTTAATATCTGAAATGACAGGGGACTTTAGCAGTCTTGGAACAATACAAAGATCGTATCCTTACATTTACGTTGCTGAGGGAGCGCAAGCCTCGGCAAAAACGGTTTACCATGACAACTACAGAATTGACGACGCTAGAATCAGTAGGCGAACATCTATGAATTTTCAAGCTAGTGCTTATCTCTCAACTCGTGTTGAAGATGAGCCAGCTGGGTCTAGCCCATTACAAGATGTTAAAATTAATGGAACACGATTAACAGACGAAGCTGGTTACTATGAATGGGCAAACTTGCCTTACAACAAAATTTACACTTTCCTGGTTGAAAAACCGGCAGGTTACTATCCAGGATGGGTTTTGAATGTTGAAGGAAGCTATGGTTGGAACGGAACACACTACATTATCAGTCACAACGTAACGGAAACGCAAACTAGCCCCATAGAAATATACTTTTCTTCCACTGAAAAAGTTTTCATAAAATCTTCAACACACAAATTGGCGTCGGCAACTTACAATCTTTCTTCTCAAAATTCGCATACATTGATGCGTTTTAATATTTCCGCAGATATCGAAGTTATAAGCCGAATCGAGATTTACACAGTAGATGAAGGACACCCTCGCCCTTTCAAAATTGAAGGAGCGGCAGATTGGAACTACGATTCTGTGAACAAGATTCTGACCATTTGGATTTTGCATACAAGCGAAGAAGGAGCTCAAATCGAATGGCGAGGGGCCGCTATGGGTCAATAAGTTACGTAGATGCGAAATGACTTGAGACATCAGCCCAATTGAAAAATAAAGCGATGAAAAAAATGCGCCAGCGTCTTTTTCCGGTTTCCCCTAATTAAGGTGCCAACACTAATTCAAAGTCATCCGCACGTGCCCAAGTCGTGCTGAATCTGGATGCTACGTTCTTCTGCGTAATGACAGAGACGATGGCAATAAAGCGAGCTTCTGCTGGAACGGTGAAATTCGTCCATTTTGATTGCGTCTATGTCGTTGAATTAACTACTGTTCTTTCAAGGACTAACATACTGTGGTTGAAATCCCAGATTACTACGACTATCCTTAGTTCAGCTCCGTCAGTCTTGCCCATCCTAAGTTTGTAAGACTTGCCTCTTTCTAAAGGAGCGCAACCTGAGTAATTAGTAGGATGTTCTAAATCGAACTTTTGTCGCCATCCAGTAAACGCGCTTTGATTCAGCGTATCGTTTCTTGTTATATGAATCTCCAACGACCTATTTCCTGTGTGTGCGTCCGTAGACCATACATGTTGATCGGTCGAAATATCCGCCTCTTTCAAATACCAATAATCAGGCTCTCCGTCACCATCATTATCATCCTCAACAGAAGGATCAAAAGCATGGTTCGAATACATGTACTAGCTCTTGTTACAGCTTTGCCTGCGTTGTTGTGCGCAAGATTGTTGCCCATTCCTACAATGCTCAAGATACTAACTGCCAGTGCTGTCTATTTGGTTTTGTACTGACTGTACTTCCCTTAGGATACGTCGTAACACCGCAAGAACTCGAAAACATGGAGCAAGCCATCAACAAAATAAGACCATTGAAATCAATAGCTAGCTTGGTTCTGAAATACGAGTATGCAATAATTGGAAATATACATAATTAGAGGCTACGACTAGGTGCAAGATATAGATACTGAGTCAGCGAGGTACTGCCTTGTGTTAAGAGCTCGAATTCCTAAGATTGCCCATGTGCACGAGGGCAATCTTGCTCTATTCTTGAAGATAGCAGTTATTGTAGCTGCTTCATCGGCGGTTTTCTATCAAGACCTCGCTATATTAGCAAATGACGCTCTGCAGAACGAAATCATGAGCCATATCCTGGTCATACCTTTCCTTTTCTGCTACCTTATCTATCGCAAGAGGAAAATTCTAAGAGCCGTAATGCCGCTTGGCTCACGAAACCAGCCAAAGGTAACAAAACATGTGTCAACAGCTGTTGGAATCCTACTGTCTGCAACAGCTATACTGCTTTATTGGTACGGCTCTTACACGTTCATCCCACTGGAATACCACATTCTTGCCATACCTGTCTTCATGGCAGGACTGATTCTTGTCTTATTCAACCCTCAAACTCTGAGACAGTTAGCCTTCCCTGTAGCCTTCTTAACGTTGCTCATGCCACCACCGAATGCAGTTTTGTATGGTGTGGGCGCAACTCTTTCTGTAATAAGCGCGGAAAACTCCAACCTGATTTTAAACGCTCTAGGTGTGAATTCAACGATCTCAAGTGAATATGGCAATCCAGTAATACATATAACCAGATCAAACGGCACCACGATTCCTTTTATGGTTGACATAGCTTGCTCGGGCATCTACTCACTAATAGGCTTCATCATATTTGCGATCTTCATCGTCTACATAATCAGAGACAAACCGTGGAAAAGAGCTGTAATCTTTCCAATAGGACTCTTACTAGTTTACCTGCTAAACACAACAAGGATAACCACAATCCTACTTATTGGCTACCACTACGGCAAAGAAACAGCTCTTCAGGTTTTTCACCTTGTAGGCGGATGGGTCCTTATATTTCTTGGTACGATGCTACTCCTTACCATCACAGAGAAGATACTTAAAACTCACGTTAGCCTGAAACCCTCAGCCTTCACGCCTTGCAAGCATGAACTGGAGCAGTCTAACGACAAACGGAACTTCTGTTCTTCGTGCGGAAAGCTGCTAAAATATCCAAGGACACAACTCAAAAAACAGGATCTGGCAAAGGTCGCAACTATAGCAATTGCGGTTTCTTTACTTCTCTACATTCAAGCACCTGTATTTGCTCTCAAGAAAGGTCCCTCAAAACTCATAATATACACGCCAACCGGCGAACAAGCAACAACACAAATCCTCCCGGAAATCCAAGGTTACACGCTTAAGTTCGTTCAACGTGACGAGAACTTTGAAAAAATGGCAAAACAAGATGCCTCATTGGTCTATGCCTACATACCCAGCGACATGACAAAAGAAACTATATGGGTCACCATAGAAATAGCCTCCACAAGCGCCTCACTACACAGATGGGAACTTTGCTTCATAACCTGGCCGCAATCCCAGGGATATCAACCGAAAGTCACACAGCTAGATTTGAGAGATATACAAATACTTGAAAATCCTCCGATCTTGGCGAGATACTTCGTCTTCCGATATACTGAAGCAAACCAAACACAAGTGGTTCTTTACTGGCGCGAAAAATCATCATTCCAAATAAACGCAACAGTTCAGGAAAAACACGTAAAGATCAGCGTGATAGCATCTGCGCGAGAGCGAGCATTAGAAAGCTCAGTGGAGACAGAAAGCCTGCTAGCAACAATCGCCTCGGCAATCGCACAGCACTGGCAACCGCTAAAAACATGGATGCAAATATCAATTCTATTATCTCTAAACAGTGACAAACTAATCCTCGTCACTACTGGGTTGCTGACCATTTTAGCAGCTGCACTTGTCATTGAAAGGAGACGAGAAAAGAACGCCAACCTAAACGCTTACCAGAAACTTTCTGAATCTGTCAGACAAATCATCATCGTAATTCATCAGACGCAAGAAAAGACCGCATCCACACTGGACAAAATCGCAGTTGCTTACAGAAATACCGTGGGGAGACGAATCAGCGAAGAAAATCTCCTGAACGTGCTTGGAGAAATAGAAAAAACTGGCGTAGTTAAGGAACAAGTGATCAGTAAAGAAGATGAGCCAATACAGGTATGGAAAACGACCATGTCCTTTCCGAAAGCTCAACGATCTAGCCGAGGAGACACACCAATCTAGAAAGCTTGCACCGTAATCCTTTACTTGAGATTCAGCAATTAGCTTTGATGGGAGCACAAATTGTGAGAGCGAGAATCCTGTTTAGACCCAAAATAGTAGTAGCGTTTCTAATCGTGATCCTTCTGATGGGTAGTCTTTCAATGTTTTTCTTTGTTCGACTAGACAGTATTGTCCATGGTGACCTGTACAGGTATGATTTGCAGTTCAGTTCTGAATGGGCCATTCCTTACTGGACTTATTCGAGACTAATCCTCGATTTTCTCGGAGTTGCCATGTTAATGATAGGCATATCCATAACATTGACGGTGTTGCAGATGTTGTCTCCTAAAAATGTTTCAGCAAGACCCATCACTGGCATACTTCTCGTCATAGGAATTGCTATGCTCTCGCTTTCAATGTTTTTCTTTGTTCGACTAGACAATATTGTCCATGGTGACCTGTACAGGTATGATTTGCAGTTCAGTTCTGAATGGGCCATTCCTTACTGGACTTATTTGAGACTGATCTTTGACTTTCTTGCAGTTGCGATCGGAATAGGTGGTGTTTCGGTTATACTAATTACCATCAGCACACATACTCCAGAAAAACGAATCTTGGTCGGCACACCTCCTGACCTCCGCGCCCAGACCCCAATCAAATTGACCAAACTCATCTGCTTCCTACTGACTTCTATTGGAATCGTAGCCGTTGCCTTTTCAATAAACCTCAACTCCACAATTATCGCGCTAGTGGGGCTTGGGTTGATCTTCTGGGGCGCGATATTATTCTACGTAAGACCACAGGGTTACGTCAGAGAAGTACTACTCGACAAGACAATATTGCCAATGCTGAAGAATCTAGGTAAGCTAATAGATGAACTGGGCTACAAGAGCAAAGGAATCTACCTACCGCCTAAGTATTTTCAAGGCTTCGAGTCAAGCAAGGTATATATCAGCGCAAACGAAGACATAGAATTACCGCTTCCGGAAAAAACAATGAATGAAGAAGGTAGAATTCTTATTGAAAATCCAAATGGAGCTTTGATCACGCCGCCAGGCATAGAGCTGAAACGACTCTTCGAAAAAGCTCTGGGCACCAATTTCATAAAGGGCGATTTGCAGCTTGTGAAGGAAAAGGTGCCCAGACTTGTGGTTGAAGATCTAGAGATCGCCCAAGAAGTCGAGATGGAAATCAGTAATGACACGGTAATCGTTAGCATAAGAAATTCTATTTACCGAAACGTATGTGAAGAAGCTGCACAACTCTCGAGAGTTTATTCCTCTTTAGGCTGTCCTCTGTGTAGCGCAATAGCTTGTGCCCTAGCTGAAGCTACGGGAAGACTTGTAGTGATAGAAAAGATCCAGACAAGTAATGATGATCAAACTACTAAAATCGAATATCGTACTTTTGATCTGAGACTGGAGGCCTAGCAGAATGAGATTGCCTTTGAATTTCACGGACATTAGCCTCTTGCTGGCTTTCATCGCGATAGTATTGCTCATCACATCGGAAATGTTCTCTTTCTACTATGGCAAAATCACCGTTCAAATAAACAGGAAAAGACTCCGAAACGTTGCTCTGCTGATTTCAATCCTGTTTCTGGCAACTTTGGTGTTAAGAATAGCTAGCATGGTTCTTACTGTGTGATTTCAAGTTTGGGTATAGGCTCAATTGATCCTACTCCATTTCTATCTTTACGGCACACTATGCGTGCTCGACGTTGTTAGGTAGTACAATAATACGGTTTCAACGTGTCCGAACAATGAATACCCAAGCAGATATCTTGACAATGGAGTATACTTCTAGAGATAGATTCACTGAACATTTATTACAGGCATGAAATCCAAATAATTTGGAGGTACGCAAGGTGAGGAAAAAACGTCTCGTGGGTTCATTGCTCGTTGTGCTAGCGATTCTAATAGCTGGCATTGTAGTACTTGGACAAGTACTGCCAACTCCATCCCAGTCTTCTGGTCAAGAGGAACTACCTCTAGAAAGGTCTCCACCAGCTGAGCTTCCTTCAGAAGAAACTCCACCAAATCTTTTGGTAATACCTGAAGTTCCCATCGGTACACTGGGGGTAGTATTGACCGGCTTCCTCGCGTTGCTAATCAGTCAGATTAAACCTAGATCCAGAATGCGATAAGAATCAAGTTGTGACCTACCGAATAGATGAAAAACGAGAACGTGCTACTGTCTTTTCCTGCTTCCAGCGCGCGTTAAGGTGCTAAGACCAGTTCGAAATCGTCTGCGCGGGCCCAGGCTGTGTCAAATCCAGGTGCTATGTGGATCTGCATAATAACCGCGCCGACAGCCACAAAACGCGCTTCTTCTGGAACCGTGAAGTTCGCCCAGGTCGCTTGTGTCCACGTTGTTGAAGTGACTCCTGTCCCTTCAGAGACCAGTGGGGTTTGGTTAGAATCCCACATCACCACGACAATCCTCAGCTCAACTCCGTCAGTCTTGCCCCATGCTCGAAGTTTGTAGGACTTACCTCTCTTCAAGGGAGCATAACCCGACTTGTTAGTGGGATACTCCAAATCGAACTTCTGTCGCCATCCAGTGAACGCCAACGGACTCAGGGTATCGTTTTTTGTGATGTGCATTTCCAGTGACTTGTTCCCAGTGTGTGCATCTGTGGACCATACATGTTCGTCTGTTGGTACGTCTGCCTCTCTCAAATACCAGTAATCGGGTTGTCCATCATCATTGCTATCGTCCCCGACGGAGGGATTTCGCAGCAGGTTAACCAATTCGAAGGTTGCTTTGCAGGTCGTCGTTCCTATCTCTACTGTAACTGTTAGAGGATTTTCAAAGCTTGTGGTTATTGTGTTTCCCGCAGGTTCCCAACTTGAGAAGTTGTATCCATGATCTGCGATTGCTGTCACCATGACGACCTGGCCAACCTCGTAATCGTAGGTTCCCGGAGCAAGATCCGTGGTTCCGCCTACGCCGCTCTGGATGACAAGAGTTCCACGCGCCGGAGTGAGCTTGTTGAAATACCAGTACATGAATGCAAAGGCGGCTATAATAATACTGATTAGTATTATAGTATAGATATGCCTTCTGTTTCTATTCAACTGCATAGCTTCCTTGAAGTCTAGAGTATGAATGACTTTGACTGCAAGCAGATTAAAACCTTATGAACCTAGAGGATGGATTAGTAATTTGTGCGTGCGCGTATCAAAGGAATCTTTGTAACTTCCTTCACTCAACAGGAACGGCTTGTGCGTATTGCATAACTCTTTTTAGTAAGGGTTAGGGTAAGTTAGAACTTCCTAAACAGGCGAGAGAGAAACGGATTGAAATCTAGAAACGCGATTTTATGCCTTTGTACAATGCTCGGTCTTTTGACGCTTGGTTTGGCTCAGCTAGAGTTTGGATTTGCTGTGGATATGCCTTCACCTTCTTGGAAAACCAAAACGGGTATGCCCACCGCGAGGGGGCAAGCCGCGGTTGTAGCAAGTGACGATGGATTAATCTATGTCTTGGGCGGATTTACGGGGTCCGATCCTCCAAATGCAACAGTGGAGGCCTACGACCCCTTAACCGACATGTGGACTATGAAAGGGCCGATACCTACCGCGACGAGAGGCGCAGCCGTCGCCAACGGATTAGACGGACTGATTTACCTGATTGGCGGTGCAAATGGAACAATATACTTGCCAACGGTGCAAGCTTACAACACTACTTCACGCACGTGGTCTCAGAAAGCCGCGATCCCAACAGCAACATGGGTCGCCGGCGCTGCAACCGGCGATGACGGCAAGTTCTACGTCGTCGGCGGCGAAGCACCTGAAGATTACTACTGTAACAAAACACAAATCTATGATCCTTCAACGGATTCATGGACACAAGGAGCAGACATGCCTACGGGAAGAAGCATGTTGGGCTTAGTCAAAGGTTCTGATGGTCTACTCTACGCCATGGGCGGATACAACGGCTCTGCGCTGTCAGTCGTAGAAGCCTACAACCCATCAACCGATACGTGGATCGAAAAGGCTCCGATGCCGTCGCCAAAATTGGAGTTCGGCATAGTTCTAGGACCCGACGACAAGATCTACGTCATAGGCGGAGGAACCAGCTACTTCAGCAACGAGGGTCCATTCCTGGACACCGTTGAAGTCTACGATCCCAGAACAGACACATGGATCACACCAAGCTGGTCAGAGTCGGTCTTGCCAACAGGGAGGAAGGAGCTCGGTGCGGCTCTTGGAATCAACGGCCGAATCTATGCGATAGGTGGGACCAACGGTACATACGTTGGCACTAACGAAGAAGCTTTTGTTGTTCCCCCCGAGAACATTCCCCCAACCGCCTTCATCGACTTCATAATGCCGAACCCAGCAACTCGAGGAGAGACCATTTCCTTCTTTGGGCACGGCACCGACCGGGACGGCTCTGTCACAGCCTACCGGTGGAGGTCATCAACCGACGGAATCATAAGCAATTCGACGGCATTCGGCATGTCTACGTTGTCAGATGGAATGCACACAATCTATTTCAGCGTGAAAGACAATTCAGACGCATGGTCAGAAGAAGCCATCGCGTTTATAACCGTTAAGAATCCAGGGACCGAACTCCCTCCGCTAGAAGAAAAAATCGACTTGCTGTCAGAGCAGAATGACAACCTGACAAGAGAGGTCACGGACTTGTCCCAGCAAAACACTGATTTAACAGGGAAAGTTGACAGTTTAACCAGGAAAGCTAATCTGATGACCGGGGCACTGATTGGGACCAGCATAGTCATCATCATATTGGTTGCTCCCATCGGAGCAAGATATGTGCCCCTTGCGGCCAAACGCTTTTCCAATGCAGCAAAACGCGTAAGAAAACGCCGAAGAGCAAACACTTGACTGATGGTAGATTAGAAGAATTAGAACCTGATCCCTTCTGAGGCTTTCTTACAGTTGCGATTGCAAAAGGGACAAAAAAAAGAAGGGGGGGGTTCTAGTCTGGCCAGTAGACCGTGATCGGATCAGGCACTCCAAATGTTGGTGGGTCTTCCGAGTATTGAGGTCCATCCGGTGTGCCGACGTTGCATTTCAACACTGGGCCAGAGTTCAGCTCGTAGGTTCCAGGTGACGTGTACCTTTGCTTTCCGGCTGGATTGAAATTCGTTGCTGCGGTGAAGTACAGTCGCGCGCTTTCGCCTTCTGCTAGGTCACCAACAGTCCAAACCAGTTCGGTCGCGCCTTTCACCTTTCCGCTGTTACCGTTTCCGGTGTTTTTCCCGGGATTACGGTAATACTCCACCGATCCTTGGTCGACACTGTCAATTGAAATGATGTCCAGCTCAGCAGCGATCCTATCTTCGACCACGATATTGAACCAGTCGTCACCCAGGTACGCGCTAATTCCTATCATAAACACGAACTCGACGTATTCGCCAACCTCAACGATTCCATCGCCGTCCGCGTCGTTGATCTCTTCCACCGCTTTGTGACAGGCATAGGCAATCGACGCTTGAGTGAGGAACAGCACGCTGAGAACCAGAACAAACGCTACCAGTTTCTTTCTCATAGGAAACCCTCCATTTGAATTCACATTGAGTCTGTGAAAAGCGCTATATAAAACAGTAAGTAGGATATTTCTAGAAACTAATTACATATTTCAGAAGCTTATTTCATTACGCCCTGAACACCTGCAAGTGCGAGCGAGGGCAGAACGACAATTTGTCACAGAAGTTTGACTCGACCTAATTCCTTATAAACTTGCCCCCCCATCTTGACTGCGTCCATACCGTGCAATGGTCATTTGACAGGAGGAGATGAGTGGACGTATTCAACTCTTTTCAGGAATCTCGTCATTCCCCTGTACGACTCTGCAACTAGGAACCTTGCTCGAAAGCACATGAAAACACTGGAAAAGGCTCAATGGTTAAGGCCGAATAAACTCAAAGAGCTTCAACGTGAAAGGTTCCAGCGACTAATCCATCATGCGTATCGTACGGTTCCTTACTATCACAGAATCTTCGATGAGAGGAAGTTGAAGCCTGAGGGCGTCAAAGACGTGAACGACTTTGCAAAGTTACCCGTGCTAACTCGAAACGATGTGCGGAACAACTTGAAAGACCTGATTTCAATCGACTATCCGAGAAGGAAGATGAGACGATCAAACACGGGAGGCTCAACTGGAGAACCGCTGGTATTCTACACAACTCGGGAAAACAGGCAGTGGAGCAACGCCGCCCGATTCCTCGCCTGGCGATGGGCAGGATTCGAGGCTGGAGACAAGTACGCTCAATTATTCGGCTCGTCGGTGGACATCAAGGCTCACGCGGCTGTAAGGAAGAGGTTGGAGGGACTCGTGAAGCGGCAGCTTTCCTTCAACTCCTATCGATGGTCGGAAGCGGATATGGCGACCTTTGCGCGCGTGATTGCCAAGTCGAAGCCGCAGGTGATCTACGGCAACGCAGTTCCTGTGGCGATGATGGCCCAGTTCTTCGAAGACAGTGGTTTCCCTGGCATTCACGCCAAGTCCATCATCATTGACTCCAACCAGCTCTTCGCCAGAGAAGTCGCAACGATCGAACGAGTGTTTAACTGCGACGTTTGGTGGAACTATCACAACCGCGAGAACGGAACGTTTGCGGCTGAATGCGCCGAACATGACGGGTATCACCTGTTTACCCCCAACTTCGCCTTCGAATATCTGCGAGACGGTGACCCCGTAGCTCCAAACGAAACTGGCAATATCGTCGTCACGGACTTTCACAACTACGCCATGCCTTTCATTCGGTACGAAGTCGGGGATCTCGGAAGCTTCACCGAGGAGACCTGCCCCTGTGGCCGCAGTCTGCCCGTGATGACCCAGCTGCACGGACGACGCGCCGACATACTCATGACCGACCGCGGCAACCTGGTCATAGATCCCTTCTATCAGTTTGAGAAGTTCTTCGACGTCGCCAAAATCAAACAATATCAAGTTATCCAAAAGGATCGGACGCATACTGTCGTTCGAATCGTGCCAGAAGCAACTTATTCTGACCGCGACATCGAACGCATCCGAAACATGGTGCACTTCATCCTGGGCGACACCATGCACATCGACATCAAGATTGAGAAAACCATCGCATCGACCAAATCAGGAAAACGGAGATCTGTGATCCGAGAATTCCCAATTGACTTCAACGCCTAAACACTCCGGACCTCCGGGATGCATACACAATTTCTGTAGACTGCGACGCCAGTTTGTACCCGTGCCCAACAAACCATAAAAAGCCAACAACCCTGCAACGTTACAATGCG
>JABAOH010118040.1_pt1 | contig 12185 bp, 14 predicted proteins | sample 7062181 | NCBI WGS metagenome assembly JABAOH01 (sample SAMN14538630, study PRJNA623070) | marine sediment metagenome | biome: marine biome [ENVO:00000428]; feature: marine pelagic biome [ENVO:01000023]; material: deep marine sediment [ENVO:00002113]; isolation source: pool of 5 deep marine... | reverse complement strand
TTACCCCTTCTTCCAGCCGTACCATTTTATTATGAGTGGCGATGCCAAAGATGAACACTATGATACCAACAAACACAATTAGCCCCACCAATAAACCGCATCCCAGGGCCAATTTATATTTCATTGTGCCTGTTGCTCCTATGCCGAGATTTTCATTTTAATTGCTTCCATATGGTATTTTATACAACTAAGGTTAATATGTAAAGAAAAAATGAAGAAAAAAATAAGAATGGAAGAATGGAATGATGGAATGAGAATGGTGAGAATGGGAGAATGGTGGCAGGTAAATTATTTCTCTACTGTAGGCGCCTATTTGTAAAATATACTTGACAAATAGTTAGACTATTTGTAAAATAAAGTTATGATAAAGGAAAGATTAATTTTAAAAGAAATTGAAAAATATGTGGATTCGCCCGAAGCAATCATCCTGACAGGAATGCGAAGAACAGGGAAAACAACACTTCTTAAATATATTTATGAGAAAAACAATTCCTCTAACAAATATTGAAAACCTGGCCGGGCATTTAAAATTAAAAGATTTTTATATTGTCACCTTGAGTTATTCCGGTTTGAGTAATGTGATCTTTCCATTCTTATTATAGATTAGGGGAACCACTTTTGGATTTTTTGCCGGATTTTTGCTTGTCACCATTTTCTCACTTCGAGAATATACTATATCCGCCGCTAGAGCATACTATGTCCGCATCGAGAAGGTCCTATGTTCTCATTGAGAAGGTCCTATGTCCGTCGCTAGAAGGTGCTAGGTTCTCAACGAGAACATACTATATCCGCATTTACCAAACTGGAGATGCTGGCAGGTTTCTTTTTTTCATTTAGCCACAATTCAATGTAAGAGTCAGTTCCGATGCTGCTTAAAAGCCAATATTGGGTTTATTCAGTTTTCTACCGGAGAAAAATATTTTTCTACCGTAGAAAACTTTTTTTCTACCAGTAGATAATTTGTTATCTACCGTAATTAACTGGCTTAGATTAGACCCGGAGGTAAGAAAGGAGAAACCCCGGAATCTTATCCCAAGAAAGCAAGAACCTGATGCGCCAATATGGAGCGGAGATTGATGAATGAAAAAGTAAAAATGAAAAATGGAAAACATATCTCTTATACCAGAGACCTGGCGGGGCACCCAGCCCGGCAGTAATTGAAAAAATTTGTTGATTTTTTTCCGATAAAGCGTTAAAATACCAAGATGAATATCTCTTTACAGTTTGGAGTGAATCGATTAAAGCTTTAAAGGAGTAATTATGACTACGAAGACAGTGTCAGTAAAAGAGGCGCAAGCGCAGTTCCTTGAATTATTAGACTTAGTTTCAATGGGGAACCGGGTCGTGATTCAAAAAGATGAAGAACCCCTGGCTGAATTAGTGGGGATCAGTTCCCCCAAAAAAGGAAAACGGGTGGCTGGTTTAAATCGAGGAGCGGCCTGGGTCAGTGATGATTTTGATGCGCCACTGCCGGATGAGTTCTGGTTAGGTGAGCAGTGAAACTTTTATTGGATACTCATGTTTTTATCTGGTGGTTCAATGAACCCGAAAAACTTTCAAAAAAAGCATTGGCTGCCTGTGAAGATAACAAAAATGAACTAACCCTCAGCGTTGCCAGCATCTGGGAAATGCAAATTAAGATGCAGTTGGGAAAGCTGAGGTTAACTCAATCGATAAAAGATTTGATTTCAACACATCAGGCGACATACGACTTACAAATCTTACCTATCTTTTTAAATCACATCCTTGCATTAGATAATTTACCAGTTCATCATCGTGATCCGTTTGACAGGATATTAGTTGCCCAGGCAAGCGCTGAAAGACTGGTCATCGTCACCAAAGATCAAATTTTCAAAGAATATACGGTGCAATTGTTTTGGTAGTAGTAAACTAGGAAGGTTACCTTGTATTGAAATCCTGCCACTCTCTGGCAAAATATTTTTTATCACCGCAGAGAGCGCAGAGATCGCGGAGAAAAATTTTTATAAAAAAATAAAAACATCTCTGCGTTCTCCGCGTGCTCTGCGGTGAATAATAGCCTTTTTGGTTCCGGCTTGTTCTGGTTGTGGATAGGCAAATTTAGGCAAATTTTATACCCCGAAAACTCTGTAAACACCCCGACAAACTTTTCAAACACCCCGAAGGATTTTGAAAGGACCCCGAAAAGTTTTTTAAACACCCCGAAAACTTCTGCAAAGACCCCGAAAAGTTCTGCAAACACCCCGAAAAATTTTTCAAACACCCCGACAACTTTTTCAAACACCCCGAAAACATCTGCAAAGACCCCGAAAAGTTTCGCAGTCATCCCGAAAGATCATTGAATCACCCCATAACATTGCCTAAACACCCCGAGGGGATTCCTGTGGGGATTTGAAGATCATTGCACATCAAAAATCCACTTTGATAATGAGCGTTGTTCTCATAAAACAAGGGGCGTATGCTCTAATCCCCTATAGCACGTGTTTAAAATACTTTAATGTCAAAGCTTCTTGACAAGGGGCAGTTCCTTAGGCGCTTGCCAATTTATGCAAAAACTGACATGAGGCAATTGAGCCAATCATGAGCCAATTGAGCCAATTATGAGCCAATTAACTAGTAAGAAATTCCTTGCCCTTTTGTTCCGTACTGCTTAAAAACTTTTTTTTCTACTAATTCCCTTAGATCTCTTGTTGCAGTTGCTTTTGAGATACCAGGTAATTTATTTGCAACAATTTATTTTCTCTGCGGTGATAAAAAATATTCTGCCAGAAAATAGCAAGATTTCAGCAACAGGTAACCTTTCCTTTTTGTAAATTTTTTATGATTTTTCGGTATTTATATTACCGTCAAGGTATAATTTATATGAAATAGTATAATAAATACTATTAATCCAGTATTTTTTCTATTGGTAGTACTTTTTATATGATTTTGGTTCTTTAAATATAATGTTGGTATTTTTGTTACGATTTTAGCTTTTTGGGTACATTTGTGGATGATATGAATAATTTTTAGCAGTATAGTTGGAAAAACGCTATTGGGAAGCGGAATTGTAAGAAATAATTTACCTGGTACCATTCTCCCGCATCTGCGGGAAGATATAAATCACCTGCACAAAAAGTTCCTGGACACCAGGAAAAAGTGAAAGGCAAAAAATCTTGAAGGCTTTTTAAATTCGCCCGAAGGGCACCTTATAACTCTCCTACCGCACGGGCACTCTGAAAAAACTGATGCCCTCCGTGCGGATCTACTGAATCCTATTTTTATCTACAGGATGGACAGAAATATATTAAAACTCAAATAACATTCCATCTGTCCATCCTGAACTCCTGGTAGAAATCTATAAGAACTTTTTTTTGTCTCCGACGGCCAGAAACCTTTTTGAAAAAAGGTTTCTGGACTTCCAAAAACTTTTCATACAAGGTCAACCATCGTACCATGCTTCATAAAAGTATTTCACATCGATATCATCCTGACTTTCTGACCGTCTGTTCTCTTTCTTCTCTCCTTCTCTTCGTGGCTTCCTAATCCTTCTTAACTTCGTGACCTTCGTGTATCTTCGTGGCTAATGGCTAACATCAGAATCAATGCTTTTTTTCGATAACTCTTGACAGATCAAGCATTTTAAGGTATGTTTAGTGCTTATTAATATTTGGAGAAAAAATATGAAAGAATATTCCGGTCAGTTAATCGCTAAAGGTTTCAAATTCGCCATCATCGTCTCCAGGTTTAACCAATTCATCACCGAACACTTACTGGAAGGCGCAATCGATGCCATTGTTCGCAGTGACGGTAAAAAAGACGATATAGATGTGATACGGGTACCCGGATCGTTTGAAATTCCCCTGGTAGCCAAACGCGCCGCAAAGTCCCAAAAATACGACGCCATCATCTGCTTAGGTGCAGTGATCCGCGGCGAAACCCCTCACTTCGACTACGTGGCCAGCGAAGTAACCAAAGGGATCGCCTTACTAAACCTGGAATTTGCCTTNNCAAGCCATTGAACGGGCAGGAAATAAAATGGGAAATAAAGGCTTCGAAGCTGCCAGGTCCGCTGTCGAACTGCTGAACCTCTTTAAACAAACAAAAATGTAAAGTGTAATGGGTAATGTTCAGGATAAAATACTGCAGGGAAACCATTATGAGACTCTTATACCTGGCCGATGTCATGGGCCAGGAAGATCAACCTCCCGAAGAACTGCTCCAACACAACAGCGTGTTCTTCAGGGGCTTAAACAAAATAGAAAAAAATTTCATATTCAAAATTACTAAGAAAGTGCTGAAGGAAAAAAAAATGATCGATCAACTAATTTCCCAACACCTGATCGGATGGAAACTGGAACGGTTGATGCCTGTAGAACGAAGTCTCCTGCGCATGGGCGTCGGCGAGTCCTATTTTAACGACCAAAAAGCCATTATTATCGATGACGTGATCCGAATCGCCAAAAAATACGGCGGTGAAGATTCCTATAAAATCATTAACGCAGTCCTGGATAAGGTGATCCAATAAAAATGATAAAAAAAACAAAAATTATACTGATTCCAATTATGTTCATGCTCTCTATCTCTCCCTTACGGGAGGTGGAAAACGTAAAACTTTTCTTCCCTACACAAAAACATGATATCTTTATCAATTATTCAAACGATAATTTTTCTCAAGAATTGGTGTATCATCTTAAGAATAAGAACATAACGGCTGAAATCAAATGTTCCAATTATCTCCAACTGAACCTTAATTTTAGGGTTTTTCCCAATCATAAGTTTATCGCCAGGCAAAACCGGGATATCCGGGAAGTGATCCTGGATTTATTCGATGACAGCCAATTGATGAAAAACTATATGACTAATATTTCCTTCTACCTGAAGGGAAATATCCGTTATTCAAGGGCTAATCTGCCCCAGGATGCGGCTGCAGTGATGATAAACAAAAAAGCCACTTGTGTTGGTTTTTCTAACCTGGTAAAAGTTTTCCTGGATGCGGCGGGAATCGAAAATCGACTGGTTAAAGGATTTTATTTGAAAAAAGGGAAAAAGAATATTATGATACCGGTACCGCACCGTTGGGTGGAAATCCGCCTCCCCAATGGAATAAAATTCTTTTACGATCCCCAATACCAGAAATTTTCCGCCAATTATATCACCACCAGGGATGATGTGGATTTTAAAAAGGTCAGGAAGTTCAAAGTGACCGTGATCAAAAAATCCAAAATAATTATTAATTAGAGAGGCAAGTCATGTTAGAAGATCAATCCCATGTCCGCCTGGAAAAGTTGAAAAAACTGGAAGAATTGGGGGTTGATGTATACCCCTATGAGTTTGACAGGACCCATTATTTTACGGAGATCATCGAAGAAAATCGAGAGAGCACCAACGAGGAACTGGAAGAATTGAATAAGGTTGTGAAGATCGCAGGCCGGGTGATTGCCATCCGCAAAATGGGGAAAAGCGCATTTCTCCACCTGTTCGACGGCGAGGCAAAACTCCAGGTCTATGTGCGTAAAGATATGGTGTCCGAAAAAGATTTCCAGGTGTATAAATTATTGGATATCGGCGATATTATCGGCGTGGAAGGGAAGCTGTTCCGTACTAAAACCGGTGAATTGACCGTGCTGGTGTCAGGGTTAGCGTTTTTAACTAAATCGCTGCATCCGCTGCCGGAGAAGTGGCACGGTTTGCAGGATAAAGAACTGCGTTTCCGGCAGCGCTACCTGGACCTGATTGTCAATGAAAATACGCGGAAAATTTTTAATTTGCGTTCCCGGATTATTCAAATCATCCGTATGTTTTTTTATGACCGGGGATACCTAGAAGTGGAAACCCCTATGATGCAACCCATACCCGGCGGGGCCGTGGCAAAGCCATTCATTACCCGCCACAATGCCCTCAATATCGATCTCTACCTGAGAATCGCCCCGGAATTGTACTTAAAACGACTGCTGGTGGGGGGCATGGAAAAGGTTTTCGAGATCAATCGCAATTTCAGGAACGAAGGAATCTCTCAAAAACATAACCCGGAATTTACCATGCTGGAATTCTATGAACTCTACAAAGATTTTAATTATTATATTCAATTGACAGAAGACCTGATCCAGGAGCTAAACAAAAACTTCCTGGAGGATGACTATATCGAGTACGAAGGTAAAAAGATACACATGACACCACCCTTCAAACGAGGGAAATACATGGACTTCATTTGTGAAAAAGCGGGAATATCCCTGGATGATTTATGGAACGAGGCAAAGTTGAGAGAATTTATCCGGGAACATATCGAGACAGAAGAGGTCCCTCCTACTTATGGAAGAATGTTGGAGTTGATGTTCGATCACTATGTGGAAGAGTCCCTGCAGGAGCCTACAATTGTTACGTACTACCCTAAAGCCATTTCCCCGCTTTCCAAGCGCTCACGCCTGGATGAACGGGAAACAGAACGGTTTGAATTGTATATAGCGGGTATGGAGGTTGCCAATGGTTTTTCCGAATTAAACGACCCCCTGGACCAGAGGAACCGGTTCGAAGCCCAGTCAAAGGACCGGGAAAAAGGTGATGAAGAGGCCCATGTGATTGATGAGGATTTTTTAACAGCGCTGGAACACGGCATGGCTCCGGCTGCCGGTGAAGGAATCGGTATCGACCGACTGATTATGATCTACTCCGGTACCAATTCCATCAAAGAGGTCATATTATTCCCATTATTAAGACCAAAAGGGATTTTAGCCACAGAGGACACAGAGGCGGCTGGCGGCCGCAGCTAATGGAGAAAAGCCACGAAGGATACGAAGGAGCACGAAGAAGAAGAAAAACAGTAAGAAGTAAGAAGTAGGAAGTGGACAGTAAAGAGTAAATGGTAATGATTCTAATGGGGTACGATGATAGAAGCCACGTAACACAGGCTGACCATGTATAAAAAATTTTTGCGGGGTCCAGGGGCGGTTTTTTTAAAAAGAGCCCCTGGTCGCCGAAGGCAAGCAAAAAGGAATAAAACGTGAAATTTGAATTCTTTATAGCCAGGCGGTACCTGACAAAAGGCAGGAAAAGTTCGTTTATTTCTGTGATATCACTGGTTTCTACTATCGGTATTGCCATAGGTGTGGCAGCATTAATCATTGCTCTTGCGTTGATAAACGGGTTCCAGGGTGATATCCGGGATAAAATCCTGGGTTCCACTGCTCATATCCTGGTTAACAGTTTTATTGGTGACGGGCTGGATGGGTATGAGCCGATTATCAAGGAAATCCGGGAGCAATTTGATGAAATTACTTCAGCCAGGCCGGTGGTGTACGGCACAGTCCTGGTTAAGGGGTCTTCACGATTAGCTTCAGGAGCGATTCTAAGGGGAGTTGACCTTGAGGCTTCCGGCAGTGATGTATGGGCCAGAGGCATTGAACACGGGGTATTGCCAAAGAAAAAGAATCAACTATTGGTAGGAAGCGAGATTGCCTCTCGATTGGGAGTGCTTCCCCATGACCGCTGTATGGTGATTACACCTGAACCTACCCTCTCACCATCAGGACCTATCCCGAAAATAAAAAGACTGGAGGTTTCCGGGATTTTTAAAACCGGGCTGTACGAGTTCGATAACGGTACGGTTATTACAAACCTGGAAACCGCTCAGAAATTATTTAAATTGGGAGATAAGATCAGCTATATCCAGGTTTACCTCAAGGATTTGTTCGCGGCGGAAGCGGTTGGTGAAAAGCTGCGGGAGATGCTTCCTGTAGGTCTCCAAGTGATTACCTGGAAAGAACTAAACGCCTCATTATACTCCGCCTTGAAACTGGAAAAAACCGTTCTATTTTTTACCTTAACATTGATTATCATTGTGGCCTCCCTGAACATTATTGCCGGGTTGATCCTGTTGGTAATCCAGAAAATCCGGGATATCGGTATCCTGCTCTCTTATGGTGCCTCCCCCCGCATCATTAAACGAATCTTTTTCCTACAGGGCAGTGTGATAGGAATTATCGGCACTACTGCCGGGGTTATTATCGGGTTGTTGTTCTGCTTTTTGGGGAATAAATTCCAGTTGATACGGGTGCCTTATGATATTTACCATATGAGTCATGTTCCCTTCAAAATCGGCCTTTTTGATTTTATTGCAGTGGTCGTGGTGGCATTGATTATCAGCTTCACTGCTACATTAATTCCATCAAAAAAAGCTGCTTCCGTCAATGTCGTAGACGCTATTAAAAATGAGTAATTTTTTTGTCTCCGACGGCCAGGGGCTCTTTTTAAAAAAACCGCCCCTGGACTCCGCAAAAATTTTTTATACACGGTCAATCATCATACTATGCTTCATAATGGTATTTCCCATTGGTATCATTCTATTTCTTTTCTTCTTCTTCGTGCTCCTTCGTGTCCTTCGTGGCTAAAAAAAAGAGGTGATGAATGAGATTGGGTATCGATGTTTTTAAAGAAAACAGCGAAAAGATTTTGAAGAAACGAAATATTGTTTTAATTACCGGCAGCTCCAATATAGATTCGGATGGCATTCCTGTGTACCAGGTAGTTAAAAAAAGTGCCGGGAAACAATTAAAAGGCATATGGTCGCTTCAGCACGGCTTTTTCGTGGACAAACAAGACAATATGGTCCTCTCGGATTCCTTTCATTGGAAAGAATTTGATATAGAAATAAAAAGTCTATACGGTAACAAACTCCTGCCCGAACCTGAATGGCTAAAAGGAGTGAAAGCCCTGCTGATCGATGTATTTGATGTAGGCACCCGTGTATATACGTTTGTTAATCATGTTTTGATGATTATGAAATTCCTTTCCGGTAAAAACATCGATATTATTGTGGTGGACAGGCCCAATCCCTTGAACGGCATGGATTGCGAAGGCAATGTCATGAAAGAAGAATATTTCAGTATAGTGGGACAAATACCTGTGCCTATGCGGCATTCCCTGACAGCCGGGGAATTTCTCAGTTACGGGTTGAATCATTACGGCCTGGACCTTCAACTGGAAGTGATTATGAATAAAAACTGGAAACGGGAAGCGTTTTTTAACGGAACCTGGACCTATCCGTCGCCCAACATGCCTGGTTTCAATACCGCCCTGGTTTATCCGGGAGCGGTGATGCTGGAGGGTACCAATCTCTCTGAAGGACGCGGTACCACCCGCCCCTTTGAATTGATAGGTGCACCCTTTATCGATAACCGCCACCTGGTAAAGGAACTCCAACAGTTAAATATAAACGGCGTGATTTTTGTTCCTGATTATTTCAAACCTGAATTCTCAAAATTTGTCGGTGAAATTTGCCAGGGAATACTGGTTCACCCTGAAGACCCGGAAAAATTCCAAAGTTTCCACGTTTATTATGAAATCATTCGCCTGATTGCCCAGCATTATCCCGGTCAGTTTGAGTGGAAACAGCCCCCCTATGAATTCGAGTATGAGCGACTGCCCATCGATATGATATGTGGTTCGGATTTTATCAGGACATCTATTGAAAAGAACCTGGCATTTGATGCTATTAAACCCGCCATCGATGCGGAGATTCGAAAATACAAAGAATCGGTGGTTGATTTTTTGCTATATTAGTTAACCACGAAGCCACGAAAGACACGAAGGGTTTTTTTCTTTTTATTTTTAGCCACGAAGGACACGAAGAAACACGAAGATAAAAAGAAGCAAAGGAAAAAAAACAGTGTAAATCCGTGTTCATCTGTGGCTAAATAAATATGCTTGAAAAGAAGTTCAAAAATTGATACCATAACACCTTCAAAAAAGGAGTAAAATGAATATGAATCGTGTAATTATGTTTATTATATTTATCGCTCTTGCCTCTGCTGTTTATTTTGGTCTACATTTTTTTGTATATAAATCCCTGGTCCGTTCCCTGCTGCAGGACGCTGCCGCTTGGAAAAAGGCCATCAAGTGGTTTTTCTGGTTTTCCGGTTTGAGTTTTCCTGCGGCGATGCTGCTCAGCCGATTGCTTAAGATTTACCTGTTAAATTATTATGCGTTCGTATGGATGGGAGTAATCGCCATATCGTTTTTTATTTTCCTGTTGCAGCGGTTATTGGCGCTAATATTTTCTTCTCATGCTAAGGCTCTTGCCATTGGCGCATTAGCAGTGATCGGGATCATTTCGCTTATTTCGCTTATTAATGGGCTTCAGTTTCCGAGAGTGAAGCGCGTTACTATTCCCATGAAGAATCTGCCGCAGCAGTTGTCGGGTTTTTCTATTGTGCAGCTTTCCGATCTCCACCTGGAAGCCTATAGTTCTAAAAAACGCCTGGCGCGTATCGTGGACAAAATAAATTCCTTAAAACCTGATCTGGTAGTGATTACGGGAGACCTGATCGATGGGAATATATGCGAAGAACCCAGTTTTTGTATAAAATTAAAACGCCTGGATGCCGCCCACGGCGTATTGGCCATTACCGGTAACCATGAGTTCTATGCCGGTCTGCCTATTTTTTATGAAATGGCGAAGCAATCCAATATTAAAGTTCTCAGGAACGAAACCGTTACCATTGCCGATACATTACAAATTATCGGTATTGACGATAATGCAGGGAAGCAGTTTGGCATCAAGGGGCCGGGCCTGGATGACCTTATAAAAAAATGTAATGCCAGCAAACCTGTGATTTTGCTTTATCACCGGCCGGAAAGGTTTGACGAAGCCATTAAAAAGGGGATTGATTTACAGCTTTCCGGCCACACCCATGCCGGTCAAATCCCTCCCGCGGACATCATCGTGTGGTTTGGTTATAAATACCCCTGGGGCCTTTATAAAAAAGGAGATGCTTATATTTATACCACCAGCGGCACAGGCTTATGGGGACCGCCCATGAGATTTTTATCCAGAAACGAGATTGTTCTTCTCAAACTGGTAAAAAAGGATTAAATGTCAGCGGGCAGGCACGTAGACCTGGCCCTCCATTGATTTCTCCTCAACCTCAACCTCAACCTTTTCTTATACTGGTTGGTATCCTTGTTCTGCGAATCGTTTTACAACGGTTTTCATACGGTCTTCTAATGTCTCAAGGGCTGCTGATGCTTTTTCTGCTTCGATGATCTCGCCGGCGTCGAAGAAAATACCGCCGCAGCTTTCGCACCGGTCTACCAGGATATTGGTTTGTGAAGAGAAGGGAAGTTCTTCAAGGGTTCCTTTGCATTTGGGGCAAGCCAGGCCGGTTTTCCGGGCTTGTTCCTTCATCTCCTTGATTTCAGGGATATCTTTTGAAAGTTCGATATAATTTGCCAACTCGTCTTTATCAAACCAAATGCCGAAGCATTGGTCGCAAAAATCTACCACCACACCTTCGGAGGTGTTAAAGTTGGACAGCGTTGGTTTTTTGCATTTCGGGCAGTCAAATTTTTGTTGATTCATTCAAACCTCCTGTTTATTTAAAAGAAGTTTCATTGTCATTTAATATTCATAACACAAAGAGAAAAAGAAATCAATCGTTATTTCAACTGCGAAGTTATTCGAAGCCACACAAATGCTGCTTTACTATTTTACCTCTTGCATCTTGAAACAAAAAATTATAAAATAATACGTAAATCAAAAATGAAAGCTGTTGATAAACCAGTGTAAAACCACTTAAGGAAACAAAACAGGAGGTTGAAAATGAAAGTATTTTTTTTCATTTCTCTTATCCTTATTACATTTACCATAAACGTTTTTGGCTCCGAAATTAAACCGCTGTCTCAAATCGGCGAAGAAGATAGCAACGCCTTAGAGTTGATTAAAGGGCAGTGGGTTATTGACGATACACGTTTTATTCACCACTATACCGGTCGTTTCGCCGTCAGGATCGATGGATTAAAATACTACCTTTATAAACGGCTGCACTCAAACAGCCGTTACCCCCACGTATATACCATTATTAAATCAAAAAAAACCGGCCGGTCTTATTTTGCCCGGGGGCGTTACGAAAACGGACGATTCATTGGAACTACCTCCAGGATCGTGTTCAAAGGTAAAAACCGTTTCATTGTGTATTCCCAAAAGAATCCCAAAAAGGTATATTTTAAAGCCGCACGAGTGAGAAAGCAGTAGGTAGTAGATAGTAGGTAGTAGGTAGTGTCATCTCACGCCTCAAATGACGTGCAAAAGTATAAATCCGAAGCACGAAGCACGAAATCCGAAACAAATTCAAATGACCAAAATTCAAAATTCAAAACAAGAGCTTAAGGAGCATCAGTTCCTTTATTAGAGGTCTTTAAAGATGTTTTGGACATTTGAACATTTGAATTTC
>JABAOH010005576.1_pt3 | contig 12186 bp, 12 predicted proteins | sample 7062181 | NCBI WGS metagenome assembly JABAOH01 (sample SAMN14538630, study PRJNA623070) | marine sediment metagenome | biome: marine biome [ENVO:00000428]; feature: marine pelagic biome [ENVO:01000023]; material: deep marine sediment [ENVO:00002113]; isolation source: pool of 5 deep marine... | reverse complement strand
GAAACCCTGGAGTTTGAGATGAGGAATGCTTGGCTCGATTTCTACTCGCTGAAGGCCATATGCAAGAGATTGGGGGTTCGATGGAAGAAATTTCATCCTTTCATCTGGTTGATTAACCTGACCCTCTTCTACTATACGCGGAAAAAAATCAAGCGGATGAAACCCCCTGCCCAAGACCCACAATCGTGATTGGGTGCAATACCGATTACCTCACCAACTTCTTGTAAATCCAGCCCTCTACCCCACTTGAAAGCTTCACATTGTACCAGGAGAGCGTTTCTCCCATGACTTCCAGCTCATCTCCCCTTCTTACCTTGGCAATAACCTTGTTTGTGGTGCCCGGTCCGCTTCTGATGTTTACCACTGATCCTCTAACGGAGACAATTTGGGTCAGAGGGCCAACGGTTTCAGGAGTTGGTTCGACCTCTTGATGGGCGACTTGTGAAACGGCTTCCTCGCTTTCCGGCTCTGGTTTGAAAACTTCTTCTTGTTGCGTTTCCCCCGTGACGGGCTTATCATTTTCGCTGAATCTCTCCTTCACGCCTGCGCTGAATTTCTCAACGGCACCGCAGCCCAGGGTGAATGCAATCAAAGTTACCATGACGATCATCTTAATCTTCATCTTTCCCTCCAATTTCACTTCTCCATTCGATCCTTTTCCTTGAAGTCTCCTTGCCTCCTTATGCTTCCATAGACATCCCCCCTTTTATTGGTTTCATGCTTTCCGAAGAGGCTAGCATAATCAGTGCCAAATTGGTTAAGTTGCAAGGCCGCGAAAAACTGGGGAAATCCCAACAATCTCGCCTCGGATGGCATGGTCATTCGAGCTGGAACGAAAAAAATTACACATTGATATGAAATAATTTCACGGGTGGGGCTTCTTTTTGAGATGATCTCCCTGTATAATTTCACATCAGCTCCCTTGATCTATTGGAGGGTTAGGCCAATCCCACAACTTGAGGAAACGACCTTTGGTGATTACCAGGCAAGTCTTAAAGGGAAAAAACCATGGAAAAGAGATACGTAGTAGAGATAGGGATGGGAGTTGACCAGCATGGCCACAGGGGTGATCCCACGGATGCCGCAATAAAAGCCGTACGTAATGCCATATCCAATATTTCCCTCTGCGGCATCTCGGAGATATTAAACCTCAGTGATCCAGGGGAGATGATTGTCGATGTGTTGCTCGGTGCCCCTTTTCCCCAAAATGTGGACGAGGAGCAGGTGTTGGAGGCAATTCCTTTTGGGAGCAAGCGGTTGAGGGTGGTGGAGGGTGGTTTGATAGGTCGAGGGGTACAGCTCAAATCCCTGGGCGATGATTCCGAAGACATATTAATCGTCAATGCCGCCATCACCGTCTCATTCAACCTATGAAAGAAGGCTTTCATCCCATCGGTAGCCTCTGGGGGCCGCGATATTCCCCATTTTTTCGCGAATTTAAGAGGATATCAGCCTCGATCTTGACTCCTCATCTCCCGTCTTTCAATGGCCGAAGCGCAATGCCTAACATGGTGTGTATTTTTGGACTGATTGGGTGCTTTTCCCTTGACCCACGGAAATTCTTGATATTTAGGTATGATGAACCCACACTCTTAAACCCAAACGGATTCAGTAGGGATTCTTGGATTAGCTGCACAACGGGGGGCGGAATTGGTATAGGCCCTTTGCAATGGGGGAAGCGATCATGCTGGTTATAGATTTTCACCTCCACGTCACCACGGCGGATGAATACAACGAGTGGTTTTTGGACTGGATGGGGAGGCTCCACGGCGAACGGGGTTTGGCTCACCTCCGGACCGTTTTGGCCGCTCCGGAAAGCCTGCTCCAATTCATGGATGAACAGGGGATCGATTACGTCGTAGCCCTCGCAGAGATTAATACCATGGTCACTGGCGTTAGCATCAATGACCGGGTGGCGGAGTTCTGCCGACGGAGCGAACGGCTTATCCCCTTCGCAAATATCAACCCCTACGTCACCTTCAACCAGGTGGCGGAGTTGGAGAGATGTGTTACCAAACTGGGGGTAAAAGGCCTCAAGCTCTATCCCACCTACCAACACTTCTACCCCAACGACAATAAGCTTTTCCCCATTTATGAGAGAGCACAGGATTTCAGCATTCCGGTTATGATCCATACGGGATCATCGGTATTTCCGGGGTCCCTCATGAAGTATGGAGACCCCCTGTTCCTAGATGAGATAGCCGTCTTCTTCCCCAAATTGAAGATCATTCAGTCCCATGCTGGCAGGGGTTTTTGGTACGACAGGGCCTTCTTTCTGGCTGGTTTGCATGAGAACGTGTATATGGATATAACCGGCCTTCCTCCCCAGAACCTCCTCAAGTACTTCCCAGATTTGGAGAGGAATGCTGATAAGATTGTCTTTGGTTCGGATTGGCCGGGGATCATCGACATCAAGAGGAATGTTGCGGCTATCCTGGACCTCCCCCTCAGCAAATCCACCAAGGCCAAGATCCTCGGCGAAAATGCCGCAAGACTCCTGCGAATTAAAGGAAGCCGACGGGGTAAATAGACTCACCCACTGGGATCTTTGAAAAATGGGAAAAGGAGTTGTGGGTGTGAATTAAGATCTTTTCGACAACCATTCTTGCTGAAGCGGACATGGAAATAGTCGAAAAAATATTTTGAGCGTCGAAGAGCGACTTTTCAGCGATCTCCCAATCTGAGCTTGACAAATGATCCGAAGGTGGACATAGATAATAAGGATGCGTATATTGGGGCTAGATGTAGGAACCAAGAGGATCGGCGTTGCCATAAGCGATGAGCTGGGGTGGACGGCCCGGGGGATAAAGACCTTACATCGTGGCAGTGGCGAAAGCGATCTGAGGGAAATCCGTGATATCGCCCGGGGATACGGGGTTGAGAAAATCGTCGTGGGTCTCCCCGCAAATATGAACGGTTCCTTAGGCCCCCAGGCTGAGATAGCTCTAGGGTTTGTTCGGGAGTTAAGGCAAATTGTCGACCTCCCCATTATCACGTGGGACGAGAGGCTTTCTACCCTTGAAGCGACCAAGATGCTCATAAGGGCCAATCTTTCACGAAAAAAGAGAAAACCGAAGGTCGATATGACGGCTGCCATCATCATTTTGCAATCCTATTTGAATAGCCTATCCCGAAAAGAGAATCCATGAAAAGAATAGTTGGGATTGTCTCTCTCCTCGCCCTCTCAATGGCCATTACCCTCTTCTTTTATACAGCCATATACCTCCGCACCCCCTCTCACGTGAAAGGACTCAAGAAGACCATCCTAATTCGAAGGGGAATGACCTTTAGGGAAGTCACTCACCTCTTGGGGGAGGAGGGGATTATCAAGGGCAGTATGCGGTTTATCCTATGGGGGAGGCTATCGGGGGCTTTTCCCAGAGTAAAGGCGGGGGAGTATGAACTCAGTTCTGATATGACTCCCCTTCAAGTCCTGGACACTCTCACAAAGGGGAAGGTCAAGCAGTATATGACTCCCATCCCGGAAGGATATACCGTTTCTCAGATCGCCGAGATCCTTGAGAGCAAGGGAATCACGAATAGAGAGGCCTTCCTGGAAAAGTGTTTTTCGCCCCAATACGTCTCCTCCCTGGGAATCGAGGCCGATAGCTTGGAGGGATACCTTTTCCCCGATAGCTATCTTTTTTCAAAGGATATAGAACCGGAAAACGTCATCGAAACTATGGTGAGACGATTCCGACGGGTCTATACCTCACAATACTCGGAAAGGGCTAATGAGCTGGGGTTTTCCGACCGGGAGATACTCACCCTGGGCTCCATGATTGAGAAGGAAACAGCTATCCCACGGGAACGGTTTCTCGTCTCAGGTGTGTATCATAACCGATTGAAACGAAAAATGAGGCTCTACAGCTGTCCCACCGTCATTTACGGGATCAAGAACTTCGATGGAAACTTGACCAAGAGGGATTTGGAGCGCTATACACCATATAATACCTATCTCATCCGGGGGTTACCACCAGGCCCCATCTGCAATCCGGGTAAAGAGGCCATTGAGGCTGCCCTCTATCCCGCCACAACAGAATACCTCTATTTCGTCTCCAAAAATGACGGGTCGAACCACTTCTCATCCACCCTCGAGGAACACAATATCGCCGTTTGGAAATACCAGAAAGGAAGGCCNNGGAAATTGTATTTTTCATAAGAGAACGCCCTTGTCCCTTTGCTTCAGTACTTTTGAAGTGCCCCTTTCGGTGTCCCGGGGAATATTTACCCCTTCCTGCCTCTCAAGGGCTGGTCTTCCCCTTCCGTTGGGCTGAGCCCGTCGGTCCGAGCAGTTCGGCCTGGAGACATGTCGATGAGCTCATGTCGAGTCGCTCACTGCCGAAAGCCTCAGGGTCGAGGACTCACCACGAAGCCTGCTCCCCCCCTGGGCACCCCATTTTTCCAGCAGATTAGGCCTATAGACAACAGTGTCCTCTAGCAACCCACGAGACTTCCGAGCACAAATTCTGGAGTTTCCTCGGTTTTAATGCAAATGTTTTTAAATATTTGATTTTATAGGAAAAAGAAATTTCAGCACGTGACCCCGCTCTTTCTTCGCTTCAATACCTCCGAAGTGACCCTTTCGGGGTTCACAGGCGGGGAATATTTACCCCTTCCGGCCTCTAAAGGGCCGGCTTTCCCCTTCCTGCTCACCCTCGATGGGTACCCCCTTCTCCGGCAGATTACGCTCAGAAACAACGGAGTCCCCTAAAAAACTCCGGAAACTCCGAGCACAAATTCCCTTGACAATGCTTATCGAATGATTTTAGTGTTAAGAAATTGTGATTTTTCTCTCAAGTTCGCTTGAAGGAGAGTGATGCTATGAGGCAAAAGGTCGCCATTATCGGGGTAGGACAAAGCGCCTTCGTCCGAGGCTATGAGGGTTCGATCAGGGAGCTGGCTTTTGAGGGATACAGGGAGGCGATGGAGGATGCCGGCCTGGCCTCAAAGGACATTGATGCCTCCATTATATGCTCGGCTCCGGAATACGATAAGCAAAGGACGCCTGCGGGACTGCTGGCCGAATATCTGGGCTTAAATCCCAAGCCTACCTTTTATATCGAAAGTGTGTGTTCTTCCAGTAGTATGGGGGTTCGAGTAGCCTACTCCCTGATTAAATCCGACCTTCACGATGTAGTCCTCGTCCTCGGATTTCAGAAGATGTCGGAAATCAGTTCCGCGGATTCTCAGGAAAGGATGGGCAGAGGAGCAGACATCATGTGGGAGTCCCCTTTCGGCACCATGATGCCAGCCTACTATGCCATGCACGCCCGGGCCCACTCGGCCAAATACGGAACCACCGAGGAGGATCTCGCTTTAATTCGGGTCAAGGCGGCGAGCTACGGATCAATGAATCCAAAGGCGGTCTACCAAAAGGAGGTTACCCTGGAGCAGGTCATGGCCTCAGATGTCGTCTCCTCCCCGTTGAAACGATTCGATTGTTGTGCTAATGCCGACGGGTCCTCTTGTATCATCGTCGCCAAAGGGGAGAAAGCCGTGCGGATGGCCGAAAAGCCCGTGTGGATTCTTGGCCTGGGAGCCGCATCGGCACCCCTTAGCATGACGGGGAGGGATTCGCTTACCGGCTTGAGCGTTGCCAGGGAAGCGGCGAGAGGGGCATATGAAATGGCGGGGATTGGTCCCGGTGATATCGATGTGGCTGAGGTCCATGACTGTTTCACCTTCGCTGAGATGATGGCCTATGAAGACCTCGGATTTGCCAAGCCAGGAGAGGGAGTCAAGCTGATCAGGGAAAGGCAAACCTATGTCGGCGGAAAAATTCCCGTCAACGTAGACGGCGGCCTCTTATCCAAGGGTCACCCAATCGGGGCCACGGGGGGATCCCAGGTGAGGACCATTGTCTTGCAATTAAGAGATGAGGCCGGTCCGATGCAGGTAAAGGATGCGAGCGTCGGTTTGGTGCATAATATCGGGGGTGTGGGTATTTATGGCAATGTAACCATTTTGGGGAGAGGATAGAATGGGGTTCGAAAGATTCGGAACAGTTAGTTTTACCTCAAAGAGCAAGGTGGACCATTTCGTAGACCTATTGGATCAGGGAATGGTGTCGGGGACCCGTTGCAAAGAATGCGGCAAATCCTTTTTCCCGCCAAGGGCCGACTGTTTTAACTGCTTCTCCGCGGAAATGGAATGGTTTGAAATAACTGGAGTGGGAGACCTGATCTCCTATTCAACATTGACCTATGCACCCACTGGTTTTGAGCAGGACCTTCCTTATTCCATTGCCTTGGTCCAATTCAGCAATGACCTCAAGTTATTTGGCAGATTGAGTCGGGAGATTAAGGCAGAAGAGATAAAAATTGATATGAAGCTCAGGATAACTTCCATCAAACTCCCCAATGATCGCGTATCCTATGAGTTTAGGGAAGCCTGATTTCCCCCCATCCTTACCTTAGATTCTCAGTCGTTAAAACTCTCAAGCCCACGGCTTCTATGGGGCTGCCTTAACTTCTTCAGTGCCTTGGCTTCGATCTGCCTGATTCTTTCCCTGGTCACACCGAAGACTTTTCCGACCTCCTCCAAGGTATGATCGCTCCTCTCCCCTATACCAAACCTCATTCTCAAGATCTTTTCCTCACGGGGAGTTAAAGTGGCCAAAACCTTCTCCACCTCTTCAGTTAACCGGAGATTGATGACATCTTCTATGGGGGAATGGGCCCCCTTATCCTCGATAAAATCCCCGAATCGACTATCTTCATCTCCAACAGGGGTTTCCAGGGAGATGGGCTCCCGATACAAATGGAGGACCTTATTCACCTTCTCCATCGGCAACCCAATCTTTTCCGCGATCTCCTTAGTAGTGGGATCACGGCCCAACTCCTTGAAGAGGGATTGTGAGGTTTTGTGGATTCGATTTTCCGTCTCAATCAAATGAACGGGCAATCTTATGGTTCGCGATTTGTCCGCGAGAGCCCTGGTAATGGCCTGAGTAATCCACCACGAGGCATAGGTGCTAAATTTGTAACCCTTTCGGTAATCAAATTTCATCACCGCTCTCATCAGCCCCATATTTCCCTCCTGAATCAGATCCAGCAAGGGAAGCCCTCGATAGGTAAACTTCTTCGCGATGCTGACCACTAACCTCAAATTGGCCTGAATCATTTCGCCTGTGGCCTTCTTGAATTTCGATTCAACTGCTTTCAATTCTTTGATGCCCTTTTTCCATTGGGCCGCATCTAACCCCAAGCTTTCCAATCTCCCCGGATTTTTGGCAATCTCCTTATCCGCTTCCCACATTCTCTCTATGATCTTCTCAACGTAGGCATCTTTCAAATTGAGGCAACAGATCAAACGGTATATATTGGTTTCGTTAGCCCTCCGTATCCTCTCCAGGGTTCTCTCCTTCACCTCTCCGTGGGTACTCTTCTTCAAAAGGGCCATTTTTTGGCTCTCACGGTCTAGCGCCTCGGTTTTTTCGGTGATAGAGAGAAATCGTCTTCTTTGGAACTCCTCTTCCTCAAGGGATACCTTGCTCAGTTCCTCGCCGTCCCGGGTAATTTCCCTCATTTTCATCCGGTTCGCCTCTAAATGCCGTTTAAGCTCGAAGAGGATTTCTCGGGCAACGGCAGATTCGAGGGCCAATTTTCTTCGTTCTCTCCCCCTCTCCTCAATCCTTTTAGCAACCTCCAGTTCCCTTTTGCGGGTAAGAAGGGGAATATTCCCGATATCCCGGAGATATTTCCATATCGGGTTGTCCACCATTTTGGGGGAAGGGGAATCGGATACCTTTGATTTGCGGATCTTCTTACTTTTTTTCATATTTTGGGGAAGGCCGATCTCCCTCCCGTCAACAACATCCTCCGTGGCTTCAGCTGATGGACTCACAATGGGCTCCTGTTCCCAAGAGCACATTCTGTCCTCCTCGTCGATGTAGCGGATCCCCTCCTGCTCAATTAGTCCCTTTTCCATTGGGTGTTCTCCCACCCCATGCAAAAGACCCTTTCACTCGGTGAAAGGGTCTTATCTAAATTGAAGACTGCCGGATGAATCCCAAGGGAGGTCTTTTAAAGAGAAGGAATCCAAATATATATCCCATTGGCCGAATCGATTTTGCACCCTCTACACCGATCAACCTCGGCCAATAAACTGAAACCATTATACCCAAAAAAAGACTTTTGTCAAGGATTTTTTCGGTTTAAGTAATTAATTTTCCATATTGTTTACCCTTTTGGGGATTTGCGGAGCATCTCGCCCCGAATTGGCTGTTTCTTTAAAGCCCAATCGCCTTTCATCGGCTGGTTAAATCGAGGCTAAACACCCTCATGGAGGGCTCTTTCCAATAGAGTCGCGGAGTGAGACCGATCCGCCTAAAGGACCTATATCCACCACGAACAAGGGGTCTCCGATAGGGGAAGAAGAAGAGGTGGCTCGGACAGCTGCAATCGGAACAACCAAACCCTGGAAGGAATTTGAAGATACGGCTCAACTCGTTAGCCAACATACACTCCTTATCCGAAAGGCACTGCCCATAGACGATGGCCTCGACTTTCCCATATCGGAGAAGGTAGTCGATATGCCAGTGAAGCCGCTTTACATTCTTGAGGTGGCGATTTAACCTTGACCCCATATTCTTCCTCGCTGATCCCACGTAGCCGTAGGATCCTCCATGGAAAAATCGGTACCCCATTCCCCCAATCTGGATCCACCTCCCCTTAGCTAAACGGATCAAAAGGAGATAAACTCCGGCTATCTCACGCATCGGATTCATGGAGAATCCCGTAAGGATCCCGTCTCACGCCCCGTATTTCTTTAGTTTCAAGGCGTTGGCCAACATGAGAGGCATAATGCCAGTGGCGGGAAAGCGCCCCAGTTCCCCTGATCCGCATGACCTTTCATCGAACTTCTCTACCGCATCGGTTCTTATAAACCTGGAAAAGAGCATAATGGGATTGGGATGCCAACTATGAGATTTGAGTACCGAGGGCGTAGAGTGATCACCCGTGACCACCAACACATCCGGTTCAAGATCCAGAAGATCCGGTATGAACTCGTCCACCTCCTCGATTGCCCTCACCTTCCCATGGAAATTTCCATCTTCTCCGAACATATCGGGTTTCTTGATATGAATGTAGAAGAAATCATACTGATCCACATAATCCCTCAATGCCTTCACCTCATCTCTTATGCCATCTCCGGCCTCCAAAATATCCATACCAACTAGCCTCGCTATCCCTTTGTACATGGGATAGACGGCGATAGCAGCCGGACGAACCTGGAAGAGTTCCGTCATAGTTGGAATTTTGGGGAGTTGAGAGAAGCCCCTTAAGAGGATGGTATTGGCCGGTTCTTGCGATCTCAAGAGATGGGTTGCCTCTTTTATGAATCGATTGACGATTCTTTCGGAAAACTTGGCACTTGCAGAGGTGGCAGAAGCCGGGATGCTCAACTTTCCCTCCTTTTGGGGATCAGTGTCGGTCAATCCATCTCCTAACCCCTCACCCTTGAAGAGGACGGCAAATCGATGTTCCCTTCCAGGGCTAATGGTGACCTTCACCCCTTCTATCTCTCCAATGCCCTTCTGCAAAAGTTTGCAGAGATCTCTGTTTTTCTCGGTTGAAATCCTCCCTGCTCTCCTATCAATGATGACCCCTTTTTCATCCATGGTAGCGAAGTTTCCCCTTGCGGCCATATCTCCCTCAGTGAGATGCATTCCAATCCCTAAGGCCTCCAACACCCCGCGGCCGATCTGGTATTTAATGGGATCGTACCCAAAGAGGGCCAGATGAGAGGGACCACTTCCCGGGGTAATTCCGGGAGAGATAGGATCTGCGAGCCCACAGATCGATTGCGAGGCAAGTTTATCGAGATTGGGTATATGGCATTCCTCCAATTCGGTCTTCCCATTTAATGGAAGTCCCCCCAATCCATCGATCACAAGCATGAACATCTTAGCGGGGTTTCTTACGGAAATCGATTTCATCAATTCCTCGGAAATCATGGTTCTGCTCCCTCCTCACGGTTGCCTTCTCTGACAATGGATTCCTGTCAAGCCCCAAAAATCCCTGAAAAGATGGGAAAAGGAGCTCTGAGCGCGAATCAAGATTTTTCCGGTAACCATTCTCAGTGAAGCGAAAAGGCCGCAAATTCAATGACTAAGCCTGAAGGGCACGTTTTGGAACGAAGGAGCGGCCAGCCGCTCATTTGCAGTGAAGCGAACGTTACAATGTTCGGAAAAATATTTTGAGCGGCGAAGAGCGACTTTTTCAGAAATCTCCCTCATGTAGTTTGACAATATAAACCAATTCTGTTAGTTTTTGAATCCCCTACAGCCAAAAACACAACCTCTCCTTCTCCATGAGAGATCTTCGGTCGACGAAAGAATGAGCCGATATCAAAATCCTCGGTAAGGAGGGGGGCGGTATGTACGATGCCATAACGGATATAGACGGTATTCGGGTGGGCCATTTCTCGCATTTCGAAGCCCTAACGGGTTGTACCGTTCTCCTTTGCGAGGAAGGAGCCGTCGCAGCGGCGGATATATGGGGAGCCGCCACAGGGACTAGGCAGATTGATGCCCTGTCCCCGGGCCACCTGGTGGAGCGAATTCATGGAGTTTGCCTCGCAGGGGGAAGCGCATTCGGTTTAGATGCTGCCGGTGGAGTGATGAAATTCCTGGAGGAAAGGGGTAGAGGATTCGATGTCGGCATAACCAAGGTTCCCATTGTCCCTGCCGGCGTTATCTTTGATCTTGGGGTTGGAGATTATCGGGTACGCCCAGATGCGGAGATGGGCTATAAGGCCTGCATGAACGCTCGGGGAGATGGAGTTGAAGAGGGAAGCGTCGGGGCTGGGACCGGAGCCACAGTGGGAAAGCTTTTCGGTGTCAAATGCGGAATGAAAGGTGGAATAGGAACAGCGAGCATGAAATCGAAATCTGGGGCGACGGTGGGAGTCCTCGTCGTGGTCAACGCCTTCGGGGACATCATCGACCCCTCTAGTGGCAGGATTTTGGCGGGAGCCAGAGAATCTGAAAAGAGCATGGAGTTGGCCAATTCATCTAAACGCATGATGGAGGGAGCCATCAGGAGACAATTCGCCTTCCCCAATACCACCCTGGCAATCATCGCCACCGATGTCCACCTCAACCGCGAGGATTTGAAAAACGTAATCAGACTGACTCATAATGGGTTGGCCAAAACCATCTCTCCCCTTCATACCACCTTCGACGGAGATGTCATCTTCGCCCTCTCCCTCGGGAAAAAAGAAGCTGATGTAAACACGGTGGGCATCCTGGGTGAAGGAGCCCTCATCCATGCGATCATGCGCTCTGTACAAAGAGCGGATGGTCTTGGTTTCATCCCTGCTTTTAAGGATATTTCTCCATAGTGGAGGGATGAACCATGCACCGGGAAACAATCAACAGGGTGCTCGAGACATCCTCGCGGCGATCCCAAGGGTGGCAAAGACCTGTGGTGCCACTGCCTTTGCCGAGACCGTTAAGAGAGAAAAGGCCCGAAAGGAGTAGATGGACAGATGAAAATCGTGATCTCAGAGCTCTCATTCAATACCACTGGCCAAACCGATATCGTCGATATCACTCGTGAGGTTCAAGAGGAGGTATTGCAATCCGGGATTCAAGGTGGTAGTATAATGCTGTTTATTTCAGGATCGACGGGTGCTTTGACCACCATCGAGTATGAGTCAGGGGTGGTCAATGACCTAAAAAAGGCCATCGAGAGAATTGCACCGAGGGATATTCACTACGAGCATGATCGAAGATGGGGGGACGGAAATGGGTATTCCCATGTCAGGGCCGCTCTTTTGGGGCCCTCTTTAAGTATTCCCTTAAGGGGAGGAAGATTGCTCCTCGGCACATGGCAACAAATCGTTCTTTTGGATTTCGATAACCGACCGCGAAAGAGAAAAGTTACCGTGCAGATAATGGGAAGATGAAGGGGGTTCTTTGAAGGAAAGGAAAAAGGAGAAGGTTGAAAAGATAATCTTCGACGATAATCGTCTGGCCAATTACCTGTTCGGCGTTCAGGGAGAGCATGTTAAGCGAATTGAAAGGGCCCTCGGGGTAAAGATCACCACCAAGGCTAACACCGTCATCATTCATGGGGACGATATTGAGGTTGACCTGAGTCGAAAACTGATACAGGAGCTCTATTCGCTGTTAGAGAAGGGTTACCCCCTGTATCCCAGCGACATCGATTATTCAAT
>JABAOH010060977.1_pt1 | contig 12187 bp, 9 predicted proteins | sample 7062181 | NCBI WGS metagenome assembly JABAOH01 (sample SAMN14538630, study PRJNA623070) | marine sediment metagenome | biome: marine biome [ENVO:00000428]; feature: marine pelagic biome [ENVO:01000023]; material: deep marine sediment [ENVO:00002113]; isolation source: pool of 5 deep marine... | reverse complement strand
CTTGTCGCTTGACCCCACGCTGGATGAGACCGTAGATCGGTAGCACTTGGCAAGTAGGCGCCATTTCCGTCACGGAAAGAGCCCGGAGGGTCCGTCCTCCGGGCTCGGCGTTTGTCCGGTCTTTCCTGCGGCCATGCCCACCTGTGCAACGCCGCCGTCCTCATCCGTCTCCCCCTTAGAAGCTAGGTAGCCCGGGCGGTTCCGGGCCGCCCAGGGCTGAACGAGGGAGCGACGATCATGAGAAACGCCTGCATTACGCTGATAGCCACGCTGGGGCTCGTGCTGGCCTGCACCAGCTCCTACCGCGCGCCGGCCGACCGGGAGAAAGACGAGGTGAAGCTGCCTCCCATCACCGTGCCGGCGGCCGAGAAGTCCGCGCCGGCTAGCCAGGCGCAGCTCCGGCAGCGTGGCATGGCCGTCGTCGATGCCGTCGGCGCCGGCTACGCTTTGCCGGGCCGCTACAACCCGAACTTCAACACCGAGGCGTACGACCACATCGTCGAGAACGTCTTCCTCGGCGTGGCCACGAACCCGCTGTCCACGTTCTCGATCGATGTGGATCGCGCGTCGTACAGCAACGTGCGCCGCTTCATCAATCAGGGGCATCGGCCTCCAAAGGATGCGGTACGTATCGAGGAGCTGATCAACTACTTCACGTACGACTACCCGGATCCCAACGGCGATCACCCATTCTCGATCACGACCGAGGTCACGGACGCGCCCTGGAACCCGATCCACAAACTGGTGCGTATCGGCATCCAGGGCGAGCGAGTCGACACCCGCGACCTGCCGCCCAGCAACCTCGTCTTCCTGCTCGACGTCTCCGGTTCCATGCAGTCGCCGGACAAGCTGCCGCTGCTGAAAGCGTCGTTCCGTATGCTGGTGAACGAGCTGCGGCCCCAGGATCGGGTCGCCATCGTCGTCTACGCCGGCGCCGCGGGTCTGGTGCTGCCTTCGACGCCCGGCGATGAGAAGGGCAAGATCCTCGACGCCATCGAGGCGCTGGAGGCCGGCGGCTCCACGGCCGGCGGGGCGGGGATCGTGCTCGCCTACAAGGTGGCCCACGAGAACCACATCGACGGCGGCAACAACCGCGTCATCCTGGCCACCGACGGCGACTTCAACGTCGGCGCCTCAAGCGATGCCGAGATGGTGCGACTGATCGAGCAGAAGCGACAGCAAGGGACTTTTCTGACAGTGCTGGGGTTCGGTACGGGCAACCTGAAGGACGCGAAGATGGAGAAGCTGGCCGACCATGGGAACGGCAACTTCGCCTACATCGACAACCTGATGGAGGCACGCAAGGTGCTGGTCACAGAGATCGGTGGCACGCTGCTCACGATCGCCAAGGACGTGAAGATTCAGGTCGAATTCAATCCCACGCGGGTGCAGGCGTACCGGTTGATCGGTTACGAAAATCGCCTGCTGGCGAACGAAGACTTCAACGACGACCGGAAAGACGCAGGCGAGCTGGGCGCCGGTCACTCGGTGACGGCCCTCTATGAGGTGATCCCGGTCGGCGTTACGAGCCGCTTTGAGATCGGCGGCGTCGATCCGCTACGCTATCAGTCGCCGGGCACGCGCACGCCGACCTCAGGCTCACAGGAGTTATTGTTCGTCCGACTCCGTTACAAGCAGCCGGACGGAAACGAGAGCCGACTGATCGAGCAGCCGGTGCGCGATGTGCTCGCCGAGCCCTCCAGCGATCTGCGGTTCGCCGCAGCGGTGGCCGGGTTCGGAATGATCTTGCGCGAATCGGAGTACTGCGGAGACTGGACGTTGAGCGAAGTGGTCAGGCTGGCCCGCGGCGCGATCGGCGAGGATGCGCAAGGCTACCGGGCCGAGTTCGTCCGGCTGGTCGAGGCCGTCAATTCGATGGAGCTGCTGGCCCAGGCTAGCTACTAGCTGGGCGGTGTTGAGCGGCCGTGTTCCGATCGATGGGTACCGGGCTAGTTCGGACGTCGCTTCCAGGCTCCGGAGAGCCAGCGGCGCCAGCCGGTCTCGTCTTTGCTGGACGCCAGCTCCATCTTCTTCAGCCGATCGACCCCAGGGGGGTGGTCGGAGACGATGGCAAACAGACGGCGCTGCGTCTCGTCCTTGTAGAGGGGCGTCACTTCTTTCTTTTCGCGAAACCACATAGGCTGGACCTCGTCCTTTTTGGGAAACGCGGTCGACGGGGGCCTACCCCGATCTTGGGCTATAACCGGGATTAATACCCTAAGATAACCAAGCAGCGGCGAAGTCGAAAGGACTTCTTCCTACCGGTACATCCACCAGGAGCCGGCGAGCCCGGTGGCCCTTCGGGCTCGAAGTCAGGCTCGCGCCGTCTCGGTTCTCACCGTCGGGGCTGCCGGCCTCTCACCGTCGCTGCACGACGCGGAACGGAACCGACGCCCGCGTTCGTTCCCAACTGAGGGCGAGCGCGCCGCCCCCGGCCGTCTCTTCGACCGCGATCGTGAACCGCTCCACCGGCTCGTCCAGGGTCCGCACCTCCATCGGCAACCGGGCGACGTCCTGGGCCGAATCGTAGTCGGTGCCGGACTGCCCCGTCTGCCCGTTGACGATCAAAGTCCAGCCATCGGTCCGTGGGATCGTGAACAGGGTGTAGGTGCCCGCCGGTACCCGGGAGCCGGCGATATCGAGCATGCGGTCGGTGCTGAAATGTGTGGCCACGTTGGCGCCGGTTCGCCACACCTCGTTCCAGGGCACGAGGCCGCCGAACACCAGGCGGCCCCGCTTGGCCGGGCGGCTGTAGTCGACGGTAATGCGGGCACCACGCACCTGCGCCTGAACCGTGTCGCGGGGTGAGAGCGGGCCCATCCCGACACCCCGGGCATCCTCGTCGGCCCAGCGTTGTGCCAGGGCGTCGACATCGAGAGCGGGCACGCGCTCGATCGTCCGCCCCAGCGCGCCCGCCTGCATCCCGACGATGAGACCGGCGGCGTCGACGCGCGCTCGCCAGGTTCCCAGACCTTCGGTCTCCAAGGCGACGGAGTCGGGCCCGATCTCGCGGACCACCACCGGCGAAGGCGGTTCGCCGGGCCGGTAGACGGTGTCGCGACCGCTGCTGCGGGCCTGGCGGATAACCAGCTCCTCCAGCGAGAAGTGGTCGAACGAACTTGGGATCATCTCGGGCGTCGCCGGCATCGTGCTCGTCTCGGTCTCACCATCACGGGTCGTCTCGACCGTCGCAGCGTCACGCCCGAAAGCCATCACGGTGCGCTGTGCGGGCGGCGACTCGGCCGGCGTGCCGGCGTCCCGCACCGTGCTCTCGTAGCGCTCGATGCCGCCGTTGGCCGTGAAGGCGACGACGCTCTGCCGCACCCGGGTGCGGGGCGTGCGGATCACCGCCGTCGCTTCGTGACGGTCGCCGGATCGGGTGTAGCTTTCCACGGCCACCGTGTCGGTACCCAGCCGGACCACGAAGGCCCCCTCGACGGCCGGCTCCGATCTGCAGCCGGCGTGCAGAGCCGCAGCCAGCGTGAGCGCAATCGTAAAGGCAAAGTAGTTCGCGAACGGGCGTTTCATCCTCGACCTCCGGCACCTGGAGTATTCTGACGCAAGGCTCGGCTCACTTTGAAGACTCGGCCCTTGCATGTCAAGGTTGGCGTGCTCGGAGCCTGCAGCTAACATAGGAATGTCGCTGGATGTCCTCTTAGAGGAAGGCGTTCTGGCGCTTTGTCGGAACACACCGTCCGGCACCAGGCGGCCCCTGGGGTGTATAGACTCGTATTCCGATATCAGGGAGCCCTTCGCACCTCTTCATGCAGCCAACGGCGCGAGGGAAGGAACTATGAATAGCAGAGCGATCCATTTCGCACCGATAGCGCTTTTCGCTCTCTTCGCGGCTGGTTGTTCCACAGTCAGGTATTCGTCCGATTTCGATCCAGAGATCGCCTTCAGCGAGTACCAGACCTACGAGTGGATGGTTCTGAACGAGCGGGAGAGCGCGGAGCTCCAGCGGATCAACCCGTTCCTCGAGCGACGCCTGCAGCGCGCAGTGGAGAGCGAACTGGCGGCACGCGGATTCGTCAAGAGCGTCGGAGAACAGGCCGACGTCCTGGTGTCCGTGTTTCCGGTCGTGCTGGAGCGGCCCGAGGGCTACGCTCGCGGCCGGCGCCCCAGGTCTCGGGTCAACGTCATCGTCGGCTTTAGCCTGGGGCGGGGCTATTACCCGTACCGCTTCCCCTACGGCTACCCCTACTTCGGCTACGGGTACCGCGGCTTCAGCCCCTACTGGCTTCCTTTCGGCTACCCCTATTTCGCCTTCTGGAACCCGTACTTCGATTACCCGCGCGATCCGGGGCGGGTGGGGCGCGACGGCCTCGGCCCCGGCACTCTCGTGATCGACGTGATCGATGGAGAGTCCGGCGAGCTGGCGTGGCGCGGCTGGGCGGAGGGCGCGTTGCTGGACACCCCGTCGGCTCAGGAGCTGGACGAGTACACCGGCAAAGTCGTCGGGAAGATCTTGAAGGGATTTCCGCCGCCGAGCGAACCACGGTAGCGCCTCTCGGCGTCTCTTCACCGAGATCGTTGAGACCCGATCGCGCTTCGGCTCAGATCGTGACCTGTGTACCCAGTTCGACGACCTGGCCGGGTGGAATGCTGAAAAACGCGGTGGCGCCCGTGGCGTTGCGCGACATGAACTCGAACAGCGCCAATCGCCAGCGTGGCAGCGCCGGTCTGCGGTGTGAGATGAGCTTCTCGCGACCGAGGAAAAAGCTCGTCTCTTGAAGCTCGAACCTCAGGCCTTTCTCCCTCGCCAGCGCCAGCACGTACGGCACGTTCGGCTCCTCCATGAACCCATAGCGTGCCAGAACTCTGAAGAAGCCGCGACCGAGGTCTGTGACCTCGACCTTCTCGTCACGAGGCACGCGCGGCACCTCCTCGGTGGTGATCGTCATGAATGCGACCTGCGAGTGCAGTACCTTGTTGTGTTTGAGGTTGTGCAGCAGCGCCGGCGGCACCGATCCGGTCGATCCGGTCATGAAAACCGCCTTGCCCGGCACGCGCGTGGGTGGGTGCCCCTCGATGAGGTCAACGAACTCACGCGGCGATAATCCGCGAGCGTTCAGCCTGTCCGCCAGGATCTTCCGGCCTTTTCGCCACGTCGTGAAAAGTGTGAAGCCGATCGCCCCGATCACGAGAGGAAACCAGGCGCCGTGCAAGATCTTGCTGATGTTGGCGCCGAAGAACGCGAGGTCCACCAGCAAAAAGACGCCGACGGGCAAGGCGGCGGCGACAAGCGGCCAGCGCCAGCGGTAGCGGGCGACGGCGAAGAAGAGGATGGTTGTGACCAACATCGTGCTGGTCACCGCGACGCCGTAAGCAGCCGCCAGTTTGCTCGACGATCGAAAGCCCAGGACGAGTGCGATCGTCGCCACCATCAACAGCCTGTTCACCTCCGGAATGTAGATCTGCCCGATCTCGGTCGGCGACGTATGAATGACCCGCAGCCGGGGCAGGTAACCGAGCTGGATCGCCTGTCGGGTCAGCGAGAACGCACCCGAGATCACCGCCTGCGAGGCGATAATCGTGGCGCATGTCGCCAGGAACACGAGCGGCACCAGTGACCAGCGAGGTGCCAGCGCGTAAAAGGGGTGGTGCGCCTCCTCTGGACGTCCAAGCAACAAGGCACCCTGTCCGAAGTAGTTGCATAAGAGGGCGGGCAGGACGATGGCGAGCCAGACAAGCCGGATCGGCCGTGGCCCAAAATGACCCAGGTCGGCGTATAGCGCTTCGGTTCCCGTCACGACGAGGAAGACGGCGCCCAAGACCAGGAAGCCGATCATGCCGTTCCGAAGGAGGAACTGCGCGCCCAGCAATGGGTTGACCGCGGCGAGAACGCCGGGCGCCCGCAGGACACCACCGATCCCTAACACGGCGATCACCGACAGCCAGAGCATGGTCACCGGCCCGAAGAGGACACCGACGCCGCGCGTACCACGCCGCTGCAGCAAGAAGAGACCGACGAGGATTGCGGCCGTCGCCGGCAAGACGAACGGCTCGAACGCCGGTGTGATGATGCGGATGCCTTCTACGGCACTCAGCACGGAGATGGCCGGAGTGATCATCCCATCACCATATAGGAGGGCCGCCCCGAACAGACCCAGCGTAACCAGGAGCAGGCGCATCCGTCTGGGAATGGCGGATTGGCCGACGAGAGCGGCCAGAGCGATGATGCCGCCCTCGCCACGGTTGTCGGCACGCAGGATGAAGGTCAGGTACTTGACGGTGACGATGAGCGAGAGCGCCCAGAACATGAGCGAGAGCACGCCGAGGACATTCGCCGCCGTCGGCTCGATCCCGTACTCGCCGTGGAAGCATTCCCGGATCGCATAAAGCGGACTCGTCCCGATGTCGCCGAAAACGACGCCCAGAGCGGCGAGCGAGAGGAGAGCGAGACGGCGGCCGCGAGGCGCCGACGACGTGTTCAGGTGCTCGTTGGAGGGCGTGTTGTGCACATGACTCCCGCAGTGACTAACAGCGCACTAATCTTCGGGGCCAGCCGGGTTGGGGCAATAGGACAGGCGGGAGCCGCCGGCGCTAACCGGGCGGTGGCGCGATAGTGAGAAGCTAATCATTGGCCTTCGGACCGGCACGCTGACTGTTTCTTGGCGTGTTAACGCGGCCTGCAGCATGACGGGCTCGGCGAGGCGGAACGGCGAACGCGTGACAGTACACGTAGAAGTAGGGGCGGCTTCATGAAATACCTGACCACCGGTCTTCAACTCCTCACCCTCTTCCTACTGGCCGCGTGCCAGGAGGGTAGCGAGGTGCCCTCGAAGCGGGCCCGCGACATCGCGTCGTACGCCCGAGAGACCTACGCCGAGGCCGTCGTGGCGACGACGGCGGACCTGGTGGCCTTCCGCACGGTGCACCAGCCGGGTCTCGACAACGCCGAGAACCCCGACTTCAAGGCGATGACCGACTACCTCGAGGCCAAAGCAAACGAACTAGGCCTCGACTTCGCCGATCACGGCAACGTCGTGGTCGTCGGCCTGGGTGGCTCACCCGCACGGTTGGGTATCGTCACGCACGGCGACGTGCAGCCGGCGGACCCGTCGAAATGGGCGCGCAACCCATTCAGACTCGACAGCGTCAGCGAGCCCGGCCGTCTGCTCGGTCGCGGCGTCGAGGACGACAAAGGCCCGATCGCCACAGGGCTTTATGCGATGAACGCGGTGAAGGATCGGCGGCTCGATCTGAAGCGTCGCGTGGAATTGATCATCTCGTACACCGAAGAGTCGAACTGGGCACCGTTCCAGACCTTCCTCGCCGACAACCCGCCGCCCGACCTCAACGTGGCGATCGACGCCGAGTACCCGGTCGTGGTCGCCGAGAAGAGCTGGAACGCCGTCTTCCTCGCCGTACCGCCGGTGGCCGGCGCTCCGATTAGGGGCAACGATCGGCTGAGCGCGCTGCGGGGGGGAGCGTTCTTGTCTCAGGTGCCGGAAGATGCCGAAGCGGTCATCGCCAGCCCGACGCCCGCGCTCGAGTCCCGGTTACGAGAGGCGGCCGCTGCCGACTCGGCCGTGCGTTACGAATTCGTGTCGGGGGATGGGAGCTTGACGGTCAGGGCTCGGGGTGTGTCCGCCCACTCATCAAAGCCCGAGCAGGGGCGCAACGCCATCGCACATCTGGCCGCGCTGTTGGGATCGTTCGAATGGCCGGATGGCCAGGCCTCGCATATGGTGCGCGCAATACACGACCTCGTGGGCACCGGTATTTACGGCGAGCGATTCGGGCGCGTCGCCATGACCCATCTGTTCATGGGCCCGTTGACGCTGGCGATCACGACCCTCGGTCTCGAAGCCGACACCCTCGTCGCCGGAATCAACATTCGTAGCCCGGCCGGCCGCAGTCCCGAAGAGCTGGAGCGCTTGATTCGCGAGGCGGTCGATGACTGGAAGGGCCGGACCGGAATCGCGACGCTCGAGGTTCGTGTCGTCACCAGCGAGCCGTACTATCTACAAGACGCGCCACACATACCGGTTCTTCTCGACATCTTCGAGCATTACACCGGCATCTCCGAGCCGCAGCCGATCTCGATGGGCGGCGGCACCCACGCGCGCCTCGTCCCCAACGGCGTCAACTTCGGGCCGGCGATGCCCGGTGAAGTCTACACCGGTCATTCGGAGCACGAGTTCATCACCCGGGACCAGCTGGAGCTGAACCTCGCTATGTACACGGCTATGCTCGTCGAGCTGGCCGGCCGCTGATCGAGCGACCTGGTCGGGCTTGGGGAAAGACGGGACACTGCCGTCGCCTTTTTCCGCACCCCGGGGACCCCGCATTGCCGTTAGCGGCCAGGTCCGCTCAGAGCCTTTTGCCGCATTCGCCGCATCCGGATCTCGATTCTCTATCCAGCCCAGAGGCCTACAAACCAGCGGCACCCGCGGCGGCCCGCCAATTGCGTGGGTCACTTGTCAGTTCGGTGCAGTCGTTTCATAAACACCTGTTCACCTCAGGCGCGCGGAATCGACGCGAGACCCTGCGCACGCACGGGTACACTTGGCATGCGGCATCTTAATGGCCAGCGGTTTGAGGAACCTTGGTGCACCTGCTCCTCTCATGCCGCTTACGGTCGACGGCGACCACGATGCCACGCTGATCACGAGTGCCGGGCAGCCCAACACGCTGCTCCGAGCGGTCGAGGGCTTGCACGTGATCGCTTGAGACAGAGCCAGCCGCGTGCCGGCCGTTCTGATGATTATGGCGGAGGCGGGTGACCGTGGCGGCGTCGTGGTCGTGGGCGTGTCGAACGAGCGGGCTTGGTAGTCACCCGCGAGTCGATGCGTTGAAAGATCTTCCGGGTCCCCTCGGGGCCGGCCGCTCTCCCTTCGAGCCCCAACCCGCTGCTTTGTTGCGGCCGGCCGGCGCAAGTATCCCGTCGCTCTCATCTCCCTGGGCGAGGGGACTCCGGATGACTCAGCGGGCTAAGGAGTCGTCGCCTGCTCGGCCAGCTCGGCCAGATTGTTGGCCAGCCGCTCGAGCTGAGGTTCGAGGCGCTGGGCCTCGAACCAGATAACCCAGCGAGCGGAGAAGAAGACGCCGGCAGCCGCGGCCAGGATGGCAAAGACCCCGGCCACCGGCTCGGGTGGCGCGAGAGCGTGCAGGAACGACATCGCGACCGCGGCCGCCGTAACACCGCCGAAGGGCAATGCCGCCTTCCGCCAGCCGGCGATCTCCAAACGTTCTTCCACGCGAATCTGGGTCTGGCCGTGGCGCGGGGTGACGGTGACCACGACCTTACGGCTCTCCTCGGTCTGCGCCGCCGGGCTCCAGGTCAGCGTCCCGCCAAGCAAGGATACGTGCCCGGCCGTCTCGAGCCGCGTTTGTATCTCCTCGACCAGTCCGGCATAGGCGGACTCCGGCAACTCGCCTTCGACGGTGCGCTCGTGGATGATCCGGCTCTTACTCGCATCGAAGCCGCTGGGCGCGTAGCGCTGCGGCGCACGCGCCGCAGGCTCCGGGCGCTGCAGCTCGCGAGCGGCGCGACGGACGTGCTCTGGCGGGATCCCCACCTCGGCGGCGACCTGCTCCACCGCCCCCAGCGATAGAGCGCCCTCCCCGGTAGGTTGTTGCGCCTGTAGCTCGGCAGCCCGGCCGATCACGCGCTGGACCTCGGCGTCGCCCAGCCGCGGCGTTCGCGCTGCTGCCGCGATCAAGGCCGCCGCCAGCTCGCCGGGCGTCGCGAAACGATCGGCGGGTCGGAGCGCCAGCGCCCGGGTAAGGGCCTGCTCGATCCGGCCGGGCAGCGCGTCCAGCCGATCGCGGTGCTCTCGAGGCAGATCACTCAACCGGCCCAGCCGCACGTCCTCGCTCCCCGGCCAACAGGCTGGCGTTGCGCCGACCAGCATCTCGTAGACCACGCACCCCAGACTGTAGACGTCGGTTCGCGCGTCCAGGGCGCCGGTTCCCAGCGCCTGCTCCGGGCTCATGTAGCCCGGTGTTCCGAGGGCGACGCCGGTTCGGGTAATGCTCTTGCGGGCCGCGTCGTTGAAAGCACGGGCGATCCCGAAATCGGCCACGACGGCCAGCCCTTCCGAGAACAGGATGTTTTCGGGCTTGATGTCGCGGTGGATGACGCCCCGACCATGGGCATAGTCGAGGGCCGACGCGACCTCGCCGGTGATGCGGAGCACGTGGTCGAGGGGCAGGGGTGCATCGGGACTGAGGTAGCGTCGCAGTGAGCCGCCGGCCACGAACGGCATGACGTAGTAGAGGAGGCCGCCGGCATCGCCGGAATCGAGCAGCGGCAGGATGTGTGGATGGTTGAGGCTTGCGGTGATCTCGATCTCGCGGAGAAAGCGCTCGGAGCCGACGGCCGCAGCCAGCTCGGCGTGCAGAACCTTGACGGCCACCTCTCTCCCGTGCTTGAGATCGCGGGCTCGGTAAACGGTCGCCATGCCGCCGCGGCCGAGCACGCGGTCGAGGGCGTAGCGATCGGCCAGAGGAGCGGCGCGCGGATCGAGTGTCTCCGTCATGCGCGGGAAAGATGTTGCAGCCAAGACAGGGTCGCCAGTCGGTAAGCAGGCGGCGGGTTTGAGGATTTGTTGATGCGGCCGCCTGACCCTGAACGAGACGGCCGCGACCACGAGAAGGCGACATTATATCCGGACGGCTTGGAATCAGATGGCGATATGGAGACACCAGGTTCACCCGTTGCCGACCGATCACCGCTGGACGGCCCGGCCCGGTCACCGGATTTTCGTGGCTGACCGCGGTGCCGTGCTGTTCGAGTTCCCCAGGGCCTGGGTCGTGGCGCCCGGACCGGACCGTCTCGAGATCCTCGACCGGCCGCCGCCCGACGACCGCTGCCGGCTCGCCGCTTCTTATCTGCGACTGCCCGACGCCGACTGGAGCGGACTGCCGCTCTCGCGGCTACTGGTGGATGCGATCGCCGAGGTCGACGAAGAGATCATCGGTCGTGGCCCCGTGATCGAGATGGCCCGGGCCGGCCTCGAGCTGGCCTGGAGCGAGCTGCGCTTCGTCGATCCTGAGGAACGACGCCAGGCGCGATCGCGCCTCTGTCTGGGCCGCGGCTCCAACATCCAGAGCCTGATTACACTCGACTTCTGGCCCGCAGACGAGGCCCGCGTGGCGCCGGTGTGGGAGGCCGTGCTCGGCTCGCTGCGGCTGGGCGTGCAGCTGAACGATTTGTCAGGCCCGGTCGAGTTACCCCGTCACGAGAACTGAATCTCGGGCGCTGCCGATCATTCCGTCCGGGCGCGGTGCGCCGAGGGTTCCAGCCCGCCCACAATCTGTTATAGTGTCCCAGTTGCAATCGGCGTAGCACGGACGGTCCGCCTCGGCGCATCCAGGTAGCGGTGGCCGCCCCGACGGCTGTCCGCCGTCACGCAAGTGTGAGATGCCGGATTGGCGAGGTGACATGGCTGCACGGACGAAGCTTCTATACATAGTGCTCGGCGTCGTGTTGGGGTTCGCGGTCGGCTTTCCCGTCGGTCGTGGAGGCGCGTCCCGAGAGTCGGACGCGAGCCGCACCTTTGGCTTGGAGCTGGAGGGCCGTCCCCTTCGGGGCCCGAAGGACGCGGCGGTAACCATAATCGAGTTCACCGACTACGAGTGCCCGTTCTGCCAGCGTTACTTCGAGACCACCTATCCGGCCCTGCTCGATTGGTACGGAGAGCGGGTCAACTATACGGTTCGACATTTTCCGGTGAGCTATCAGCATCGGCGGGCGCACAAGGCGGCCCAGGCAGCCGAATGCGCCGGCGACCAGGGCAGTTTCTTCGCCTATCACGAGGTCCTGTTCAAAAACAACCGGTCGCTGGACGATCGGAGCCTGGTCGGCTACGCGGCACAGGTCGGATTGGACATCCGCAAGTTCGAGAATTGCCTCCAATCCGGTAGGAAGGCGGACGTGGTGGATGACGACGTACAGGCTGGCATGGCCCGCGGCCTCGTGGGCACGCCCAGCTTTCTGGTGAACGGCCGGATCTTGGTGGGGGCTCAGCCTCTCGAGGTTTTCCAGCGTCAGATCGATCGCGAGCTGGCAAAGGCTAAGTAGGGTCGTCTTCTACCGAAAGGGATCGGTTAATGTTCGAATCGCTCGCCCGTAACCTTCAGCCCATTACCCTCAACGCGCTCCGCGTCGTCGCCGCTTTCTTGTTTGTTCCGCACGGTGCGCAAAAGCTGTTCGGCTGGTTCCGCGACAGCCCCA
>JABAOH010021721.1_pt1 | contig 12188 bp, 8 predicted proteins | sample 7062181 | NCBI WGS metagenome assembly JABAOH01 (sample SAMN14538630, study PRJNA623070) | marine sediment metagenome | biome: marine biome [ENVO:00000428]; feature: marine pelagic biome [ENVO:01000023]; material: deep marine sediment [ENVO:00002113]; isolation source: pool of 5 deep marine... | reverse complement strand
CTGGACATGTCATCCGGAGCCCAAGGTTTGCTCGATACAGGAGATCAGGATATTCAAACAAAGGCCATCCGCTATCTCTGTGAAACAGCCGAAAAAAAGATAGCGACGCTAAATACTTATCTCCACCACAAGGATCCAGCTCTCCGCTGTACGGCCATGATCTATGCCTCGCAAGAATGGAAGACGAGTAAAGAATTCCGGAAGAACATCGATATGAAAAGCTTGGTCGTCGGGATGTTCCAAGGCCTGCGGCAAGGTACAACGGGAAAGAAAGAAAAGGAATATATCAAAAGCAACATTGCCAAGGTTTTGGGAGATGTCAACATTCCTGAGCTCTATCCTTATCTCTACCTCTTACTCAACGACGAATCTCAGAACGTTGTCAAGGAAGCAACAATAAGTGCGGGTAAAATCACATCCAAAGAGTTCTTCCCCATCCTGATAAAACACCTTATCACCAAAGAGATTCGTCCTTATTCCAGAATCGCCCTGGCTCAATATGGCGAGGAGATTATCGACACTCTCTCCTCCCGCCTGGAAAATCTGGCAGAGGACATCCGGATTCGCCTAGCGATCCCAAGAGTTCTGTCCATGATTGGTTCACAGAAATCGGTTGATCTGTTGACAAAAAATTTGGAGCAACATGATCTGCACTTGCGTTACGAAATCATGAAGGCTTTGAACAAACTTAGGGCCAGCTTTCCTCATCTTAAATTTGATAAAACCCTCATTAAAAGGAAAATCCTTAGTGAGATCGAACAACACAACCGCTTCCTCTCGATCTTAATCCGGGAGATTATTAGCCTGTCAGCCTTAAGAGCCGAAAGCCAAAAACAAGACAAGATAGAGGAGATCTTGAGGGCACGAAAGCTTCTGAATCTTGCTCTGAAAGAAAAACTCGAAGAAAGCCTGGAGAGGGTCTTTAGGCTTCTGGGATTGAAATACATGGTCAAAGATATGTACGACGCTTATCTGGGTATTCAGAGTTTCAGACCAAAGCTGAGGGCGGACGCNNCATCCCTGTCATCGAAACCTCCCCAGAGCAGATTGTCCCTAGAGAAGCCCCAAGGTTACTCGGGTTCAACATCCCCACCGAGGATGAGTGCATCGATTTTATATTAAAAGGTGATGATAATTGGTTAAAGGTATGCACCCTCTACCTTATTGCCAGCCTCAACTACAGTCGGGCTAATCCCCTCGTTAACAAGCTTGTCGATGCCCAGAATCCCATCGTGAGAGAAACGGCTCGATACTGCCTCCACCGGCTAGGATGTCCGGTGCGATTGACGATAAATCGATGAATATGATAATCTTAATAGCTATTAATTTATCACCAGACAGGAATCTTAGGTGCTGACAACCATCGAAAAAGTCATCTTCCTTCAGGACATTGACATCTTCGAGTTCACCTCAACAGAAGACCTTGGTCATATTGCTGCGATCACCGATGAAATCGAATTTAAGGCAGATGAAACAATATGTACAGAAGGTAATATTCCGGATTCGATGTACATGGTCTTCGAGGGCAAGGTCCGCCTCTCCAGGGGTGGCCAAGAATTGATGACCGCCGGACACAAAGATGCATTCAGTACCTGGGCCCTGTTCGATGAGGAGCCATTGGTCGTGACCGCAATGGCCGTTGAAGATACCCGCTTACTGCGGATTAACAAAGAAGACTTTGTCGATCTCCTGGCCGATCATGTGAAGATTACCCAAAGCATCCTGAAGACGATGGTTAAAAGGCTGCGGAGGCTGATGACCCGGGCTGGGGGATGAGGATCGCATGAGGTCAGAAACTCGGTTTCTTGTGATCACGAGACTCATGAACAGGCAAATTGTCCATCTTAGAAGTCACAGAAGCTCAGCCGAGGGTTAAATGAAGAAACCGCAAGGAGGAAACATGAATCAATCAAATCATCAGGTTATAGTCATCGTCGACGACGAAGAAATGGTACTCACAAGCTTGAATGCCTTCCTTTCCCTAGAGACCAATTATGAAATCAAATCCTTCACCTCAGCCAAAAAGGCACTGGAGTATATCAAAAAAAACAATGTGGATCTTGTTGTCTCAGATTATCTCATGCCAGAAATGGACGGAATCACATTTCTCTCAGAAGTCAGGCAGATTATCCCCGAAGTTCCGCGCATCATACTCACCGGATACGCCGACAAGGAGAACGCAATTAAAGCCATCAATCATGTCGGTCTTTTCCAGTACATCGAAAAGCCATGGAATAACGAGGACATCTTGATCGTCTTCCGCAACGGTCTGGAGAAGCATAGAATGATGAAAAAACTCGAAGAAAAAATAAGCGAAATCAACAAGGCTTATGATGAGTTGAAAAGCCTTCAAGACGAGATTGTCAGAACTTTTGTTTAGGTCAGGTTCTCAGCGCTTAATACTCTGGAGACGACCTTAATCCCGATTAACAAAGAAAACTTAACAAAAATATTTTCAAATATGCCGCTCAGAAAACAACCAGTAAAAATTTTATTTATCCCATTCTGGCTCGTGGATCAGGCCTTAAAGCCTTTTCTTTCTCTTGTCGGAGTTGCTCCTCAAGTGACATCAAAACTGGCTCGCATGCTTGTCTCTGCTGATGGAAAAAGAGGAATTCTACACTCAACCTCGGATATGACAGGTATGGGGATCAAATTTTTCTAGAAGGCCCTTGTTNNTATGGGGATCAAATTTTTCTAGAAAGACCTTTTTCATCCTGTCTCCTCCCTTGATCTCACCGCTCACTCAGATTGTCTTTAAACCATTGACATTGATTTTTTTAGATTATATAAACATGAGAGAATTCCGATGATAAAAATAAGGAATGCAGAAAATTGTCACACAAAGAAACAAACTTCTGCCACAAACCTGTTTGAAAAAGTGAGGCCTATTATGAAAATTATGAATAAATCTGGAGTATTTTTATTAATGCTTTTTGTTTTTTTTTTAACAAGCATCTCTTTTGCTTTTGCACAACAAGAAGTTGAAAAATTATTTAAGATGGATATAGAGGATTTAATGGAGGTAAAAATTGTTGTAGCCAGTCGTTCGGAAAGAAGCATTAAAGACTTACCTTCTACAGTTCATATTATTACCAGAGAAGAAATTCTTAGCAACAGCTATTCTTCCTTAGTTGATGCTTTAAAAGATATTCCAGGAGTGAAAGTTTCTCAGCCTGGAACGGGAACTCATGGAGAAAAATATTTGATACGCGGATTATGGGGAAATAATTACGCAAAAATTTTAGTTAACGGAATCCCTATCCGGCNNATCCGGCCATCAGCAGTCGATGGAATGCCAATTGGAGAGCAGATCAACATGAAAAACATTGAAAGGATAGAAGTCGTTTATGGCCCTGCGTCTGCACTTTATGGGGCTGATGCTCTGGCTGGTATCATTAACATAGTCACCTATAACCCTGAAAAAAATACGGTCTTACTTGAAACTTCAGTTGGAACTTCTAGCTATGTTAGTTCAAAGTTTTTTGTGAGTCTCATAAATAAGGATTTAGAACTTAATATTTACGGCGCTTATAATAAAAGAGATGATCTAAATATCGACAAAGATGGAGGAGCTTTCAGTCAAACGAATTTATTTGGCGACGAGGTAAAGATTGGCAAACTGCCGAGTGAGAGCAAGAATATCGGAATTGAAATACTGTTTAAGAATTTTCATTTTAGTTTTGATCATATGTATAGAAATGACCCTAGCTCTTTAGAGCAGGATTCCAGATATTATATATGGGATAATCCGGATTTGAAATATGGCGAGACAATTCAGAAGGCATCAATAAATCACAATTTAAATATAAACAAGTTTAGATTAAACAGTTTTGCCTCTCTCTTAAAGTATCGTTTGGACACAGAATCTGCTTTCGGGATGATTTTTTATCCGACGCCTCTTTATAAATTTACAGCATCTGATGACATATTGTTTGAGGAGAGTGTCATTTATGATTATAGCGAAAATTGGGAGTTTGTTGGGGGATTGAGTTTTCAATATTCGGGTGCAATGCCGAAAACTAATGATTTAGTAAAACCTTTTGATGATGATCTTTATAAGCCATTCAGCAAAGATATTCCAGAGCAAGGAATATATCAAAGTATATTGCTTGGAGATTTTGGATTTAATCCTCTGACTTACAGTAATTTCGCAGGATTTCTCCAGGCCACGTATTCAAATCAAATGTTCACTCTAATGATGGGTATCCGTTATGATAACCATTCAGAATATGAAAGTAAGACCAATCCTCGTCTAGCCGGACTTTATAACATCAATAAAAACACATCTGTACGAGCATCCTATAACCAGGCTTTCAGAGCTCCTCCACCATATAAAGTGTACAATTCGATTGCTGTTGATAATGGTGATGGGTCCATATTTTATTTGCTGATTCCAAATGAGGATTTGGAGCCAGAAAAATTTTCAGCTTTTGAGGTGGGATTAAGACACCTGTTCAATAAAAACACATCTCTAGAGTTGATTGGTTATCATAATAGGATTTCAAGCTTAATCACGAGCGGACGCAAAGAATTAGATCCTTCTCAATATCCTTATGCTGATGGAACGCATGCCAATACGGACATAAATAGTGTATCAGCCAAATCTATTCTCAATGGAGTAGATCTTATTGTTAACTTAAACAATGTCTACGAACCTATGAATGCAAACGCCAGTTTTTGCTTGAGTTATATGAACGGGAGAGAAACATTACCAAATGATGATAAAATCGATGTGTTTAGAAATACCCCAAAAATTTTATTGAAATTCAGGGTGAATGCAACTCCAATCAAAAACTTGTATGTTGGCTTTGACGGCATCTATTCCAGTGAATGGTATGCTAGAATCTATTCTAAAGCTGATTTAAATATACCGGAAAACAGATCCGATGGTTATTTCACGATGGATTTCATCGCTCATTATAAAATCCATTCAGAATACGGAGATTTCAAACTTCATTTTAAGCTTAACAATGCTTTCGACGCATCATATGGAGGCTTTAAATACAGAGATAATCCTCAATACAAAAGAAGTCTTTACTTTGGGATTGAATACAGTTTTTAGAAGATGATTTTAAAGGAACTTATGAGAAGAAATGTACAAAGATGACTTCTGCACTGGTGAAGAGAAAGCCGAAACAAGTTGCCCAGTCTTTTTAAGGTTAATCTAAGATGCAAGACTCATTCGAAAATAAATATTCAAGAAATATGAAATTGTCAAATTGGCTAAGATATTTTGTGATTCTTTGTATCGGATTTTTAATGCCCATATCTGCTTTTGCCCAACAAAGCGAATACACAATAAAGGCAGTTTTTTTAGAACACTTTACCCGTTTTATTGAATGGCCAGAATCATCCAATATCGCCGATACCTCCTATCCTTTTTTCATTGCGATCATCGGTGAAAATCCCTTTGGTTCAATCCTTGATCAAATCTATACTGAACAAAAGATAAGAAATAAAAAGGTAGAAATTCTGTACATCTCGACTCCAGATGGAATAACCGACTGCCATATCCTATTTGTTTCAAGTTCTAACAAAGAGATACTCCCTGAAATTCTTTCACGCACGAGGAATAAACCAATTCTAACCGTCAGTGATACGAAGGGATTTGCAGAGAATGGAGTTCTCATTAATTTCTATCTGGCTGGAAACAAAATAAAGTTTGAAATCAATGAAACGGCTGTTCATGAATCGGGATTAGTCATGAGTTACAGGCTTTTAAACCTGGCGAGAATTGTGAATCAAGGTATAGGGAGAGAATGAGTATACTATATAACTTGTCGATTAGAAATAAACTCATCGGGATTACTCTACTCGTTACGATACTCGCATTGGGAATTGGATTTACATTGGTTATCGTCAGTAACATAAAATCATTCAAAGAAGACATGAAGAACAACACTATCGTAACGGCTCAGGTCATCGGTGAATACTGCGTCAGCCCCCTGATTTTTGAAGACGGAGCGGGAGCTGAGCAGATACTGGCTAAATTGGCCGATGTCCCCTCAATAACAAGGGCCAAAGTCTATGATACTAATGGGGAATTGTTTGCTTCTTTTGCTAGTTCTGAAGAGCCTGCAGCACAATCACCAATCGTGCGAGAACGATCAAGCGAATTTGTGGATAATTACATGCATGTTTATGAGCCAATAATTTATAAAGATGAATATTATGGAACGATCTATCTCCAGGCATCAACTCAGTTGCTCGATACAAAAATCAGAGATTATCTACGTTACATGGCGTTACTAATGGTTGGATTAACAATAGTTTCGGTTTTCCTCGCTATCAGGCTTCAGCGAATTATTTCGAAACCGATTTTAAATCTTGCTGGGGTGGCACAACAAATAGCTGAAGAAAAGAACTATTCTATCCGGGTTCAGAAACAGGGAAATGATGAGACAGGGCTTCTCTATGATGGATTCAACAACATGCTGGATCAAATACAATACCGGGAAATAGAAAGGAACAGAGCAGAAGACGCCCTGAGGGAGAGCGAAGAAAAGTTCAGAACCCTGACCTCAAACATTCCAGGAGCAGTTTATCGATGTGCCAATGACCCTGACTGGACATTGTACTTTATCAGTGACGTCATTGAAGAGATTTCTGGGTATAAAGCGTCGGATTTCATCCAGAATAGAGTACGTTCATTAGCCAGCATCATCCTACCTGACGATAGGGAGATAGTAGAAGAGACCGTTCATAAAGCAATTTCAAAGCGTGAGCCATATTTAATTGAATATCGTATTATTTGCTCGGATGGACATATCAGATGGGTCTATGATAAAGGTCAGGGTATTTTTTCTGACGATGGGAACCTGCTCTGGCTCGATGGAGTCATTTTCGACATCACAGAGCGCAAGCTGGCAGAAGAGGAGTTGGCAAAACATCGGAATCACCTCGAGGATCTAGTAGAAACACGCACTATCGAAATAACAGAAGCCAACAAACAGCTTCAACAGGAAATCGCCGTCCGGAAAAAAGCCGAGGGAGAGCTTCGAGATAGCGAGGAAAAATTCAGAAAGATTACAACTTCAGCCCTAGATGCGATTATAATGATGGATGATAATGGTTGTATTTCCTACTGGAACGAAGCGGCAGAAGAGATATTTGGATATTCTGAAGAAGAAGCTCTAGGCAAAGAAATGCACACTTTTCTCACACCTGATAAATATCACGGTGCATATGAGGAGGGTGTTCGCGCTTTCAAGGAAACGGGCCAAGGTCCAGTAGTCGGCAAAACCTTGGAACTGACGGCTTTGAGAGGAAATGGAACCGAATTCCCCATAGAACTTTCTGTTTCAGCAGTAAAGATAAAAGGCAGATGGCATTCCATAGGTATCCTCAGAGACATTACCGAGCGTAAAAAGGCAGAGGAAGTGATTGCAACACGGCTTCGTTACGAGGAAGGGCTTGCTGCGTGCTCGCGAACCCTTTTAACCGGAACCGAGACAAAAGAGGACCTTTCTCAAGCGCTGGGTTATCTCTTAAGCGCGGCCAACGCCAGTAGAGTTTATTTCTTCGAAAACTTTGAGGATGAAGTTGATGGATTATGCATGCGTCAGACGCACGAGATTTGTGCCAAGGGGATTAAATCCCGGTCAGGCAGCACCCGGCTCCAGCATACCCCCTACAAAAAAGGATTTGATCGCTGGCGAAAACTGTTATCAAAGGGAGAGTCAATCCATGGAAAAGTAGAAACGTTTCCGATTGCAGAGCAGAAAATTTTAGAGCCTCAAGATACTCTTTCAATGCTCATCATCCCTATCACTGTCGATCAAGAATGGTATGGCTTTATCGGTTTTGATGATGTACATAAGAAAAGGGAATGGTCCGATGAGGACATCAGAAGTCTGCGTACAGCTTCTGAGATGATCGGGATCTATATTGAAACAAAAAGATTCCAGGAGGCGCTGCGAGTCAGTGAAGAAAGGTTTAGAAGTCTGGTGGAAAATGCTAATGATGTCATTTATTCATTAACTCCCAAAGGAGATATTACTTATATATCACCAAAAGCCACTGATATTATGGGTTATGATATCTCATATCTATTAGGCAAAAACATTTTTATGCTCTTGCATCCTGATGATAAAAAGTCGTCCATCGAATGGTTTCAATCCGGTCTTCAAGAAAAGAAGAGGCAGAGCAGTCTTGAATTTCGATTAATGCATAAAGATGGAAGCATCCGCTGGTTCGTTACCCAATCTTCTGTTATTCATAAGGAAGAGGGTGACATCATGGAGATTACGGGAGTTGCCCACGATTTCACTGAGGTGAAAAAAATATTGAATGATCTTGAGAAGGCAAACCAACACCTCAGAGAAACCCAAGCGCAGCTTGTGCAATCGGCAAAAATGGCATCCCTAGGAAAATTGGTAGCAGGTATTGCTCATGAGATCAATACACCTATTGGTGCTGTGAACAGCATGCAGGATACATTGTTTCGAACTCTAGAGAAACTAAAAAGCAGTATCGAAACTCAGTTTCCTAAAGAACGCAAGAATCTTTTCAAGCTAAAGACGAATCTTAAAGTTATAGATGAATCCAAAAAAATTATAAATTCTGGCACCGAGAGAGTGATTAACATTGTCAAAAGGTTGCGCAGCTTTGCCCGGCTTGACGAAGCAGAGCTTAAAACAGTGGACATCCATGAAGGCCTGGAGGATACGCTGACATTAATCCATCATGATATAAAGCATAACATCCAGGTGAAAAAAACCTATGGGGATATTCCTCCTATTGCCTGCTACCCTGGAAGACTGAATCAGGTTTTCCTCAATATCTTAGTCAATGCGAAACAGGCGATAAAAGGAAAAGGGGTCATCGAAATAACCACTTACACTAAACAGAAAANNTCATAGAAATAACCACTTACACTAAACAGAAAAAAGTATTCATAGAAATAAAAGATAACGGCGAAGGAATCGAGAAAAAGCATCTTAAAAAAGTGTTCGATCCCGGATTTACAACCAAGGGTGTCGGCGTGGGAACCGGTTTAGGTCTATCTATATGTTATCAAATTATGCAGGATCACCTTGGAGAAATTCTGGTGGAAAGCGAGGTAAACAAGGGCGCTACCTTCACCGTAGTTCTGCCGATGGATCTAGATAAAAGAATCAATCAAGATTCGGATAGACCGAAAGTTTAAATCTGCCTCCTCACCTGCCTCTCCTGTTTACAGAGGGCAATAAAGATTCTAAGGAGATGTCTGGTTGATTTGTGGCTTTTTTGAGCTTATCTCCGCCTTCTTGACCTGCTTTGTGTTTTTTTGCTCGACTTAATATCCCTTAAGGCAGAAATTTATAATCCAGGACGATGGGACAACGTGAAATTGGTGCATAAATGCTTACGCAGACATTGCAACCAAAAAGGAATTTCTTATGCCTTAGTGCTTAATGGATATCCATGCTCGCAAAGTACTCATGGGGATCGAGCTCGTCAAAAGCTATCTTTCCTTGCCTGCGTGCAGAATTGTAAAGCTTGTTGATATAGGCGCTCCATTTAACCTTAAGCTGAGGATGGTCTTGATAAGTTAAATCAATCGCATGGTCTATCTCATGCTTCAAGATCCTTGCAAACTTGGGATCTTCCAGAACACGAGCGGAGATGAATATCATCCGGTTCTGATGATTATATGCCGCTAATTGTTGATTCCATTTTCTGCTGTCATCGACCTGATCTTCTACCTCAAACCACTGTCTCTTTCCATCCTTATTGATGTCCACCCACTTGCCTGGGGTGATCTTCCCGTCGCCATCGAGATCCATCCCGAAGCCAATTTCAGTAAGCTTAGTTCCCTCTGCGCCGATAAAAAAGTGTATGCCGTGACCTTTAAAAAAAGCTAGCAGCTCTTCCGGGAATGAGGCCAATTTTTTTGCCAAACGAGATTTTTGTTCCTGAGTGGAATTTCCGATAATGAGTTGGCCAGAAAACTTGAATTGGCTCTGGAGTGTAGTTGCTTGGCCGCTGGCTGTCAGATTTAAGTGCTCGATGAATTTTTTTAGATAGCCTTCAGTCACTACCGCGGTCTCATACATAGCTAGAGGATGATATTTTATAATGTCTGGGAACTCTCCCAGCAGCGCATGGTTCATAGGAGTTATCTGGACATGTGAAAAAATATCCTGCAGACTGTGAAGGCCAATTCCTAATTCCCGTTCTGCTGTATCGTAGCAACCTTCGTCGGCCAGCTTGACCGCTCGATTAAGATGGATTTTGGCGGCTATGATACGGGTATCTTCAGTGCCTTCTGCACTCAGGTTATAATGCCTTTGAAAGTCTCCTCTCTTTTTCCTGGACCCGACTCCGGTTATTCTTGGCTTTGTTCTGTCATCGGGATCGAGATAGTGGGTTTCGTCTATATCGACATCAAAGCATTCTTTTGCGATTCTGCTGGCCTGTTCGTTGGTAAAGCCTAGCTTCAGGGCAATATCGTATGTTCCAAAATTTTCGGTGTCTTCGCGACCCGGATCAGTACTTCCTGTATGTATCCCTCTTCCCCACACATATTGAGGTATCTTTTTGCGCACAATACCGAAATAGCGCGCTTCCTTGGCAACATTTGAACGGTTCTTTTTAACAATTTCATCGACGCTGCCGTATCGGTCGAGGTTGCGTAGATCTGCCATGTCGTTCTCCTCTATCTTTTTGAATACCAATCGCGTGAACAGACGGCTGATGGCATTAATGAGCCTGGGAGAGATGAGGCTTAGGAATAACAAGAATCTGTGGACGATAGGAACCACTTTCTTGGGTAACGGGAAATAGCGAGAATCAGGGCTATAATCTTTGGCCAGGCGAAACGCTTTAAGCATCTCGATGTCAGATCTTCCTGCAGTTAAAGAGTCTGCAAGACCGAGCTCGGCCAGAAAGCCATTCGGGTCGAAATTTTCAATCGGCTTACCTCCGAGCGTATTTTTATATTTTTCGAGAAATTGTGGATTGTAGTCTGGCTTCCATTTGCCAGAGGCATAGAGATCATCTCGAACCGATAGGTAACGATCGATCGCCTCTTCAAGCTTCCCCTTTTTCCATGTTTCGGGCTCGAAGAAGTTTATCTTTGAGAGAGAAAATGTGCATCTTGATGGACTCACGGAACTTCCTCAATGGTGTTTAAATTTCGTTTTGCCATTTTTAATTGCGCACCGAATTCATCGATATTTCCCACAATTTCCGCCCTCTGAAGCCCAAAAATAGAAGTATCACACAGGTATCAGCAAGTCAACATGAACGCAAGCATCTTTTTTCCCATGACAAAGGAGATGTTTTTCAGGTCATGGCAAAGAGTCTTTGGGGATGGCCTCGCTCCCTTCAGAATTTTCAGGCCATNNATTCCCTCTTCGCTCTTCTCGGCGGCTGCGGAACTCGCTGTGATCAAACATCCTCGCCGCCCGACACCCGTCGGGTACCCTCAAAGAGCGATTGGCAGAAAGCCAATCGAGAGGGTTCCAAGGGGGTTTGCCCCTTTGGTCGCAGGTAAGGTTCCAACCTTACCGAGAAGGGGAGGCAGGGAGTCCGATCGAAGGAGGACTCCCGTTGGAAGGGGAAAAGCGAAGTTGTTCCCCCTCCAAAGAGATTCGGGAAGGCTAAATCTTCAATGGTCGCTTCGTCCATTCCCAAAGACTTCTCCAATCACGGAAAAAATGCTCGTCTTTATTTCGTCATTGTTGACCTTGTCATTTTTTATTTGATATATCTATCCCAGAATCTCAGAAAATTAAAATCAAGGGAAATTTTAAGACTCTATAGTGGAAGATAGACGAATTTACTGGTATCAACAGCAATGTTGGGACCAAATTTTATCAAAGCTACTATGAAAAGCTGCTCTGATTTGAATATTGACTGAATATTTAGTACTTATAAAAAAAGGAGTTATCCATGGAAATTTTGGATCTTTCAGATAAACACTTGCAAACTTATTTTGTTTGCCTTGAAGACTGGTCAGAGGAAATAAAAGAGGCTGGGCATCATAAAGCTATTTGGTATGAGAAGATGANNATAAAAGAGGCTGGGAATCATAAGGCCATGTGGTATGAGAGGATGAAGGACAAGGGACTCAAGGCAAAATTAGCTGTGGATAGTGAAAAGGTTTGCGGCATGATTCAATACTTACCTGTTGAATACTCATTGATCGAAGGAAAGGATCTATATTTTATCCTTTGCATCTGGGTTCACGGTTATAAAAA
>JABAOH010054675.1_pt1 | contig 12189 bp, 15 predicted proteins | sample 7062181 | NCBI WGS metagenome assembly JABAOH01 (sample SAMN14538630, study PRJNA623070) | marine sediment metagenome | biome: marine biome [ENVO:00000428]; feature: marine pelagic biome [ENVO:01000023]; material: deep marine sediment [ENVO:00002113]; isolation source: pool of 5 deep marine... | reverse complement strand
GGTTCCTACCATTTTGAACCACGACGGGAAGTCATGACCTTAAAGGCCCGTTGATACCCAGGTGTGGGGTGGGGGTTACGGCAACCAAGAGCTGCCCGTTCTCCGACAGAGACCCTGTCGAAGTGAACCTTCTTTCCTTTCTTCTTAAAGAGTGCCACTTTGTTTCACCAATGTGTTTTTGCACTGAAGGAGGGATAGTTGGTCAGACACATATATCCACGGGAGCCGACCAGTTACTAAAAACTCCCATAAATACAACAAAAGGAACCAAACATGAACCATTAAGTTCGGTTTTTTCTAGTCACAATTTGTGACCACAAAATGGAGAATTACTCTCATACAGTTGAAATTGAAAAATCATTCGCCATATTCAGGAGGATGCAGGTCAAAATGAAGACTTTTCCTCTCTATAAATGAAGAGGTAACACTAGGAAGAGTGAGAGAATTACCAGAGATGAGTGTGTGAGTAGTCTGTGTAAACTACGTCCCCGACCTGAATTTTTGAAAAAAGATTTTGTCATTGAGAATTTAGGGTACTTCCTGTTAATGTCCTCTGAAAATCACTTAGTTCTAAAATGCTAATGTTGTTTTGCCCTCATTTCGGGGTCGATGAGAATTCTGTTTAGTTTTGGTTTTCATATTTAGCAGAACTGGAGAGGGTGTTACGATAACTGTAATATTTTTATATTATTAAAAAAACAAATTATGCGAAATTTTTTGGAGCGATTACACTTTGCGACCAATAAAGATTTTCGGGCTTAGCATGACCCTCGCTCTCTTGGTTATGATGATTGCACCGGTTTTCATCGTTTCAGCGAAATCTAATAACAAGGGATTCATTCACGGCATTGTAATCAATGTGGATAGCGAAGATTACTATTTGGCGGGAGCTCCTGATGGTCCCGGAGGCGCATTTGATGTTCCAGGGCATTACTGGGTAATGGCTGGGCCTAATCAGCTTGTTGGGAAGCATTACAATACTGGGCCATTTGGTGCACCTCAATGGTGGTCTTCTGATGCACCTGATGGTGAACTTTTGTTCATTGTCCACGGCATCATCGACGAATGGACCGCTAGTAAGGCAGAATACTATGCGAGCAGGGGCTATGTTCACTACCATGAACTAATCAGAGTTAGCGATGGCTCTCTTCACCCAGACAAGGTTGTTTGGCTTCGGCACACAGCACGCACCTTTTTCAATTTTGACGGGGGACCCCGCCCAGACCTTGGCCATTACGTTTCACCTGGTGTGGACTACGAATTCATCCCCAATTGGATGATGCCTTACTCTCCTGTCATTGAGACGTAGTCGGCTAGTGCTTCTCCCCCCTTCTTTTTTTAGTTTCAATTGTGATTATAAGGTTCCGCCCAAGATGTGTTTTGTGCTTAACTGGGAATATAGGATGTGACTAGTTGATAGTTGTTTCAGATTTCTTGCTGAAGATAGTCTTTGCAGAAATTCCTAAACCGGTATAGATCAACACAATAAAGACGATTTCCAATATTTCGAAAATACCTATTGCTCCAACAGTCCAGTCAAAGGCGATTGGACTAAGATAACCAATAGTATTGCCTAATAACAATGCACACCAAGACCATACTTCTCCCTTTCTAAAACTAAATAAGATGATGGAGATAGCAACCACTGCGAAAGCGATATTATACGCTCCGAGGAGTCTGTCCAAAAGCAGAATGTATTTGGCTATTTTAGGGTTTGTCGAAACTAGTGCTGATCAAGTTTGTCCTGTGAAAATCTGAAAACTTTCAGTAAGTAGATCCAGATAAATACGACCATTAGGCCGTAAAGCAATACACCCAGATCTCCAATTAAAATGAGTATCCATGCAAAACGCAATGATCTTGACCTCAATTTCTTCACCAATCAGTCCAAAAACTGTTTTTTTAATATGACTCAAGGATTTGCCAAAATAGTTAGGCTAAGTTCTTAATCCGAACTTTGTAATAACTTTTTTAGATCTCATTTGAACAAAAATTACCTTGCGCATTTTTTTGTTATTTACCAAAGTATTGGTCACTTTTTCCCGTGAAATATCTTTAATTTAACAGCATGTGAGTATAGTTACATTTTGTGACCACTAAAAGTGAGCCCAAATCGTGAGTCCGCCTTATATAAGCCGAAGTCACTAGCCTGATTCGGTGACATAAATAATGAACAAATACAATAAGCATGAAGGCACGACCAAGGGTCATGGGCGCAATCATTACCAACACCTTGTCTGGTTTACTTGTCGTAACTAGCGAGAGCGTCTAGTAACCTTGCACGTGCCCAAAATTGCTGGGGTTCGGGCGATTGGGCACGGCTCCTCCCTCTTCTCTTTTTCCCCTTTGTATCCAAAATTTCTGAAAAATATTTTGTGACTTTTAGGTGTTGGAGCGATTAGTTAAAACCTAATGGGACCTCTTTTTTTGTTTGACGGGTTTAGGGATTACTCTAGGGCTAAAGGGTCCTGGTATACAGGCAAATCCTTGGGAGGTTCGATCATGGAGAATGAAATTAGAATCCTGTGTCTGATCATCTTGGGCAGATAGTATTTCGTTTCGTTCTTTAAGCCATTCGGCCCAGGTTTGTTTTGAATTCGCTTCAGTTTTCTTTAATTTCTGTTTGCCCATGAATATTCCCTATATAATAAGTAGAAACAGAGAAAGATAAACGCTCTTATGAAGACCGATTAAAGAAAGGGTAATGTGATTGTCGATGTATGCCAATTATGAGTCGTGTTCTCTTTGCGAGAACCAAGCCGAATTTTCTTGTTTCAAATGTGGCAAACTTATTTGTGGAAATGATGCAAGGATTCGCGTCGTTTGTACTAGTTGTTATATTCCCAAAAAATGTGAATACAAAATTCATCAGGCATTCAGCGAGGATGTCGAAACCATTGAAGAGATGGTTAAGCTCTTTTGGGGAGACCCTAAACAACTTATGTTCAATCAAAGCTTCATAGTCACTGAATACCCCGCAATCGTGGTAAAAAATAACGGAAAGCTTGTTGGATTCATTTCATATACCCCATTTGACGATGACGCGGTTCTCATCCTCGCATTAGGCATTCTTCCNNGAGCTTGTAGCCCATATCGAAAAGATTGCACAAAAACAAGGACACCAGCGTCTTCTTGTCGTAACGACGAATGATAATCTACCTGCTCTTGCCTTCTACCAGCGAATTGGATTCCAGTTGTACGAAGTGGTTCCTAATGTTGTAGCTCAAAAATTAGGAGGTCTGTATCCAGGGATTGCAGATATTCCTATTCGTGATGAGCTCAGATTACAGAAGCGTGTCCGCTAGCTTCTGGTTTTAGGTTTGATGTGGCTTCCAGGGTACTCCATATTTCCCATCAAAAGCAATTTCTTCTAAGGGTTTTCGTGGTCGAGCTGAAGGATTTTCATCAGGAACCCCAAGAGCTACTAATACTATAATATCCGCGTTCTCCGGGATTTCTAGCTCCGATTTGACTAGTTGGATAAATTCAGCAGACCGCGATTCATATGAAGCAACCCAACAGCTCCCATAACCTAGTGCGGTCGCAGCGAGAACTAGATGATCGGTTGCTATCATAGGGTCTTGTAGATGCCATCGAGCAAGGTTCCCGGGGCAACAGCTGCTTTGTTTTTCTCCTAATACCACGATGATAGCGTTCGCATTGGCAATAAACCGTTGTTGTGCGGGCTGGCCTAAGAGCGCTATTGTTTGAGGATCTTTCACAACGATGAAGCGCCATGATTGACTGTTATTTGTGGATGGGGCTAATCGGGCGGCTTGAAGGATTTTTTGTAAATCAGAATCAGGAATTTTATCGGATTTGTATCGTCGGATGCTGCGTCGTTTTTGGATTACTTGAAAGAAATCATTGGCAGTTTGATGGAGTACAGTGGAGTTAGATTTTGGTAAATTCGGTTCATCAGTTTCTATTTTTGTCATATGTACCAATCCTTTTTTTCATGTGTGCGTTCAGGATATTCTCTTCTACCTTCGACTGAGTAAAACAGATTTAGCGAATACTTTTCCATTGTCTGATATTCGAGCATTCGGACAACAAAGTTTGATCCATTTCTTATTATTTGCCAATTTTATCGACCTCACATTTATTGGATGTCCGATATAGCGTATTGGACACCCGATATTTAAATGTATCGGGCACCCAATATTTTTTGGTCTCTTCCCACACCCGTCACGGAACATGAAAAATCAGAAAAGAACGCCCTCAAAGCCACTGCGGCGATTAGGGAGGCTGGCTAGTGTTGATGATTTCATGAAAAACTTTGTAGAAATAGCGCGTGGCTATATCGAGTCCGACTCGTCCTTCCTCGGTAAGCGTATAGACAACTTGGCGACCCCGTTTTTCTCCACTTATCAAGTTCTTTTGGGTGAGCTCTTTTAGTGCTGGATAAATCGTTCCAGGTGAAGGCTTGGTTCCTCGTCGGAGCCCGATTTGTTCCGCAAGCTCTTGACCATTCATGGATTTTTTGCCAAGCTCCCAAAGGATCTGGAAGGAGAGCATACCGCGCATATCACAACAGTCCGGGGGGCAGCATTCTTCGGTTTCAGTTTGTTCTGGCATGGTATTTATTGGGCACCCGATACATTTAAATGTGTCCGTTTTCTAATAACCACAAACATATTGGACAACCAATATATTTGGTGGAACGAATTGACAGAAACTAAACGCGTAACCGAAATGAATGATGAAGAAATCAAAGCAGAAGTACGAAAAGCCTATTCTAAAGTAGCCCAACCCACCGGCTCATGTTGTGGACCAGCCACTAGGAACACTTATGCGAAATCCCTAGGATATTCGGTTGATGATCTTCCCGAATCGGTAACGGAATCTTTTGCTGGATGTGGAAACCCCACGGCTCTCGCAAGCCTAAAAGAAGGCGAAATTGTGTTGGATTTAGGAAGCGGTGCCGGATTAGACGTATTCATGGCAGCTCGTCAAGTTGGACCAACTGGTCATGTGATTGGCGTCGACATGACACCCGCCATGATTGAAAAGGCGAAAGATAACGCAGAGAAACTTGGCGTAACCAATGTTGAATTCCGATTTGGTGATATTGAAGAGCTCCCCGTTGACAATGACTCTGTTGATGTTATCATTAGTAATTGTGTCATCAATCTAGCCCCAGATAAAGGCAAGGTATTCCGAGAGTCCTTCCGAGTACTTCATCCTGGTGGACGAATGTTAATCTCCGATATTGTCTTAGAAGCGTCCTTGCCTCAAGAAACTCGAGAGGCAGTAGCTTCGTACACCGGCTGCCTTGGTGGGGCAATTCTCAAAGAAGAGTATCTTCAACTCATTCATGACGCCGGATTTACCGATGTACGAATTGTTAGTGAAGCCCCGTTCAATATTGCTACGAGCGCAAAGATTGAAGCTTTCAAACCCAAATAGAGAATTTACCAATAATCCACGTTTTCTACTCATTATTACCATAAGCCCCCGCCGATTCAATACAAGGTGATTAAACTCATGAATGATCAAAGGCAACGAAAGGAAGTCTTTGAGAAGAACATGTTTAGCCCCCTTCCCATCGCTTTGGTTGGGGCTCTCGTCAACAACGTTCCTAATTATCTTGTAATTGGATATATGTGCCCCTTTGATTTTGGACGATACCTATTCTTCAGTTTGTATAAGAAACGACACACCCGTATCGGCATTCACGAACACCAAACTTTTAGCGTGAATGTGCCTTCCGAGAACCTTATCAAAGAGGTTGCAATCTGTGGTAGCAAATCCGGACGGGACATCGATAAGAGTGTTCTTTTCGACACGTTTTATGGGGAGCTAAAAACTGCACCTATGATTCAGCAATGCCCCATCAATATCGAATGTGAAATTGCAGAAATCTTGGATTATGAACAAAACGACGGCATAATTGGCCGCGTAGTCAAATCCTACGTCAACCCAGAATGTCTCACGGATGGAAAACTAGACATGCGAAAAGTTCATCCCATTATCTGGACAACTGGAGGAGACTTCAACTATTACCAGCTCGGGAATCGTATTCCCCAAGAAGAAGAGACATGATCGGTTCCATTCCATGAAAGTAGGAGAAAACAGAGTAGAGCCATACAACAAGGACTTCCTACTATTTTTCAAGAAATATTTGCTACATGAACTAAACAAAATTGCTTAAAGGAAGAAGCCACGTAAAATTGCCAACGGGTTATGCGTTTGACGATTACACGTAACGGTTGGTTATTCCTTCTTGGTGCCTTGCTCCTCTATGTCCTTATTGGAATTCTAGCTCTCTTCACCACCTATTCGGATCCATTGAATTTTGTGATTCGACTCTGTGCCTTGTACGGCTTTGTTTCACTCGCGATTGCAACTGCAATGACACCGTTTCTTAAAGAAATCACTCAAGCGTTTGGTCGACCCTTTCTCCGAATCCATCACCTATTCGCCATCTTTGGCATTATCTTTGCCACCTTGCATCCCGTCTTCTATGCCATCTTGCAAATGGATTTAACTGTATTTTTTCCGCGGTTTGATTCCTGGATTATCTTCTGGGAACTCGCGGGGCGCCCCGCCCTCTACATCCTCTACGTTGCCGCTGTCGCTGGGTTACTTCGATTGATGATTCCAAAATACTGGCGCTACTTCCATTGGCTCATGTATGTTGTCCTCACCTTTGTCATCGTCCACGGTAACCTGATTGGCACTGACTTCCAGAACCTTAGCATCCTCTTCACTTTGAATATTCTTTACATAATTGCTATTACCGCATTCTTCCTAAAGCGGTATCAAACCTTTCAGCGCCAAAAACGGCAAGAAAAAAATTAGCGGAATCGAAAAAGCCGCAGAGAGTATTATTGTACCCATTACCAAATTGCATAACAAACTGAATAATGAGATTTAAAACGATTGAAGTCTCTCGAATGATTCGAATCTCATCCAATTTCAAATGCACTACTAATATTCACAGTTTTAAGTACTGGCAGCTTCCCGCCATCGATAAGCGTATTTTTGGGTTTCTTCATAGAGATATTCAAAATTGTTCATATACTCGGAAAAACCAAGTTCTTTGCGCAAGTCGCGGATTATAGGCCAGAGCTTCTCCCATCGTTGGTATACAACAAACAATTCATATACAAGATCGACATCGAGGAGTTTTTTCTTTAATAGCATCCCCATGGCTTCGAAAAAAGCGACAACCGAGCGGAATACAATATGCATCGGGTGCTCACCGGGGTACGGGCCATACTTGTCTTTAAACTCCGAATAGTCTTTGACATTAAGCATGATGACTTTGATATCTGCTTCTTGGAATTCTGTTGACATGAACGGGGCATACAAGCGCATGATGAGGGCTGTTTTTCGCATTAGGGCTTGATTGCGGTGATCATTCAGATAATAAATCACAGCTCCAACTAGACCAATTGAAGCAACAGTCATCGACGCATACGCAACCGTTCAACCTGCACATCCACCACCACGTGCATAATCTGCCACGAAGTGTATCGTAAATGAATATGCAAACAAACTCAAACCAATGTGGCAGCTTTTGCTTCTAATTTTAGCCTAGATGGTTAACGAATACTGCATTCATTGTTATGACAAGAGTATCAAGGGCTGTTCCTGGTTCTAAGAGAATACCATTCATCCAATTTTCATCACGCGAAATGAAGTTCGAATCGAACGGGTTTACTGTGTCCGGAACGCCCGAATAAGTACCATTCAAGAACATAATGTGCCCTTCGGGACTTTGAATTGTGAAGAGCTGTATCCACGTACCATCTGTGTAAAGGATGTCTAGCCCAAAACCAATGGAGTACATTAGATCTGAAATAGAGTCCAATGATGGCGTGGTTGCAGCAAGACCTGTATAGATTGCATCGTTGATACTTACAACTTCAGCAACAGTAGTGAGGAAATGCTCTTCATAGAACGTGATATTGCCGGGTCCAAGTGAATCATTAAGAAATGTGGCAGATACAATCCAAGCCCCAGTGAAATTTGATACAAAGAGGGCTGCCATTAATTCGGGATACACGATGTCGCTGGAATTACCTAAAATCTGGACAGCCAAGATATTGGAAGCTTTGGCTTCCATGAATGTGGAAAGGCTAGTTCCAGATACCCCATCATCGTTAGAAGGATTGGGGGCAAAGAGACTAAAAAGATAGGGAGCCGCAAAAAGGACTCCGATCACAAGGGGAATAATCAACAGACCTATCCATTTCCTGTTTATCATAACCACCCCAAATTTTATTGATAATCCTATAATCGGCTGAAATATTATCCTATGGATTAGAACACCAAGAAGTTCGATTTACTCTCATTTAATGACAACCATGTGGGCAACGCAAAGTAACTATTTACTCGATTATCACGGAGTAGGATAGTAAAGCAAAAATCAAGGAAAAAGCAACTAATGCCTAGAGGGACCATCATGAAATCTACAAAAGATGTGTTAAAAATTGGTGATTTTTGGGAAGAACCGGTGCAGTTCAAATTAACTATCCTCAATGATGGAAATTGTCGTGCGGGTCACCAATCAGGAGATACTTTTGTATTTTCTTGGAACACCCCAGAAGGAATTTGCTCAGAAAGTTTCATTGGCATGTATCCCATCCTTCAGTCACTTAGAGTTATGGGAGATATGCGCGAACTTGGAAGCCCCGAACGAAACACACGAATCTACAATTGCCCATCACGGGTTATCCAGTTCCAGATTAACGCACTTTACCGTTGTAACCTCTGCGGAAGCACCTTGAAAATTAAAGAGAATGGAACCATCGGGCATAGACTTGAAAACAAGGCAGAAAAGATCCACCTGCGCGTATGCAATAACTGCTATAAAATGCATCAGGGAAAGACTCTCACTTGGTAACTATTTCTCTTTGTCTTGATGGATGATAAGGTACCATCTCATTGATTTGATGTGACGAGAAAATGCGGAATTTAAAGTGAAAAGAGGTGGGTTGCAGCTTTGCCTAAGATGATTTCAAGTTCTTCATCAGAAAATGTGACATTGCCTACGGAATTGATATTTCTGATAGCCTCAATCCATTCGGTTAAGGGCATGATAACGTTAAGTAAGACGCCATCAGAGCCAAATAGTACTCGCCAAGGACCTAGCGTGTCAATCGCAAAGCGTAAGACGCTTGCCACGTACGAAGGATCATGTTGATATACACCCTGCCATCCGGAAAAGTCCACGTACATGTTTGGTTTCATGGATGCTAAATCTAGGGCTTGTCGCCACCAACCATGCCCAATATGAGCCACCACAATTTTCAGTTCAGGAAAATCCGCCGCAACGGTGTCAATGTATTTAGGTTCCGAGTATTTCGCCGCCATGGGCGGAGGCTGATTTCCTGAGTGAAAAACGACTGGAACCTTTAATTCCTGTGCCTTCTTGTAGAGTGGATAACACACAGGGTCATCAGGATAGAAGCGTGCTGAAGGATGGATTTTGAGCCCCTTCATATTCCATTTCGTTATGCCTTTTTCGAAGGCAGAAACACTCTTCTTGCGACGTGGATCAATTCCAAACAACGAGTACAATCTGCCTTCATGATTCTTTGTTACCTCTACATAGATTTCGTTTTTCTTCACGATATCATAAGCCCCGGTGATTCCAGAGGTCTCGAACCAGTACCAGTAGTCAAGGGGAAGCAGAATTGTTTTCTCGATTTTCGCTTCGTCCATCAATTGAACTAATTTTTCTCCTGTTTTATCCTCTAGAGCAGGCAGTTGTATTTGCAGAAGTTGTTCGGCATCCATAGGTTCAGGTGTATTCTTAGAAAACCGTCGGGCACCAACTCGTGCGGCGCCCTTCAAAAAGTCCATAGGAAGTGAGTTATCCCAATACAAATGATAATGTGCATCAACAGTCATTCTAGAACCTCGATTCTCGTATACTCATATTCAACTTAACACTTTCTGAAACTTTAACTCAATAATCATACCAGCCATAGAATGTTTCCAAAGGCTCAAATTCGACTATTACCTTAGAAAAGATTGTATGAATCTTGATGTCTCGAAAGTAAAGGAAAACCCCTGCATTCGAGAAGCGCTTCTCTTTGAACAATTGGCGAGAAAAAAAGTGCAATGCGGTGTTTGCAAACGCCGTTGTATCATTGCACAGGGCAAACGCGGGTATTGCCAAGCTCNNACGTGCTCACATACGGGGATATTAGTTCGATGAGCGTGAACCCCATTGAAAAGAAACCCTTGTACCATTTCTTTCCAGGAACACGGGCCTTAACAATTGGGAGTTGGGGTTGCAATTTTGCATGCGTTTGGTGTCAAAATTGGAGCATCAGTAAACGTGCACCAGACCCGCACCACGCTAACTATCTTTCACCTGAAGAGTTTGTTAACACAATCGAGCAACGGAATTGTCAGGGAACGAGTTTTTCTTTCAATGAGCCCACCACCGGCTTTCTAGAATATTCATTGGATGTCATGCCCCGCGCTCGTGCCCGCGGATTCTACAATACTTATGTCACCAACGGCTACATGAGCGATGAATCACTGAGATGGTTACGCGCTGGTGGACTCGATGCCATGAACATCGNNATTTGGGAATCTGGGTGGAAATCACCACTTTGGTGATTCCAGGGGTAAATGATACCACTCACTGCCTGTCGCGCATAGCCAAGCGGATTCATAAGGATTTGGGTGTTGATGTACCATGGCATGTCAGTGCCTTTCACCCTGACTATCGCGCCACAGAATATGGACTATCGACGTCCACTCCTTTACCAACACTTGAAAAGGCACATACCATTGGGAAAAAAGCCGGTCTAAACTTTGTTTATATAGGTAACGTGCTCGGACACCCAGCAGAACACAGCTACTGTAAAACCTGTAACGCCCAACTCATCAGACGAGTAGGTTATGATATCCTCTTAACACACTTGTCCAAAGATAGCACCTGTACCCAATGTGAAACAGCGAATCCTTTTCAATTATTAGTCAAATCCTAAATGAATCTAATCCGAGTCTTAAATTGCCAAATTAACAAATCTCAGATGATTAGGAAGCTCGATTCGCATTGCCTCTTGCCCATTCACAATCAGCAAGAAAATAAAAAATGGAGTAGTGGGTGGGATCATTGAATTTGACGTCAGTTATTAGATTAGTTAGGCTTTTTCTTCTTCGGCGATGATTCCTGCAATGAGAATTAGAATACCACCAATGGAAAAGAGGGTTAGTACTCCAATGATGATCAAGCCAACTCGATGGGAGCCAGGATCGTCGCGCCACATTATCGGGAAGATTCCAAGAAGTAGCGCAACAATTCCCAAGGGAATAAGGATGATGGTAAAGAAGAGCACAACTGCAATGATTATACCACCGATGAGGTTGAGGATACCACCCACTAAAGCCAATGTTCCTGCCGTTTCATTAGACATATTCTTTCACTTCAACTAATTCAAAGAGTGAATCAACCCGGTATGGGTCTTGAGAGGAAGATAGAAGTCTTGGCTAATAAGCTTTAGCAAGTCACTCCCCAACGTACAACCCAGAACTAATACAATAACCCAAGAAGTTCTGAATCACATGCGTTGTTTTCCCGAGATTATTTAACACGTTAATCCGCATCGCCAAATACCCGCGCATGATTGAAGCCCCATCAAGGCTTGGGTCCAGCTAGATTAGGAAAATACACCGCTTTCCGTGTAATCTCCACAGAACAGGTCCCAGTTTCACGACACCAATCTTCACAATCCTGCGCTGTTTCCTGATCCAAATACCCTAACCCACACACTTCACAAACGAAAACTACTTGCCCCTTTATCATCTTCTTCTTCACCATTCACATCACCCAACGAACAGAACCAACAACTTCACCTCGCACTATAAATAAAATCGTAACAAACGAAACCAACAACCGGTCCCGAACCAACTAGCAGACTAATTACTTAAGCGGAGCCAAAGACCTTGTTCAACTATTGTTAGTCTGTATCGAAAAGAAAAATGTATAAATCCTAAGAGAGGAGAAACTTTTGTACAAAATCGCTCCGAATATGTTCTATTCTTCATATTCCACCAAGGTTCAGTTGCTTTCACTAGATCTTTGATATATCTGAGGAGCGGTTTCCATCGTAAAGGTATATTTAGAAAGAAGAGAGGATAAATTGGAGTTAACGTATTTGACCAAAAAAACACCTCGTTCTCTGGCTAAGAATAAGACTCAAGTACCATTCACTGCGG
>JABAOH010018276.1_pt1 | contig 12189 bp, 13 predicted proteins | sample 7062181 | NCBI WGS metagenome assembly JABAOH01 (sample SAMN14538630, study PRJNA623070) | marine sediment metagenome | biome: marine biome [ENVO:00000428]; feature: marine pelagic biome [ENVO:01000023]; material: deep marine sediment [ENVO:00002113]; isolation source: pool of 5 deep marine... | reverse complement strand
CATCATTATCTTTCTCATATTTGTCGGATTTCTCATAAAATCCGGTGTGGTCCATGCCTCTATGGACCTAGCCACCAAGTTATTAGGACGCACATCAGGTGGACCAGCTAAGGCAGCCATCCTCGGCAGCACGCTCATGGGGTCGGTGAGTGGAAGTGCGGCGGCCAATGTGCTCGTTACCGGTTCCATTTCCATCCCTCTGATGAAGAAGCTGGGATATGAGCCGAGCTTCGCCGGGGCAGTGGAGGCATCGGTTTCCTCAGGGGGACAGTTTATGGCGCCTATTATGGGTGCATCTGCGTTCATTATAGCCGCGGTGCTGGGGAAACCATACATTCTAATTTGCTTACACGCCCTCATTCCAGCTCTGCTGTGGTTCTTCTGTTTCTTCATCACCTTACATTTTGAAGCCAAGAGGTTAAGGCTTAAGCCTGTAACAAAAGAAGAAATGCCGCCAACAGGTGAAGTCCTAAGGCAACTATATTTCTTTATCCCTATCCTTGTTCTGGTCTATCTTTTGATAAAAGGTTACTCCCCGATGTTTGCTGGTTTCATTGCTATCGTGTTGCTCTTTGCCCTGACCTTCCTTACAAGCGAAACCAGGTTTAATCTTGCGAGCTTCATAGCCGCCCTTGAGTATGGCATCAAGGGGGCATTACCGGTTGCTGCCGCTTGTGCCGGTGCTGGAATAATCGTGGGATGTGTCATGCAATCGGGAGTGGGATATTACCTTTCGGCGGCCCTGGTTAACATCAGTGGGGGGCATCTATTTATGCTATTGCCGCTTGTCGTAGTTGTATCTCTCTTATTAGGAATGGGAATGGTGACCGTGGGGGCATATATCATTGTCTCGATATTGGTGTCACCTGCTATGATAGATATGGGTGTAACGCCCATAGCGGCACACTTATTCCCATTTTACATTGCCATCATATCAGCGATCACGCCCCCGGTAGCGGTTGCCTCCTTTGCGGCAGCTGGGATCGCAAACGCTCCCCCCTGGGAAACTGGAATGAAGGGAATCAGACTTGCCCTGCCTGGACTTCTTATACCCTTTGTATTCATCACCCGGCCATCTCTACTTTTCATAGGAACGCCGCTCTCTATTCTATCTACCACCATCACTACCTTCATAGGGTTGACTTGCATGGCGTCAGCGCTCATAGGGTATCTATCAAGAGGACTTACAATCTATGAAAGAACGATGTTGGTTCTTGCCTCTTTTGCGCTTGTCTCACCTACTGTAGCAATAAACTTGGTAGGGATGGGTTTATTAGGGCTTGTTTTCTTCTTACAGAAGCAAAGTAAATAAGGGGCTCTTTTGGGTTTTTACTGAAAAATCCTTGAGTAAGACTCCACTGTAACTTGCTGATTTTGTTACCAACGGATTTATTAAATTTGTGTTTGGGCGTGGCGGGGCTCACCCCCTCCTTCTTGAACTCGCCTTGTAGACATCTATCGCCACCTCCGGGCACACGATGGCGCAGAAAGTACATGCCGTGCAACCGTGGCTATCATCAAAGCAGGCCACCCTGATGCCGCGAATATCCTCCTCCTCGCTCAGCCTGATGTGCCCCTCTCCACAGGCCCACACACAGAGCCAGCACCCCTTGCACCGTTGTGAATCGATAACGATCTTGCCTTTTGACCTCTTGTTCAACCCCCCGTTCCTTTCATACTCCCCCGAACAACTCCCATCCCCCTTTTTATCGCCTCCTCGTTAAGGGGGATGAGGTGATGTCTGTGTTTTGGAAGTGCCCTTTTGAGGCCTTTGAAGAGTGAGTCCGGGGACATGACCCCCAGAGCAGTGATCAGGCCTCCCGCAGCAACCATGTTGGCCACCTGAGGGTTGCCCAGCTCAGTTGCAATCTCATTGGCCGGGATCTTGACGATCCTGACATCCCCCCGTTCTGGCGGGGGGTCAATGATCGTTTCGTTATAGGCCAGCACGCCTCCAGCATTGACACGATCCTCAAACTTTGCAAGGGATGCCTGATTCATGGCCATCAAAGCCGTAAAGGTATTCCTGATCGGTGAGCCGATCCTCTGATCGGAGATTACCACCGTGCAGTTTGCTGTTCCGCCCCTCATCTCGGGGCCGTAGGATGGAAAAAAGGTAACCTCAAGGCCCTCGTAGATAGCGCCATATGCAAGCAAGTGACCCATAACCATGACTCCTTGCCCGCCAAAGCCCGCTATGAGGATCTCCTCTACCATCGTTTATTTTCCCTTTTGCGGCCTGGAGAAAGTCCCCAGGGGGTAGTAGGACATTACCTCGGAACGGATCCTCTCCATGCAGCTTACCGGATCAAGCTTCCAGTTGGTTGGACAGGCTGCCAGCACCTCTACCATGCCGAACCCCTCATCCCTGATCTGGACAAGGAATGCCTCCCTGATCGCCTTCTTGGCAGCCAGGATACTTTTCACGTCGTGGATGGAGGTTCGGGCAATGAAAGACTGCGGAGAGATCAGTGAGAGCATCTCGACTAACTTGATTGGATACCCACTGAATTCCGGATCCCGGCCGGAAGGATAACTGGTTGTTTTCTGACCGATTATAGTGGTAGGCGCCTGCTGGCCACCAGTGGCCCCAAAGACACCGTTATTCACATAGATCACGGTTATTCGCTCGCATCGGGAGGCCGCATGAACGATCTCCCCAGTTCCTATAGCCGCCAGGTCCCCATCACCCTGGTAAGTAAAGACGACCGCCTCAGGACGCGCCCTCCTCAGCCCCGTTGCGACGGCTGGCCCGCGGCCATGGAGCGCCATGACTATATCACAGTCAAACTGGCGCCAGTTTCGAACCGAGCACCCCGCAGAGGTAATGCCAATTGCCCTTTTCGTAATATCGAGCTCATCCATTACCTCGGCCACGAGTCGGTGGATGGTCCCGTGAGAGCAACCAGGGCAGTAAGGAAATGGGATATCCGTCATGGCTGCAGGCCTCTTGAAAATAACCTTCATGCGCTCAGGACTATCCATTGATGAATCTCCTTGTGTTCATTGTCTTGAAGTCTCGAACTGAAGAATTAGATGGAATATGAGAGCTTTTCTGAAGTGACTGGCGGGAGGGAGCCGTCTTCTTGTGCCGGAGAAAAGCTTTCATATTCCGGCCTGCACCGTGACCCGTTGTCAATGCCTTATTCCATCTGCTCCAACCTGACGATCTCCTGATAGATTTCATCGGGGGTGAATATGTGCCCGCCTCCTACTCCATAGTGCACCATCTGGGCATTGGCGCATACAGCCAGGTGGACATCTTCTGTCATCTGTCCGTTATTTGCCTCCACGACCAGGAATTTCTTGGTCCTGGGAAGGAGCCCTTTGAGGGCCTTCTCTGGAAAGGGCCATAGGGAGATCGGCCGAAACAAACCCACGGGGATCCCCTCTTGTCGGGCCCTCATTAGGGCGTCCAGGGCGATGCGCCAGCTGCTGCCAAAGGCAACCACAACCGCCGTAGCCTCATCGGTGTAAAGTGCCTCATGACGCTGCTCTTTTTCCCTGGCCTCCTGATACTTCTCCTTGAGCTTCAGATTCCAATCAATAAGCTCCTCATCCGTATAGGGGGCAACTTTGATCACCTTCCGGGGGTTGTCACCCTTTCCCCAGACCGCCCATTCCTTTTTCGGGGCCTCGATCTCAGGGAGAATCTCGATATCTACCGGTTCCATCATCTGACCGAGGATCGCATCGGAAAGGATGATCACCGGGTTGCGGTAGTGATCGGCCAGATCAAAGGCCTGATAAGTCAACTCATAGAGCTCCTGAGCACTTCCAGGGCCCAGTACTAACGACTGGTAATCACCGTGGCCACCACCCCTGGTGGCGAGCCTGTAGTCTGACTGTGCTGTAGAAATCCGACCGAGGCCCGGTCCCGACCGACTCACGCACACCACCACGGCCGGCAGTTGCGCTGTCGCGAGGGTCGTGAGTCCCTCTCCCATGAGGGTAAAGCCAGGCCCTGAAGAGGAGGTCATGCATCGTGCCCCCCCAGCAGCTGCCCCGAAGACCATATTGATCCCGGAAAGCTCACTTTCACTCTGGAGAAATACCCCTCCCACCTCAGGAAGCCTCCTGGCCATGTATTCAAAGAGCTCGTTCTGGGGAGTGATGGGATACCCGAAAAAAAAACGACATCCGGCCCGAATCGCGCCCTCTCCCACTGCCTCGTTTCCTCGCATGAGGACCTTCTCTGACATCATTTCACCATCTTACCATCCAGCTGCGTTATTCGTTATCGGTTATCATTTAGCCGAGTAACAAGTAACGAATAACAGGTCTTTGAGTTTGTTCGATATGTTATCCAATTGTCTGGGCCTGGCGGTATTCGCCAAACACCTCCCTCAGGATATCGCAAATCTCCCCCAGTGTGACGTAGGCCTTTACCGCCTCAATGAAGCGGGGCATAAGGTTTTCTTCATCCTGGGCCGCCTTACGCACAGCCTCGAGGGCGGATTGAACCCTTGCCTGATCCCTGATCTTCTTGAGCATCTGAAGCTTGTCTATTTGGCTCCGGGCATGTTCAGGGCTCGGTTTAAAGAGCGCAATATCCACGTCTTCTTCAACCTTGTATTCATTCATCCCTACAACGATCCTTTCCCCTTGCTCGATCTCCTTTTGGATACAATAGGCCCTCTCCTCGATCTCCTTCTGTACAAATCCCCTCTCTATTGCTGCTACTGCTCCACCCATATCATCAATTGTTGCAATCAGTGCCTCGATCTNNCACCCATATCATCAATTGTTGCAATCAGTGCCTCGATCTCCCGAATCATTTTTTGGGTGAGGGATTCTACATAATATGAGCCACCCAATGGGTCCACGGTATCCGTGACGCCCGTTTCATGGAGGAGAACCTGCTGGGTCCTGAGACTCAGACGAGCCGATTTCTCAGTGGGGAGTGCAAAGGCCTCATCAAAGGAGCATGCCGCAATGGATTGCGCACCCCCGAGTACGGCTGCCAGGGCCTGGTAGGCCACCCGTACGATGTTGTTCTCCGGCTGCTGGGCTGTGAGGCTTACCCCTGATGTCTGCGTGTGGAAGCGAAGCATCCAGGCGCGCGGGTCTTTGGCCTTGAACCGGTAACGAAGGATATCAGCCCAGACCTTTCTGGCGGCACGATACTTGGCCACCTCCTCGAAGATCTTGTTGTGCGTATTAAAAATCCAGCTTATCCTGGGGGCAAAGCTATCTATGTCCAGACCCGCCTTGAGACCCGCCTCAATATAGGCAATGGCATTGGAAAAGCTGAAGGCAATCTCCTGCACAGCTGAACAGCCTGCCTCCCGCATATGGTACCCGGCCACATTGGTGGTATTCCAGAGAGGGACGTGTTTACTGCAAAAGGCGAAGATATCGGTGATCAGCCGAAGAGAGGGTTTGGGGGGGAAGATATAGGTTCCCCTTACTGTGTATTCCTTCAGGATATCATTCTGTATAGTGCCCTGGAGTCTTTCAGGGTCAATCCCCTGGTTTTCGGCAACGGCAATATACATGGCTAACAGGATAGCGGCCGGGGCGTTGATAGTCATGGAGGTGGAGATTTTATCCAGGGGGATGCCATCAAAGATAGTCTCCATATCCTGAAGGGTATCTATAGCGACACCTGCCTTTCCGACCTCTCCCTGGCTCATAGGGTGATCGGAGTCATATCCAATCTGGGTGGGGAGATCAAAGGCTATAGAGAGGCCGGTCTGGCCCTGTTCCAGCAGGTATTTGTATCGTTTGTTGGTCTCTTTCGCCGTACCAAACCCCGAATACTGCCGCATGGTCCAGGTTCGGCCCAGGTACATATCGGGGTGGATACCCCGTACAAAGGGGTACTCGCCCGGAAAACCTGAATCTGAAAGGTAATCTGCGTCGGTGAGGTCATCTGGGGAGTATAAGACCTCGATTGGATCAAACCAATCGGTGTAATGCCGTTCAACAGGCCTCTTGTTCAGAAGGTCTTCGGCCCACCGTCTTTTCTCATCCCGTATCTTTTCGTATGTGTCGTCCATGGTAAGTCAATCCCCTCTAAACAAAAAAAATGAAATCATAGAATCCCTTTTTGCAAAAGCACTATAGGATACAACATGCTCGTGTCCAAACGAAAAATTACTCAGGATCTTATCAACATGGTGGTGTCCTGGCGAAACAACCATCTACGAGGGGACTAACCAGGCCCAGCGCTAGCCTGAGCCAGATAATAGAGCTCGGCGTATAATTGGTAAGGGACAGTGCCCATGATCAGATGGAATTCTGGCACTCCCCTGGGGGAGATTCCTTGACACAAGCTATCAGCTCAACCACGAACCCCCTAAGATCATTTATCCCTCTGGTTTTGAGGGGCCTCTCTTTAGATTTCTTACACATTTCATGCTGTGTGAATGAGAGGGATGAATTGAAGAGCAAGTGATAGCTGCCCATTTCCGAAGACTGAGGGCGCTGTTTTTCGCGTTTGTGATGTATGGTTGAATATGATCTGACCTCGTGATAAGTATCCTTCCTACACGGGTGGAAGATTATGTTACGCACATGGCTCAATGAGATTCATAAGATAAAGCATCCCATTATTCAGGGTGGAATGGGACCCTACAGCACTAATAAACTCGCGGCGGCCGTTGCCAATGCAGGGGCAGTGGGGATCATTAGCCTTATTGGCATGGGCGTTCAGCACAGTGAAGCCACTCCGGTGAATCCGAAATTGGTCTTTGGCGAGGGCACCACAGAGGAATACCTGGAGAGGAGTCTTCATCAGGTAAAAATCGAAACCGCTACCTCCGGCGGTATCTTTGGGGTAAACTGCCCGGTGTCGGTTGAATTTCTCCATGCGGCGAAAAAGCTGATCACTTCTTCCATTAGGATTCGTAGCAACGATTCAGAACTTCAAGAGCGTTTTAGAGTGATTATCACGTCGGCTGGGGATCCAGTCCCGTGGGCAAACACCATCCGCCAAACGGACCTCCTGTGGTTTCACGTTGTCCCTTCCAAATACCATGCGCGCCGTGCGGAGAAGGCCGGCGTTGATGCGATTATCGCCTCTGGACACGAAGGAGGTGCACACGTTTCATGGCAACCCGTTCACTCAATGGTCCTAATACCAGGTGTGGTTGAAACAAGTGCCCTGCCTGTTATAGGAGCTGGGGGAATAGGTGATGGGCGGACCGTTGCGGCTGCCTTGGCGATGGGAGCCGTCGGCGTGCAGATGGCAACACGCTTTATAGCAACCCAAGAGTGCGATTTTTGGGACGTGTGGAAAAACGGGGTGCTGAACAGTGACGACCGTGATACACTGGTGGGTCGTGGCATGTTCGGGCCCATGCGATTTATCACCAATCGGGCATCCCTCAGACTCGCCGAGCGCACCGCTCGGCTTTTTCCTGAACTTCTCCAGGGCCGTCCAGTAGACCTTCATAGGGAGCTTATTGAAATCGAAAGGGAGGGTTTTGAAAAGTTGGTAAAAAACGATGCAGAGGGATCGCTGATTGTCGCTGGAGAAGTATCGGGACGAATAAAGGACCTTCCGAGCGTCGGGGATCTTATCGAGCGGATTGTTAAGGAGGCCTCTGAGATCCTCCGTACCCTGCCGGATCGTGTTACACCATGAACGCCCGTCAATTCACCGCTAAAACGAGCAATCCCTCACATGACGCAAGATACGCATCGGGATAGGACAATTCGTCAGCAGATCGTCGATCTCTTGAGCGAAGATGAGATGAGCGCCAGGGAGCTCTCCCAGGCGATAGGTATCAGGGAAAAGGAGGTCTACGATCACCTCTCCCACATTGCACGATCAACGGCTGCCCAGAGCAAAAGGCTCACCGTACAACCCTCTCGGTGTCTCATATGTGGGTATGTGTTCGAGGACAGAAAACGTCTCACCCGCCCAGGCCGCTGCCCCAGATGCAAGCGCTCCCACCTTCAAGAGCCAACCTACCGAGTCAGTTCCCGCATCACACAAATCAGGGAAAACGCCAGCTGAACCTCTATTCAACCTTTTCACCGGCCCCTTTTATCGATTTCTGTTCTTCCGGTAACGTCTGACGAAAGACCCGCAGCGCATTGCCGCCCATGATGGCAGCGATCTGCGCTTCAGTGAAACCTTCCTGCAGCAACGCGTCGGTTAGCATCACTACGCCGCTCGCATCCACAACTGTCGTAACCGCACCATCGAAGTCTGATCCCAAAGCCACGTGCTCGACACCCACCAAATCAGCAACGTATCGCATGGCCCCGACGGTATCGTTAAGCGTCTTGCCGCAGGTCGGGTATTCGTACAGGCCGATCCCAATGACACCGCCGGTCTTGGCGATGCCGCGAATATGGCGATCAGCCAGATTGCGCGCCGTGTCACAGGTGCCCCGCACGCCGCCGTGCGAGGCAACCACTGGTCGGTCGGCCATAGCCAGTACGTCATCAATAGTCGCTGGCGAGGCATGGGCCAAGTCGATGATCATACCCAGCGCCAAGGCGCGTTGGATCAGTTCACGGCCCTTCTCGGTCAACCCGTATTTGTCCATCCCGTGAGCAGAGCCGGCCATGGCGTTGTCAAAGAGATGAACCAGCCCCAGCATCCGAAAACCCGCCTGGAAGAGCCCCTCAACATTAGCCGGATTGCCCTCAAGCGCCTGCGTGCCTTCTAGCGACAACATGGCGCCGGTGATCCGCTCCCCGCGCTCTCGTGCCGCCAGTAACGCTTCCAAGTCCCGCCGGTTGGTAATAAGCGTGAGGGCACCATTGGAGGCTTGCGCCCGTTCCGCGAGTTTGTGGGCCTGATACAGCGCTCGCTGCAAGCGGCCATCGTGGGTCGCCTCCGGCCAACCCTGTAGCGCAGCGAGCAAGGTAATGACGTCCCACCTGTCTGGATTGTTGTCCATTCTTGGAGGAAACGGTACACCATTGACCACGCCAAAGACCTGCAGGGCCACGTTGGCTTCCTGCAAGCGCGGCACATCCACATGGCCACGTGATCCCCGTTTGAGAAGATCGCGATTCCAAAGCAGTGGGTCAGCGTGCAAATCAATGACCCGCAGTTGCTGGTGGAGCGCAGCAGCTTCCGGGCTTGCGGCGTATGGCGGTTTAATTCGTACCCGGTTGATCCAGCGGTCAGCCAGAGAGGCACATCCGGCCAGTAGCACAGTTGGGATTACTGTAGCCATAGTCCTTGTGAGCCGTGACACTAGCATTACGATATTTGCGGGCCCGGGTCCTGTTTCCGCTTCAACCAGAAATCAAACGATCGGCCAGGGACAAAGATGTCCAGGCCAATCGATGGCTGGTCCAGCTGGTTCTTGACGACATGAGGTTCATTCCCGGGGATATAGGCGGCGTCCCCCTCCCCAAGTACCTGCTCTCCGCCCTCATCAGTGACGATTGCAAGTTCCCCTTTAAGCACGACTAGCACTTGGGCACTGGGGTGCTCGTGGAGGGGTGAGGCATGATACGGCGGTTTAATGAAGTGTTCGATGGAGATATCGTCTTCATTGCAGAGACTCACACGCTTCCAGTTTTCCTCAGGCTCATAACTCTCTGCGCTCCTGAAATGGATAACCTTCATTGATCCACCTCCTGTGGTTTCTCGTGACTCCAACTACCATCAGTCCGGCGTAACAAACAGTGATCCAGGCAGGCTCTGTTTCTTGACCGGATGTAGAGGATACAGATTAGAAAGTATTTATATCAGCTTGCTCTATGATTCACAATAAGACGTTCAGGTGAGGATGTGCAGCGCTTCCTGGGCACTTTTGAAGGTCAGGATAGTATTGGACACAAGGAGTGAGCAAATCATCCGTTATTGTCAAAATGAAACATGCGACCCCCTATCACGCTTTCTCTTTGTATTCCTCAGGGACAAGTCTCTGCACCACCTCATTAGCATAAACTGTCAAAAGAGGATCATTCTTATAGATATGGCCACTTTTGTCTAAAATCCGGCGAAAATTGATGCGGCGAGTTTTGTTGGCCAATCTGAATTTCCTGATCCTCGGACACAGGCATTAATTGCCGTCTACCAGTGACCGGACTCGTAGCGCAGCCGGCCATAAAACCCGCCGCTGACACCGACACAAGCCACAAAAAATCACGGCGTGTCATGGCATGTTTCTTTCCGGTCACTAAAAGTTCGTCGTGCATACTTCCTCCTGCTGAGTTGGTGCAATCATCTTGTAGCTTGCAATCAGACCATTGCCTGCGGTTGTCTCAATTCGGCTGGCACAAGCTTGATGGTAAAAGAGGTAGTCATTTTTTCCCGAGAAGTACAGGAGAATGGGTGGGTCATGGATCGGGTCAACTCTAGGTTTGACTCTTGTCGACTTCCCAATAGGGATTCCAATGGGCAGGCATCGTTCTACAACGCTCAAAGGCAGACTATAGCATTATACATTTTGTAGGGCCAAGTCGAAGCGCAGGGATACTTCGTTGGTTGAGGCTAAAGGTCAAACATAGAGTTGACCCGATTTCTCATGCCCCTTCCCGACATTGTAAACTATTTAATGCTCTCAGTAGTAAGTTTGGTTGAGTTATAATTTAATCAAAAGAGAACCCCATAGCTTCAACTGTTTCTCGATCACCTGAATTATTACGCTTAAACAAATATTCCGCAACAGTGCGCCTCTCTTCTTCGGTCCTGTTTTGAGCAAGATCGCTTTTTGCTGTCATGGAGAGTGGTTTGATTTCCACCACCTGACAGGCTTTAAAATCGGGCATATTTTCATTTACTGGCTCAAACTCCCGATGCTTTTCGTGTTTGCGTATCAGAGCATTCAAAGCTTCAACTTTTTGAGTATCATTTTGAACTACTGTGGCTTTACCACGAATAATTACGCAGTGATAGAATTGGTGTAAGTGACATATCGGGCGACTTGAGTCAAAGGCGATATCCAAATAGGCTAGGGGGATATCAACTTCGAAACAAACGTTTGGATTCCGTGCGATATTGTCCAATTTCTCGCCTTCAGATGAGCAATGAAAGTAGATATTACCTTTGAAGTAGACAAAATTGACTGGTGTAATGTAAGGATAGCCATCTTCACCGATTGTTGCCATCCCGCCAATATTAGTTGAAGAAAGAATACGCTTAATTTCAGATGGGTCAGTAGCTTGGCTGAACTCATGTCTCATGTCTGATCCCCCTTCCAGGGTATAGTGGATAGAATGCATAAGTAAGATGATATCGAGTCAATATCAGTCCTATTTAACTTACACAGATCATTAGTATTGTATTGAACGTATAATTCCAATCCTATAATCAGTCGATCCGTATATTCACCCACCTTGCCAATACCCGCATGGTGATCAGGCTTTTCTTGCGAATGTATTCCTCGTATGTGAGATTGAAGGGCGTGAAGGGTGAGTGAGGGCCTAGGCCAGTAAGGACCTCCTCACGAAAGGTGTGCGAGAGCAAAGAAGAGCATTGAATAATTACCGAACCCTAGGCTAAGATCATGAGGCCCGCAGTCCATTCGATTAAGGGGAGTATTCATTGGCAGAGCAGAACTACGAGAAATGGGAAGATGTATACCGGCGTGGCGGCGAAGGTCCATACCCGTGGGATTTGGGAAGGCCCAGAGACTTTCTGGTGCAGCTCCTGGAAAAGGGCATGATCGAGGGCGATAGGGCCCTGGACACTTGTTGCGGCCTTGGGACCAATGGGCTTTATCTTGCCGAAAAGGGCTTCAACGTCACGGGGATAGACATCTCTGAGAAGGCAGTCAAGATCGCCAACCGAAGGGCATGGAAAACAAGGAAAAGTGAGAACATAAACTTCAAGGTCCAGAGCTTCATGGACATGGACTTTGAGCCTGGGAGTTTCGATTTCGTCCTGGACATCGGATGCTTCCACCACGTCGCTAAGGAGGATCGGCGGCAGTTCATCGAAAACATCCGTCGGGTCCTTAGGCCTGGCGGCAGGTACCTTCTCATGTGCTTTAGCGACCGCATGGGTCCGGCATGGAACCATTTCTCTGAGCAACAGCTGAGGGGACTGTTCTCCAGTCACTTCAATATAATGATCCTTGAGGAGATCTCATCTGTTGAGGGCGACGGCGTGACAAGGCACTTTTATGTCTCTCTCATGGAGAAGTCGAGTAAATAGGCCGAATCTACGGCCAGCCGTAAAACGGGATGTCCTTTTACTTTTATTTACTTTGGGTAAAGTTCGATTATCCGGACCTAATATACTTCTTTAATAACTTCAATACATAGTTT
>JABAOH010013864.1_pt1 | contig 12192 bp, 9 predicted proteins | sample 7062181 | NCBI WGS metagenome assembly JABAOH01 (sample SAMN14538630, study PRJNA623070) | marine sediment metagenome | biome: marine biome [ENVO:00000428]; feature: marine pelagic biome [ENVO:01000023]; material: deep marine sediment [ENVO:00002113]; isolation source: pool of 5 deep marine... | reverse complement strand
CTCCCGGGGACATCGGTTATTCTGCTTGAAATATTACCTCCGGTGCACGATTCAGCAACTGCTAGCCTTAACTGGTGCTTGGTCATTAGTCTTCCTACTACGCCTTCTAAAGTATCCTCATCAGAACCATATATATACTCTCCGAGTCTTTGAGTAAGGTCATCCTCAACATCACGCGCTTCGTCAATGTGTTCAAAAACATATTTAAGGTGAATCTCTTCTCCCATCTCAGTTGCAGTCATAGCTAATTTTGTAAGCAAATCACCAATCTTTTTCTCAAGAAGATCTCTGTTGATACCACAAATTTTGAAGACTGTACTATACATCTAACTCCCTCAGTATTTCACTAAAACCCTCCAGGTCTTAGCAAAATATTCTATCCCGGAAACCATAGTTAATATTACAGCCAGAGCTATAAGTAACGAACCTAAAGATACTCCCAAAAACCGAACGGGAAGTTGAAGAATAATCGCTATTACAGCCACAATCTGGGATATAGTCTTAAGCTTACCCATTTTGCTGGCAGTGAGTATTTCCCCTTCTGCTGCAGCAACCAGCCTAACTCCCGATACGGCAAATTCTCGAGCTATAATCAATATAGCCACCCAAGAAGGAAGATGTCTTAACTCTACCAACACAACAAGTGCTGCTGAAATCAATAATTTGTCAGCAATTGGATCTAGAAATTGCCCCAGCGGAGTAACCTGTCTCTGAAATCTAGCTACATATCCATCAATAGTATCTGTTATTGCAGCTAGAGTGAATATGGTTGCCGCAATATATGAACCGGTTGGCTGCAGGCTGCTCAAAAGTAAAAAAATCATAAATACCGGTATTAGCACGATGCGGATAAAAGTGAGGAAATTTGGCAGGTTCATCCAGTTATCTCTCCATATAAATCATAAATCTCGGCCTTTTGTATTCTAACTTTTACTGTCTCTGACGGCCTGCCTTTTCCTTTTACGTATATTTCTCCATCCACTTCCGGAGCTTGGTATTTGCTTCTTCCAACAAGCAAATATTCATTATCGGCTTTCACATCCGTAATTAAAACTTCTAGCTGTTTTCCCATTAATCCTCTATTCTTTTTCTCTCGTATCTTCTCCTGAACTGCTATAATCTGGCGATACCTGCTTTCTTTTGTTGAAGAATCAACTCTGTTGGGAAGAGAAAAAGCTTTAGTTCCCTCCTCTGGCGAGAACTGGAAGACACCAAGGTAATCAAATTCTATTTGCTTTACAAACTCCTCGAGTTCTTTGAAATCACTCTCATTCTCCCCGGGAAAACCCACAATTAGTGAGGTTCTCAATGCTATTTCAGGTATTTCTCTTCGCAACAACTCAATAAGTTTTAAATAATTTTCCTTTCTTCCCCATCTTTTCATTTCCTTTAGGATACGATTACTTGCATGCTGAAATGGAATATCCAAGTAGCTGCAAATCTTTTCTTCAGCGCCAATTACTTCGATTATTTCATCTGTCACACCATCCGGTTCCAGGTATAACAGGCGAATCCAGCTCGGACCTAAGGCTATCAGTTCTGCTAAAAGTTCTGGTAAGAGACACCTTCCATAAAGATCCAGGCCATATCTGGTGATATCTTGAGCCACCAGATTAATTTCTTTGCATCCCGAAGAAATAAGGTTTTCTGCTTCTTCCAGTAAATTCTCAATAGGCTTACTTCTGTACCACCCTCTTATAAGTGGAATTGCACAGTAAGTGCAAATACGGTCGCATCCATCTGCAATTTGGAGATAGGCGCTTGAGGAAGGGGTTATATATCGATTTCTCTTTTCCAAAACTTCAGCCGGTTTGCCAACTAAAGCAAGACGATTGCCCTCAAGTACCCTGGGGATTACTTCTTTCAGCTCATTTGACATTGTAATTCCCAATACCGCATCGACCTCCGGAAGGTTGCTGAGAAGCTCTTTTGAATACCTTTGACCAAGACATCCTGCGAGAATTAGAGCACGGAGCCTCCCACTCTCCTTAAGTTCCGAGAGTTCTAATACTGTATTTATGGATTCTTGTTTGGCCGGCTCAATAAAGCCGCAGGTGTTTACGATAATAACATCAGCTTGTGTCGTATCAGGAACAATCTCAAAACCACCGTCTTCAAGGGATGCTCGTGTGTAGTCGCTTTCAACTTCATTTCTGGCACAACCAAGAGTTATCATTGCCACAGAGATCTTATCGTTCTTCATGTCTTGAAGTCTAACCCTATGCACCGAGCTGGTCAAATGGATAAGCTAATTCTGCTTAATAGGTCAAAAGGCAGGCAAAATTTACGGGGTTTAATTTGAAACCAATTATGAAAGCAGTATTGGAATAATATTTATCTCAGCTCTACAGAGCCACTCTCAAAATATGGGTCAGGTTTCTTTCTGTGATTGCCACATCAGCAATTCTTTCAAGTAAGAGGCTATCAGAACAAAATGCAATACCAATTCCTGCACTATCTAACATACACGCATCATCAGTATTACTGCCAACGGCAATAGTATTACCCAGTAAGATCGAATATTCTTCAGCTATACTGATAAGCGCATTGGTCTTGCACACCGAATGACCACATCTGCTCTTATCCGACTTCAGGAAAAAAGAAGGAATCTTTACTTCTCCTGTAGCCATGCTTTCGCTGAACTCCAACTCGTTAGCAAAAGCAAAATCGGCACCAACTTTGTTCTTTACGTGTTGTGCAACACAATCATATCCATCGCTTATAATACCAACCAAATAACCTCTCGATTTCAGCTCAGATATAACTGAGTCCGTATTTTGAGTAAGCTCAATCTCGTCTACAAGGGATATTATTTGGGCTATACTTATACCCTTCAGGTTTTTTGCAATAAGTTTTGTCATAACAAAGGGTTCTTCAGATTCTTTGGTAATCTCCTGCAACTGCTTGCGGAAATTGAATTTCTGAGCCGCTTTATAGATGAATCTACCTTCCCAAAGAGTATTATCGAGGCTAAACACAATCATCTTTTTCATGAAACTTAGTGATTCTTTTATCGCGAATTCCATTTGATTTCTTACTAAATTGATGGTTTCCAATGAATCAAGGCTGAATTGTCTTCTATTTGCTGCACGCTTTAAAATAGCTTTGGATACCTCTCGCGACATCTTCCCTAGCTCGTGCCAAGGCTTCATCTTATGCTTTATGCTCCCCAGGTTTACCTCCGTAATTCTTGCCCCAATTGCCATCATTTCAAGTAGAATACCGATATCTACTCCATAATCATCTTCAAAGGTCACCTTTTTGAAGAAAGAATTCTTTCCAGCGATAATCCCGCTAAGAGGTTGATGAAACCTCAAGGCTTCAGGATATAGAATGCTCAATAGAGGTTTAGCAACAAGCTCTGTCACTCTGCCTGCTTCTCGTTCATAGTTTGACTTAACAAAGTCAGCTTCACCGCTGATAATAGGTTTAGCAATCTTGCCAACAACATTCCTGGATAGATTGACAATATCAGCATCCAGATACACGACAATCTCGTTCTTTGCGAGAAGAAGACCATCCCTCATTGAAGCGCCTTTACCCAGCTTTGTGCTTTGGGCAACATAGGCTCCTGCATCCTGCGCTTTTGATACAGTGCTGTCAGTCGAACGGTCATCGACCACAATTATTTCCGTAACATTCCTACTGGCCTTTGCAATTTCAACTGTTCTTCGTATTGTGGCTTCCTCATTTAAAGTTGGAATAATTACGGTAATTAACTTTTTGTTGCCCAACTTATCCTGCCTTTAAATAAGTCTTTCAGTTTTTATCTGATCTATTAGCAAGCCAGGTTGACTATTGGCTAATCTAACTAATCTTTATTTATTTAATTATTAACTATCTAATTCACTATCATTTTAAGCAATTCTGATAATCCATACTAATTCTAGATGTCCGCAAATCTTCCCTGCCATCCTAGTTGTTTAGACACAGTTTTTCCCAAAAGCGGCTTAACCCAACTATTAAAAGATACCTTATTTTAAATAGTGCGTTGGATTCATTGACGGGGAGTATAACGCTTAATCTCCCTCGGGGCTTAAAGAAGCTGGTTCTACCATCAGAATTACGGTCGTTTAGGAACCCTGGTACGATGAACAATACCTTTTGGGACAGTATAACCTTGCAGTAGCATTAATTCAACACTCTTATTTTCTAAATCAAGCAGAAGTCTCCCGAAAATGACTAGAAAGAACTCATCTTCCCTTTCGTGCTTGCGCCAATGGAATTCGCCTTCAATCACGCCAAGTCGTACCGCCGAATCATTCACCTGACTTATAAAAAATTACTCCACCTTTCCTTGGATGTTCTCATCAGGTAGAGTAATCAATTTATGTGCAACTGACCAATCTTGGGTTCCATTTACTTATTTACTCATAAACAGAATTAGCTGCAGTTATTTTCAGGAAACAATCTCTTGTCCAACTTTTTACTTCCATCCTGACAAACATCAATCAAATTTGGCTTTTCCCACATAAGACATGGCTACCTGACTAATTTTTTTTCAAAGTCTTTTACTTTAGTTGGTTTTTTGCCCTTACCGTGTTCAATCAGGTGTCCTTCTTCTTTTAGCCGCTTCGACTGCACACTGACACCCCCAGGATATTTCGGGTTGAGTTCTCCTCCTGATTTTAATGTGCGCCAGTAGGGAGTAGTTTTTTTCTTGCCTTCTGTTGCCGCTTCCTCTGCTGCGTGTGCTGCAACCCATGCGAAAATACCAGTGGTTATGGGGCAGCCTATGGTTGCATTGTGTTTCACAGCAAGTTTATTGCGAATTTGGTTTATGGTAGTAAGTTTACCTTTGGGGACTTTTTTCATAATTTCATCTACTTCTATTGGCGCTGGAATAACCACAGTACCTGTTCCCCATCTTTTGCTCATCTTGCCAGTTATCTTTTCTACTTTTGGCAAACCTTTATTATCAGCCAGTTTCTCCTGCCAGGATTTGCGTGTTTTTGATTTACTGCTCATACTTACGTCCTCCCCACTTTTTATGTTTCATTTGGCTTGGTCGCATAAACTTTTATACTGACAATAGGGCTTACCAGTTCCCCCATCTCTGTTTCTGTAACACCTAAACTCTCAATAATTGCATGTGCAGTTGGATCGTTAACCATAGACTCAACGGGAAAGGCTGTTTCGTCAATTATTTCTAGTTCTTCAAATCCTGCTCCTTTAATTGTTTCCAGATATTCATCCCTTATCATTGCGCTCGAAATACAGCCAACATATGCCTCGATGGATTCTCTTATTAAATCCGGAAGCTCTTTGAGCAAGACAATATCAGAAACTACCAGTCTACCTCCTGCTCTAAGTACTCTAAATGCTTCTTGAAAAACTCGCTTTTTTTCAGGAGAAAGATTTATAACACAGTTTGAGATTACTACATCGACCGAGTTATCGGCAACAGGCAAGTTTTCAATTTCTCCGAGCCTAAACTCCACGTTAGCATAATTGCCTTTTCCTGCATTGCCTCTCGCCTTATCAATCATCTCCGGTGTCATATCAACACCGATAACTCTGCCTTTTTCTCCAACCTTGCGGGCTGCTATAAAGCAATCGAATCCTGCGCCTGATCCAAGATCAAGAACAACATCCCCTTCCTTTAGAGATGCAAGGGCAACAGGATTTCCACAGCCGAGTCCTAAATTTGCACCTTCAGGTACAGCCCCAAGTTCTTCATCGGAATAACCTATCTTCTTACCTATAATCTTGGGAAGATCAGTGCTTCCACAAGTCGCTTGAGGGCCGCAACATGAACTTTCATTTTTTGCTACTTTTGCATAACCCTTTCTTATAACTCTTTTAAGATTTTCGTCTTTCACTATACTCAGCTCCCTTCCTGTTTTCCGAGTATCTCTTGCATTACCGGCCCCAGTAGGTTTTTTACCATTCCTGTGAGCTCTTCTACCTTAATTAGAGAAAAGCAGCATGCTTTACCGTCCTTTTGCCAGCTTATAAGCGCCAGCTTGTCTCCTGCACCAATTCCTGCCTTATCCCTCAACTCCTTGGGAAGCACCATTTGCCCCCTTTCATCCACTGTCACAACTGATTCGATTTTGCAGCATTCCATTCCCTTCATATTTATCACCCCAAAATTCTGAATATTCTGAATATTCAGATTATCACAATTTATGCAGCATGTCAACTCTTATCATATATTCCAATAAACACCAGTGTATAAGTCATTTGGGGTTCTCAAAAAGGTTAACAAATCTAGCAGTTTACTTTCGTTCAATAATCTGTGGTTGAATCAAATCTTTTGGAGGAGAAATCGTACATCTCACTAAATTATAAACTAGCTACGAACCAGTTCTGGCATATCAACTAGGAATGCAGCGTGGGCTAAGCCATTAAAATTTGAGCCCCGGTTTATAAAACCGGGGCTCAAATTTTTTCTTCACTTCCATCCTTAAATTGATGGGCTATACGGCTCTGACCAGTTTGGTATAAATTCGTAGTCTTTACCAGGTGATACATCATGACCTAGGTCAGGGCGGGGTCCGCCATCTAGCTCAAATCTTGTCCTTGCAGTGTGTTTAAGCCATACCACTTTTGTGGGATGCAATGTTTCATCCGATACCTTAATAAGCTCGTGGTAATGAACGTATCCTAAGGAAGCATACATTTCCGCCTTCTCTACGGACCAGGTATCTATTATGGCATGGACAATGTAGAGCAGTTCACCATCAGATGCATCTGACGACCACCAGTGTGGAGCCCCAAAAGGACCACTGTTATAGTGTTTACCAACCAGTCGATCCCGGCTTGCCTGTACCCAGTAATGCCCTGGAACATCAAATTCGCCACTGGGTCCGTCCGGGGCGCCAGCAAAGTAATAATCCTCATTGTCAACGTTAACTACGATCCCATGAACAAATCCCCCGCTCACCGCTGGAGTAATAGCTATTACCATCAGTATGGCAACTGCAACTACAGAGAGTATCCATCTTCTCATTGATCTCCACCTCCTTTTTATAAAATATATAATTTTTTTTATGCCCTAGATGTAAAAAGGTTAAACATAGTTACCAGACCTATTGAATTAATAATCGATTACTATTCGCGCGGTATATAGATATTGAAAACTGTAGAAAAATAAGCAATAGCCGGCTTGGGGATTTTGTGAAAGCTACTGATAGAATATGATATTTATGTCTCCGGTTTGCCCTCAAAGATAAGCTGTGAATTTGATATATGGGTACTCATTTACTGCTGAAGCAAAATGGGGAGCTATAAAGCTAGGGAATGGGTAAATTTAAAAGCTTCACTAATTGATACATCTAATTGGTCTTCTGTTCCTCAGGTATTACAATTGCCGTTATTATAGGAGTACAGCAACGTAAGTTTTATCCTTTTTAAGAATTTTTATTACTCGCTATGAGGAATAAGCAGGAGGTGAAAGCTAGTTATACGGATACCAAAGTTGATGGCAATGTTCACAACCTGTTTCAGTAACATGGGGGATTCCCGGGTCAGGCCAATTCTCGATACCGCTATGATTGTGACAGTAGAAACAGGGTTGTGCACCCGCCGGTAGAATTGGTGGCACAGGGTCTGTCACATGGCAATCAGCTGTAATGCAGCTATCGTGATAAGTACTGCTATGACAGGCAGTGCAAAGTTGATCTGCACCCTTTCCTGAACTATCAGTCAGAGATATCCCCGTCTTTCCGTTAACCGTATCTTTGAAATGATATACATTGGAGGAACCATGACTTTCATGGCAATCTGTGCATACTAGAGCTGCCATTCCCCTGCTGTAAGGTGCAAGTATGGTCCCGCCCCAACCGGTACCAGCTTTTATGCCATGCCAATCACCGGTTTCATTGATTCCACCTGGAATGTTTTCCGGAGGATCTGATTCGTAGTTGGATTTTATGTTGATTGTACCTGGTGGAAGTGTAACCCCTTCCGGGGGCGTGCCATCATGGCACTTATCACAGAAACCTACGTAGTTAAAGACATTTGAGCCGTCCTTAGGATCAGTCATAGTAGCAGTATAGGCAGAAGATTTATTATCAGGATCTGTAGCTTTATTAGTAGCATTTACCATATGAGGGTTATGGCAATTTGCACACTCTACTTTAGAGCCTCCTGTGGATTGTTCGCTATCGCTTAGACTGTGGCGGGATAAAGGATCACTTGCGGCGCTAAATTGGGAATAGATATTTATGCCACTCACTGAGCCATTGATAGAAGCATGGCATCCACCACTTGCACCTGAGCCACCGTAGCAAAGGTTTTCTTCTTTTGCCAGAGTAAGATATGAATAGGACTTCCCATGAGGATTATGGCAGTTTATACACTGACCTGATACTGAACCGCCTGTTCCTACAGAGGCACCAGTATCAGCGGGATCTGGCCAGATGTTATAGGGATTTGCGCTAGAGCCATGCTCAGTTCCGGTAAAGGTAGTCTCCTCCTGATAAGAATAGCCTGCTGGTTTAGGAGGTAGTGCTGCATCATCATGACAGTTGGTACAAAGGGTATTTGCAGACGCTCTGGTATAATCAGTTGTTCCTGCTTGCCCATGAGGATTGTGACATCCCCCGCACATTCCTGAGGGATAACTGGCATCTGGATATCTGGTTATAGCTTGACCGGAAGACTCAGCAGTAAAGTGCTTGGTTGCCTCAAAGGCTGTTTGACCACTGAAGGCACCAGTACCTGCAGCGTGGCAGGCATAACATACGGTATTGTCATTGTCAGTAACAGGATGGCTCACTCCTAGATTATCGGTAATGGAAGACCTTAAGCGTTTGGGAAGAGTTGATTCTAATTCATGGCATCTCTCACATCCTGCTGGGGGTGCTGTTAGTGCTGTATCATGCAGAGTGCCAGTCCAAGAGGTTACGTGGTCTCCACCCGCATAAGTGGCAGCAGGACCGTGGCAGCCGCCACATCCACTGTGTCCAGTAAAGGCAGCCAAGAGAGGATCTATAGCACCTGAGAGATAGAGTGCTGAGATGCCTGCCATAAGTACACCCATGAAGAGAATAATCATCATAGTTCTCATTTTATTGGTTTTTGCTCCAAACTCCCTGTCCATTTTGTTTTCCTTCTTGTTTAGTCAAGCAGTCTTTTCATATCCTCTCAACCTTTTAGTCAGGGCCAGACCTGAAATCCTCTCCGTGTGACGAATGACAGGTGGGCCAACAAGTAGTCCGGCCAACATATGGCGTATCGTACTGATAATCCCTCATATTTGTCCCATTCATTAGACGAGGAACTCTATTTGTGCCGTGGGTACTACCCTTTTCTGGTGGATTAGTATTTTCCTCATCTGGAGGTGCTGTTTGAGCGCCGCCATGGCATTCTCGGCAACCACGACCTTTTGTTCTAACATGGAAGTAGTGACTGCCCTTGCTATCGTTAGTAGTCTGCTCATCAAAACGGCTCCCTGTCTCCTCCCAGCTACCTGGCTTACTGCTGGGAGCGTAAACGCTTGCCTTATGGCACTTCAAGCAAAAGTCATTTGTATTATAACCCGTAGGAGCACTGAGAATATATTGTTGACTCGAACCGTGAGGTCCATTTGGATCGGTATCCACATTACTTCTATGGCAATCGCTGCAGTACATCTTGTCATGCTGGCCATTATTCCATGGAGGCTCCATGGTCTCTATGTTTCCATTGTTAGCCGATGGAGAGGTATATGAGTTAGTACTTGTATATCCTTCAACTGGATGGAAGGACTTATTTGCTATATTGAATTCTCGTGCCACATCTGTCCAAACCGAATTCCAAGTAGTAAGAGATGAATTGAAAGACGAATGGCACTTGTAACATATCTCATATTCATAGCTAATATAGCTTCTTCCGCTCTGTCCATCCTTTATAGTATAGGACCCCGCAGGCACACTGGACCAGGCTGATCGTGTACCCGGATTTACACCATAAGCACTTCTTAACGCACCTGAAACTGTATTGGTACCTGCGATATGGGTTCCAGCCTGCGCTCCATGCACACCATGGCAGTCTTCACATTCCACATGCTTGTTAGCAGAGATGCGTGTTGAGTCTTCAATCGGTCTATGAATACCACTATAACCAGCAATATAGTGTTTGTAGGTCTTGGCAAACATCGACTTTATAGCAAGTGCATCATTACTTATTGAGGCTATACCGTAGTAATCAGTATTTATCCCAGCATTTGGATTCTCTGTAGTGCTATGGCAGCGGTAACAGAAGTTCTCTTCTAGCGGATCTGTAGGTGTAGCAATACCCAAAGTCGCTAATACTCTTCTCAACCATGAATCATGATTAGAGAACTTGTTAGTAGATGTCTGCTTTTCCTTAGTCATAGTATCATTATGACACTTAGAGCAGTTTGCATTAAATGTGGTAGCGTCACCATAAGTAGAAGTAACAACATAGTTATGAATGGTGCTTGAATAGACAATCTTTGTAAATGAAGGAGTGCTAGTAGTGCCATCTGCCTGTGTATAGGACTTCGTTTGAGCACTCTTATGGCAGGATAGACAGAGTCCGCCGTCTGTCTCAGTTCCTACATAGTCCGAGTTTGACGCAGTTGGATTGTTATTTGTCCCCCTGTCAGCCGAGGTTAGTCTTAAGTTCGAAGACTTCGATGAATTAAACTTGTCATGGTCTACGTGACAGAAGTTGATGCACGTCCTATCTATTGTATATGAAGCCGCATCGCTTGCCATCCTGTGATGATAATTGGAAGTTCCTGCCATGGGATTATATATGGAGGAGTGACAGGTTGCACAGGCTATACCACCACTAGAGACTCCTTCTTTATCAGTATTATGATAATGACAAGATAAACAATTGGATGCAGTCATAGTTGAGTTCACATGACATCCTCTACACCAAGCTGTTACCGCAGCATCATCGGTTCCATCTCCAGTAATTCCTGTAAAGGGTCCCTTAGGTCCTGCGGGATCTCCATCATCTAAGTAGGTGCGCAGGGCAAAGGCATTAGAGCTTCCATGAGGATCATGGCACTCGGTACATGGTAACGGTGGATGAGGCGATGAGAACTTAGAAGCATATCCATTGGTTAATGTAGTAGCAAACTTACCATCTGTTCCCTGCTTAGCTCCGTGGAATTCTCCTGTATCTGTAGCATCGGTATAACCTACAGAATTAAAGTAATTGTAGCTTGCGTGATTAGGATCAGGAGCCATCTTTACGGTATAAGGTATGTAAGTAGTTGTAGTTTGAGTTGCGCTAAGTGGTGTGGCTACCACCGGAGTAGAACTGCTGGTATTGTAGTGGCACTTGATACAGAACTTGTAGATGCCATTGTAGTCAGTAACAGTATTATCCGCTGGAACATCAGCATATAAGTAGAGGTTGTAGGTATTAGCCGGATCGGTAAGTTGGCTCTTGGTTACATCAACGCTTGCCGGCACCTGATTTACCACATGAGAATTATGACAAGAAGCACACTCAACCATTCTGGTTCCTGCTGCCTGCTGGGCTGTAGCTACAGGATGGCCATGATATCCAGCAGAAGTAAACTTAGCCTGTACATCTTCCCCAGAATAGGTATTGGGGGTAGTAGCATTATGGCAGGTATAGCAGAGGTTCTCCTGATCAGCTTTGGTGATATTAGCAAAGTCAGAGGCATGAGGCCCATACTCTGCCTTATCTAGAGCCTGGTTATCGCTATGGCACTTGGAACAATTAGCAGCATAAGAAGTTACGGCATCGGATAAGGTGTAGTTATGAGGTGTGCCTGGAAGACCTGCATACTTAAGCGTCTCTACCTTCTTTTCTGTCACCTTGGTGGTATCGTTATGGCAAGATAGACATAAAGTGGGATCAGTATTGGTTGCAACTGTCTTATCAGTACCGTCATGAGTGCTTAGATCCTTGGTGGTATGTGGATGATCAACATGACAGAGGTCAGTGCAGGTACCAGCTATGAGATAATCGTATGAAGGCGAGGTTATGCCTGGATGCTTGCTTGCCCTGGTTGTACCAGTAAGATCAGAGTATTCAGACGTATGGCAGGTGTTGCAGGCTACTCCTCCAGAGGGTGCTCCTATTCCTGGACTATGAGCCGCATTAGGATCTGTTGCACTGCTATGGCAATTCTTGCAAACCGTAGTATCCGCAGTAGCATGAGCAGCATTTTGAGCCGTAGTAATGTAAGTAAGAACTATCCCTAGTACTTTAGTGCGCGGCTTTAAGGTATCGTTCTCATGGCAGATATTGCAT
>JABAOH010057147.1_pt1 | contig 12195 bp, 5 predicted proteins | sample 7062181 | NCBI WGS metagenome assembly JABAOH01 (sample SAMN14538630, study PRJNA623070) | marine sediment metagenome | biome: marine biome [ENVO:00000428]; feature: marine pelagic biome [ENVO:01000023]; material: deep marine sediment [ENVO:00002113]; isolation source: pool of 5 deep marine... | reverse complement strand
GATTGGTTCAGGAAAGGATGTTCGAGTTTCCGTGATGGAAGGCTAAAGCCTTCCGCTACATTTCGGCAAAGAAATGAGCTAACAATTGGGAGTGAGACAATGGCAGGAAAGACCATCATCGAGAAAATCCTGTCGACAGCATCAGGAAAGGATGTTCACGCCAACGACCGGGTGTGGGCGGAGGTGGAACTGACAGTAATCAGGGATTTTGGAGGGCCTAATGCGGTCTTAGAGTTTGACAAGTTCACCAACAAGGGCAAAGTAAAGGAGCCTGACAGAATCGCGCTCACCTTCGACTATCAGGCACCGGCCAAAGATATGAAAGTGGCTCAAAATCAGGTTTTGTGTCGACAGTTTGCAAAGAAGCAGGGCATCCAAAACCTGTTTGACGTCAATTGGGGTATCGGACAGCACGTGCTATTAGAAAAAGGTATGATCAGACCTGGGACAGTGGTGATCGGGACCGACAGCCACATGAATCTTTTGGGCTCGGTTGGATCATTCGCCTCCGGGGTCGGAAATACCGACATCGTGGCGGCCTGGTATTCGGGAAAACTGTGGTTCCGGGTGCCAGAAACTATCAAAGTCACCTTCAAGGGTAGTTACAAAGAGCCGGTTTCAGCCAAAGACCTTACCCTCAAGTTCGTCGCAGAGATCGGGACAGATAAGCCCAATTATAAGTCTCTGGAGCTTTNNGCTGGAGTTCTTAAGGCAAAGATGCGGAGACGACCTGGGGATCGTGACCTCGGACCAAGATGCCCATTATGTGGACGAGGTAGAGATAGACGTTGACAAACTCGCTCCTCAAATCGCCTGTCCCCATACCCCAGACAACGTTAAGCCAGTGGAGGAGATCGAAGGGAGACCCTTTACTGAAGGATTCATCGGCTCCTGCACCAATGGAAGGTTGGAGGATTTCAAGGCAGCGGCAAGGATCCTGAAGAAAGCGGGAAGGATCCATCCGGAGGTGAGATTGATCGTTAGTCCGGCTACCAGAGAGGTAGCGACCAATATGCTTGAGGCGGGGCTTTATCAGGTCTTTATGAGTGTGGGAGCCATGGTGACCAATCCGGGATGCAGCTTGTGCACGGCCGGCCATCATGGCGTACTGGGAGAGGGAGATGTACTTTTGTCCACCTCAAACAGGAACTTTCTGGGAAAATTGGGAAAGGGCGCGGAAGTCTATCTGTGCAGTCCCGCCACGGTGGCAGCCTCGGCGGTGGAAGGAAAGATCACCGACCCCAGGAAGTATTGGTAATAAGGGAATCGGCCGTTAGAGCATCAAACATCTCAAGCCTTGGCGAGTCAATGAAAGGAATTATGGTTAACACGTCCACGGCCGTAGTAGCTGATTTCTTGTATGCTTCGGTGGTAGCGGTGATCTTAACTCTGTTATTCAAATAGCTCAAAATAAGCGCAATTTTAGACTTTGGAATACTCGTATAAGAGAAAACCTTTCTTTTAGGGAGGGCTTTCAATGTCAGCGGTTACAGCAGAGGCGAAAATCCTGGGACTAAGACCTGATCACATTCAGGAAAGGCTGGGAAACAAAAGCAAGGTCTGTCTGCTTAACTCTCATGATATCTTCAGAGCATTAAGGGACGAAAAGATAATCATAATGGCATGTAACGCCCGCATCAAACACGTGATTCCGGGCATAATGAAGGCAGCTGAAGAGTTGGACTCAGTGGTGGCATTCGAGTTGGCCAAAACCGAGGGCGGAGTGGACGGCGGTTATACCGGCCAGACTCCTCAGATCTTTTTCCAGACCGTAGTCGACTACGCGGATGGTATCAGATTCTCAAAGCCCTTGTTTATTCATGGAGACCATACAACGGTAAAGGATACAACCCCGGAGGCCTTTCAATCTGCCAAAGAGCAAATACAGGCGGAGCTTGAGGCCGGATATACGTCAATAGCCATTGATGCCTCCTTCAACGAGTTGAAGGATAACATCGGCATCACCAGTCAGCTCGCCGAGCTTATCAAGCCCTATGGGCTGGGCTTGGAGGTGGAGGTGGGAGAGGTGAAGGCAGCCGGGCAGGAGGCGGAACTGACCACAGTGGAAGAGGCAACCACCTTCATCAATGGTTTGTCTGACAGCGGAGTCCACCCTGATCTTCTGGCCATCAACAACGGATCAAAACACGGAAATTATCTGGAAGGAGAGGAGATATTCATTGATCTGGAAAGGACAGGGCAGATTTTTGATGCCATCAGACCGAGGGGGATTTGCATAGCTCAGCACGGAATCACCGGAACTCCTTTGAATGTGGTGGGCAAATTCGCCGACTTCGGAATTCGTAAAGGGAATGTGGGTACGGAGTGGCAGAACATCGCCCATCAGTTTTTGCCCAGAGACTTGATGGATCAGTTGAAAAATTGGGCAGAGGAAAACAAGAAAGATATAAAATTCGCCACCAGGGAGTTCAAAAAGGAGATAGATTCAATCCCCCGGAAGAATGTTCAAGAGATAGAACGGAAAGCATATGAGGTGGCGTCTTCTTTCATAGAAGCTTTTAGAGCAGGCAATTCAGCCAGTTTGCTGAAGAAAAAGTTTCTTGAGTGAGGGCTAAGAAGAAGTGACCGCGCAGGAACGGTCCATTTGATAAAATGCAACAATTAGAAGTCTACTGAGATTCCAGCTGCCCAACCGGATTATCGGGCCATCTGGCTTAAAAATGGTTGACAAGATTCACTTTTTTTATATAATATGAGTTAAAATAAACAAAGGTAAGCCTATAGAGAGAGATTGGTTAAAGGGTTTGTTTTTTTCTTCGAGCGCGGCCTGGTCCGACGCTTGAGCCAAGGCTTGAACAGAGCAAGCGCAACCCAAAGAATGCGAACGGGCAGTTCCAGGTTGTGCCTGATATTACGGGAAAGCTAGTTCGAAGGCCCTTTAACTGTTGACACTGTAGGAGCTGGTGCCGAGTTGTTTACTCCCAAGGCTTCGCGTGATCGGTTCTGTGTCCCTTGAACTTGCTCGGCTTTTTTGTTTATGAGGAGTCTTTTCTTCTCCCATAGCATCAAGCTTGGTCTTTCGCTGATGGCCATGATGCATTTCTCCTATGCCGAAGCATCTGTGCCCCCGGAGTATAATGACATGGAGATCCTGAAATCAGACCAGGAGGGCGTAGTTTTCCGGTATCTGGTGCCAGAGCCCCGGAGGAAGAAGATCGAGATTCTGGGGCGGTCCTTCGATCTTATGAATATCGACAAATGCGGTCTGCCCAACCTGCCGGGGACACCCCAGATTCCCGTAAGAAGGGTGTTGGTGGCGCTTCCGCCCGAGGCAGAAGTCTCGGTGGAGGTGTTGGATAGAAAAGAAACTGAACTGCCGGGTATAGATCTGGCTTATGCTGTCCCGGTTGAGCCTGACCAGGCGAGTCCGGTGGGCTACCGCCCCATACCCATCAAGCCAAGGGTTTTGCAGAATGAGTATTATCCGGCTGAAATCGTTTCCTTTGACTCTCCCGCTTCTCTGAGAAATCAGAGAATAGTCGAACTGGAGATGTTTCCGCTTCAGTACAATCCGGTCCGAAAAAGCGCCAGATATCATTCTGAGATCACGGTCAAGGTAAGCTTCCACGATGGTCGGAAAGGCGCAGTTAAGTCTGAAAGGGATCTCTTTGAGAGGATATACCAGAACGTCTTGCTCAATTACCACCAATCAAAGGGGTGGCGCGTAGCAACCGACGAGAAAAGCTTTTTGAAACCAGGGATTACCTACCCGTTTGGCTATTCTGACAACTGGTACAAGATGATAATATGGGAGAACGGGATATATAGAATCGACCGAAGCACTCTGATCGGCGCGGGAGTTCCGGTGGGTTCTCTGGATCCGAGAACGCTACGCATGTTTTCTGGAGGAGGGAAGGTTCTGCCTTTGGACAACTCTAACCCTTTCCTGGAGCTGAAGGAGATGGCCATATGGGTGTCCGGAGAGGAGGATGGCAATTTCGATTCGGAGGATTATGTCTTGTTCTTCGGCTGGTCCACAAACGACTGGGAATATGACTCGACGGGCGCAGTAGCGGATTTTCACACTAACCCGTTCACCAACGAAAACGTGTTCTGGCTGACCTTCAACCCAACCTCCTCTTTTTCTGATCCTCCCAAACGGATGCAGGTCAAAGACGGCAGCCCCGCCCAACCAGACGGTTTTGTTCCGCTGAAGTTCAAATCAAGAGTTCACATGGAGCGGGACAACACGCTGGCACAATACCCTTCAGGATATCTGGGGGACTATTTTCACTGGTACTGGATGGGAACCTCATCTACCCGAATGTTTGTTAGTTTGCCGGGCGCTCTGTCGTATGATACGTGTCTGATCAAAGTGAAGTACGTTGGCCTACCTCCCACCTTACAGGTTAACGGCGAACCTGTTGAGATCTTGGATTCCCTCTCGTCGGCCTCGTTGGCGGTTTTCAGGAGCCTCGATTTCCGCGGCGGCATGGTGGACACTCTGGATATCCGGGTTCCAGGCGACGCCTTTCTGGACTGGTACGAGATAGAATACCCCCGACGATTCGAGTGCCATGACGGGAAACTTGTGTTTGAGGGTCCGGAGTACTCCGGAGCAGTCCAGTTCGATATCTCCAACCTGCTTTCCTCCCAGGTGAATCTGTTCGACGTGACCGACTATTTTGAGGTGAAGAGATTCAGAGGTCTTGAGATCGAAGATGAATCTGCCAGTTTCCAGGATACGCTGGTAACCAACCTAAAGAAGAGATATTTCCTGGTGGATGAAAGTAGAATCAAGAAGCCATCAAGGATTCTCAGGGATGAGAACTCCGATCTGAGAGAAGTCTCCAATCAGGCTGACTTTCTCATCATCACCCACTTAGACTTCTATGACCAGGTGCTGAGCCTGAAGAGCTTCCGGGAATCGTTTAACCAGATGTCGGTGTCGGTGGTCAAAGTTCAGGACGTGTACGATGAGTTCTCTGGCGGACTCTTAGACCCCGTGGCCATAAGAGACTTTCTGAAGTACGCTTACAAAAACTGGGCCAGGCCGGCCCCGGCTTTCGCCTTGCTGGTGGGGGACGGTCACTACGATTACAAAGACAACCTGGGACAGGGCGGGGTCAACTACATTCCACCTTTCGCTCCTACCTGGGAAGGAGATAAGTCGGTTTCCGACGAGAATTACGTCTATTTCGGTCGGTATGGTTATCTGGACTCCGATTCTGCTGATATCCCGCAGACCAGAAAGCTGGACATGGTGATCAGTCGGTTGCCGGTGAGGAGCAGCGGCGAAGCCGAGGAGGTGGTGAAGAAGGTGATAGACTATGAACAGGCTCCCCAGTTTGGCCCCTGGAAGAACCTGATCACGCTGGTAGCCGACGACGAATTTGCTGGTAGCGCAAACTCTGAAGCCACTCACACTCAAGATACAGAGGAGCTGGCCAAATTTCACGTTCCCTCAAGTTTCAATCTATCTAAGATATATCTGATGGAATATCCCTTTGATTTCAAACGCGACAAACCGGAGGCGGAGGAGGCAATCATAGATGCCTTCAATTCCGGTACGCTCATCATCAACTACATGGGGCATGGTAATCCCAACGTATGGTCCCACGAAAAAGTATTTCAACGTAGCCAGGACATTCCTCGACTTGATAACAAAAGAAAGCTACCCCTCATTTACACCGCATCTTGTAGCATCGGACTTTTCTTTGATCCTGTCGGTGAAGGTATGGCGGAAGAGCTTTTAAGAGAAGAGGGTAAAGGAGCCATAGCCACCATCTCCGCCACCTGGCTGGTTTTTCCCGAACCCAATGCTGACTTGAATTTCGCGGTTTACGATCTGCTTTTGAACCAGGATTCCCTTTCCGTTGGCGAGGCGCTCTTCATTGCCAAGCTCTGGAGGCAGCCTAACAGCAATGATCGCCAGTTCGTGCTCTTCGGTGACCCGGTGCTGAAGTTGGCCGCACCCCGCCTGAAGGCAAAACTAACCGAGGTATCGCCCGACACGCTTTCCGCCCTGAGTTTGATAAACCTGAAAGGAGAGGTCACGAATGAGGAAGGTCAGATGATGACAGATTTCAATGGTATCGCCAAGATCTTGGCCTTCGATTCTCAGAGAGAGAGAATTCACACCATGCCCAACGGCGGAAAGGTGTACTACGATCTACCCGGTCTGATCATGTTCCGGGGCGATGCCCAGGTGCAGGAGGGGAGATTTCAAGCTAGCTTCGTGGTGCCCAAAGATATAAGCTACGGCGGAAATACTGCTAGAATCAGCGCATATCTGGCAAGACAAGATCAGGACGGGGTGGCTGTTCGGGATTCGCTGGTGGTCAGGGGATCGGATACCACGGTGATAGACACAATCGGTCCGGAGATATCCTTAAGCTTCGATGACAGGGCCAGTTTCACCGACGGTGAGACCGTCCTGCCTCACTCAATCCTCAAACTCTCCGTTTTTGACCAGCATGGAATAAACATTACCGGAGAGGTGGGACACGGTATAACTCTGGTCGTAGACGAGGATTTTCAGAATCAGATCGATATGACCAAGGATTTTGAGTATGATCTGGGAAGCTACCGGCAGGGTTCGCTTTCCTACCAATTGCCCGGTCTTTCCGAGGGAAATCACGTCTTGAGCATCAAAGCCTGGGACAATGCTAACAACTCCTCGGTCTTATCGGCGAACGTGCGGGTCAGCGCCCGGAAAGAGCTGGAACTCACTCAGGTGATGAACTATCCGAACCCCTTCTCCGAAGAGACCAATTTCTATTACTACCTGTCTCAGGATGCGGATAGGGTTGAGATAAAGATATTTACGCTGGCAGGAAAACTGATCCGGCACATACCCTTCTCCTCCTCCCGCGCAGGAATTAACTTCTCCACCACTTGGGATGGGAAAGATCAGGAGGGAGATGAAGTTGCCAATGGCGTCTACGTTTACAAGATCTCAGCGGAAGGCACGGCGAACGGAGAGCGGAAGAGGAAGGAGGCTTTCGGTAAAGCTGTGGTGGTGCGATGAAGAAAAAGTCGCTACCGCAAGGGAAAGTGACCCAGGCGGGCAAGAGTTATCTTTGCGAAATTCTTGCCGATTTTAGAGGAAAAGTCACGTTTTTAGGTTACCCTTAGGATAAATGAAAATCCGGACAGAAAATTGTCTGTTTTAAGCTGGAGTGTGTCAATGACGGAGACGAGCAAGCATCTTAAGGAGGTTACAGGATGAAGAGAGCAATCCTTGTATGTCTGATCTTGGGTTTGACCGTGGTCTTCTCTGGTTCAGACTGTCTGGCGGACGTAAGTCGTTCGGGAGTCCTGTTTCTGAGAATTGCGGCTGGAGCCAGGGCGGCCGGAATGGGAGAGGCTTTTGTGGCAATCTCGGATGATGCCACCGCCACCCACTGGAATCCGGCCGGACTGGGAACCTACCCCTTGACTTCCACCTGGTTGGAATATCCCTTACCACCCGGATTTGAACTCAAATCCGTCGCCCTACTGCGAAATGAAGTCCCGGAACTGAACTACAAGCGATACGACGTATGGGCCATAAGTGACTTTGATTTGTTTCGGTTGCACCGATCAAAGTGGCTTAACTATGAGAGATATTCCACGTCTTCGGGCGAATCGCTGGAGAGTATTCTCAGAAAATATTCGCAGCTACAGGATGAGGAGAAGATTAAGAGGATGAGCGAAATCACCGCCGGGTTCAATAACCCGGTGAGCAAGGATTCCCTGGTGGTCTTGAAAGAGAAGACTCTGAGTTTCGACCTGGAGGGCAGGGAAGGGATTTATTCTGTCTGGGAAGATATCCTCTCCTCCTGGGACGAATGTCATTTGGTTCGGGAACACCTTCTGGGCTTGCTCAAGCGGATGAACGATTTTCTAGCCGACGATAGTCTCACCGCCGAAGAACTGGATCGGATCTCATCCCTCCTTCCTAAGGTCATCAGCAAGAGGTTGCCTGACCAGATAAGGATTCCTTACCGAGTGTTATTCACCGACACGCTTACCTGCATCGCCTCCGAAGGAAAACTGCTCTGGTTGGGCAGCAAGGACGGTCTGTTCTCCTTTGACGGAAAGAGGTGGAAAAGCTATTCCGCCGAGGACGGACTTCTGTCAAATCACATAACCGCCATCCTTCCCATTTCCCGGCGCCACGTGTGGATCGGGACGGATCGTGGCACGGTCAGGTTCGATGGGTCGCAATGGACTCAAGTTCCCCTCGGAGAGCAAGTGCAGGATATGCAGGTGGTAGACTTCGCCAGCCGAGGTGAAAGGGACATCTGGACCGCCACCAAGACAAAATTGTTTAAACTGGAGGGAGAGTCGTGGCAGCCCTATGAGAAGTATGTGTTCAAGATTGGCGATTCTCTGGAAAAGGTGATCAGAAGGTTTGTGGGAACCGAGAATGAAAACATGATTCTGCGAGCCACGCAGATGGCTAAAGCTCATAACGACATTGCGGACACGGTGGTGACTCCGGGTCAAACCATAAACCTCCCCTTTGAGTTGGCGCTACAGACCCGGATCACTGCTCTGACTGTTGATAAACGAGGGGATCTGTGGTTGGGCACGGATCAAGGACTGAAAAGATATACCGAGAACGCGTGGTACACTTACGGATACAGGGTTTACACGGCGGCAGAGGAAGATGATGCAAAAAAGATCGCGCAGAACTTCCTCAAATCTAACGATGAGGAGAAGATCTCGAGGCTTTCCGAGATGATCATCGATTACAATCAACTGGACACCAGCGGAAGGGTCGGGCCGGGCGAAAAGATATATGTGTATTACAACGCCACCGGAAGCGAGATCCTGTCCCTGGCTGAGGCGGGAAAGGATAAACTGCTCGTAGGGACCCAGTACGGAACCATCAGATGGGACGGGGAAAGCTGGGGAAGATATTATCATGCCGGATTGGAGAGAGCAAAAACCAGAAACATCATTCACAAGGACGGAGAGTTGTGGTTCGCCACCGATGAGAAGCTGGTGATATACGCGCATGCCAAACGGGAGATCACCTTCATGCATGCTAACTGGCTGCCGGAGTTGGCTTCGGATTTATACTATGATTATTTCTCCTACGTTCAGCATATGGAGGGCTGGGGGACCGTGGGATTCAACCTCACCTACCTGTCGCTGGGACAGAATGTCCGCACGGACGAATTCGGAACACAAAAAGGCGTATTTGACAGTTACGAGATGGCTTTCGCCTTCTCTTACGGTACCCGCCTGAGCCCCAGCCTGTCTACCGGGCTCTCTGCCAAGGTAATCTACAGCCATCTGGCTGATCAAGGGACCGGGTTTGAGAAAGGAAAGGGCTCGGGGTCCTCCTTTGCCTTGGATGCCGGACTTCTATCCAAGACCTTTATAAAGAGATTGACACTGGGAACCGCCTTAACCAACCTGGGACCAAATATCGCCTATATTGACCTAAACCAGTCCGATCCGCTGCCACGCAATCTGGCCATTGGTCTGGCTTACCGGATTCTGGACACCCCCTTCAATCGTATGACTGCCACCTTCGAAGTGAATAAGGAGCTGGTGGGCCTGGACGATCCCCTGAGCGCCGAGATAAAGGAAGCCATAGAGAATATGGGGATAGAGTATTGGTATGGAACGTACGTTTCCCTCAGAGCCGGGTACATCTACGATCAGGTGGGTGACATAAAGACCGCCACCTTCGGTGCCGGATTGCAATATGGACTTTTCCGCTTCGATTTCGCCTACATCCCGTCGTCCAAGGACCTGGCCCTGGCCAACACCATGCGGTTCTCCATGACTGGAAGGTTTTAAGCGTACCGGGTGCAGTTCTCGGTCAGCGGCTTGGCTTGCGGCCTAATCTTAACACGGGGAATGTCTTGAACTTTTTGAAACCTGTAGTCTTGACCTTGATTTTGCTTTCGCTCTTGGGCGGCCTAACCTGGGCAAGCTCAGACAGGATTCTGAAGATTGAAGACAAAAAATATCTACGGCTGGGTGAGAAGTCGCGTTCGTCTGCGGATTATCCTGGTTTTAAAAACCACGTGTCGAAGAAAAACTTACTTGGGCTTCAGAGGGAGACCCCTCATTCGCTTCCCCGCTTCTCTGAGCTGGCCTTTTTGCAAACCAAGATATTGAGAGTACTGGCAATCAGGGTAGAGTTCCAGGAGGAGATCCCGGACGATCCTCTCACTACGGGCAACGGTCTCTTTGATATGAGAAGCCAGGAGGAGTATTTCGAGCAGGAAGGTCACCTGATAGACCCATCCCCTCACGACACCCTGTATTTCAAGACACATATCCGAGCCCTGTACAACTACTGGTGGACCGTGTCCCAAGGTCAGCTGTCCCTGGAAGGAGAAGTGTTTCCCAAAAGCGAGACGTTAGCCTATCGCTTGCCCCACCCCATGGTTTATTACGGGGCGCCGGATTCCTCTCTTTCCGGCAAGGTGGAGATGCTGAGACAGTTTTTCCACGATAGTTTCATGCTGGCCGACTCTCTTTCGATTCATGACGATCCGCAAATCTACGGAATAGATTTCTCCCGCTACGATTGCTTCGTCATCTTTCACGCCGGCTCGGACCTACAAAGTGATCTGGGGGCGCTGGTGGAACCCACGCCAGGTGATCTCTTCAGCGGCTTCATCACCTTGGGCGACACGGTGTGGGTAAGCGGCGGCACTTTTCCCATAACCGAGGGAACCTTCATGCCGGAGACTCGCTCTCAGGATAACCGGGTCACCGCTTTGAACGGGCTGTTTGCCCACGAGTTCGGACATCAGCTCGGTCTACCGGATTTTTATAACTCCGAGACGTTTACCACTCAGGTTGGCGACTTCGCCCTTATGGATAACAATGCTCAAAATGTAGGGGTGGATGTGGGATATGCGGTTTTCGTCTCCGGGGTCTTGCCGGTCTACCCCTGTGCCTGGAGCAGAGCCTTCCTGGGGTTTGTTGAACCGGTGGAGACCCTAAGCCAGACGGGCATCGGACTATTCGCCGCGGAAATGTCGACCGAGGGTCTCCAAATCATCAGAATCCCTATAAGTCCGGAGGAGTATTTCCTTTTGGAGAGCCGTCAGCAGGATCTGGATGGTGATCATCTCAGCGCTCTTCGGGCAGATAGCGCCACCAACGTGATACTGGGGCCGGTGAACGAGCAACGAGTGTACAACCGTGAATATGACTGGCTTCTCCCTGGCTCCGGAATCTTAATCTGGCACGTGTACGAAGAGGTGGCTTACTTCGATTTCGATTCTGACGGCTTGAACAATTTCTGGGACAACGATCTGCAGGTTGACAAAAACATGCGCTTCCTCACCCTGGTGGAGGCAGACGGAATCATAGATTTCGGCGGAGACTATTATACCGGATTTGGTCGGAAGGAAGATATGTTCCGCAAGGGAAATAACACCGCCCTGACCCCTTATACTTTCCCATCTTCGAAAAGCAGAAGCGGTTCGGATACGCATATCTGGATCACCGACATCGGTCTTGCCGATACTCTGATGACCCTGGACGTTTCACGGGACTGGGTCCAAGATGGTTTCCCTCAGAAGTTCATTCCGGAAACGGGAGTCAGCTCGCTGGTCTCGGACAAGGGAGACTTGAGGATCTTTGCCTCCTCGGGCAGATTCATTCACGCCTGGGATCCAGGCGGTGCGGCGCTGTTTCCCCCTCCAGATTCAGTCGAGATAATGCAGTTTGATTCCACGCTTATCACTCTGCCACTGGCTATCTTTGCACAAGATGACTTCGATTTTGTCGGACCACCCTCTCTTGGGGACCTAAATGCAGACGACACCTTAGAAGTGGTAGCCGTGACCGTAGATGGCAGAGTGTGGGCTTGGCATGCGTACGATCACAACCTGGATCGAAGGGCCGATGCTATAGACGGCTTTCCAGTGGATTTGCAGGATGAGATCTCAGTTGGACCAGTAGTTGCCGGTTTTGATTCAGTCGACTCTACCCTGGAAATATTCGTGGCGACGAAGGGGGTCGCTTCTGGTGCCAAAACAGTAGTCATTTCTCACCAGGGCACGGTCATTTATTCTTCGACCTCTGAGGGAGAAGTTGAAGCAATAGCACCCACCGGAGACTACGACCGTAATATCGTGATGAGAAAGACTCCGTTTTACTCGCAGGTTTGCGTTTGGAGCATATACGGCGGCCTATCACCATCTTCATGTTCTCCTTATTCCCACGGATGCGGTCCCGTCGTAGCTGGTGACATAGACAGAGACGATG
>JABAOH010020779.1_pt2 | contig 12198 bp, 11 predicted proteins | sample 7062181 | NCBI WGS metagenome assembly JABAOH01 (sample SAMN14538630, study PRJNA623070) | marine sediment metagenome | biome: marine biome [ENVO:00000428]; feature: marine pelagic biome [ENVO:01000023]; material: deep marine sediment [ENVO:00002113]; isolation source: pool of 5 deep marine... | reverse complement strand
TCCTGGAGCCTCACCTTGAAATTAACGTTGATGTTCTCCACCTCATCCTTGCTAAATGCATAGTCTAAACCGAAGGCATCCCCCCGCTCGTCGGATAACGCCGCGTGAATATTGAGGCCCCTCAGATACTGTTTATCGGTATTATACTGAAGGTCTCCCTCAATAGTGATGTACTTGGAGGGGTTTGACACCAACTCCGCCTCAATATCGGAAAAATACCGACCCCGCTCGCCTCCTGGCTCTTCCGTGAAAGGCTCGCCAAAACTGTAACTCTGGGAAACCGTTAACCTGAGTAGCTCACGATAGGTATGTCCAACGCCACCCTGGCGAATTCTCCCGCTCAGCGTATTGGTCAGCCCATAGGTGATGGCATTGGTATAGTCTATGCGGTCCAGCTCATCGAAACCGGGCAGGTCATCCTGGCTAACCCGCGGGATGTACGTATAGGAGATTTCCGGTTCGATTTGGTGCTTCCACCGTTCAATCCGTCCCCACCCTCCTTCAAAGATCCTGCCCAAGAGGGTCGAAGTGGAGACGGTAAAATCGGGGATCTCCCGGGTTTCAAATTCATTCATCATCCTCTCGCCGTCGGATGGACTCCTCGGACCGTGCCTTGGAAGGTATAGGGTTTCCCTGAAACCGGCCTCGGGTTCGAGCCGAACGGCCTTCATCAACATCAAAGGAAAGGACAACCTTGGGTGAAGGTCCAGCCTATGGCCACGAACTCCCTCCTCTCTCCAGAATCGGGTATAATCAGTCCCCCAGCCAAAATAGAGGGGGGTATGGGGAAGGTGTTGTTTTAGGGCAACGAATTGGAGGGTGGGAATTCTCTGAAGCGTCTCGTCACGCTCCTCCATGGTGAGATCATCGATGTATGAAACCTCTCCCAAAAGGTTGAACCGGGCCCAATTCCGGCCGCCGAAGACCGACGTCTCGAGCTGGCTCATCGTCCTGGTATCGATCAGCGTTTCCCCGGGGATGTACTCGTCGAAGTCAACGACGTAAGCATCGTCGCTGATGAAGGCGACATCAGCCTTAGCATAAAAATCTCGGAACAGCCCTTGTCGCGCTTTGAAAAACAACCCCCACCGTTCATCATCTTCAACCTGGTCATCAGAGAAATAGAAGGTAAACTCGCCATCGGTATCCCTTCTGAGGGCGTACCGAAATTCTATCCCCTCGTTAAACCCCCTTCCCCGACTATCACCCAGGCGATCCAGGTAGAAAGTGGCGTCCATATTCTTTGCAATGGCCCAGTAGAAAGCCGTGAATACCTCCGGGCCAAATTCGCTGGAATGCCCGAATTTTGGGATCAGAAAGCCCGTCTGCCGTTTTCGCTTCGCGGGAAAGATCCCCGCGGGGATATAGAGGACTGGAATCCCCCTGATATAAAAAACCGGACCCCTCACTACGGCATACCCCTCCAGGGTTACATCTATCCGTTTTGCGGTAAATTTCCAATCGGGAGAAGCGATATCACACGTGGTGAAGGATGCATCGTACACCCTGTAGGTGCTTTCGCCGAGCTTTTCCGCCCTTTGCCCCGTGATATAGAAGTTGCCCTCCCTGGTGAACAGTGTCCCATTGATAACGGACCCCATTTGCGTCTGCAAATTCAATTCCAAACGATCACATTTCAAAATGTCTCCCCCCTCCCTCAATACCACGTGGCCCTCTGCCACCGCATCATTGTTTGTCTCGTTCAGCTCCACCCTGTCTGCCTGGAGGGTGAGGTTCCCTCGAATGATTTCGACATGTCCCTCGGCCACGAACACCCCCTTTGCCCTATCGTAGCTCAAGGTGTCGGCCGTAATTTGAACCGGCCCCTCAAGTCGTGGCATCGACATATCCCATTGCTGGCAGGGCGAGGAGGAGGGAAGGAAGAGAAGGTAACAGAGGACCAAGGCATGAGAAAGAGAGAGGGCAGATTTGGTCATCAGAACGAATTCAATTGGTGGCATCGAGGGATGGCCTTTTAGACCTCGACAAATAGGCCTTAGCCTCCCCAATAGTGTAGAAGGATCCCGTTACGCAGATTAAATCCCTCTCGGTTGCTCGGGAGAGGAGATATTGCACGGCTTCCCCTACATCCTCAACAATCTTTCCCTGTTTTTCAATGCGCATCACTTCACTGAGGAGCACCTGGGGAAGCGCAGCCCTCTCACACCGGGGTTTACAGAGAACGGTCGTATCCGCCAAGGGCACGAGGGTGGATATGATCCTCCGATAATTCTTATCATGCATGATCCCCAGGGCCAACAGCAGCCGTTCATAGGTGAACTCTTCCAAAATTGCCTCTCTTAAACTCTTGGCTGCTCCAGGATTATGGGCACCATCCAGTACCACCGTCGGGGACTCCATGACCACCTCCAACCTCCCTGACCATTGGACACCCATCAACCCTTCATAGATGGCTTCATCCCCTGCCAGGTACCCGTTGTCCCCTATCATCTCAATGGCGCCCAGGGCAGTGGTGGCATTTATGATCTGATGCCTCCCCGCCAGGTTTAGCTCCAGGTTGGGGAGATTTAGTTTTCGCCCGTGGTAATGAAATCGACGGGGACCCACCTGTCTCGCCCGGAAGTCTCGGCCAACCCGGAACAGGGGGGCCTCCTTCTCGAGAGAAACCCGCCTCAAGACTTTCAAGACCCTTGGCTGGGTAGCCGCTGTCACGACTCCCCTTCCCTCTTTGATAATTCCCGCCTTCTCCAAGGCCACCTCTTCCAAGGTGTCTCCCAAATAATCCCGATGGTCCAGTGAGATGTTAGTAATGATGGTGAGAAGGGGATCGACGACGTTGGTCGAATCCAACCTCCCGCCCAAACCTACCTCCAATANNAAATCGAAAAAGGTAAATGTCTCGGGGATCCCCCTTTTCCGCACTGCCCCTCGGATCTGCTCGGTCAGACGGACCACTTCTGCTTCTGTTATCTCTCGGCCATCAATTCTGATCCGTTCGGTAAAGGATATCAGATGTGGGGACGTATAAAGCCCAACTCGGTATCCGCCTCGGCTCAAGATTGCGTGTATCATGGCCGCGGTAGATCCCTTGCCGTTGGTTCCTCCAATGTGGATCGTCTTCAGCTTTTCATGAGGATTTCCAAGGGACTTCAAGATATTCCGAATATTGGCCAGGCCAAAAACGATCCCGTGGCTCTCGAGACCATAGAGGTAATCCAGCGAATCCCTATATTCCCTCGACACCGTTGCCCACAACCAGCAACCCCCCTCAGGGGAAATTAGATCACCTTGTTCAGGGGATATTCGATGATCCCCACCGCCCCCCGCTTCTGGAGTTTAGGGATGATGTCGCGAACGATCTCATCTGAAACGATGGTCTCCACCGCGAACCAATCCGACTGATAGAGGTTGGAAATGGTGGGGGCTGTAATGCTGGGAAGGATCTCCACCACTTTTTCTAGATCCTCTTTGGAAACATTCATCTTCAATCCCACCATTGTCTCAGCGCGCAGGGCTCCCTGTAACAAAAGGGAGAGCTGTTCGGCTTTCTCCCGCTTCCATGAGTCCTGCCAAGATTGTCTGTTGGCGATCAATTGCGGGTAGGTCTCCAAAAGTTCGTGCACGATCCGCAATCCATTTGCCCTTATGGTACTTCCCGTTTCCGTCACCTCAACAATGGCGTCTGCTAACCCCTCGATAACCTTTCCCTCTGTAGCACCCCACGAAAACTCCACATGGACGGGGATGTTCCGCTCCGAGAAGAACTTCCGTGTGAAGTTCGTCAATTCCGTAAAGATCTTCTTTCCCCTCAGATCCTCCAGCTTCCTTATCGGCGAATCTTCGGCGACCACTAACACCCATCTAGCGGGCCTCTGGCTTACCTTCGAATAGACTAAATCCGTCACTACCACAACGTCCGAGCCGTTTTCCAGTATCCAATCCCTTCCCGTAAGTCCCACATCGAGGGTTCCCATCTCGACGAACCTGGACATCTCCTGGGCCCTTACCAAGGTGCATTGGGCCTCCTCGTCGTCGACGGATGGGAAATAGCTCCTCTCGTCTATCCCAATCTTCCATCCCGACTTCCTGAAAAGTTCTATGGTTCTCCTTTCCAAGCTCCCCTTAGGAATACCCACCTTCAGCCGTCTCACTTCTCGTATACCTCCCTCGGATCGAAGACCTTTTGGCCGACCACCTTCACCTTGCCCTGTTGAACTATCCTGTGAAAGCAGGTCCGATAGCCCGCATGGCAGGCCCCACCTCCCCGCTGCTCCACCTTCAGGAGAAGGGTATCGGCGTCGCAGTCAATAAAAATCTCCCTCACAACCTGATAGTGACCCGAGCGTTCCCCCTTCATCCATAATTGATTCCGGGAACGGCTCCAGTAATAAGCTTTGCCCGTCTCCTTGGTTCTTTCCCAGGCCTCACGATTCATATAAGCCAGCATGAGCACCTCCCCGTTTCCGTAATCCTGAACGACGACGGGAACGAGACCCCCCGATTTTTCGAAATCAATCCCTTCCAAGACATATCCTCCACCCGCAAGCGAGCCCAGTTCAGGAAAACATTCTCAACAACTCCATGGCATTTCTCGCAGCGGATCCACCGTGGCAATTATTGAAGAAGATCAAGGTCTTTGCNNAGGTAATCGTAACGGACCGACGCGGGAACGTTAAACCAATTGCGATTTCTCCCATGAAACCGGAAATACCCCAAGTCCGATGTAGCCTTTGGAATAAAGGACATCAGCTTGGGCAATTTGGGCTCATCCACGACGCAATAACCCACGCCAATGTTTTCCAGGAAGGAAAACGTCGAATCCTTCAGCCAATACATATTTCTGAATTCCATCACCAGGGGAATCTCCCCCAATCGTTCCTTAAAGGACCGGAGATAGGCGAAGTTCTCCCTGTTGGGGAAGAAGGAATAGGGGAATTGGGCCAAAACACAGCCCAGCTTTCCCTCCTGAACAAGGGGCTGCAAGGAGTAGATAAACTTATCGAAGATCTCCCTGTTGTTCACTATCCCCTTGGTCTCCCTGTCTCGGATTTCGTGGGTCATCCCCTTAAAGCACTTCACCACAAACTCAAAACCCTCGGAGGTCTTCTTGGACATACCGATAAAGCTATTGGAGGAGGGAAGGGTGTAATAGGTAAAATTGACCTCCAATACCTTGAAGCCCAGCTCCCTTTCATAATAGGTGAGCATCTCCCGGTCCTTGATATCTTTAGGGTATACCGTCCCCTTCCAATCCTGAAAGGAAAAACCACTCGTCCCTATCTTAATCATGGAAATCTCGTCCCCCAAAATGTCCATTAGAGACTAATGTAAAACGGGGAGGATTGTCAAGGAAATCCTAGAACTGAAGGAGATACCCATTTGTACAAAACGCTCTCCAAAAGCAGATTTGACCTGGTACGAGACCACTGTAAGACCCGTATGCGAAACCATGAGCTGTAAATTCCAGGCCTACCCTTTAGTCGTGGAAACGGAATGAACCGGCACTAGAGGTGTGGGGTGTAATCGGGGACGATCTGTTGGAGTTTCCGCCTAGTGGAGCGAGGATCGCACGTGCAGGCAATAGTGAGGAGTATATCGATGCACTCATTAAACCCATGACATTTACCGGACATTCTGATTCTCTTCACTACGTAATCGATAAACATAAAAGCGAGGAGATCCTCGTTGACCTTGAAGAGGATAAGTAAAAAGAAGCTGAAGTTCTGGGTGCATGGAGTTTTCAAAAAATAACGTGACAATATGACCCAATTTCCTGTCGTTTACCCTTTCTTTGTCCATGACAATGAAGTCCACCTTCTTCTCGTGGGCATATTTAAGAAACTCCTCGAAATTATGGTGCCTCGGTGGATTAACGATCTCCGCATTTGCATAGAACCCAATTCGAGGTTCACTCGTAAGAACCACGGGGCGTTCACCTGACAACGCGGCAATTCTGTGCCCAATTTCCTTTCGATCAAGCTTTTCTAATCGTTGAGGTGTCAGCGTCTTCGGGAGAGTTACCGCCGCCGTGAGGCAAAGGAGGGTTACCAATATAAGACGTGGGCCTTGATCCTGCAACAACCTTGGAACATATCGTTCACGAAGGTCGTTTGTGCGAGAGGCAATCACTGAGAAACCTTGTGCCGCCCACAAAAGACCAAACGGAACGACCGGAAGCAAATATCGAACCTTTAGGTACAGAAGACTGTGACCCAAGGTGTAAACTATACAAACTATAGCGAGGTAGAGCTCTCCGAGCAGAGGCCTCTTATCCCTGCTTACCCACACCCCAACCACAAGGAAAAAGAAGAAAGGATAGTGGAACGTTCTCGGAAGCAATAGGCTGAGCCTTCCCATATTCCACCAGAGCTTTTTCAGCAATAACCAGGGGTGATTCATGAGGGCAATCACGCCTCCCCAAAGGCCATGGGAGCCCGAATAGCCGGTTCCCTTCACTATCGCCGCGGACCCATGCTGTCTCACTGTCCACTCCCCAGTTAACCCTTTAAGAAAGGAGGCGTAAGGAAAGATAATGAAGAAGAAAGCGAGTGCAGCTATCAAAGAGAAGATCCATATTCTCCTTTTATCCGTCACGTTCTCTTGCCGTAACAAGGAAAAGAAAATCGGCACGGTTAAGACAACACCAATCCAGATAAATCCCTGAGCCTTTGTCAAGCAACTGAAGCCAAGAATAACCCCAGAGAAGCATGAATAAAAATATTGCTTCTTCTCCCATCCCTTCCAAAACAACCAGAGGCCCATCACACTAAGGAAAATAAAGGTGGATTCACTGAGAACTTCTGCAGAGTATCGGACCAAATAAGGATTTACAGAGAGAAAGAAAAGACCGATCAAAACAACTTTCGGATCAAAAATTCTTCTCCCCAGATGGTAAAGGGGAAAAAATACAAGAGTCCCTGCCAAGAAAGATACAAGCTTCCCGGCAACCTCCCCATCTCTTACTAACAGTTTCATACCAGCTACCAGAATCGGATAGAAGGGAGGTGTAATATATTCCAAGGCCTCCAAAAATCTGCCTTCCAGGAACACATTAGCCATGGCCATATACATAATGCTATCTTGGGCAATCACGAACGTACTGAAAAATAGGTAAATTCTTATTCCAATACAAACCAGAAAAAGGAGCCAAAATATCTTCCTAGATTCCAACCGTTGGAGCATCTATTAGTACCCCCGTGTTGTGATTCAGCTCAGGTGAACTCATTCTAGGGTATCGAAGTTTACCTAAAGTACCAGCAGATCTCAATATGTCAAGTCGAAGTCTATTTCCATATCCCATAATAGCCAAGAAGCCAACCCCACCAGTCTACCCCAGCGATATCGGCATTTAGGACCTGATTTCTCAGGTGTTTGTCGGGTTTGTCCGGCCTACTAGATTTTAGATTAAATCGCTAAACCTAAGCTCAGCAAATTGACGAAACGGAATTCTCGTGCACCCGGACCCGTATAGCCGCCTCCCAGCTGCGCAGGACCACAGGTGAGTACTAATATCCATATGAATTAAATAGCCACGCAAGCGAAGGCTGTCGGCTTTTCAACGAAATTTATCGTCATTTATCGCCGATCTAGATCTCAAGGTGGGATGAAATAGATAAGGCCGATGCCAATTAGACCCACTGAAGAAAATCACTTCCGTAATGTATTATTCACTTTGTTCACTTTCCTTGAATTCCCTACCGAACCAAACCTTTTTAACGGCTACATTTCTCAATCATATCTACAACCTGGGAATCCCAATCAAATCTAAACTTCTCGCAAACTTCTCGTGTACGTTTCAAAAGTCCCGAATAGAATTCTCCCCTGCTCGTGCAATCACGCACAAGCTCGACCGCCCTCTGAATGTCATCAAGTGGATATAGCATCTCCGGAGGCAGTATATCAGAAATCCCCATTACGTCAGTCCCAATCACCGGTGTCCCCACACCCATGGATTCAAGGACAGCATTGGGGCTCCCCTCAAACCGGGATGGTAGGATCGTAAGATCCATGCCAGCAAGAAACTCCCGAACCTCCGTCTGCCAACCAAGCCAATGTACACGATCTTGGAGATCGAGTTCCCTCGTTCGGTTAACGACGCGTTCTCGATCTGCGCCATCTCCGACTAAGACGAGAACACTCGGGGTTTCCCGGATATGATAGAATATTTCGATTACCTGCCACACTTGCTTGCGCGGCTTGAAAGTACCACTATATCCGACGACAAAACGATCTTCCGGGTAGCCGCATGTTTTTGCTAGCTTCGCTCTCGCCACACGTCTGTCCGGAACATCATGCCCTTGGATATCATTGGGCAGAACCTTTAGCGCTCTCCTTCCGCCAAGCCTTTCAGAAATATGAGAGCCTAAGGAAGTACTATTCGCTACAATGGTATTTGATACCCAGCCACCTATCTGAAAAATTATTCGTCCTACAGTTCGTGTTAATATGCTTCGGCCAGCAAGTTCCAGCTCGGCCATCCAATCGCTTCGAACGAAAGTGACGATCGGTTTTCCCGTCAACTTAGCAGCAAGCCCACATATCGCTGCGTAGGGAAAGCCAAATACAGCAAATGTGTTGATCCGAGATCGAATAGTCATCCCCAAAACGAGAAAAGGCCAAAGGACCAGAGCGGTCAAGGCCTTGAATACGGACGGGCCTGGAAGTGGTGCCCGATGCCACGTGATTCCGGAAACGTTGTCCATTCCGGGAAAGGGGTCCGGTGCCATGTAATGCACATTCTTCCCCGCTTCGGCACAAGCTCTCATCATCCGACACAAGCGCTGAAAATAGCCACCTCCATGACTTCTATAATAGAGCGTAAAAATAGTCATCCCACCTTCTCTCTTAACCTACCATCATGAAGTTGTGCAATATCATCTCGCAGCCTTGCACCTTTTGAAAGAAGGATTCCATGAGTTAACGAGGGGTTTCAGAATGGAAAGGGGGTCAGTTTCAGCTACCTTCAAGCAAAGAATGGCATCCTCTTGCCAAAACCATCCTATATATCTCTGTCATCTTTTCTGCGCTGGCTTCCCAGCTAAGCCCCGCAGATTCAAGTATCTCTCTGCCTCTTTTCCCAAGAACATCCTTCTGTGTTTCCATTTTGAGGACAGTAAGAATCGCCCTGCCCAAAGCACTTGCATCATTGGGAGGGACCAAGAACCCATTCTCGCCTTCCCTGATCAGCTCGGGAATTCCGCCAACCCGCGTTGCAACGACAGGTACTCCACAAGCCATAGCCTCCAAGATAATATTAGGACGACCTTCTGAAAGGCTCGGAAGGACTATAAGATCAGCTGTATTTAACCAGAACGCCATCTCGCTATGGGGCTTTCTCCCCGTAAACAGGATATTTCGCTCAACACCCATTTCTTTGCAGAGATCGGAGATTTTTTCGACAAGATTCCCCTCACCGAGGAAGATAAAAAGGGTGTCTTTGGACTCCTTGAGCACCCCCGGGATCGCTTCCACCAAGCTCTCAATTCCCTTCGACTCTATTATTCTCCCAGCATAGAGAACAATGGGTATATCATTCGGAAGACTAAGTGTTTTTCTCGCCTCAGCCTTATCAATGGGATAAAAGGAATCAAGAGATATGCCATTAGGAACAACAGCGATTCTTTGGTCGATTCCAAACCGCTCGATTATTTTCTTTAATAAATTATCGCTGACCGTTGTAATGTAATTGCACCGTCTAAGAACCCAGTGCAGAACAAATTTTGAAGTTCTTTCTCCAGCAAAATTAACATTGACATCACTGCCCCTAACCGTCAGTATCACTGGCTTTCTGTGAATCCACTTTCCGCAAAGGGCAATCAAACCGGAAAAAGCCCAGTGAGCGTGAATCAAATCGCATTGACTTCCGACCTTTATGCTCTTAAGAAGAAATGATAGGGCGAAAAGGGGAATCAGGGCCTTATATAAAGGTCTTTTGTCCAAATTCTTGATAATGCCATTACCATAGGCTACTCTTTCATATTTGTACGGAAAAAAATAATGAAAACGAGATACTCTTAGCTTCCCAAGGCTCTCGTGAGACCTCAATCCTTCCATTCCCGGAGCAATGACCACTACCGCGTGCCTCTTTGACAGTGCATCAGCGAGGTCAAATATGAAGTGCCCAATCCCATCCCCACGGTAACGAGGAAAGGAAGTTGTTAACATACAAATTTTCATTTTCCTACTTACTCTAATATTCTCCTCAATCCTTAGACGTAAATAACTCTTTTTTCCTTTGGTATAGGATTTCTTCCTGGTTCACCCTAATCCTGTAGAGCATATCAGCTAAGAAACCAGTAATAAATACCAGTATTCCAATACCGATTAGAAACCCTCCTACGAACCCGATTACCTTATACGGAGTAAAACCCCCCGTTGCAATATAATACGCAAAAAGAAAACACTCTAATAATAGGCCGATCAGTAAGAGGAACCCAGCGATATATCCAAAAAATCTTAGGGGCTTATAGTCCCTGAAAGCCCTAAAAATAATTTGCAATGTGTTATAACCGTAATGAAAAAAATTTTTGAACACTCTCGATTCCCCATATTCTCTTACCCCTTTTANNGAAAGGTCTCTTGCGTGTATGTAAATTTACCAAATAAGTTCAATCTCAAAAAGGCTTCCTTGGAGTATGCTCTGAAACCGCATGAAACGTCATAGAATTTCTGGCCAATCAAGAAACTTATCAATCTTGCCATAACAACATTTCCCCAATATTTGATCCTTGGCATTTCAGGCTTTATTTTTTTGTCCTTGAATCTGGAAGAAGTTACTAAATCAGCCTTTTCCTCAATAATGGGCTCAATCAATTTATGAATGTCTTTGGGATTGAACTGCCCATCTGCATCTATATTCACAATTACGTCTGGATTCAATTCCAGCGCCTTTGTTACTCCCGTCCGAAACGCCGCTCCAACACCTCTATTCTTATTGTGCGTTATTACAATTGCACCTTTCTTTTGAGCAATGATCGCAGTTTCATCGGTGGAACCATCATTTACCACTATTACATTATCCACATAGTCAGGCATGGCATCCAGGACATTCCCGATGAGTTTTTCCTCATTATAGGCGGGCACAATCACACATATTGTTTTGTCTTTATACACTTTCTCAACCCCGTTGATTTTCTCCCATTGGCTTTAGAATGACATTCAAGCCCCCAGACAGAAAAGCTCTAAAATCCAACTTTAGACCGTCATAAACCAACCTCCTATGGGCGGCAAGAATCTCGCAAATGGTTCAATTCGGACCAGATTTGAGAAAGTTCCTCCGTCAATCCGAACATTGCGAGGCGTGCCATAAAAGGTAACCTTTTATCCCGACTTCGATAGTCCTTAGAGTCTCGGCAATCCACTAGCGACCGACCTACAAAATCACTGAGCCGCTTAAATTCCTCATTGCTTGCCATAAGCTCATTATAACTTATTACAATCCAAGGATACTTTGTCTTTTTGAGATGGGCTATAATTTGCGAGTTGTAATGCATCCAGCCACGTAACGCCTTCCGCGGATACAGCAAGTTAATTTTTCTCCATTTCGTTCGTGTATAATGCTGCAAGACTTCTTCAAATTTACGATAAACCACTATAATCTTACGGGGAGGCAACTCTTGATCCCACACAGAATATGTAAGGCAAGTCCGGGGGTCCTTAAATCCCCAATCCCTGTACCGCTCATTACAGGATTGAATAATCGCCCATACTTTCCGACGATGATCAGGGGTAACTCTAATTGGCCTCCTAAGAATAACATTAAGGCTGTGAGCAGACCCACACCCAAGCAATTCCTTGTTCAGCTCTTTCGCGGAAATCCGCTCGAAATGATTCCCCTCGTCATAGCCTTTTGTTTCATCAACATCATCTTCCATGTTAATGCCGGAGAGGTGAAGAATTTGGGAAACCAAAGATGTTCCGGATTTATGCATGCCTAATATGACGTAAATCATCCCTTTGCTTCCTCTAGAGCATATCTAATACAGTTGAGCCGCTATGCGATAACGAAGCTATATATGATTTTAAGCATATTCTCTTATGAGAAAATATTTTACTTTTAGCTATCCTGAGACAACCCTTACGAGGATTCACATCAGTTATCATTCTCCCAGGCTAAATCTCTATCTAACAACTTATATAATCTCTGATTATACGACTCAAAATATTTATGTAACCTTTGACGCATCTCTCTACTCATTTTATTGTATGTATCTTGGGCATAATTATACTTATCATACC